>Ga0326728_10000110_pt1 | contig 327630 bp, 348 predicted proteins | sample MB3enrmetagenome_FD_207602 | JGI IMG/M metagenome (GOLD analysis project Ga0326728, IMG submission 207602) | Lab enriched peat soil microbial communities from McLean, Ithaca, NY, United States - MB31MN | ecosystem: Environmental > Terrestrial > Soil > Wetlands > Peat | place: USA: New York...
GTTCACGCAGAACATAGGCTATCGACCATTAGTAACTTTCTCACGATTAACAGATTAAACTTTTGCAAGACTTTCTCTCTTTTTTGCTAACCGGATATTGGTTGTTTGGGTTTGGGGATTAAAATTTTTTACTAGTCAGCTATACGCTAAAGGTCTTCTGGGTATATCTTTGCCCAGGTTTGGGCAGACTTTTCATAACTCTAGGTTGATTAGGCGGGTGCTGGCAAGAAATAAAATTGAATCTCACCCGAGGAATGCAGGTGAGTTGGGTGAATCAATCCAGCACCTTGAGCCCCAACCGTGATATCGGAAAGGGTGTTGAACTATATACATAGATCCGCTGTAAAGTATATACAGCTATAGACATTTTATTAGCTCTTGTCAGGTCAACAATCCTAGACTTCATGAATGACCGATGTTCTATAAAATTTAGATTTGGTCAACGAACGAGGTATTATAAGCAAATCAACTTGAGCTTAATTTATGAGTGGCGAGAATTCCCAAGACAGCTTCAGCAATGATCGGGCAGAGCTGTTTGAAGCTCTAGGGCATCCGACCCGAATAAAGATTCTTGAATTGTTGGCTAATTCCCCAATGGGATTCTCTGATCTTAAGAAAGCTCTTGACATTGACAGCGGGGGGCAGCTTCAGTTCCACTTGGGCAAGCTGCATGGGCTTGTAAAGACAGTAGAAGGAAACTATGCCTTAACCGATGAGGGAAAGGAAGCGCTGAGGATAATGGCTGCTAAGGGGCCAGTAAAAATTGAGCCAAAGACCAGACATTCCATAACTCCTCTGCAGGCAATCACCATAGTCTTGGCCATAGCCCTTGTCTTTACAATGGCTTTCAGCCTCTATAATAACCAACTGCAAAATCAAAAATTCAATAGCTTGAACCAGAGCTTTTACAATCCATCCATTCCAGCTCAAGCTGATTTCCCTTCCTACGTCTTGACGCAGCTGAACATATCTGCCCTAGATGTAACGATGGCATGGCAGGCAATAAGCGCTAGAACCGATTTTCAAGCCGCTTTGGCCAGCTTCGGGTCCTCAGTCATGACTGGGGGGATAAGCATGGAAAACAATTCGTGGGAGATACATTTTGGGTTCATCCTGCCTCAGGGTCAGTATCTCTGGATATATGATCCTAATGGCAGTGTTTCATATGCTTTCGTCCCATCATCAAATGTCTCATTTAGTTTTCAGCCGACTCCTATGAGTTAGGCTTACTTCATTTTGTAGTCGTATAAACCGAGAGAGATTCAATGCACGACAGTCTTGGCTTGCGTTCTGTATAAAGGTGATCCACTTGTTCTCACTTGATAATAAAAGCAATATCCTAGTCGTTCTATAACTAATTACAGTGGAAGAGATGCGAAAATCAATCCCGTTGTTCGTTGTTGCAATAATAGCGATAGCGACAACAGGTGCTCTCTTCTATCTATCTGGAGGCTTTAGTTCTTCTCCTCTTTCTTCCGCCGGACCTCGTCCCTCATCCATAATATTTGTCAATGCAACCATCGATAATGCCACACAGATAACAGCCTATGTCACCATAAGGCCAGAACTTCCACCAGGTATCAATAACTTGACTGTTGAAAGTGTGATGGTGGACAATATTCCACAAAACCTGACCCCTGCACTATATGTGCTTTATCCAAACCAAGTTCAAAAGTTTGTCATTACTGGGACAGACACTAATTGGACGGATGGTGCTGACCACTTTGTATATTTATTCGTATCTTGGGGTTTTCCAGCCGGGATATATATCAGCAAGTGATAACGATGTCTCAAAGTCTGCTTATTGCTTAATTTCTTAGAGCGTGCAATGTTTCTTAGATTATTTTTTGTCATTTGGCGATATTGCAGATAATCAGCAATCTCTTTATCTTGTTTGCCATAGCAAAAAAAATCTTAGGCGATGGTTTTTCGCCTTTCACCTACCTTTATTCTCAGAGTACAGGCGCATCAATTCAGGAATGGAGATGTAAAATAAATGGTTGTCGATATATTGATAAGATTCCCACTCTGGATCGGGCCATTGTATACTCCCTTAAAGTAGGCTTGCCAAGGTCCGACCCACAGGATATAATTGCCCGGACCAAGGGAAATATTCAAGTCATCTGATGTGTTTGTATTACTATAGATAATTGGACCGATAGTTGGGAATGCTATTCCCGTATATTCCTGTATTCCGGTTTCATTTGTAAGGATAATTTCCATTTGGCATGTATTAGTTGCATTATTACCTGTTATATTGAAATCCAGATGCAAATGCACATTGGTAGCACCGGAAGGGATTGAAAAAGCATGATCTGAAGAGACCTCTACACCAATGGCATCTCGATTTAAAGAATAGGTAGATGCATTTAGCTGCTGGATATGGTAAACCGAAAAAAACAAAGTAGTGCTCACCACTAAAAAGACTACAACTGCAACTATTGCAATTGCAATTATTGTTAATATTACATTTTTTCTTTTCATTTTTGTCCATGACATAATGTGTGCTGCTTCGGTTAATCCTTTTGTGTTGTAGATGTCTGAGAGAAAATCGCGCGTTTAGCAGGCTCAAAATTAGAACAGTGTCTTCTGTTTCGTTTCCTTACCTTTATCCAAAATCTCAAGGACGGGCTTAACCAGCGACCTTAGTTGCTCTTCCGTAGGTACCCCATCTCCGCAAGTGACCTCAAGCAGAGATTGTAGCGGAGGTTGTCAAAACGAACGTGTTGTAGCACTTCGATGATATTATGTAACTCAGTCGGAAATGTTACGGATTTGATTATTTTTTCCACTCATAATCCTGGGGAACTAGGTATCATTTACCATATCCACCAAACAGAATTATTAGGGGTATACTCAATGAACATGATGATCTGATAGAATGGAAGAAGTATGTAAAAACTGTCGCCTTGTTGATAGATGGGGCTTGCTCCATAGAGGTTTATGTCTGAAATAAAAGTGGTTAAGTTTGATGCACTTTGAGTGTTCATGGTTAAAAATACTAAGTTGCCCACGTTGTCGGTAACTTGGTAGCCCATTGATTCAAGTTCGCTTTTGGTTTGATTAACGGCATATACCTTATTGAAGTAGGCATATGCAAATCCGCTTGAGACGACAATTATTATTAGAAAAATTATAACAATGGCAATTTTTAATTTTTTCATTTGCTCATCTATTTTTGTTGTTAGTATACTTCTGAGTTAAGTCTTGGGATTTATTTAATGTGGTTGCTTGTCGCCGAAGATTTCTAGGAATCCTTTCATTTTCCAGTAAGTGTCGAGGAATTCCAAGCCTCGTTGCGTGGCGAAGTAGTAGACTTGTTCGCCGTCGGTGAGTTTTCTGGCCAAGCCAAAGCTGCACAGGTTTTCTATTATTGTCCTGAGCCGGTCGATGGGGACGCCAACGCCATAGGAGATGCGGGTAATTTTTCCTCCTTCGGGATAACGGATTAACACTTCCAAGACCGAAGCATAAAGATCGGCTCTTGAACGCTTTGCCTCCCTTTCCCTCATGTGATCGTTGTCTCCCAGCGGTTATGCTCCATGGTTTTCGCCTCAAAAGGGTGGCGAAGGTAAGTTGAGTACTTTTTGTGGTGGCTTGTGGATGGCAACGCCGAAATCAGCCTTCAGTTCCTTGGTATAGGTTACTTGCTCCACGGCGCAGCCCTGCTCCAGCCTAACGGTGTCGGCGAAGATGCGTGCCACTTTGCACATGGCGCCAATCATGACTTCTTGGGCGTAGATGTCTTGGGCCTTTCCGCCCATTGTTGCCCATTTAGTAAGCCACGTAGGGCCCCATGCCCCATAACTTAGGTCAGGGCTCTTTCCTATCTCTACCCGTTCACCGATGATGGGTCCGTCGATTTGTGTCCCGCTTCTCACGATCACTTGCTTCGCTTTGAGTCCTTGTTTTGTTTCGACTTTGCCGCTAACGTCCGCTTCTTCTTTCACCATGATTTTGTTTGCCTGGAATTTGCCCCCAACCCGAAGATTCGTGCCTTCAAAGTTGCCTGCAATTTCTGTTGCGCCAAAGCCTTCAAGCCGGTCAGAGATAAAAAGGGAGCCTGCAACTTCGAATTTGCCACCAACCTCTATTCTTTCTGCATGGCAATCGCCCAGCACTTCGACTGAGCCACTAACTTGAATTTGGTCGCAGGTCATATTACCATCAACGCAGATTTTTCCAAACGTGGACAGCTTATTTCCTTTGCAATTGGCAGGCAGGAAACCTCTACCGTAGACCAACAGTTCTCCAAATTCCAATGGGGCTTTGCTCAAAAATTTTCCACCTACTCGTATATGTCCTGTTATGGAACCTCCTCCAACTTCGGCTTCGCCTCCTACGTTGAGGTCTCCTAGTTTGACTATGCCTGCGACTATTTTTCCGCCAACTTCTACGCTTGAAGCTTCAAAAGTGCTTTTTATTTCTGCGTGTCCGCCAACTCTAATCTGGTCACAGTTTATGGCTCCCGCCTCTATTTTTCCGCCGACATCGATAATTTCAGCCTTAATCAAACCTGTAACCTGCACCGAGTGCCCCACTCTGAGTCTTTTGTGCACGGTCAAGTTGCCATTTACTTTAAGCTGTCCTCTGTGGCATTCTAATGAATCACATTCGAAGTTACAGTTTACTTCTGCACTGCCTTCAAAGTGGACGCCTTCAACGTGTGTGCCTCCAGTAACGACTACTGATTTGCCGTTGCTTGCTTCGATTCTTGCATGGGAACCTACGATAAGATTGCCTTCGACCCTGTCGAGTGTTGCCGTTTCTCCACGTCGAACATGGATGTCTGACATTGTTTTAGCTACACCTCCTGTGCTATTAAGGGTGGCTCACCTTGCGTTACTGTGAACTTAAAGGATAGTTTGTTGTTCATTGCTACTCCGCCTTCAAAGCTCTTATTGCAATCAAGTATCCCATCGATGCAAGAACCACCGCGAAGACTATCAGGTAGAGCATGTTTCCAGCTATCGTCGACAATTGTGCTGCAGTGAGGTTCCCGTTTACTATGAGTAGTCTGGCAGTTTCGCAGGCTTTTGTGATTGGGTTAACCTGCGCTATGCCTTTGAGCCAGGATGGGAAATCTCCCAGGGGAAATATGGCGCTGCTCATAAAGATCAAGGGAAAGGCCAGGAAGTTAACGATTGCAACTAGCGAATCAACTTGTTTCACTGAATAGGCTAGTGAGGTGAAGAGACAGCCGAACCCAAAGGTTAAGAGTCCGAAGGCAACAAAGATGCCGATGAAGTTAAGTACTCCAAAACCCATGCCAACTTGTAGCCCGTTTGGAAGAAGAAACCCGACTATGAACGTAAGCAAAGCTATGAACATAGCTTTCACAAAGTTCTGCATAACCCCGGAAAAAAATATTGATGCTCTGGATATCGGCGCGCTCAGCAAAGAGTTAAGGTATCCTAGTTGCCTATCAAGCACTATGTCGATTCCACCGTAGGCAGCGTTGATTATAACTACGAACGAGATTATACCTGCCGTGAGAAACGTTATGTAATTCGCTGCACCGCCAAACACCGAGGCCATGGCAGCCCTTATCTGTTCAACCAAAACAGGCGACAACGCAGTGCCACCGATTTGAGTGGGAACAAGGTTGGCGGGGTTAAATGAACTGCCAAACAACGCTAGCCAAAAAACAGCCATGAATAATCCAGGCATCATAGCGGCGGGGTTACGAATCCACTTCTTTAGGAAACGATTTGTTAAAGCTAAAGTATCATTGAACATTTACTTCAACCTCTCGATTAAGACCCGCTGCCCAAACGAGTCTCCGTTTGGGCCTTTGTCCCGCATGGAATTGCCCGTGACTTCGAGGAAAACTTGGTCCAGCGTTGGCTTTACTAAGCCAATCTGCGTTATAGTTAGACCTTTTTGTGTGATTCCTTCGATTATGGATGGAAGGACTTGCCCGACTTGCAGCAGTTTTATTCTGTAGACGCCATCCTCCTTTGTTACGTCGGAGATGCCTTTAATGTTCCTAAGGAGATCCGTTGCATCAAAACCACCTTTTAGCTCCAGCGTCAGGACGTCTCCGCCAAGTTTTTCCTTCAGCTGCGAAGGAGAACCTGAAACTTTGATGACCCCTGCGTCGATTATGGCGATGCGGTCGCACAGTGAATCTGCCTCTTCTAGGTAATGTGTGGTCATGAAGACCGTGATTTTTTTCTCCTCGTTGAGATGTTTAATGTAGTTCCACATTTTCTGCCTAGTCTGTATATCCAGCCCTAAAGTGGGTTCGTCAAGGAAGAGAATTTTCGGGTCATGAATGAGCCCCATAGCCAACTGGAGTCTTCGCCGCATGCCCCCAGAATAGGTTTTAACCTGCCTATCCGCAGCCCCCTCTAATTCCAGCAGGTTTAGCAGGTCTTTGGCATTTTTGTGTGCAATCTCGTTTGGAAGGTGATGCAATTTCGCCGAAAGAAGTAGGTTCTCTATGCCTTTGAGCTCGTCGTCCGCTGTTAGTTCCTGAGGCACTACGCCTATGCATTCGCGGACCTGGGCAGGGTGCTTGCCCACATCAAATCCAGCCACATTTGCTTTCCCTTCCGTTACGGAGGCAAGCGTTGTGAGCATTTTTATGGTTGTGGTTTTTCCGGCTCCGTTGGGTCCTAGAAAACCAAATAATTCTCCTTCTTCCACAAAAAAGGAGATGTGATCAACTGCCTTGACCGATTTTTTGTAGGTTTTGGTAAGGTTTTCCGCCTCAATTATCTTATTTTTCATTTTAACCGTATCCTTTTAGAAGGACATTGCCAGCAGACGATAAATAGTCAGTTCACTTTTGGTAATTACGAAAAGTCATCACGAGAAGTTACTGCGATAGATATCTATCGTCTTTATCGGCATCATTATCCCAATTTTAAGCTGGGTATGTTGGGTTGGTTTTAAGAATTAATTCGATTAACTATACGATAAAGGTCTTCTGAGCATTGTCTTAGCTCGGTAAATTCCTCCTGAACTTCGTGTTTTTTATTAGGCTTGTTTTTGGTAGGTAGGATAAGTAATTTTTATGCCACTCGGATCAGGGACAGATTCGACATTTTTCATCACCATTACAGCATATCCCTTAACACCAGTGAACGAGGACCCCATTAGTAGAGACGTCTTTACCCATCCGACATTCGTAGTAATTGATACAACCTCTTCCCTTGATTTATCAATACTTTCAAGGAAGATAAGAAAGTCCTTCAATTCCGTTTCAAAATCGTTTATTTGGAAATAATAAATCTTCCAAGATTTGCTTTCATACTCGACTGAAAGGGGAATTTTGGCCACCTTTTCCGAGGATTATCTTCCATTTAATCTGACCTCTAAAACATAAAAAGATTTACCATAACCTTACACAATATATCATGGACAAAAATGAAGAGAAACTTGATAAAGGACGCCGAAGATATAGAGAAGAGATAACTAACGTTACAATCTGCTAGTCAACTATACGATAAAGGTCATTATCATATAGTAACCTGACCGATCAATGTTTCTTCATTTAAATCGTTTTGACACACTGCCAACACCATGACGAGATCATCAGTTTCTCCACTCATCAACTAAACATTTGATAGTGATTTTTGCATTACCATCAGTCCACCATTAAACTGAGTTTTGAGTCCAAACCCTTCTGGAAAAGGTCGATTAAGTATCAAAATTCCCACAAATACAAATGTAAATTTCGTAGTGCATAGAAAAAGTCAGCCAGCTTGAAGGTTGATGTTGGTGGCCCTTTGTGTTGTTATTCGTTTAGCATCTCAGCTAGTAAGCGGCGTTCGGCTCTCCTAAGATGAACTGCCAAAGTAGAGCTCGCAAGACCCAGCTTCGTTGCAAGCTGCTCCGAACTTATCTTTCGGGGCGTATCGAAATACCCGAGCTCGAATGCCAAGATAATAGCATCCCGTTGTTTTCCAGTTAAACGACCAATTGGTGAAGAATGCAAAAACTTTGCGTCCATAAGCGAAACCACTTTAAAATTTCCTATTTTTTTGGCAAGTTCAATGGCCTCTTTCACCTGGTTATCATCTCCAAGAAAAGTAACCCTAACTTTTCCACCTCTGAGACTGACTGGCATAAATGGGCTTAGACCAATTCTTTTACTGTTCGCTTCTGGGCTCAAAGGAAACTTGACGAAGTAGATACAAGTTCCATCCTTTTCCTGCTCCAGAAGCTGCAGTTTGACCTTGGCGCCATTACCTACTTCTTCATTAATAAACAGGTCTTCAATGTGGAAAGAAGAATCTTTGATTTCCACCTTGAGTATGACTTCGACTCCGTCTTGATCAAGTCTGAGAACATGCAGCATCTCAAGCGACTTCATCTTTTGCAGCATCTCAAGCGACTTTAAACTCTTCTGAATATCAAGTGGTTTTTCATGATTCGAAAAGTCTACCTCAGAGTTGTCAACATCCTTTAGGTTTTCTAGATCTTTTAGTTTCTTAGTTATGTCTTTTATCGACCACTCTAAAACGAGCCTGCGCATAGATAGAACTTGGCTTGGTAGCCTAAATACTTTATGAAAAAGCGAGTGTATTCGCTATAAGCTTAATCCGTAACGATGTCTATGTATCAGAAAACTAAGTGAAGTGAAAAAAGAAATGGAACCATCGGACATTATTTCGGTCGAAAACCTCGTAGAGGTCTATGCTGACGGCACAAGAGCACTTGAAGGGATCTCTTTTGATGTGAAAGAGGGCGAGTTTTTCGGGTTTCTGGGGCCGAATGGAGCAGGAAAAAGCACCACAATCAAAATCCTCACCACACTTCTCAGAAAGACTTCAGGGCACGTGCAAGTAGCTGGTTACGATTTAGAAAAATCGCCAAAGGAAATCCGAAAAGTCATCGGAGTTCTGAGCCAAGAAACAATTATCGATGTTGACCTAACGGGTAAAGAAAACCTTAGGCTCCAAGGACGTTTAGAACAGATGCATGGAAACACCCTTGAAAGTCGCGTAAATGAGTTATTGAAGATGGTTCAACTTGAGGAGTTCGCAGACAAACCCGCGGGAAGATACTCTGGGGGCATGAAGAAAAGACTTGACCTCGCCTCTGCCCTAATTCATAAGCCTAAACTACTTTTCCTCGATGAACCGACGACTGGGCTTGATCCTCAAGCCCGTGCGTCAATATGGGACTACCTGGATGAGCTAAACAGGGAAGAAGGCATTACAATATTTTTGACGACTCAGTACTTGGAGGAGGCAGACAAGCTCTGCCGGCGACTCTCAATAATTGACCACGGGAAGATTGTTGCTGGTGGTTCGCCCACAGAACTCAAGCAAGCAATCGGACATGACACCATAACTCTTTCACTTAAGAACCCAAAAGATTCCTTGTTGAGATCCGAAACAAAAAGGATTTTGCAAGAAATTCCGGGAATAATGGATGTTACTGATTCAGACGGCGGCATTGCTGCTCATGCGAAGAACGCAAACGAAATAATAGCTGACATAGTTACAGCGCTGGACCGTAACAACATTCGCCCGACCTCTTTGAACATGTCCTCTCCAACACTTGACGATGTTTTCCTGCACCATACAGGCAGAAGAATAAGACCCGAAGAACTCGGCAGAAAAACCACCGAACAAATCTTAATGTGAGGTAAACTAAAAATGACACTATTTTATGATATTCAATCCTTGTTCCAAAGAGCTTTAACAAAACTACGGAGAAACCCTACTCTACTGTTTATCCACCTCTTCACGCCATTGCTGTTTCTGATCCTTTTCTCGCAGTTACTTCAAAAACTCGGCATTTTTCTGGGACCCACTGGGAATTACCTTGCTTACCTTACGCCTGGGATATTGGTGCTGAATTTAGTAATTGGTATGCCAACGGGCCAGTCGATTGTGAGTGATCTTGACTCGGGGTTTCTTCAGAAAGTGCTTTTAACTCCTACCAGCAGATCGGCAATTTTGCTTGGTCGCTTGATGAGCGACATACTCGTGCTCATGGCCCAGTCAGCCATTATAATTGGAGTAGCAATGCTGCTGGGTCTTAGAATCGCAACCGGGGTCGGTGGACTCTTACTCATTTTCGTGACTTTTGCCTTCTTCGGACTTGCTTGGTTTGGGCTTTCACTTGCCTTGGGCTTGAAGACAAAGAACGCAGAAACTCTATCAGCAATGAGCAATATTCTAGCCTTACCACTTCTCTTTATTAGCAGCGCTCTCTTTCCCACATCAATCATGCCTCTTTGGGCGCGAACTGTGTCTGACTACAACCCTTTAAGTTATGTCGCAAACGTAACAAGGGGCTTAGTCGAAGGTGGGTTGACCTGGAGTACATTTACCTCTGCTTACGCTGTAATCGGAGTGATTGCAATTGTGACTTTCGGCGCCACCCTGTACCTATTCAGGAAAGTGGTCAGCTAAGAGAATTGGAAAAGGGAAAAAGCGGGTAACTTGAGGTCGGGCAACTAAGAAAAATGGATGCGGTCTCGTCTTCTCTTGCATCCTTTCAATCTGTGAGGTTTGGGGAGGGTTAACGTTTAATCCCCCCCAAACTCCAAATTACGGTTAGACTCAGGAGTGAACAGGGACTGGCGCGGGAGTTTGCTCGCTGAACGCTTCACAACACCCGACTGATCAATATTTCTTCATTTAAATCGCTTTGGCACACCATCAGCACCATGACGAGATCATCAGTTTTTCCATCGATCAACTAAACATTTGATAGTGATTTTTTGGAAACCATCAGTCCACCATCAAACTGAGTTTTTTGAGTCCAAACCCTCTGAAAGAAGGTCGATTAAGTAGGGAAAACGAGACAAATACAAATATAAGGTTTTTGAGAGAATGGGACGCCGTAAGGCTGATTGTTCACGGTAATTATGGAGCTGAGTCCTGTGCAGGATAAAATTCAACTGAGCCATGGAGCTGGCGGGACGGTAATGAACGATCTAATAAGATCGGCAATTATTGCAGCCATCGGTCGAAGGAAGGTTGCTGGCGGAGCGGGGTTAGACGAATTCGATGACGGAGCGACCATCCCCGTTGTTGGCAAGGAGATCGTTGTCTCATCGGATGCCCACATAGTGGACCCCATATTCTTCCCGGGCGGGGACATAGGCAAGCTCTCGGTCTGTGGCGCCATCAACGACCTTGCCATGATGGGAGCAGAACCAGTGGCGCTCACCGACACAATGGTCATCGAGGAGGGGTTTCCGATCGATGACCTGAAGAAGATCGTGGCGTCCATGAATGCTGCCATCGAGAGCGTTGGCATGGCTCTGGTCCACGGCGACTTGAAGGTAATGCCCAGGGGCAAGCTCGACAAGATAGTCATCTCCACAGCTGGCATAGGTTTCCTCAGGGGCAGGAAGCCCATACTAGACTCGGGCTTAAGGGCGGGAGACAAGATAATCGTGACAGGCCCGGTGGGAGATCACAGCATAGCCATTGCCTCGGTGAGGGAGGGCATCAGCTTCAGAACATCCCTCGTCTCCGATGTTGCCCCTCTCTGGGATCTTATGGAAGCTGCCATGGGGGCAGGCGAGGTAACGGCTGCCAAAGACCCCACCAGGGGAGGGGTGGCCATGGCACTGAACGAGATGGCGGAGAGATCGGGCGTTAGCATCTGGCTTAGGGAGGAGGAGATTCCTGTGAGAGAAGAAGTCAGAGGCGCATGCGAGATGCTTGGCCTGGACCCCCTGGAACTCACCTGCGAGGGGAGGGCACTGTTGGGAGTGAGGGGGGAAGTAAAGAGTATTCTCAATGCCATTAAAGGAACACCTGAGGGCAAGGGAGTGAGGCTTATAGGCGAGGTAAGGGGGGAGAGGGAGGGCTACGTCATAATGGAGACGTCCATTGGAGGGAAACGTGTCGTCAGCCCGCCCCTAGGAGAGCCTACGCCTAGGATCTGCTGATTTGGCAAGGGGCATGGCGATTATTTCCTTTACGCTGAAGGATTTCCCAAGGTCAGGGGATAGAAGTCTGTTGGGGAAGGTTGACCTTGCAACGATGGCCGTGTCTGCCCCGTTGTGGAGGCCTCCAACTCCGATTACTGCCTTGTAGGGAGCCACAGCGCCAACGGACGTGGCCATGAGCACAGACTCGACAGCGACCTTGAAACCGTTGCCGAAGACGGTGATCATAAACTCCCTGAGAGCCTTCTCGGGTGCAGCTACAGGCGAATCCTCCCCTTCTACGTAGCTGTGGAAGACGTAGGGCGCAGTGTTTACTATCTCCGCATGGAGGGCCTTCAAACCCTCAACGTACCTCTCCTGGAGGGTAGGCCACCTGCCGGAGACCTCAGCGTAGGAGGGGGGCTCGGAGACGCATATGACCTTGACCCCTTTGATGGCCCGGGCGAATTTTAGTGCCGTAAGGCCTGAAGTGCTCGCCACGATAACAGCCTCGCAGGGCGAAGCTGTGTTCTTCAACCGCTCGCATACAGCCTCGATGACCCGTTCCGTATTCTCCGGACCAGGCTCGTCAAAATAGGAGCACGGCAGCACGATCATAGTGAGATCACTGAGAAAACCTATGCAGAGACTGTATTTAAAGTGGGCGAACCGGGGAGCAGTCAGTCATTTGGTACCCTCGGGGAAGTAAAGGTCTTCGTTGAGCCGCGGGAGCAGCGCCATAAGGACCGCATATTCGGTGAGCTTTGTCCTATTGAGTTCTCCCTTGGAGAAGTAACCTATGGCGCCCTGCTTCTGGCCGAGTTCAGAAATTCCAGTTAGCTGGTCCATGGCTGTTCCCACTTCAATGCCCTCACCAAGCACTCTGGCCACTAGGGAGCGCGGGTACTCGAAGGAGGGGCCACCTCCCAGGGTTACCCTTCCCTTCGGGTCGGCTATGGCAGCAAACTGCTGATCCATGTATCCTGAGATTGCCCCCGGGACTGCTATCAGCCCTGCTTCAATGCCCACGCCAAGGTCCGCCACCTCGGCGGCCCTCAGGGCATTTTTGGCACGGCATACTGCTCCCCGTATGGTGACTTCCAAGCCCACGGGCTGGGATGGTACCTCCGATGCGACCTCAATTCTCAACATTGAAACAGCATAGAACCTCGAGAGCACCCGCTTTACTGCCCTTACTTTCACGGGATTTGAAGTTCCTACAGCCACAAGCAATGGAGACACTCAACATTAATAATAATGAGGGGAGATAAAGACTATCCGATAGCGAGGATGAGGGGCTTGTACAGAAAAAGGCTTGATGGACTGCGGGCTTATGTTGAGAAGAACGGGCTCGACGGAGCCCTGGTAATAAATTCGGAGAATATTTACTACCTCACGGGATCGCCCTTCGTCATTGGAAGTTCTGGCGGAAAGCTCTTGTACGTTTCAAGGGAAGGTACGGACTCGCTGATTTTGTCCGCTCTCGATTATGACGAGGCCCACGACAGAGTGAAGGATGTCGAGCTGGTGAAGGTCGGCTGGGGTGAAAAGCTGTTTGACCGCCTCAAGAGGGTAGCCGGGAAGAGGCTGGCTTTCGAAGAGAATTTCGTGAGCTCCAGCCTTAGGGATTCGCTCAAAAAGAACTACGAGCTCAAGCCGCTCAAGGGGGTGCTGGAGAAGATGAGGGCTGTTAAAGACGCCGGCGAGGTAGCAAAGATAGAGGAGTCCCAGAAGGCGGCCGAGAGGGCCCTTGAGAAAGCTTCCAAGGTCTTCAAGGAAGGGATGAGCGAGCTCGAGATCGCGTCTGAACTGGAGTACAACTTGAGGCGCGAGGGTGCCGAGTCCTATGCCTTTGAGTGCCTCGTGGCTTCTGGCCAAAGGGGGGCCTATACCCACGGGATGCCCACCAAGAAGAAGGTAGGAGGGGGCGAGCCTGTGGTGATGGACTTTGGTGTCAAGGTTAGCGGCTACTGCTCGGATATGACAAGGACTGTCTTCTTTGGCAAGCCAAAGGATGAGATGGCAAAGATCTACAGCGTGGTCCTTGAATCCCAGGAGGCCGCACTTAGGGCGTCAAGGCCGGGCATAAAAGGCAGGGAGCTGGACGCTGTGGCGCGGCGCATAATAGAAGGAGAGGGTTATGGGCAGTATTTTGGGCACGGGCTGGGGCATGGAGTAGGCATCGCCGTCCACGAGGAACCGTCAGTGAGGCCCAGCGCCGAGGAGGAACTCGTTCCATGGAACGTGGTGACCATAGAGCCTGGCATATACATACCCAAGCTTGGTGGGGTCAGGATAGAGGATATGGTCCTTATCACTGAGAAAGGCAGCAGAGACCTCACAGGGTTCAGCAAGGAGCTTTTGATTTTTTAAGACCCAGGTAGGAGCGCTAAGGAAGAAATATTAAGCCAGCACTTCGATCTCCATATCGGGTCAACAGCATCTTCCAAGCCAGAGCTGAAATTTGTTCCAATGGGGTAGCCGCAAAATGCTGGATCAGTTGAGGGGAAGGGTCAGCAAGAGGGTTTACAGTTATTACGAGGCCAGGCTCCTCTCCCAGGTAAAGAAAGGGTATATGCCAACCCACGTTGGGCTCATACTCGATGGCAACAGGAGGTGGGCCTCCGAGGTTGGTCTGGACATCTACTCGGGCCACAGGCAAGGTTTTGAGAAGCTGAAGGATGTCCTCAGGTGGTGCTGGCAGCTCGGAATAAACACCGTCACCGTTTACGCCCTCTCCACGGAGAACCTCAAGAGGAACGCGAGTGAGGTCAGGGACCTCATGGCCCTTCTGGAGAAGGGGTTCACCGAGGTGCTCGAGAGCCCAGACATCCACGATAACAAGGTCCAGATCAAGGCCATTGGCAGGCTCGACATCCTTGATGAGGGGCTGAGGAAGGTCATCAAAAACGCCGAGGAGAAGACCAAGGACTACATGGCCAGGAGGATCTACGTCTGCGTTGCCTATGGGGGGCGGGCAGAGATCGTTGATGCTACCAAGAAGATGCTCTCTTCGGTAATGGATGGCAAGCTTAAGCCCGAGGAGATCAGCGAGGACACCTTCTCCAAGTACCTCTACACGGCAGGGGATCCTGACCCAGATCTCATAATAAGAACCTCGGGTGAGGAGCGGCTCAGCGGGTTCCTCCTCTGGCAGAGCGCCTACTCAGAGTTCTGTTTCATGGATGTCTACTGGCCAGATTTAAGGAAGATTGACCTCCTGAGGGCTGTGAGGACGTACCAGAGAAGGATGAGGAGATACGGAAAGTAGGCCAGAGGCTAGGAAGGACCAGTCCCTTCCGTTAGGTCCGGAGACTCGGGGACCGTTGGCTTCGCCCGGCCTTTTGTGATCCTTGGGGTCACAGTGAACATTATGACTAGGAGCGCACAGACAACTACGCCGATGCCCGCTGTGAAGAGGAATGGCACCAAACTGGACTGGGGGTTGACTATGATCGGAGCAATCTCCACGAACATCTCCCTTATGAAGACAATGGCAACAAGAGCCACTATCTGGCGCCAGATCTTGGGGGACTTCTGTATATACTTGACCACGAGAAGGCCGGCGATGTAGACCCCTATGCCTACGATGAATAGGTCTATGGTATTTACTATAAAGATGCTGAAGAAGAGCGCTGCCTGGTGAGGCAGGGGGGCTTCCGCTTGTGCTATGCCTGCCCCCCTGTAGATGGAGACGGCACAGATTATGAAGCTTATGATAGTCGTGATAAGCATGATGGGGGACTCTTCCCATTGGGACATGAGCAGGGAGTCGAGATGGAAGCCCTTTATGAGTAGGACTGCCCCGATGATTATGCCCATTGAGATGAGCACATAGCTGATCAGGTTCAAGAAGTAGAGTGCGATTGCGGCGAGTATTATGAGACCCGGAACACCCAGGGCCACCTTGGAATACTGGGGGTCAGCCAGCTTCCTGAGATAGCGGCTGAATAGAACATAGGTCTCCTCGATGCTCTTCTGCTGCTGGACGAAGACCCTTCTCACAGAAATGACAGGGATCTTTGCCTGGATTGTGGGTATGACCTGCTCGTCGGCGGCTCCGTCGCTGATGAAGATCACGCCTTCGGCCTTAAAGTTGTTGAGAACGTACTCCAGCTCCGACGAGAGCTTCAGGTCAGCCTCAAAACCCCCGCTCGCTGTGCCGGCTATGGCTGCCACCTCGCAGTTGAAGCCTTGGTCGAGGAGAGAGTCGTAGGTGTTTATGGAGGCGAACATGGAGTTTGTGTCGGAGTCCTCGGGGCTCTTTATGGCAAAGAGTGAGGCTACGGATAGCACCTTCTCCCGCCCTATGAGTGGGGTAGCAACGCCCGTAGCACGACCAATGTCGTCGTCCTTATCAACACTCAGTACGAGAACCTTTTTGCTACCCAGGCTCATTATCTACACTATTAAAGATACAAGTATTTTATGAATTTAAAATGTTCCTCTGAAAAAAGAAAGCCTTAAATATGGAAGATCAGGGCGGGATGCCCTTTGTCTCCACCATGGCGGCGAACTCCTCGAAGGTCATGCGCCCGCCATTCTTCAGTTTCTCGCTTGCCTTCTCAGCAAGGGCCGATTTCTTGTTGAGTAACAGCTCGGCCTGCTTGGCGGCCTGATTGGCGAGGACATCGGCTCTCTGCTGCATGGCGCTATTCCGCGCCACCCTGAAGTGGGCATCGGTGACGAAGAGCTCATCCTTGGACTTGCCTATATCGTCTTTCAGGGAGAACATGCCCTTCCTTATCTCCTCCAGCTCGGCAACGATGGCATCACGCTCACCAAAGGTCTTGATGAGGGCTTCATGGTAGGTTTTTGACTCCTCTGCCAAGGCGATTATCTCGCTGTGGGTTGCATTTGCCTTGTCCCTGAGGTCGTTGAACTGGGCCCTCAGGCGGCTTATCTCCTGATCAACATCCTTGGTCTTCTTGAAGACGACGAGCTTCCTCTCGAGGTCGGAGATCCTCTGCACAGCCTTGCGGTCCTCATCAATGGACAGGGAGGTGGTCTGGTACCTCCAGCTGATCTCCTTGAGTTGGGCAAGAAGGTCATTCTCGTCGTAGTCGATATTTGCAAGTATGGCCTTCCTCTTCTCCAGGAGATCCTTGAGCTTGTCTGAGACCTCAGACTTCTGCTTGTGGAACTGGTCGCGCTGGGCCTTCTTCTCGGCAATCAGCCGGTTCTTCTCGTCCCTCAGGCCCTTGTTCGTTGCTATGCTCTTGCGGAACTCCTCAAGCTTGTTGAAGATCTCGTTGCGCCGGTCTCTCATCTTGTTGAGTTTCTTGTAATTTTCATCAATCTGATCTTGGATTGATCTCATCTGACGTGAGACGTCACCAAGTTCAGACTGTTGATTGTCCATTAGTTCATCTCCATGAATGGTTAGCTAACTGTCTTCGCTACTCGTGTGTATGCGTTGGAGCTGGGCATAGATATCGTCCAGTCCTTCTCCAGTATTTGAGGAGGTAAATATAAACTCTCCGAGGGCACCAACATCCGTAAGAACTTCGAGCAATCTCTCGGAGATCTCGGTCTTCAGGTCCGAACTTTCACCCAAAAAGGCCTCCTTAAGCATCTCGGGATCACTGGACCAGAGGAGACCTCGGTCGTAGACGTCTTTGGGCAGTAAATCAACCTTGGAGACACAGTTAATCTGGGGGGCCTTGAAGCGAACATTTACCGAGTAGGAGAGCAGGAGTATGGAAATGAAGTCCGACGGCCTGTTGAGGAAGATTGAGTCCGCTAGGAAGATCGTGGAGAAATTGTTTTCGGCGAGGGTCGAGGCTATGAACATGCCGGAGTTCCTGTAGGCGAATAGCTCCATCTGCCCCGGTGTGTCCACGATGACATACTCAGGTCCAAGCTTCTCCAGCTCCTCCTTCATCTCCCCTATGTGGCTCACAGCAGCGTCCACACTCGCAACGAGACCTCCGTTTGGCCCCAGCTTGTATTCGTCCACAAGTCGGCCGTAGTTGACGTAGTCCCTTATGTCCACATCCGGGCTGTAGGGAAGCCACTGAACTCCGGGGTCTAGGTTCAGTATTGCCGAGTCCACCTCGGCTGCCTGGAGCTTCTCGAAGAGGGATAGGGCAAGGGTGGACTTCCCCGACCCTGCAGTCCCCATGATGTACACGAAGTTCAGGATCTCTCCCTCCGTATCTTGCCTCCAGCAGCCTCGACCAATTTGGAGAAGCTGGACTCCACGTTGGAGATCTCTTCGTCGAGGGCGCCTGCATCGGGACCCATGGCAGAGAGGTGAATGGTTATTGTGGGCTTCCCCTCGGAGCCGCTGGGGTGGGATTTGAGATAGACGTTTTTGCTGGTTTCCAGCCACTTCTCTATAATGGGGGCCAGGGAGGATTCGGGGATGCCTTCGATGATGAAGGCCTTTTCCCTGAAGGTCTGGGGCGGGGTCCTTTGTTTAATTATCCTTAGTACCTGGTCACTGAACATGGCCATCATCTCCTTGGGCACTCCAGGGAGAGAGAAGATCATAATCCCCTTCTGGTCCAAGAAGGCACCCGGGGCTGACCCCAGCCTGTTCGCCAGGGGTTTTGCCCCGGACGGCATCATGGCCATCTTCTCCCGCCAGGGGCTCATCTCGAGCTTCAGCGATCGGTACCTTGATCTAACCTGTTTCAGCGCCTCCTTATTGGTCTCCTTGGGGAGGGATAGGGCAGACGCCAGACCGTCAAAGGTCAGATCGTCGTAGGTGGAGCCGAGGCCGCCTGTAGTAATGATAAAGGAAGGGCTCCGAGCAACAGACTCGGCTACGGCCTGGGATATCTCGTCGACGGTGTCCCCGGCCACGGTGACCCTTGTAACAATTACGCCAAGCGAAGTCAGTTCCTTGGCAATCCAAGTTCCATTGGTGTTGACGGTGTTGCCTATGAGTAGCTCTCTGCCGAAGGTGATTATCTCGGCGTTAATGCATAACACCCGCTACTTCTTTGCAGACCACCACTTCAGGTAGTCCTTCCGGCGACGCTCCTTCTCATCTTCCGCATTGGCACCAAGGGATGTGTTCTTGGAACGAATCTCGTCGATCTCTTCCCTGGTGACGGCAAGCCCGCAGCTTTGGCAGACGTACCTCTTGTGATTGGGATCAAACTTCAGGTTACCTCCGCATTCGGGGCATGCGCCCATGGTGATACCTCAAATTGTAATTTTCATTCTTCTATTAATACGTATGTATGTTTCGGGTTTTGGAAAATTGGCTCGGTTCTCGGAACTATCAGACCAGTACGTTCACTTCTCTGCCGCAGAAGGCGCAGTTTTTGCCTTTTAGGTGCATCGATGCGACCTCGAAGCCAAGGCGGTCTATGATCACCCTTCCGCACTGGGGGCAATAGGTGTTCTCGTATTTCGAATTCATGACATTACCCAGGTAGACATGCTTCATGCCTGCCTCCTTGGAAAGGTGCCAAAGCTCCTCCAAGTACGGCGTCGGGGTCGTTTCGGGTCCGTCAAAGTTGTAGCTTGCAAAGAACCTCAGTATGTGGAAGGGGATATCATCGCCGAGCTCATCAAGTATCCACTTGACCAGTTTCATGAAAGGCTCCTTTCCATCGCCGCCTCCCGGAACTATGAGGTTTGTTAGTTCTAGGAAGATCTTCTTGCGCTTCATCTCCGCCAGCGACTGAAAGACCGGCTTCACGTCGACGGTGCCGCAGAACTTCCTGTAGAAGTCAGGGTCGCCGCTGCCCTTGAAGTCGACGGTGGCTGCGTCAAGGTAGCCATCAATCTCGTCCACAGCCTCGGGGGTCATGTAGCCGTTGGTCACAAAGGTGTTGAAGAGGCCCTCCCTGTGGGCAAGGCGTGCCGTGTCGTAGGCGTACTCGAAGAATATGGTGGGCTCGGTATAGGTGTAGCTCACCGAGGAGCAGCCGGCCTTCTTTGCCATCTCCACAACCTTTGTGGGCGGCATGTCCTCGCCCTGGATCTCCTTCACCTGGCTGATGCTCCAGTTGTCGCAGAAGTTGCACCTGAAGTTGCAGCCTGCGGTGGCGATGGAAAAAGCCCGGGTTCCAGGATGGAAGTGGTAGAGGGGTTTCTTCTCTATGGGATCCACGGCATAGGAAATAGCCTTGCCGTACACCAGGGTGTAGAGGATACCACCGATATTCTCCCGGACGCCACACCTCCCCCTCTGGCCCTGGATTATGGTGCACCTCCAGCCGCAGAGGTTGCACTTGACGGTCGGGGGCTCAAGCCTCTCCCATAACATAGCCTCCATTAGCATTCACCAATAAACTCTTAAGAAAAGGCTTAAGATAAGAGTTTTCGAGGATTTTGCAGATGATTGTGGTTCCCGGTCCAGCATCGCCTAAGGTCGGCCAGTCCCTTGCCGACCTCCTCGGCGCGAAGAAGGTGATGGTTGAATACAAGAACTTCCCTGACGGAGAGTCCTACATCCGCCTAGCTGATAGGGTAGCAGGCGAGGATGTTCTTCTGGTCCAGACAACCTATCCACAGCCGGACAAGAGGCTCCTGGAACTCCTCCTCCTCATCGACACCCTAAAGGACCTTGGCGCTTCAAGGGTGAGGGCTGTAGTACCCTACATGGCCTATGCGAGGCAGGACACAAGGTTCAGGGAAGGGGAGGCGGTGAGCATCCGAACGCTCTTCAAGCTGATCGAGAAGGCTGGATGTGACGAGTTCTACACCATAGACCTCCACAAGGAGTTCACCCTGGACACCTTCAGGATCAAGGCAAAGAACCTCTACGCATCCGAGGTCATAGCCAGCTACCTCAGGAATATGGAACTGGAGAACCCCTACATCCTCTCCCCGGACAGGGGCGCCCTGAACATAGCGAGGAGGATAGGGGAGTCCTTGGGTGCCGAGTATGGCAATTTTGAGAAGGCAAGGGACAGGGTCACCGGGGCTATTACGGTCAAGGGTGAAAGGGTCGACGCCAGAGGGAGGGACGTGGTCATAACAGACGACCTCATAAGCACCGGGGGGACCATAGCCAACGCCTGCAGGATTGTCAAGGAGGGAGGTGCGAAGCGCGTCCTTGCGGTCTGCTCCCATCCCCTGCTTGTGGCGGGCGCCTACGAGAGGATGAGGGGGGCTGGCCTCGATGAGGTTCTGGGGACCGATAGCGTTGACAGCGATATAGGTAAGATAGAAGTGGCGCCCCTAATTGCCAAGGAGTTCAGGTAGATTGGTCTCAGGAAGGGGCGGGCAGAGGGTTCTCCTACTACTCTCCGGCGAGCATGCGACGATCCCCTGCTCCGAAGCCCTAGCGGTGCTGGAGACCGAGGGTATCGAATTTAAGACCGTATCCAAGAGCGACCAGGTTCTAATCCTCGACGCAGGTAAGGGCGCCGGCGAAGCCCTAGAGGCTAGGGCGGCATTCACCATGGAGGGAGGCAGGTTCCTCTTCTCAGCCGAGCCCTCTATGGAGGATGTGAAGCTGAGGTGCAGGACTGGGGACTGGAGCTTTCTGGAAGGAAGGAGCTTCGGCGTCAAGGTTACGAGAGTCAGGGAGTACTTCAGGGGGGTGGACACCCAGAAAATTCAGGGTGAGATGGGTTATTCGATCAAGAGGCAGACAGGCTCCTCCGTGGACCTGCGAACTCCAGATTTCTGGATAAGGGGGGTTCTAACCGACGGAGGCTTCTTCGCGTTCTCGTTGGATTTCACCATGAATAGGAAGGCATTTTCAGCTAGGAGACCAAGGACCAGGCCCTACTTCCACCCCGGCGTCCTTGACCCGAAGATCGCCAGGGCATTCCTAAACCTCTCCCGGGTCAAGAGGGGAGAGGTCTTCCTAGACCCCTTCTGCGGTACTGGAGGGTTTCTCATCGAGGGCGCCCTCCTGGGTTGCCAGGTCTGCGGTATGGACCTCGACGTGAGGATGATCAGGGGTGCTCGCCAGAACCTCGCTCACTATGGCCTGGAGGCGGATCTCATCCACGGGGACGCTAGGGACCTCCCTTTGGACCGGGCTGACGGCATAGCGACGGATCCGCCCTACGGCAGAGGCACATCGACCATGGGCGAGAATGTGAAGGAGATTCTCTCGGCATTCTTTAGGGAGGGCCACCGTGCCTTGGACAAAGGCGGCTACCTCTGCACTGCAGCGCCCTTGGAGATCGGCCCCGGGGCGCTGGCAATGGAGGCAGGCTTCACTGTGCACGAGGAGCACCGCATGAGGGTTCATAAGTCACTTACTAGGTCTATAATAGTTGCAGAGAGGACCTGAGATGAAGGTAACCATACTGGGAACCGGGGCGGGGCTGCCTACGCCCGAGAGGGGTCTCCCGGCTATCCTGGTTGAGGTCGAGGGCGATCTTGTTTTATTCGATTGCGGCGAGGGTACCCAGAGGCAGATGATGAAGGCAGGCATAAGCCTCTGCCGGAGGATGAGGATCTTCATAACCCATCTCCATGGGGATCACATATTCGGCCTTCCTGGCATGATACAGACTATGAACCTCCTGAACAGGGTGCACCCCCTGGAGGTTTATGGACCGCCAGGCCTAGGCGAGTTCATTGAGGAGACCACCCTTTCCACCATGTCCCAGCCAAGTTTTCTTCTCTTTGTGGGCGAGGTGGCCGAAGGGGAGATCTTTCGCGGAAAGAACTACAGGGTGGAGGGGGCATGGGCTGATCACTCGCGGCCTAGCATGGCCTACAGGATGATAGTGGGCGAGAGCGGCGGGAGGTTCAAGCCGGACAAGGCAAGGGCTTTGGGGGTCCCCGAGGGGCCGATGCGAGGCGAGCTGAAGGCAGGGAGGTCCATTACGCTCGTGAGCGGAAAAGTAGTAAGGCCGGAGGAGGTTCTGGGAAAGCCAGCGCCGGGCAGGGTCATTGTCTACAGTGGTGATACCAAACCCACGGCCAGCGTTGCAAGGCTCGCGACCGGGGCAGATCTCCTAATCCACGAGGGGACGCTCTCCGCTGACCTCCTCGAGTTTGCCGAGCGGGACGGACATTCCACCGTGGAAGGCGCAGCAAGGCTGGCCGCCGAGGCAAGGGTAAAGAAGCTTATACTCACCCACATAAGCGCTAGATACCAAGACACGGCACCCCTTCTGAAGGAGGCCAGGGCCATATTTCCCAAAACAGTGATAGTCAAGGATTTTGATGTCTACGAGCTGAAGAGCTGACGGACCTTTAGTAAAGATTCCTTGGCATCGTCCAGGGTGTTGTTCTCTAGGATGCAGGTGAACTTTCCAGGATCAATCCTTGCACGGACCAGACCCCAGTCAACGGTTCCCTTGCCTACGACCAAGTGATCGTCATTGATGCCGTAGTTGTCATGAAGATGGACGTGGATTATCCTTCCAGACATATTGTCGAGGAATTGCTTGAGTTGGGCGGTGGTGTTGGCGTGGCCGACGTCCAGGGTCATGTACAGGGGGAGACCTTCATCTATGAGGGATTGGAACTCAGATGCCTTCTTCAGCAGGAAGGGGGTGTTGCCAGGCATGTTCTCCACGGCTACCCTGACGCCCAGCTTCTCTCCGTTGATAATTATTTTTCTCAAGGATTCCCTGTTGTGATCCAGGTGCACGCGGGGCACAAGATACTCCAGAGGTGAATGCTGGCCCGGGTGCACCACTACAAGTTCGGCCCCCATCTCTGCTGCGTGTTCCATGGATTGCATAACCAGCTGGACGGAGGTGTTCATGAAGCGGCTGTTGGCAGAGGCTATGTTCATGTCGAGGATTGGAGAGTGCACCGTGAGCCTCAAGCTCCTTGAGGCCCTGATCTCCTGGAGTTTCCTCATCCTGCTCTTGTCGAGCCTGTCCTTCCATTCATCGAGGATCTCAAGAACCTGGATATCGTTCTCTAGGATTTCGTCGAGGACCGAGTAGGTTTTACCGAAGGTGCAAAGCGTCGAGATCCCGATTGGCATAGCTCATCGACGGGCACGCCGTCTATTGTCCTTGTTGCCAGCCACTCTATTAATGAATTTGGATCATCCGTGGAGATGTAGAAGGAGATGGGTCCCATGGGGGACTCGCCGTTTGCCTGGCAGAAGGAGAGATGGCCAGCAAAGGCTACCTGCTTATTCAGGTAGAACTTTATGCTGGAGCCTTGGATCCCCCTTCGCATGATCTTCCGGGAGGCATCGAGGATCCTCTCCCTCCTAATGAGATTGCGGAGCCTCAGGAGGAGCGAATCGTCTCCCTCCTGGGTAACGTAGGATCTCTTGCCCTGGGACCATCTCCTAAAGTCCCTGGAGCCTGTCAGGTTGAAGACGGCCTCCCTGACCTTCTCCTCAGCCTCTGTTGGGTAGAGGTCAGCCTCGACCAGTACCTTTGTTACCACTCCTAACCCCTTCGAAGAATTTCTTGGCTGTCGCCTGGAGCTCCTCGAGTGTCCCTTCATTCAAGAACATCTTGTCGGCTTGGGCTATAACGGATCCGAGGCCAACCTTTAGCTCCCTGAGATCGCGCTCCCTGAAGGTTGCAAGGTCCTTCGGGTCGTCGGGCCTGGCCCTCTTGAGAATCCTGTCAAAGCGCGTGGCCGGTGAGGCGTGGACTGCAATCAGGAGGATGTCGGCGCTGCACTTGAAGTAGTCGAGCTCCTCGGGGTTCCTCACGCCCTCGACGATAACTGGGGCCTTCCCCTTTCTAATATCGGCGAAGCACCTCTTGGCGAGTGCATCCTGGCCCTCCATCTTCCTCAGCTCCAACATCAAAGCGCCCAGGGAAGCAGGTGTTATCTCCATGCTCCTTGCCTCGGCCTCCTTCCTTATGACGTCGCCCATGGAGACTACCCTAAAGCCGAGGGATTTTGCAACGTCGGATATTATGGATTTCCCAGATCCAGGCATGCCGGTAATGCAGAGTATCAAGATCATCCCGAAAAGAAGTTAATTAGTACTCTGCATATAACGATTTATCTGGTGGTTAAGGTGGAGGTCGTTAGAGCTTTTCTCGCCCTTGAGATCCCAGACGAAATAAAAGAGAAGATAATGGAGGTCGAGGCCAGCGTTGGGAAGAGCGGGGCAGATGTGAAGCTTGTGGAGAAGGAGAACCTCCACGTGACCATGAAGTTTCTAGGGGACGTGACACCAGACACCCTGGAGAAGGTCTTTGGGGCCATGGAGTCTGTAAAGGAGAGCAGGTTTCCCATGGAAGCCAAAGGCACCGGCGTCTTCCCCAACCCGAGGATCCCCAGGGTGGTGTGGGTCGGCGTTGGGAAAGGTAGCGATAAGGTTACGGCAGTTTTTAGGCACCTGGATACGGAGATCGCCAAACTCGGCTTCCGCACCGAGAGGGAGTTTACCCCCCACATAACCATAGGCAGGGTGAGATCCCCAGCGAGGCGTGATGAACTGCTGAGGGCCCTCGACGGCTTCAAGGAGAAGGTCTTCGGGACCACGACCGTCGAAAAGATAGTTCTCAAGAGGAGCCAGTTAATGCCCAGCGGCCCCATATACTCCAACATCAGAGAAGCGGAGCTCCCGCCATGAGCGCACGCATCTCCAAGGTGGTCGAGAAGGTCTCGAGAGAGGTCTCCCCCAAGGACGAGGACTATGCCTCATTGAGGGAGGTGCTGGATAAGGTATCGGCTAGGATCAGGAAGGAGGCCGGGGCGCGGGGGCTGAAGATAAATGTCGAGGCCGTTGGGTCTGTGGCGAAGGACACCTGGATCCGATCCGACAGGGACATCGACATATTCATAATATTCGCCGACGGCACGGAGAGAGAGAGAGCCAAGGATCAGGGCCTGGAACTCGCCAAGGCTGCCAGTGGCAGTTCGTGGAGGCTGGGCTACGCCGAGCACCCCTACGTGGAGGCTGAAGTTGACGGCTACACCTTGGATATAGTGCCAAGTGTCGTGATGAGGGAAGGGGAGAAGCCGTTAACATCGGTGGACAGGACGCCACTCCATACCCGCTTCATCAATAGTAATCTGGATACAAGGCTGAAGAATGACGTGAGGGTCCTAAAGCAATTCATGAAGGGCATAGGAGTATACGGGGCAGAGCTGAAGATAGGAGGCTTCTCGGGCTACCTCTGCGAGCTGTTGGTCCTGAATTACGGCGGCTTCGAGGAGGCGGTTAAGGCCATCTCGGAGTGGGGTGAGAAGACAGTCATTGACTATAAGGATCACCATAAGGGCAAGGCTGGCGAGGTCTTCGAGACGCCGCTGGTAGTTATCGATCCCGTTGACAGGAGAAGGAACGCTGCGGCGGCAGTTTCACAAAAATCCTGCTCAAGCCTTATCGCCGCTGCAAAGTACTTTCTCAGAAAGCCTAGCGAGGAGTTCTTCTTCCCGTTGCCAATGCATGCTGGCTTTGACGCAATTAGCAAGTCACTCGGGGATAGGGGCGCCTCGGTCATCGGTGTTCTGCTCGGCTGCCCGCCCCTTGCATCGGATGTGCTCTGGGGAGAGCTGAACAGGAGCCTGATCAGGATCGTTGGGTTGCTGGAGGAGAGTGGTTTCAGGGTGAATGAGTCGGCTGCCTGGAGCGACGAAAAAAAGAGCTTGGTATTCCTCGTCGAGCTATTGGGTAGGACCATCGGTCCGGCACGGATCCACGAGGGGCCAAAGGTCACTTTTTCTGCAGAAGCTGATAGGTTCGTAGAGAAGTACGTGAGAGACAGGAGGGTTTTGGCGGGTCCTTACGTCAAGGACGGCCGCTGGTGCGTCGAGCTCAGAAGGGAGGAGAGGGACGCAAAGAAGCTCCTCGAGAAGCATTTTGCCAAGCTAAGGCTCAGCAAGGACATTGAGGCAGAGGTCAAAAAAGGGTTCAAAGTCCTTGCAGATAAGGAGCTCTATGGCCTCCTTGAGGAGAGGGAAGAGCTCATGCAGACCTTTCTGCTTAGATTCGTGGAGAAGAGGCCTCGATGGCTAGTATAGTACAGCTTGATGACGAGCGCCTGAAGAATGTCTTTTCCTACCCGCGCTTCTCCGGCGATCATTACTCTAGGATCCTGAATGATCTGAAAGCCATTGGCGTCGAGTGGATCAATTCCGCCGGGAGGCTGGAGATCGATGGAATCCTTGTGCTGGGCAAGGGATGCGTGGGCATTGTGCTGCTCGGCTCTGCCAGAGGCAAGGATGTGGCCCTGAAGGTACTAAGGTCCGATGCCAACAGAAGAAGCCTTAAGGTGGAGGGGGGTTACCTCGCCATTGCCAATGGATGCGGAGTTGGACCCAAAATAGTCCAATGCACCGAGAGTGTCTTGGCGATGGAGTACATCAGGGGGAAGTACCTTAGGCAATGGCTTGGGGAGATCCACACAGGCGAAGAGATCAGGCACGTTCTCGGCGAACTCCTGAGGCAGTGCTACGCCCTCGACAAGGCTGGCCTTGACCACGGCGAGCTTTCAGACGCGAAGAAGCACATACTTGTGGATAGCGAGGGCAATCCGCACCTATTGGATTTTGAGACTGCCAGCACAAGGAGGAGGTGCAGGAATTTTTTAGCAATGGTCAACTATCTATTCTTCAAGGGTTCGATCTCAGTGCATCTCGGGCAATATTTCAGCTTGGAGAAGGAACCGCTCATGGAAGCCATAAGAGAATATAAAGAGTTACCATCCCAAGCGGCTTACAAGAGGATATTGGCCCAATTGGGTTTGGAGACATAATTTTATTACCGACTTTATGCTACTCTTCCATGGAGACCACCCAGCGCGGTGGTCGTTGATGAGGGAGAGTCTCTGACTTCTGGATGAGGAGAACTTACCCGTCTGTTGCTAAAAAGACTTAACCATAGACATTTTTACTCATTCTACCAGCAATAGTTCCCCATTTTTGCCCGGGCCAGGCCGGATGAGGACCTTCTTTTGGTTGATGTTCTCAAGGGTTTTGATCTTCGTCCCCATGAGAGCAGGGATGGAGAACTCCCGGGTCACAATTGCCAAGTGGGATCCCAGGCCCCCGGACATGCAGACGACGCCGGCCAGCTTCGACAAGATGGGGCCGAGCGTCGTTATTCCCGCATCGTCCACCATGACGATCTTGCCGCCTGCCCCCTCCTTCCAGAGGCTGATCACATCCTGAACCGATTTTATTATCCGCAGTTCACCCTCGGCAGAGATATTAAGGGTGATCAGGCCCTCCCCGATTCTCTTCATGCCCAACGCTTCGCATAGGTTTTGATGGAGGTTCTATAAATAGAGTAAGGTTGGACAAAAGGGGATGCGCGGGCGCCTTGAGCTGCATGCCTAAATAGCCGGCTGATGGTTAAAAATGCGGCCAGATATCTGAGCGTACCAAATCTTTTATGCTTTCAGGATCAGATGCTACTTTCAATTGGTGCCAGACATGCAGATCTCTGAGATAAACGATCAGATTTCACATTTGAGCAAAGTGTTTTCATCCATTGTGCAGGAGAGGAGCCTCCTAGAGTCCAAGCTCTTCCCGGTCAATGCCTACATATGCGTTGGCTTCTACCAGACCTACGACCAGCTTTACAACCTAATGAAGCAGGTCTGGGACAGGGTCTCGCCGGAGGACTTAGCAAAGAGGAGCAAGACCCTCCTCTCCCCTGTGCAGGCGTTGTCCATATCCTACCTTTGGCTCTACTATTCCCTTGCTAGAATGGGCGAGATCTACAACAAATGCGGCAGCGACCCGTCCAGGGAGCCGGCGGAGAAGAGAGAGCAGTGGCAGTATATGCTCGAGAATTGGTACAGGCTTGCGACCAACTATTTCACTTCGGGCAAACCTACGGTAGCGGCATCGGGCGCAACAAATCTGGCTTTCGATGAGAAGTCTCTAGGATGGCTCAGGGACCACATCCAACCCGTGACCCAGGATCAGGTTGTAAAAACTAGGCGGGCCATAGGTTCCGTAGACCTCTACGCCTTCCTGGATGAGTGCGAAGCCCGGGCGAAGATCGTAGACCATGGGCCCTACCCATTTGGAAATGGCGAGATACTTGTGGTCTCCGAGTACACAAACCTCTATGATGGCCGCGGCAGGCTCTGGCTGCCATGGTCAGCGACCGAGGCAAAATTGCCCTCCTCGTCCCTGGGGGTCGCCATGACCATCAAGGGCGCCAAGGCCACCTTCAACGATATAGGCACTATGACTGTTGAGCCCGGCGATTACTCAAAGCGGGTCACTGGAATGGCAGCCTACAAGAAAAGCGGCGATGGCATAGCCCCGATTGGCATTGACGAGTTGCCGGCCTTTGGAGAGGCCGCAAGCAACGCCCAGGGCGAACTCTATGTCAAATTTGCAGCCATGGACCGCAAGCAGCTGATCCTTGCCGGGGCCGAAGCCTACTGGCGGGGCTTCGCCAGGTTCACAGATCAAGTCGGCATTACGGAGAAGATAGACTGGAAGGTCTCCCAGAGGGTACTGGACGAACACCTTGATTATTTCATGAAACACAACGAGGACCCCGCATTTACCAGGCTGAAGCTGAAGGTCTTGAAGTCCAAGGCACTGCCATTCCTCAAGGAGAAGGATCCGGTACTTTATCTCCTGCCAGAGAGGTAATCGACAAATTATCGGAGCGCTTGCCCATGAGTCACCTCATTGATTCCGACGATTCCCCCCACAACCCGTCCTATAACCCGGACTGGCGGGAGAGTTACTACTTCAACTTTGTAGACCCTTTAACGGGCATATCGGGGTTCACGACCATAGGAGTCCTTCCAAATAGAAACATGAGGGAGTTCGTCTTCGTGCTCTTCCATGGAGATAAGCGCGAGGTCTACTACGTGGAGAGTAGAGAGCAGTTTCAACATAATTCAATGAAATCCCTCTCGGACGACCATCTCTCCTACGAGCTGGTGGAGCCGCTCAACGAATGGAGGATCAGGTTCGCCAAAGATAGCATGAGCGCCGATATCAACTGGAAGGGTAGGTTCCCGGTCTGCAACTTTGGAGGTGGTTCCAGGACCTCCTGGAGCGAGCACTTCGAGCAGTCAGGCCGCATCTCCGGATCAGTCAATCTGCCGGGTTATAGGATGGTGAAGATCGAGGGGATGGGCCAACGGGACAAGAGTTGGGGCCCCCGTGACTGGCATATTGAGAGCTGGTATGCCCTTCATGCACAATTCGATTCCCTATCCATAGCCCTCAGGCGTGACATGGTCAATGGGGCGGCACATGTCTCAGGAGCCATCTCCAATGGCGAGAAGGACGTGGCCATATGGAAGGTAGATCTTGAGACAAAGTTTACAGGGACAGAACCAAAGATACCGGTCCGTGCTACAACCCGCATTTATGGAGTTGATAAAAGGTGCTACACTCTGCACTCCTCGCTGATCTCTCCAACCAGCTTTGTCAGGTTTGCGAGACCATTCCCGGGCGGGAGCACAGAATTATTTGAGGATATGGCCATCCATGAATGCGAGGAGTTGGGTGCCAGGGGGACTGGGCTAATTGAGTGGCTCTTCACCCACCTGGGGTAAAGTACTCTAGGCAGTCCTCACAAAGGAAGGGTTTGCTCTTCGGGCTATATTGATGGCTGCATTTGCATCGGCGTGGACTCTATAATCGCATCTTAGGCACCTGAAGCGAACACCATCGCGGTTCCTTGGGTTAATGAATCCGCATTTGCTGCACTCCAGAGATGTGTTTATTGGATTGACATAACGGACTGGGATTCCGTTTCGCAAGGCCATTCCGTCAATGGCTCTTTGCAAGGTAACCGTTGGGGTTAAATCTCCGCCTTTCCCAGGCGAAGGAGAGTTCAGATCTTCTTCTAGGGAGATGCCATATTGAGAATTCAAAGCTATCTCTTTTAGTTCTTTACAGATAAGGCCGATGGCATTTTTTCTATATCTTTTATTCTTTTGATCCCACAACCTGCTGGATCGTGGAGGATTGCCAAATGAAAGCTGCAGGCCATGAGTAAGCTGCACTATCTGTGTTTTCCAATCTTTTTGTTCTTCCCTAGGCTTCCCCTTTACCCTCTGATCTCGTGCCAAGAAGGTTACACCGTGAAGGTTCCCCGTGAGATCAGTTAGAGCTGCCACCACAAGGTGATTCCATCCAACACCAACTCCTATCCAGCCCTTTGGTTCGAAGGGCTCTGGCGCAGGAAGCTCCAGGGTAATGTAGACCCCGTACCACGGCTTATTGGCCGGCTCTGTTAATCGGGCGCTTCTATAGGATCCTGGCGTTTGAGCTGCCTGGCGAAGCAGGTCGCGCTTATGCTCACTGCAGGTCACCAATGCCTTGGCCACCTGAGCCTTCGATGAACCATAGGGAGATCCGGAAACCTTCAGATACAGGTAAATATTGTTGTTTTCTAGTGCCAACCAAGACTGCTTATCCTTAGCTAAAGTTATGTAGTCCATGCCCATTGTGGGGAAGTCTTTCAGGGCTTGCACTGAGGCTTTGTAAAGCTTATCAGAATATTCTCTGTAGGCCCTAAGCTCCTTGGCTAAGGCTTGATGATCGGCGCTACCCTGGAAGGGGATGTATCCTTTTACGGTAATGGTATAGGTCTTTGGAGTGGCGCCTCTGCTGATTTCTGTCGTAGTAGGTTGGACAATGGAAGGATATTTCGCAGCCGTTGATGAAACCAAGTCCGCCCCACGTGCAGTTGGAGAGCCGTGCTCTTCAAGAGCCTCCTTCAATATATCCTTAGACGGTTCGTCAGGTTCAGCCATGGTTTCACCTTTTTTTTAGGGGCCTTACCTTCACATTTCAATGAACAGAATTGCAACTTTTCTTCACTTTTAACCTACTGCTTTGCTAATTTGTCGCTATAGCTTTATCTCACTAAACATGTGATAGCAGGGTATATAAGCAGAGACGCACATGATGAGGGGGTCCAATGTTTTGAAGATGTTGTTGTTTATGAAGCAAAACACATCATCCCAAAGAAAGAATGTTGGAATCGATCAGAGCGGGGTATTCCACGAGTTTCAAAGGAAGTGAGATAATTGATAGATCGCATTGAAGAGATGCAAAGGATAGCCAATAAAAAGCATCTTAAAGAAGGGATGAAGAAGCCGGGCATTCGTGGAGTGAGGTATTGTAGCACCGATAACAGCCTAGCATCTCCGGTAAGCCAATATGAAGAGTTTGTAAATGCCTAAGTTCGCTAGGACTGAGAATTTCAAGATATAATCTCAGTCACCTGTCACTTGTTAGTCAATCAGTCAGGGACTTCAACCACGATATCGTCGCCATTGACCTTCACTGGGAATGTCTTCAATGGATCTATGTGGATGGACTCACTCCCCACGGGTGGCTCCAAGACTTCCCCGTTGGTAACATCGAATTTGGCGAAATGGTTGCTGCACCAGAGGTATTTGTCCTTCAGCTTCCCTCCGAAGAGAGGGTTGGCGTTGTGCGTGCAGACGGACTGCAAGCCATAGAAATTCCCATCCACGTTGACGATGAGGACGCGCGTCTTTGATGCGCGGATGCTCTTCATCTTTCCCGGTGGGATCTCGGATACTTTGGCGATCTTTATGCTAACCATGGACAACACCAGGGAATAATTTAGCCGAGGGTTTAATAAAATTTGAGGCCCAAACCCACGATTGGGAAGTCCGCCTCGGTCCTGTCGATGTACTGGAGCTTGTACTTGTAGGGGCACTGGTCGAAGGTGTTGAGTTTTGAGAAAGAGTAGGTTGCCATATTCTCACAGTATAATTACTATATTACTTTCGGCTATAATCCGGTTGCGATGCCTGGCCTCCTGAGGAAATACGTCTGCTAGGGTAATTCCTATTTTAAGAACCTTGTTTTATTAAGTGATCAAGAATATTCAGTTAATAGTATAAACAGTCCATTTGACCATACTTCAGATCCTTTAATGGCCATGTTGAATACTTTATCGACTTGGTATATAGAAAATATGGCACCACAAAGATCTTTAGCTGAGCGGTAGTCTCCCTTTGACATCAATTCATCTACTTTTTTTTGCCATTTTTCATAGGTATCATTGATAATTATTTTTGTTCTCTTTTGTTTAGTGGCCTCTGCATCCATTATATCCGGAGCTAGAACTCTTTCCATTTGAATTAATGGTTGGGTGTTAGGCATCTCTGAATCGGAACCAAAAGATCCTATAGCTTTTTTCCTCGGGCCATATTTTTTTGTATAATATCCTATTGTACTCATTGGTATTCCTGTTTTCTCGTGAATCTTACGAATTGTCCCCCCTAGATCCCAATAATAGTGGATCAGCCTTTCTCTCTCCAAATTTCTCTTCATATTGGAACCTATAGGAATTCCTGTAAGAAATGCATTTGGTCGAGAATACGCAAATCAAAGACATATGAGATGCGAGCGAGTGAGCATCTGGGATTGGCTTCACAACTTCAGTATTTGCACCATTCGGAAAAGCTTAATCAAATCCGCATTAGTTAGAATGCCAACTACCTTCCCTTCATCAATAGTAAGAACTCCCTGGCAGGTCTGAAGCAATGGGGCTATCGCACTGGCCTTGGTTGATACTGGCACGAGCGGGAAAACCTCCTCCATGGCATCTTCTACCAGCAAGGTCTTGGGACTGCCTCCTTTATTACCCAGAAGAGCCCTATTCATGCCCCTTTCTGTCAAGCTCCCAATAATCTGGCCATTCCTCCTCACCGGCAGCTGACTGTAAGCCATCTTGGCCATCTTTTTTTCGATAAGATATAATGGCTCGTCAGCCTCAGCATACATTATATTTGTGTTGTGCAAACTCGCCAGTTCCATTGAGGCTAGCCACTGTGGCATTCTAGACTCGAGCCTCTCTAACGTCTCGAACATCTTCTTCGCCTCCCCGTAGCTCGGGTTGGCGTGGCCGCTTTCTACCTTGGCTAGGAGACTTCTGTTGACGCCTGCCTCCTTTGCAAACCCCTGCTGCGTCAGCCCCAACACTTTCCTCCTCTTTCCTATCTCGCTCAACAAAGGCAGCATCTTACTATCCCTCAAGTGTTCATATGAGAACAAATATTTTTAAGATTGTTCCCGTAGCACCACACCGCTAAAGAGCCACCCTACTGTTGTTCATATGCGAACAAATATATCAAGATTGTTCTTATACTGCCAAAGCATTAAGGGTCTTGGAGGAATGTAAAATGGCAAAGAATCCAAACAGTGAACCCTTCGCAAAAGGGCGATATATGCAGGTGGTCAAGGCTGGAGAGAGCGCCCAGGAGATACTGAGAACTGAGGAGGTCACAGGTGCCGACAGGAAAGAACTGATGAGGACAATCAGCATGGCGGAGTCAGCTAAGAAACAACTGCGTAAGATGGGCGTAGATTGGGTATAGTGGGAGAGATAGAAGTGGCATTTGCAAGAGGGCAACTGATGCAGGTAGTCAAGGCAGGAGAGAGTGCCGAGTGGACGCTAAGACACAAGAAAGTCACAGGTGCCCAGAGGCGAGAGCTGATGGAGACCATCAGGCAGGCTGAAGAGGCAAAGAGGATTCTCAGGAAGGACGGCGTCAACATAAAATGACTGGGTGGTTCCATCCATGAGAAGAAAGCGCCAGGCCTACTCCAAGGGGGAGCTTAACCAGCTCATCGACAGCCTACTACACCCCCTGGCCACGGAAGATAATGCGGTTGCGATCCTGTTGCTTGACGGCATCCTCCACTCGGCCGTGGAGCAGGACCCTGGCCAGAGCGTGCAGAAATTTATTCGCTATAGTCTGCCGAAGATCTTGGAGAAGGGCAAGAAAAAGCCCAGAAGGGCCAGGGCATCCCGCAGGCCTTGAGATTTTGGGTAAGGGGTCGTTGTCCAGCTTGGACTTGAAATTTCATGGAGATAATCCCCGCAAATCTCCATCCCTATTTTTTTAAGGGTTAAAATTTAATCTCTCTCTCCGTTGCATACTCTTAGAGGCAATAATGAGTAAAACATTTCTGATGGTAATTATAACAAAAAACGGCAATCTAAATGAGCAGGTAAAAGAGAGCAGGAAAATAGGAAAGTGTGTGGGGTTAAAGTTTAAATTGAATTTTTTTATAGCATATGTCATGCAACAAAGTGTGATCCGGTGCTGGAATTCGGCCAATCCTCTGTTGTTGAAGTACCACGACGAAGAGTGGGGCGTTCCCTTGCATGATGACAGAAAGCTCTTCGAGCTTCTGACTCTTGAGATGTTTCAGTCAGGGTTAAATTGGGAGCTCATTCTCAAAAGACGGGAAGGCTTCCGGAAGGCTTTCGGCAGCTTCGACCCGGTAAAGGTGTCAAATTACTCGGACAAGGAGATAGAGCGCTTAGTAAATAACCCTGAGGTAATCCGGAACCGGGCTAAAATCGTATCAACTATAAATAATGCCCGCTGTTTTTTAAAAGTCCAAAACGAGTTTGGCTCGTTCGACGCCTTCATATGGCGGTTTGTCGGCGGCAAACCGATTCAACATTCCTATGCCAGCTTTTCACAAATGCCTGCCGAGACGCCCGATTCAAAAACTATGAGTGCAGAGTTGAAGAAACTGGGCTTCAAGTTTGTCGGGCCGACCGTTTGCTACGCCTTCATGCAGGCCGCCGGTTTGGTAAATGACCACCTAACATCCTGTTTCCGCTATAAGCGTCTTAAAAAAGACTAGTTTTTGATGCTTTTCTTTATTGCCTGAATTGGTGAAAATAAAGGCAGCTTTGCAGCGTTGCATGCAGACGTAAATTGTGTGTGAGGGGGGTGAAAATTTAATCCCCCCTAGATTATTAAAAAAATTGATCATGGTTACCCTGGTTAATAATACCCGTCTAATCATTAGGAGCCTGAGGTTGAGGGTAACCTTAATTTTAACAATCATAAATCTCAATTAGAAATCTCTTATGTTGTAGGAGTATGAGCAGATAACTTCTATTGAAACCTATTTGTATAACATAGAGCATAACAAAATGATTAGGTGAGATATATGGAGCCTAAATCGGTCTCCGAGAATAGAGTTGTTTTGAGTGAGCTCGCCTGTAATATTCTGACAGAATTTAATATAAGCGCATTCAACGAATTTGTCAAGGTAGCGGGTCCATTGGACACGCTGGACTTAATGAGGCCATATAAGCAAAAGAATATGCTCATTCTATTAGTCGAGACAAGAAGACAAATGAACTTGAAAGGAAACGGTCCTGATCAGATTGCAATACCTTTTTTTATCGCTCATTCGAGTTTAGGCAAACCCGAAGATGCTGAGCTTGAGATTAGAGAGAAAGGAGTGATCGGCACCTGTCATGATTGCATTTTCAAGAATGCGACGCCTGAATTTTGTGTCGTTATGTCTCGCGAAGCAGGAGATGCGGTTTGTGAAGCGCTCAACCCCCCATATGAAATGCTTTGGACACACCAATTAACTAATGGTGATCCTTTCTGTCGGTATATTGTCAAGAAAAAAACAGAACCATATAACAACCCGGAGGATTTGGGAAAAGTAATAGCGACCCTGCCTAAAGTTAATCTTTCTAAAGAACAATTGCTTCGATTCAAAGGGTTTATACTGTCACGTTTCTGGGGAGCTACAACGGAAGGTTTTGTTGACTACTGTGGCCCTGAAAAAGCTATGGAGATACTTGGTGCCAATGCTCACCGGATTGGGATTGGGGCGGGTACTTATCTAGTTCAAAGTGGCATGATAAAGGAGAGGAATGCGACCGGTGCCGGTCAATTTATTGACCTCTTCGAGAAGGGATCGGAACGATATGGTGATGTGATCCGCTCCTCCAGTAATGAATTCAGCAAAGAAATAGTCAATTGCCCCTTTAAAGACCAGCCACGAGGAATATGCCTACAATTCGAGTCTTTCTTTAACGGGATGTGCAAGGCTGTCAACCCAGATCTTGAGTACAAGTACTCCAAGATGATGACTGCGGGAGACCACTCCTGCTTCTGGTCGGTCACGAAGAAATAATTGGTTTCAAGAATTTGATGGTGGACCGGGTGGGGTCCACACCCAAAAGGTGGTGGAACCCACAGTTATTGAGGGTTACACACGCCATCCCTATTTTACAAAATGAATCCTTTTGTGTTGTAGACGTTTGATAAATCGAAACTGTTTCGCCTCTGTTTGAAACGACTCTTCCTAATATTTCTTATAAAAAAGGTAAATTTTAATCTAACAAAATTGGACCGCTCGCCAGTTCTATTGCCCTAGATCAGCTCGAGCTGGGCGAAGTCAACCTTACTGTCGGATGCCCTCTGCTAGGGGATCATCAATCTGAGGAAAAGACGCTCGACATTATAGGGGAAAGAAGACCCATGTTTATGCAACCATCACCCACATCAGGCAACGCTTATCAGAAAAAACATGGAACAAATGGCTAACCAATTAACTCGGAAAACTCTAATCCTAGGTAATACTAATGTTTGAATATGCAAGAGGATAATGCATGGCAAACTCAACAAGTAGTGCCTTAACTGAAATAATTACGGATGCCATACAAGGGAAGAAAGCTAGCAAGTGGTTAATCCAGTTACTGATATTTTTGGGCATTGCAATAATTATCGACCAAGTTTTTGAGGATATGGGGTTTCCAATCTCCTCAATAACTTCGATTATTCTATTGTCTATTCTGTTTCTTGTTTGGTTTTCTCTATCAGTTCATTATAGGAAGTGGCTTGAAAACCTCATTAACGATGCTATTTCAAAAAACCTAGAGTATAATGATCTTGGGGAACTAATGAGTACTATTGAAGGCGTTCTTGGTAACTTTAAAAGCATTATGGATGACATTTATGACTTAAACAGAAATATTGCTAGGCTAATACTTTTGGGCATCTCGAACGTTTTATTTATAGTATTCACTTTCTTGTTGATTGATGCTTTTTTCGAAAAAGCCTTAGGAAATGATGCTTTTATTGCAGTTGGATATTTAGGCGGATTTCTATTAATTGGCGTTGGCTTAATTTTCTACATATATTTTGAAATCAAGCCAATCCAATCAGAAGATTCTGAACGACGCCAAGACGATATTTTTTCAATATTCGTCAAAAAATTCACGTACGACAATATTATTGTCAAGAAAGGAAAGGGGATCATGACCATTGCATCATTGATGTCGCTCTTTTTTTTAATTCCTCAAATTAACATTCCAAGGCAAAGTTCCTGGTTAGGTATGTATCTTTGCACACCACAATTAAGTGATTACATCAAGGATCTTACCAAAGAGGAGACGAAAAATAAAGTATTTCAAAGTGTAAATATGGAGGACTTTTTCACTTGTAATAAAATTAGCGGTCTGGAGGATTTAGTCAACCTTCAAAATTTATTGCCACTAGAAATTTTTAGTAAGTTTAGGGGAAATGTTGGTAAAGACCATCCAGCCGTTATGCGAGGATTGACGATTCAGTTATTAAATCAAAGAAGAAAAACCTGCCTGTCAATCAATGTAATACCTTGGAAAGGTTTTGTTATCAGAAAAAAGCTCAATATAAATTATGAGAAACAGGAAGACAAGCGATATGTTATAGAAGAATCTGTTGAAGATCGAAGAATTTTCAGTATCTATTTAATGGGTGAATCAGATTCAGTCGAAAGTTATAAGTTCCAATTCGCTCTAAGAGCACCACAAGCTACAGCTGAGAATTGTTTCATAGAAAAGTAAAATTCAGGGATTTGAAGTCAGTTTATGCATCAATCTCCGAAAGTTGTAATCGACGAAGGCATCCTACAGTGGGCTGATGAGCATACTGAAGAGCTAAAAAAAGAATATACGGATATACTTCAGGTTGGTAAGCACCCAGACCTTCCTCAAGGTAGTGATGATGAAAAAATTGCAGCATATTGTCATCAGAATGATTATGACTTGATTACTGGAGACACCACGTTTTACGTGGCTTTTTTTAAAGCAGGAATTATTTCTTTAATGATAAGAAAGCGAGGTTTTTGGGAAATAGGGAACAGACCAGTATATCTAGTGCATATTGAGGACTAATGCGTATCGTTTATCAATGGTCTTGTATGTGAACATAGCTTCTGATATGTGGTGGGAAATGGTTCTCAAACCGGAGGAGACATTCTTTCAATATTCCACGTTATCTTCCAGCAAGTTTTTCTTGTACGAACTTTTACAGTTTCGCACAAATCTGGATTGAAAAAGTCTTTCAACAATGGAGGTCTTGGCGAGGTAACCTGCTGCCATCGCTCGGGAAGCCAATTACTATTCAACAGTTGTATTTCCTGAGCTGAAACTGGCTCAATAATAATACATGGAATGTGAGTGAAACCTAATCTTTTTAGAGCATAGGCTCTATGAAAACCATTTTGAAGTGTAATTTGATAGCCTTTAGCATATCCTTGGATTACCTGCCCCAGCTTCTGCATGTAACCTATTTTTAGTGAACTGGTTTTCAAAGCATAGATAAAAGGTTCTCCACTTGTCACTTTTAAAATAAAAGCAGTAGATTTCTGTTCTGAGACAGGATCATCATATCTGGGTAGTTCTTTAATTTCTGGGCCGCTAATTCGGACATCCTCATCGTCGGAAGAGAAGAGGTATGAATTATTGCTTACAAGGTTGCTTTCAATTTTAGATGAATACTTTCTGCGTCCTAAGGTGAAATCGAGAAGTTCGAACATTGTAGATTCTTTATTGACACTTTGAGAGAACCGCTCAACCCTGTTTAGGTTGATATTATTTTGCAATGCTATTAATTTGTCAATTTCGACCAATTTTATTTCATGAGGGAATTCACGATATAAGGGGATTGTCATTATGTATTCTTCAATTTCTTGTAGTTTATCTCGATGTTCAGGTTCGAAATCTTTTATCACCATATCAATGTTGCTATCATCGACCACATAGGGGTCTGTTTCAGCTAATTTCTGGGCAGCCTGGGCTTTCTTTATCCAGTGTTTCCTAATTTCCATTGGAGTAGGTATCTCAACTAAGTCACCTGCGACTACCCCAGCTGCCTCACCAAGAGGCATAAAACCAAAAAGAAATACTTTTTCAATCAAGGATTCTTTATTTTCCATTAAAACCATTCCCCCACTTGTTCTATTAAAAATTACTACTCAGGTCCCCTCGATCTAGCTTCTTTGAATTCCTTCCACTCTATTGAGTCATACTTGCCTTTTTTTGCCTCTTCACGCAACCAAATTCTAAGTAAGATGACATCTTTATTGTGCTGGGCATCTTTATCTTTTGGATCGATACTCAGGACCTTATCGCAACACACCAAGGCTTTTTCAAAATTCTCTAACTTACCTAAAACGATACCTTTGTTGTACCATGCATCTTTATCGTTAGGATCAATCTTCAAGACCTCGTTGAAGAACTTCTCTGCCTCTTCATAGCAGTTCAGCTTTATTTTAATAAAGCCTTTGTTGAGCCAAGCTCCCGTATGATACGGGTCTATCTTAAGGACATCATCATAGTAATTAAGAGCGACTCCATAGAGTTTTTTTTCCTGATTAGCAACACCTCTATTGAATAGAGCTTTCTTATTCCCTTCTTTAAACCTTGGAGCCAAAGGTCCTGCTGTTTTTAGTCCTCTTCGGCTCGTTTTGTTTCCACAGTAAGGACATACAATGGGATTACTTCTTTGGTCTGGCTCAAACTCCTTCCAACATCGAGAGCATCTGAACATACATCCAGCCCTTTCCGCTTAGTATATACGAGTTTCTCCTTTATCAAAGTGTTAACCTTGCCAATGCGATGAAAATGAATAGCATATTGCCTCTTGCCCGAAACTGACTCCCTCTGGACATGATTCTTATTTTAAATAGATGCTCATAATGATAGAATGGATGATGGTTATTTTGTTAGGGGTTATGCATGGATAAGAATTTCATGATAGTAAATATCGTTGCCAAGGCAACTCTGGAAAAAGAAATTGATCTTTTTTCACTCATTAAGGCATTTCCAAAGCAGGTCAGATATGGTCCTGATTATTACGGAGGACGTTTTGCTCATTTTAAGTTTGATGAAATGCGGGGGCGTGTTGCTGTATGGCATTCAGGGAAAATGATGGGAATGGGCACAACAACAACAAACCGAGCTATTTTTGAATTGCGTTTTGTAGCTAACAAATTGAATCTAGATTTTAAAGCCCAACCAACAATTTCAAATATTGTTGCTTTAGCGAACATTGGTCATCGCATTGATTTGGAACGATGCATTGGTGTTATTGCTGAAAATAAAAGCATTCAAGTTATTTACGAGCCTGAACAGTTCCCCGGTTTGATTGCTCACTTGGAACTTCCTGATATTCAAAGAAAGGTATCAATCCTCTTTTTTTCTTCTGGGAAAATAATTATTCCAGGACTTAAAAGTGTGAAAGAAATCGACATTGCAATTAAAGCATATGAGAAAATATTGAAAATCAATTCATGAAAATAAAATTTCATTATCAATTGAAAAATCTGTTCTGGAATAGATTACATTCAACTCACACAATCATATGTTCAAGTTGGCTCCGTTTAACCTGAGCCAGTTTTTTCTTTTGATATAGTTAGGTATCACAGATTCAACAATTTCCCAAAATTGCAGGCTATGGTCTTCTCTTTTTAGGTGTGCTAGTTCATGAACGACTATATAGTCAATAACTGATTTTGGTGCAAGAATGACTTTCCAATGGAAGTTTAGTCCTGTTTTACTACTTGATGCCCATCTATTTCCTAATTCCATAATTCTTATGGATTTTGGTTCAACGCCGACTTTTTTCTTAAAGTAGTTTACTCTTTCTGTTATATGCTTCCTTCCTTTCTCTTTGTAGAAATTGATGAAGTGCACCTTTGCTTTAGCTGTCTGGCTTTCATCAAGTATAAAGAAGCCTTGACTCAGAGAGAGAGCCCGCCTAAGGTCCTTCTCAATCTTTAATCTGTAGCTTTTCCCCATGTATAAGTAGCCTTCACCATTCGCCAAACTTCTGTTGGCTTTTGATTTGTTGAGCTCTTGTAGCTCAGCAATGCTTCGATATATCCAGGGTCTCTTGAGGTCGACTATACCGTTGATCCGATCAAGGTTAATATTTCGAGGGGCTCTGACGGTTACGCTACCATCGGGTTCCACATAGATGCTCAAGGTTTTTCTGCTTGTTTGGGTCAATGAGTATGTAATGTCTCCGCATGTGCAGATCAATTTAGGATTTCCTCTTTTCTGTTTTTAGCAAGCTTTATGAATTCCATAACTATTTGCTCCTTCTTGTCGATGAGTTCTGGCACGTTTGAATAAAGTAGAATGTCATCTATCAATGCTCTTAGGTGTTTTTCTTTGAACGCATTGCCCCAAAATCCTACTTTGCCTATTTCCAAGCCAATAACATTAACGATGTCCACTGTAATCTTTTTCATTTGCTCATCAATGTCCTTCCGAGACTTCTTATCCTTGAATGTTATATCATTGAGCATGTCATAGAATGGACCGTATTTTTTAGGGTTGAGACCACTTTCTTCTGCTTTTCTTCCTTCTCGGATTTCTTGCCTAAGTTGTTTGAGGTATCTTACTTGCTCGTCCCAATTATCCTTGTAGTGTTTGAGGATTTCCTCCAGTTTCTCGCTTATTCTTCGGTAATATATGGGGTCAGTGTTAAGGCGGACTTTGCAATGTTTTCTTATGGCATACTCCATTTCTGAAGCTTGTGAACGAAGTGTATTGTTCTTGCTTACTTCACGCTCAAACTCATCAGCAGTTATGTCCAGAGGTTGTATTTTGGTATCAATTCCTATTGTTAATAGGTAGTCTTCTATGAGTTTTCGAACTTTTGTTCCAGCCCCCAAAATATTAATCGAATCATCTCTGAATCTGCTTTGGGTCCGAGCTTGTATGTGCCCGAAAGCTTTTAGCGAAGGAATGTATGCTCGACCTGCAGGTTTTGAGCACAGAACATCCATACTTTTCAGGAAGAGTCTGAATTTCACAGCGAAGTCTGCTCTTATTCTTATATTTTCAAGAACATCAAGGCATTTCTCAAGAACCAATAGCTGGTCGGGAACACTACTTATTCGGTAATTGACATAATCTTCAATTTCCTCTACTTTGTTGTCCCTAAACAATTTCACAAGTTGCTCATATCTATACTCAAGAAGCGACAATTCTGTGCTAACATCCACAAACACCTCATTTAATTGAAGGTCTTGCTCTGAATAAGCATCGAGGGCCTCCTTAAGATGGTTGATTATTCCGAAATAATCCACAACGTAACCATAGTCTTTTCCCTTTGTGACTCTGTTGACTCTTGCGATTGCTTGGAGTAGAGTGTGGTCTGCCATTCTTTTATCTACATACATTACCTGTTCTATAGAAGCGTCGAATCCAGTAAGAAGCATATCTTTGACAATTAGGAATGCGATACCAGTGTACGGTTTCTGAAGATCAAATTTGCTTTTGTAGTTTTTGTTATCATCACCGAGCCACAGTTCCGCTTCTTTAGCCAGTCTTATTAATTGAGGGTTATCGTTATTCATCCATGTTATTCTCACGACAGAAGTTATGAATTTCATTCTTTTGATTCGTTCAGGGTCAGCATTTGACTGTTTTTCATATTCGGCAATGTATTCTTTAATGGCTTTGTCGATGTATTCCTTGTATCTGACCGCAGCTGCCCTGCTGCTTGCTACAACCTGTGCCTTGAATCCGTTATCGAAGATGTTTTCAAAGTAGTGATTCACCAAGTCTTTTGAGATTGCTTCTATTCTCTTAGGTGCCTGTAGAACATCGCCTTTTGTCCCGTATCTCTGTTTTATCGCTATTTTTTCCGCTTGTGTCTTGCCTTCGAACATGTCCTCAAATTCAATGTCCATTCGTTGCTTATTCTTGATTATTGACCTAACAGTCTTTCCTTCGTATTTTATTCCGAGTGTGGCACCGTCATCTTTGGATTCTTTCATTCCATACTTGTCTATGTATCCACCAAATCTTTCGTAGGTTCTTTTTTTGACTTTCTTGGTGATTAGCGGTGTTCCAGTAAACGCTATCCGTGAGCTGTTTGGAAGCGAAAACACTATATTGTCTCCAAAAACTCCGCTTTGTGTTCTATGTGCTTCGTCAACCAAAACAAGAATGTCTTCAGAAGTATTAAGAAGTGGGAATTTCTCATATTTTGGAAGCTCTTCTTCAATGCTTCTGTCTTTTTCTCTCTTGAGGAACTTTTGAGCCATAACCATTACAAGGTTGCTCGTGTCCGTTTTTAGTTCTCCAACGAGTTCCGTAGTATTCTCGACGACATAGGGTTTTTCAGCAATTCCTGCTGTTCCAGATAACTGTGTTTGAAGATCTATTCTGTCTGTTACAACGACAACTTTGAGCCGTTTAGTCTCCTCTATTCTTCTTATTTTTCGTATCAGAAATACCATTGAAAGCGATTTACCTGAGCCTTGGGTATGCCAGACAATGCCAGACCTTTCTTCTGGCTTTTTCTTTGTCAGAAGCAGGTTGACAATTTTCTTGACTGCTCTGAATTGATGATATCTTGCAACTATCTTGATTTTTCCCTTTTCTGTATCCTGAAAAACAGTAAAGTTTCTTATTAGGTCTAGGAGATTCTCTTTGGTCAAAGCTCCCAGAATGAGTTTTTCCTGTGAGTTTAATTTGGGATCAAGCTCTCTTGGGTAAGTATCTTTCCATTCAAGGTAATGGTCATATTCAGCTGTTATCGTTGCAGCTCTTGCTTCGTCACAAGTAGTTGAAATCATTAGCTGATTATACCAGAAGAGTCTTTCGTTGCCTTCTTTTTCTCTGACATCTTCACGAGTGTTCGAGTATCTTTTAAGCTGAGTTATTCCTTCTTCCATTGCTTCAACGTCAACTACTGTGGGATATTTACACTCAATAATCACAAAAGGGATGCCATTTATGAAGAGGACAATGTCTGGAACTATGTAGTCCCTTAATGTCCCTGGAGTATTGACTCGGAATTGGTTAATTGCCAAGAAATCGTTCTCAGTGGGACGATCGAAATCTATTATTTTGATGCATCTACTCTTTTCTTGAGGATTCTTGTTATTTTTATACGCTGGAGGTTCAAGAAGCATGGATAGGAAATCTTCATTCGCTTGAATGAGCCCTTTTCTTAAGCCAACTCTTTTGATTTCTTGAATGACTTCTTCTATTTGTTCGTTCTCAAGCCAATCATTGAGCCTTTTCAAGGCAGCCCTTAATCTTTCGTCTAAAATAATCTCATCAAAAGTTGTCCTTAACGTAAGTGTTTGCACGAACTTGTTTGTGTCGTCGGTCGAGAGAATAATGTTCCAGCCTAGATTCTTCAAAAGTTCCATGAAAGGCTTTTCAACATGGTTAAACTCGATATTCATACTAAGCAGCCACTCTTACCTTTCCAGTCAATAAATCCTGCATCAGCCCGCTCTTAATCTTCGTCAGCTTTTCTAGATATGATTGTTCAATATCTATCTTATCGTCAATCGAGTCCAAAATATTAACTATTTCCTCTTGTGATTTAGGGTCATCTGGAATTATGATGGGTATTTTATTCAGTGCCCCAAGATATACTCCTCCTTGAGCAGAGGCAGTAACAGCCATTTCCAAATTCTTCTGAAACTTGAATGTGTTTGTGTAATGGTATAAATAGGAGGAAATAAGTTCTCTTTTAGGTCGCAAAATGGCTACACTTCTCTGAAATGTAAATTTTTCAGTCAATTTTCTTAGAACTGCACTTCTTCCTATCGTGCCAACTATCGTTAGAACAACATCTCCTTCTTTCAGCTCATATTTTGAGTGAATTGAATAGTAATCTCTTAAAGAGATTCTGCGGGGATTATTATCCCTAATTATTTTTCCATTTACAACGTCTTTTGCACTTAGAAGAGGTACTCCATTCTCAGAGTCCTTATAACTTCCATGAGTTCCGTCTCTAATGAAAATGCAGCACTCGGATAGCTTTCGCTCTTTGCCAATTAACTGATTTACATCAAACAAGCTCTGGGTCAAACCATGCTTCATCTTCGTATATTTCTCAATTAGTTTTTTTGTCGTGTCTATGGCGTTGTCAGTGCACTGAAGGATCTCAGCGATTTTCTTTTGCTTTTCAAGAGAGCTAGGAACAATTAGAAGAGTGGATATTAGGTCTATTCTATTCACTGCTTCGAATGTTGTGCCTTGCATCAAACGGTATAGCTGTCTTCTTTCTGATAATAATTCATAAAACAAGAAGGACTGCCAGACCTTGGCAGGTTTACCACGAATAGCGGCCAGACCTCTTCCAATGCAATACTCTTGGTCTGCAATGTTTAGATCGCCCACAGGGGCTCTTACGCTTATTAATATATCATCTTTCTTACAGATTTTTGTGGGTTTCGTGCAGTATATTTTGGGCATCGGACTCCTCGCTCCGAAGTCAGCATTCCCTTGGAGAAATGGGAGTCCTCGATGAACTTCTGTATACGAAGCAGAACTTGGAGATTGCCCCATCTCAACGTTAGAGATTTCTCCCAATCTAAATTTATCCCAATCTTCAGGGATTTCTTTGTTCATATCCCAACTCCTCCAAAAACTTGTTTAGTTCCGTGGTTTTGGAGTCTCTTTCCTGCTCAAGGGTTCTGACTTCTATGCCATATTTTTCCCACAAGTTCTCATAGTAAGCGATTATCTTCTGTTTCGTTTCAGTTAGGTAACTGTTCAATACCTGTGAAGAAGAGTCCTCAAGCTTTTTCATGACCATTCTTTCAGCTTCAGCTTCTGACAATATACTGATGGTTTCTTTCACTCGTTCGACCAATTGCTTATTCTTCTCTTTGATATCTTTCCGAATCCGCCTAAGCGACTTCTGCTTGCCAATTATATTCTCAAGCTCTGTTTCTTTAGTAAAAAGTGATTTTCGTAACTTGGCTACATGTTCGAGTTGAGTTATCTTGTTTGCTTGCTCAATCTCGGTTTTAATTCCCTCGATTTCACTTTCTAAAACCTTGTCTCGGGATTCTTTTTCTCCTTCTTCATCTACAAGCTCTTCTGCTTGAGTATAATCTTCAAGCTCAATGGCGAGTTCTCTATCTTTTCCCTCCAATGCCTCTATTTCTTTTATCTCCTTCTCAAACATATCTTTGAAGAAATACTTGGCTTTTTCAAGCGTCGTTTCCACAGCTTCATTGTTGTTATCTGTAAAATCAAAGGTTGAGATAAGCGATTGCTTCCAACCCGATTCCCTTATTGTTCTTAACTCAAATTTATTATCGTTCCACCAATTGATGAAAAGACCTCTTATCTGGAATTCATCTAACACGCCGTTGTTTTTTAATACCTCTTGTATAGACTCGAAGCCCAAATCAAGTAGCACATGAACGGGTTTACCATCTTTTAGCATCTTTATTTCTTTGGCATATTTGCTAAACCAATCCTGAACGAGCCTTGTTAGTCTAGCATCCGTTTCCATGAACTCATTTGACCTCTCGAGGATTTTCTTTATCTCTTCTTTTGCTTTGATATTTTTAAATTCGAAGTAGTCTTGGTTCTTCTCTTTAAACATAAGCTCCTTTGGGACTTTATACTTCTTTAGTAAGTCTTCATCCCATTCTTTCTTTGGGACACCTCCTTGAATGTGTGCTTTCACGTCCTGAGGCTCTGGTTCGGGGGAATTGTCGACATATCTTCTTATGTTGAGGTTATAATCCTCTTCTTTAATAGTAGTCTTAATATCAACAAGTTTGGAATACCTCGGTAATTCGATCTTATTTTTGAAGACATAACTGATCTTTTCAATGTCTTCAGGTCTTAGCGAGTTTTGGTTCTTTCCCTCCTTGTATTCTTTGTCTGAGTTTATGAAGAGGATTTTTTCCTTGTCATCCGTTCTGTTTCTGTTGATAATAAGCACACATGCAGTAATTCCCGTTCCGTAAAAGAGATTCGGTGGCAGATTGATTATACTCTCAAGTAATTTTGCATCTACAATCCCTTGCCGGATATTCTTTTCAGCACCGCCTCTGAAAAGAACGCCGTGTGGCATAATGACTGCCATCTTTCCCCTCCTATCGAGAGAAGCAATCATGTGCTGCACAAACATTAGGTCTCCTTTTTTTCCTGTTTCAGGAGCCCAACCAAAGACAAATCTATCTGTGAACTTCATATTGGTTTTTGAATAGTTCTGAGAGAAAGGAGGGTTAGCAATGACCCTATCAAATGTCATTAGTTTGCCGTCCTTATCAATATGTTTAGGCTCTATGAGCGTGTCTTCATTTTTTATATCAGCATCAATTATACCATGTAATATCATGTTCATTTTGCACATTGCCCAAGTAGTGCCGTTGTTTTCCTGACCAAATAATGCGACATTGTCAGGATCGCCACCTTGTTCCTCTACATACTGTTTTGATTGTATGAGCATACCACCAGAACCAACTGTTGGATCATAAATCGTCATTCCTTCTTGTGGTTCAAGTAGTTGAACAAGCAAGCGGACAACAGGATGAGGAGTGTAGAATTCGCCACCTTTCTTACCTGCGGAATCTGCAAAATATTTGATTAAGTATTCGTAAGCAGCACCTAAGATGTCAGCGAACTCGAAGTCCTCATTTCGCATTCTATACTTATTGAAGTGATTGATAAACTCAACAAGCTTCGTATCAGAAAGCTTGCTTTTCCCCTTCTTAACTGTAAAATCAATAGGTTCAAGAACCCCCTCCAACTGGTCGAAATTTTTCTTTTCTATTGCAGCTAAAGCATTATTTAATTCGCTACCAACATTTGTTTTAATGTGTTTGATGTTGCCCCATCGAGATTCTTTAGGAACAAAAAAGGTGTATTTGTCTGGGTTCTCAAGTTCGCTCTCAATTATCTCAGGCTTCAACCCTTGTTTTAGATATTTATCCCGAAGTTCCTCCCGCTCCTCCTCAAACATATCTGAAAGTCTTTTCAAAAAAAGCATACCAAAGATAAATTCCTTGAATTCGGAGGCGTCCATTTTGCCTCTCAAAATGTTGGCAGCACCCATTAGATGATTCTCGAGTTGTTTAAGTGTTAGTTTTCCAGCCATCTTACCTATCCACCGTATAAAATTCAATCCTTCGAGAGCACATACATCTTGGCCCTGCCGATTTGGCGTGCTACCTTTATCTTTCCCTCCTTATTGAGGCTGTAGATGTATTTGGATACCGTGTTACGATGGGTATGAGTAATATCTGCAATCTCTTCTATTGATAGGTCCTTAGGATAGGCTTCCCGCAGGCATTTGATTATCTTCTGTTCAACGCCTTCACTCATGGTTATGCACTGATACACAATATCATTTCACAACATTTATATAGCCCTTGTTTATTAATATTGTGCAACAATACACAACAAATATGGTGAATAATAATGAACATATCTGATGGTGAGGATGGGGCGATTGTGAAAAACTATGTGGTCGGAGGAGGAGCCGATCTGGAAGAGCTACGTCAGGAACTATATGATACTTGCAATAGGATTGCGTCGAAGTATCATTTGTTTCGGGGCGATGGTAAGGTAAGGATAGCGGCGATCATCGCTGTATTGGCTGGAACCGAGTGCCCATGCTGTGCTATTCGTAAGCTTACCAATAGAGGTAGGAAGGGAAAGATTGATGCTTTCTACGGGGAGTGCCATTCCATTGCAACAAACATCCTAGTCGAAGAGCTTTACGACATTTTTTCTGAAATGGGGGTCAATGTCTCAATCACGACCGAGAGCGAAACTGAATACGGCAGGGCGGACATAGTAATCGAAGTCTCGAGAAACGGCATCATCCTCAAGGATCGTGACGCAGTCAGGATGTTCATCGAGGTGAAAACGGGTAACTCCTTTTCTCTTTCCCAAATCCTGAGATACCTTTTCGATGGAAGGGCTGAAAAGGTGCTGGCTTGGAGGATCCGAAACAGGCAGGTCATTTGCTTTGATTATGAGGAAACGAAGCCTTTGATGAGGAAATTTGTCAGGTCAATATGCCTTAGGGGGAAGCGATTGTTGGACTTCAATGGAGCCCCCGATGACTGTGAATGTGCCCCGGAATCTGAATATTTCCCGACTGATGTGGCACTTGAACAGATGTTTCGTGAGTTCGTAACATCTGTTGATGCCACTTTGCCTCTGGTAGTGGCGTCGGTGTTTGAACATCTGTTGCCCCATGAAGAGGCACCCAGTGTTAATGGCGGGTAACACGGATGTCTCTTTCCCAAAATAAGTTCCTAAAGGTCGATGGGTGGAGTAGCCAGTATACATCTGTAGATAACCTGTTGTTACATCTGACTAGAAAGACAAAGAGTGAAAGCTCCCAAAAGTTATACCTTTGGCATTTGTATAAATTTTGTCTGTTTTCACAGAAAAAGCCCAACGAACTAGTCAGACTCAGGAGGAGTGAGGCAGAGAAGATTGCTCAAGGTTATGCGGACACGCTCTATCCTAATTCTCCACGATATGCAAATATGTCAATAATAGTGCTAAAGGCTTTCTTTGCAGTGAACGGTTTCAGACGCACAAAGGCTCTGGAACTAGAGGGATACCATATTCCTCGCCGATTCAGGATAACCCCAGAATATATACCCACAAAAATGGAGATATACAGAATGGCAGATTCTGCCTGTTCGCTAAGGGACCGAGCAATAATACTTGCACTCTACAGTAGCGGGCTGAGGAATTCGACCCTAAGGGCGATACGCTATCTAGACATCGAGGAGGAACTTACCAAGGGAATTACGTATATCAGGATTCCTGTCTACCCCGAGATGAAACTTATCGATCCGAATGCTTGCAAAGGAAGTGTGCCCTACTATACGTTTATGTGCGATGAATCGGCACAGGCTTTGAGGCTTTACCTAAAGGATAGGGAAGCACAAAACGGTGGAATAAAACCTGAGGAAATCCTATTCTGCTCAGAATATAACCAGATAGGTAAGGAAAATAGAATAAAGAAAACGCTTACTGCCAGAGAGCTTCAGATAATCGTTAAGATGGCCGCAAAAAGAGCGGGCATTAATGATTGGATGGCTGTTCATCCGCATGCCCTTAGGAAATCTTTCGAGACGACACTTCATAGCCAACTTATAGATGGAACAAATCTAGACGGAAAAATACAGGATTTTTTCATCGGGCACATTCTCCCCGGCAGCCAAGACCCATACTTTGACTGCACTAAGGTTGAGTGGATGAGGATTCAATACTCGAAGCTCAGGTTTGGGAGAACGGTCGTAGAAAATAAATTCAAAGTGTTGGAGGCGGCAGTAGCTCGTGCTTTCGAGGATACGGACATGGACCCGAAACAGATTCTCGAAGAATATGTTAAATTAAAATCTAAAGCGGCATGATTGATATAATCATTTTAAACTCATTAGTAATAGTGGTGGACAAAGGGATCAGAGCAATTCATCAGGATAGCTGTTTCTATATTGGGTTTTGTTTCTTTTTTCGTCTTTGGTTGCGTCTATCTCACTATTTGTAAGATTTTTTAGATTTTCGTCATTCGTTGCATCCATCAGTTTCTCAACATGCTTAACGTCTGGTGGATTGGATTCTTTTTGCTTTAGAGTTTGTATATAGCGTTCTTGCTCTTGCAGTTTTTCCTCCATGTCTCGCATTTTTTTCATTAATTCCTCATTAACGGGATCGGTCCGATCAAAATTTATCTTGCTATACGTCAAACGAAATTGATCAATTTTTGTTCTATCAAAATATCTAGGCGTAGAACCTGCGGGAATGTGCTCAAGGAAATAATCCAGCATTTGGGGGTCCATGTTGGAACCGTCCTTTAGGGGAGCCATCATAATTGAATTAAGCGTTGTCCTAAACCCATGCACAGTAACATGCTTCCATTCGGAGATGCCAGCTTTTTTTGCAGCATTTTTTACAATAGACCGTAGATTTTCGGGAGTCATGATTTTCGATGGTCTTTTACCTTCAATGATTTGGTTCCAGTTTGAAGGAAATAGGGGTTCGTCGTCCGCTATGGAACCATATTTAGCCTTTCGACATCTTAGGTAGTCTGTCACTGCTTCAGTCGCTTTTTCACAGAGAAATAAAGTAAAAGAGACATTCCCCTTACATGCGTTAGGCACTCGTTTTTTCATCGAAGGTTGAATATTGATAGCAGGATATTTTTCACCATTTTCTAAGTCCATCCTGATGTCGCCGTAACATAATGCCCTTAGGGTTGAATTTCTCAAACCAGTGCAATGTAAGACATACAAGATGGCTCTATTTAGTAGAGATCCGCTTGCTTCTATCATTCTCAGGTTTTCATTTTTGGTTGGGTAATAGTCGTTCCTATACCTGTAATATGCTTCTACGGGATAGTTTTCAATCTCGAATTCCCTTTCTCCCTTGAACCCATTACACTTAAAGAACGTGATGAAACAACCTTTCGCATTCCTCACGGAATACTTGCTCCTGCCCTTTCGCAACATGTTGTCAAGAAAACGTTCAATTTGGATTTTTACTTCTTCTTTTTGCATTGTAACTAAATCTTCTGGGCTGGAAATGTTTAGCGATTTGCAAAGTTTGAACATGTAATGGCAATAATTTAGTTTTGTAGCATCACTCTTGGTTCTTCGAGCTAGATGGTCAAGGAATCTTTGCACACTTGGATATTGGCTTTCCCAACCATTTATGCCAAGGAACTCCTCCCATTCAGTCATAGGATTTCCTCGCAAAAGGGGTGAGTTTCGAAAAACTGTAATATAACGGTAGAACAATATGAGAAACTACAGTTTCTTGTATTATTAGATACACGCAACAGGGGTTTCCTATATTTTTTTCAGATGCGAGTTTCAAATTAGGTCCTCCCTTTTTCAATTTTTAATAGAAGCAAGAAGATGGGTAGACGAGAGAGGAAGGTTTGGCGGTCGATCATGTCTGGTTCTGCAAGTAGGACTAGTTTAAGAGCAGAATTTAGAGGCAATTCCTGAACAGCGAAGACTTTGAGGCGTTGAAGAGATATTTGATACGACGAGTTAGGAGTTGGTATCATTTCCCCATTTTCTTGCGTTTTCGTCTCCCGATATTTTTCCATTTTTCTCAAGAGTAAAATAAAAATGAAGTTTTAGGCCTATTTTCGGAATTTGATGATGAAATGATGACAAAACCTAAATATCTTTTCGCACATATGCGAAAAAGGTGAGAGTTTGTCTGTTCCAGAATCTGCAATTCAGACGATGGTCAAGCTCCTTACTAAAGAGTCACGACGGAAATTATTTGATTTACTATATGAGGCAATGAAAGACCCTAAGAATGTCGGTGAGGTCATGGGTATAAGGAAAAATGAAGTGTATAGATACATTAAGATCAGACAAAGGTCACGGAAAAAGGAAATGACCCCAAGCCCAAGTCTAACTTATAACATAATCATTGCATTGCTAAGGCGAAATAAGAATCGGGAGATTAGTGAGGTTCTTACTGAACTTGATCGTGTCAATACAAAAATGTCAATGAGCACAAAGGAATACACATGGTGGAAAAAGAGAACAGTAAAAATGATGACTAAGTAAAGATTAAACTGATAAATTTCTAATCAAGACTTTGCTGTTTGGAAGATTAGAAATAAAATCCCAGCCTTGAGCAAGATACTTCTCTAGCTCATTAACATCAACTACCTTTTGTTTTGTTTGGTTTGATCCAATGCCCAACAGTCTTGTTCGGATCATATCCTGCATTTGCTCGTCCGTTATTGAGGATATGGCGATTTCTCTTATTTCTGCTTCACTGAATCCAGTAACAAGCAGAAGTTGCTTTCTGAAGGATTGTTGCAGTTTCTCCTCGGCGGGTTCCCCAACCTTTAAAGTCTGCAAATAAGGCTGGCTTCTCTCATACGCCTCCCTCATATCTTCGATCACATTTTCAGGCAACTTGCATCTATTCGTCGTGTAACGGTTCTCGATGTCGCCCTTGTGCCCCATCCAAAATGTGCGATAATCTCGCAGAACCAGCCCTTTCGATTCAGCCAACATTAATTCTGTGTCAAAAAACGACCGTAAGGCATAAGGGCGAGCAGAAAACCCTGCCTTCCTAATAGCCCCCCTTATTCCGTCGCCCACATTTACGGACCTGATAAACTCCTTCTCTGACATCTGTGGAGTCACTATGGGGGACTCGGAGGTTATTTCTTCCCCCTTTCTTATCCTTTCCTCGATGTAATCCTGAAGATACTGGCATCCCTCTTCCGAGAGGAATGTTAGATACTGATGGCCTGCTTTACTCAATTCGTGCCTCACAATTAGGAGAGTTGGAATTTGCTGGAAGCTGACATTGCCGTTCTCGATCTTCATTTCTGGGAAGTCTTTTATTCTGAGGCCGTCAGTCCCCTTATAATTCCCAATTGTCTCGACCCTGAGACCTGAATGTGCCATCAGGATCGCCGAGACCCTTACCTTCTTCCCCGCAGACAGGAAAATGTTGCGAAGCTCCTCGGTCGTGGGGGTCCTTTCCTCCCTCAGAGTTGGTGTGTCCCTAGCTCCCTTGATTTTTATCTTTCCCTTCAACTCCCGATGGTTATGCGAGAGCCATGATTTGATGGTCTTGAGGATGGATTCGATGTAGCTTCCAGCATACTTCTCTTTTTCCAATTTTGTGACATAATCCATCAGAGTGTTAGTAATGTCCTCATCGCTCAACTTCAGTAAAGACTTTGGATCGGTCCGAACACTGACACAGAAATTCCCTAAAATTCTGAGGCGGGACTCTGCGGTTACAATGCTCCCCCTTGCCAGATTGTCGAACCACCTCTTGACGTCAGCGTCGTCGAGAAGGTAGCGATACTTGGCACGCATAAGCCGTCGATCAAGGGATTAAACCCATTGATATATATGGGTTTCACTGGAGAAAGGTGGTGGACCGGGTGGGATTTGAACCCACGACTGGTGGAGGTAATGGTTCGGGCAATCTCCATTTTTTTCTTTTTTTAAAAGGTTAGAATTTAACCCTATACGCACAAAACCAACCGGTAGATCATCTTTCTCCTTTTAACCAGCCTTTTATTCCAAGTTCTTTCACCGTTATTATTACAGGTTCAGGTTCATGTGACTTGCAATTGCCTTTTTCGTCCAGATAAAGCACTGTTGGTTTTAATGAGAACGTCCCTTTTGCAGTTGGCCTAAGGACCAGTTTGAAATTTTCTGTCTTCAGAGGGTCAAGTCGTTTTCCTTTCATGTTGAGATAGCTATCCTCAACTCGATAGGTCTCGGGTTTTTCGGCCAGTTCAAAACTGTTGGGAATGATTTCTGTGACTTTGGTCAAGAGGGCAGAACCTTTCCCAGCATTTACCAGTTCCAGTTCTAGGTCGAGATTCTCGCCAACATTCAATTCTTTCTGTCGGATTATCAGGTTAGCCTGTATGTCTGCATGTTCAAATCTTTCTAACCCAACCGCGCTTTCCTGGTTGGGTGTAGGAGAGGCGAAAGCGGCTGTTGTTGAGAAGATTGATGGTGCGTGAAGCACCTCGCTGAGGGACAGCGCTAATTCTCGTTCTTCTTTCACTTTTTCCAGCAGTCTCCCTACCTGTTCCGTTTTCTCTGGATGCTCAGCTTTCATAAATGAGTTTGCTGAGGTCTGCAAGACCTTCTCGGCTATAACGTAAAGTTTTGCCTTTTTCTCTGGATCGTTCTCTTTCTTGGCGTTATCCATATGCACATATGCGTCAAAGAGCAGACCGATTGCTTTAGCATAGTCCGAAGCGCTTTGAAAACCAGCTTTCACGTAATAGGTCGCAGCACTTTCAAGATGCAATGTCGCAGCTGCGTGTAGTATTGGGTCTCTTGTGTCTGCGAATTTTGTTCCTGCTTCAAGTGCTTTGCAGAAGCGACTGTGCCCCAATGCCAGGAAACCTGTTGTTTCGGTGTTGCTCTCTTTGCTCGCCTGCTCAAAGAATGCGGATGCCTCCAAGTATGGTTCTGGCGAAGCCGTAGCTTCGGCCAACATCATTTTTTGCCAAGCTCGAGAAAGGTAGATTATAGATCTGAATTCCTTTCGGTCCTGCTCAGACTCTAGAGCCTGACTTGTCTTCTCGAATGCCTCAGCTGCCGAGCCATATTTCCTAGAACTAGTGAAGTGATCGCCCCTCTTATCCAAGATTTTCGCTTCTTCAATGGCAATTCTAGCCTGGCAGTATTCCTTTCTTAGATTGGAGACTTTGATCATACTTATTGCCATTTGCTTCTCGTCGGCGTCTTCAATCTTGCTGATTTGTTTCTGGAGCGACTTCTTGGTCTCGCTGAATAGCTGTGATGCCTGTTCAAAGGCTTTGATTGCTTCTTCACTTTGCTCGCTCCTGCTCAGTTCTTCTGCCTTCTCGACCTGCGCCCAGGCGCAGTAGTTGGGCTCCAGATAGCCCCATTTTTTCAGGGAACTGTGCAGTTCCGCAGCTTTCTCAAAATGTTCCTTTGCTAAACCATATTCTTGTCGGTCATGATGGTGTCTTGCCTTCTCGATTTCGCTCCAGGCCTGCATGTAAAGGGCGTGGTCTTGGTAGAAGGACTTGAGTTTAGGAACCTTTTCCACAGCATTCTTGTAGTTGTCTGAGGCCAAGTTGAAGTTTTTAGCAGCGCTTAGATGTTCGCCGAGAGCGTCATAGCCCCTCGCAGTTTTCCAGCAGCACTCAGCCACACGGCTTAACTGATTCAGTTTTTGATAGGATTCGGCAGCCTCCTCAAAGGCTCTTATTGCCTTTCTCTGATGCTCGTTGCTGTTGGTTAACCCGTAAAGACGGTTGAACAACTCCCCATAATTATACTGAAATTTCCCAAGAACACCGGAAAGCGATAGGTCACTTCTCCTTTCAAACTGTAAACTCACCTTGCTGCATAATTGCAGGGCACGCTCTTTACCTGAGATAGCTTCTTCAAGCAAAGACCTTTTGTTCTCAGAGTCCTTTTCTAAATTAGACAATTCAGCCTTCAGCTCAGCTAAGACGTCCAGCCAAGTACCTAGGTTCCAGTAAAGGAAGGGACGCAATTGCTCCACGATTTTTTCACTCACCGTCCCGTGCTCCATGGCTTTTTCCAAAAGCCTCTTTTTCTTTTCAGGACTCGTTTCAATTTCCGCCAAAGCACTCAGCGAATTGCTGGAAAAAAAATACACATAGGCCACGATTCCAGGGTAGCCTGTGCCCTCGGCCAATTTTATTGCGGAAGCACCTTTGGTCACTGCCTTTTCTAACAATTCACGTTTTTTCCTCGGGTCAGTTTCGTCGAAAGACTCTTGCCAGAGGAGTTCAGCGTAAGGTGCTTCCGTCCAGCATGCGTCACCACGTGGGCTCACGAATGAGATTGGCGAGAACTGATGTTTGGCGTCTTCGGCGTATTGCAGGGCCCTTTGACGAGTCTCCAGCCTTTTGTCCGGGTCGTCAGTTTGTAAGGTTTTCCACAAAGTAGCATATGTTAGCCAGTCGAGTGCGGTTCCGATCAGATATTTGTCTTTGGTTTTCTTTGCGTAACCTAGCGCTTTCTCAAAGTACACCCCTATGTCATCATAATTCAACCCTGTTTCATCGCCAGTGCCACCAGATGTGCCCGCCAGCGCAAGCAAGGCTGCTTCTTCTGAAAGCTCGATGGCTTTTTGCAGATAACCCTGACCCTTTTGGCGATGTCTTTCCCCCTCATCCAAGTCAGGAACGAAATACCAGCCGAAGGTAACTGTGTAAAAGGCTGCTTTTACATAGGCTCTAGCAAGTTCGCAAGGGTCACCGACACCAGACAGCAGAGTGACTGTTTGTTCCCCGCGCTCCATGGCCTCGCTAATTATCTTCTCGCCAACCTGAAAACTCGGCTCAAGTGCATAATCTAAAAAAGCGCTCGAGGCGAGTTGGTTGTACGTTTTCCCATATTCCCACACTTCGTCTGCTTCCTTGAAAGAAGCTAACGCTTCCTTTGTCAAGCTCCAGCATTCATCAATCTTTTTCTTCTTTTCTTGTGGCTCTGGGGCAAGCCAATAGCTAATGTAAGCAATCATGGCGTTACAGCGCGACATCCTCGGCGTTTTCACAGACTCGTTCAGTTTTCCATAGGACTCGACAGATTTTTCATAGGCAACAGTAGATTGGCGCAGCCTTTCTCTGAACTCCTCCTTGCTTTCAGCCTGAAAAGCAAAATGGTAGAATACATAACCCAACCTCTCATGTACCTCTCCCCTCTTCGAGAGATCATCTTGGGGCAGCAGATTCAAGGCTTTCTCATAGGAATCGGCAGCACCAAGCCAATCATATTCCCTCTCGGACTGTTCTGCCCGATGCAGGATCTCCTCCACACTTAACGCCTCGGATAACAGCAAACCATTAGAAGATTAACAACAAGTATCTGAAAAGACTTTTCATAAATCAAGTTTTCAATGATCCCACACAGATTTTGGAATTGCGGACGGTTCTGCGACCTAGATTCCCCCCCGAGTGCCACTCGCCGTTCACGCGATCTGATGGATTATGGTGAAGGCCAGGAGGATGAGGACGGATGTGATTAGGCAGAGCAGGCCGGAGACGTAGAGGACCGACGCCGCCGTCCAGAGCTTCCTGTTACTAGGATAGAGGCGGTAAAAGAAGATCGAGAAAGACGAAAAAAGGAAGGTGACCGCTGCCATAAGGAGACCCAGCTTGAGGTAGAAGGGTGGCGAGCCCCCAATGTTGGAGACCACCATTGCCGTCAGGCTAAGGGCGGCGAGGGTGGCGGGGTAGGATGCGCTAACTATCGGTTTTATGAACTTTTCCTCGAAATCTTCCACGATTAATCCCCATTTTTATGTATTGGCTGAATGTTCATTATGAATGTACGGGTGCTGCATTCCCCAACCTGTCTTTTCAGGTATAATACTATGTTCTAGAAATAGGTTGTCACGAAGAGACAATATAACTAACGTTGATAAACTGCAAGCTCAAAAATTAAAAAAGTGTCTTCTGTTTCGTTTCCTTCCAGTAACGCTGAAAGATCCCATAATCAGGCTATAAGATAATCTTTCAATACAGTATTGCTTTGTCGACATTTTAATCCCCCAAAAAAAGTTAAATTTTAACCTCCCCATTGTTGGTCGATAGGATAGCTTGAGTAAGCTGCGAACATATTCCGAGAAGGCAGCTCGTGTAGGTTGATAAAAAAAATGATTTTGAAGAATCGTGGTAGGGTGTAACTTCTTGTTATCAGTTTATTGTGATTTGCTATGAAGTGGTACTTGCTTTCGAGTCACAGAGTCATTGTCCAGATCATAATGAAGCTCGGAGAGGAGGGGCAGAGTATTGGAAATAAGCACATTCCCATTGTTAAGGTCACCTAAAACGTAACTAATCACGATGCCACCAAAATAGCTGCCCATGCATTTGTTATGTGAGAAAGTCACTTTTTTCGCTATAACATCTCTGCAACCGGAAAGGACCGTCAAATATAGAAAATATTTAATTTATAAAAATTTTATTCTCTCACATAGCAGAAAAAATCTTACGTAACTTTTCTGTAATAGAGACGCACCTCGCCTCCGGGAGAGGCGTTGCTTAAGATACGACATTGTTGACCGTTATCCGTTACTATGTTGTTGGCCTGCCAATTTATAGTAGCATTCGTATCGATTATGTTTGGTTTCGTGGCTGTTCTAACTCTTATCTCAATATCGCGAAATGCTGTAAATTCCGCATCGGGATAGTCAGTGAATGCTTTGAATCCATAGCATTCCAATGTTTCACATGCCCATCGAAGCTCTTTACTGTAGGCTCTCAGATCGGTGGTCGGAAAGCCGGTGAAGGAAGAAATGTAACTGAAAGATTTGCCATACTGTCCCAACAATGACATGACCCCGTCCAGAACATCTCCTGGATTGACCCTGACCAGATGCCCATGAAAGGCATGTCCGCCTTCACGATCGACATACCAGTTAGTAATCGACCAAAATTTTCCCCCACCCGCAGGCGACGCGCCCCACTGCAAAACGGGTTGAAGAATGAAAGGTCCTTCGATCGTTTCTTGAAGTCCGTTGAAGAGATAGACCGTTTGATCGTTATTTGTCGCAGGCTCTCGCGGAACGATCCACCGGGTTCTAAAATAGCTTATGGGATTCTCCGTATTACTTGTCCAGTCAGAATAAATGATCCAACCGTCGGTTATAGGTGTGGTGGCGGCTGCTCCTTTTTTCCTCTCCGCTAGTCTGACGCGCAATATGCGTTTTCCTTTTTCCTCGGGTACTTCCTGAATTTTTCCAAAATCCTTTATGAGCTTGCCGGTTTCGGTATGTATTATTTTCAGGTTACCATCCTCTACACTGATATGATGTCCAAGTTCTACGAGGTGAACCTTTGATTTCGGTCTCCAACCGCCAGGAGTAAGGACAAGTTCATTCTTCTCGTTTTTATCAGGTTCTGTTTTTGACGTTATTTTATCCATAAGGATCTCTCTCTTGCTTGTTGACGCTATTTTCTTTCTTCGGTCTCTTAAGCTTCGGTTCCGGTATCTCGCCCAAATCCTTTATGACTTTTCCGGTTGCCGTATGAATTATTTTCAGCCTCCCTCCCTCACTGTCAATGTGATGGCCGGGTTTAACATAATGTACTTTTGATTTTAGCCGCCACCCTCCAGGTGTAAGTACAAGTTGATCTTTTTCGGTTTGTTTACTTTTTCTCCTGGGAGATGTTTTGCTCATCGAGATTTCCTTTCGCTCTAGCGGGATTAGCTTTCACGCCATTATATCATTACTATTAGGCGTTAAAAAGGGTAATGTGCTCTCAGCCATATCGACATCAGATTCAGTTGAGGGCACTTACTAAAGCATATGCAATATTGCGGGCAGCTCTGAAGTTGCACAGGAAGATATCGACGTAATGTTTTCGCTCTTGCATGCTTCACGGACATGCCAGCCGAGAGAGAAATGGTTACCAACTAGTAACCATAGTTAGTAGTAAGTCAGAGATGTGTGTGTGGGTTAAATTTTAATCCCCACACACAGTAGGAAAGAAAAAGTGGTAAAATAGGAATTTTTATGTCGTTGCAGAAGTTAACCATGAGTCGAAGTCTTGATCTCTGGTTTGTAAACTACTTTGGTTTGAAAACTACTTTTACACCTCCCGTGCCCGTGGCAGATACTATAAGACTAATGATTTTGCCTGTTTGGACAGTCCCCGAGATATCAACCTCAATCGAATCCAATTTGTAGGATTTGAACCAATTGAGCAACTCGTCAAGTCCAACCGTAACGAACTTTCCAAAATCAATATCGGGCTTGATCGCGGTAAGCATTGTCCTCGAAGAAGCTTCTGGCTTTGGAAAAACCAATTGCACTTTTTCAACCGCCACATCCTCCGTCATATTCTCACCTCCTGATGAAATGTTTGATCAAGATATAATTGCAACTTAAGTATGTAATATAATTTTATTATGAAATAATGATACCATTAATAAACAGCCAAAAAAGGTTTCTTTTAAGTATCTGTTGGAAGCATTTCTCTATGTGTGTGGGGGGGATTAAAATTTAACCCCAAAACCCAACTACTCTTTCTTATTCAATAACTCACTAGCTGTCTCGTACTGCTCTTACTCTCTTGTAAAACGCTGCACATATTGAATAGGCTGGGCGGTTGTTTAAGCGAGTGACAAAAAGTTGGGGAAACTAAATTGGCAAAGAACCCTTCCATAAGAAGGTAACTTTCCAGCACTCTTAGCTCCAACCGTAACAGTTCCTCTGGCATTATTGAGACATAATAGCTACTATAGAAAGGTTTAGATCTTTTAAAGTTTTTTAAACTTGTGTTGGGCATCCAAATTGGTCTTATTAATATTGCTCAAGTTTTCTTCAAGAATTCTCAGGTCTTTAGGATGTGAAGCTATCTAACTCTCTCTACAAAAAAAATTAAAATTTAACCTTAAACCCAACCCGTCGACTTGAGATGGCGTTTGACTGAACAGTTTGATTTCTCTATGGCTACAGTTGAAAGTGTGAGGCAACTTTGGAGGCAAGTCCTCTCCACATTGCAGGAGCAAAATAAGTGTGTTACCATGATTCATTTGGATAGTTTCATATGGCAAATCGCAGGTATGGGATCAGCAAGTTTGTCCGATTATTTTCTAAAAATAGGATGCCCAGGATCGGGAAAGAGTTCCTTATGCTTCTTAACCTGGCATAGAGATAGATTCAAACCCTAGGGCTTGCCTCTAGACTATCTGAACCTGGATATGGGTGAGGTTCTTCTCTTCATCTCCTAAAGTTAAAGTCATAGCCTTTGATAACTTATCCGTTTCATCCTTAGGTAATTTCCCCTCCTTCTTGACAAAGCTATCCAATTTTGTTTTATCTTTAAATAAATTCCAAGTTTCTTTGTCAGTAGTTGTAAATGTCAGGGTTAGCATTTGGAGTTGCCCTGTCTTTGCCTCGGCCTTCCAGAGCCAGCTATAATCCTCAGAGTATTTCAATTTCTTCGCTGCGATTTTTTTGAGATCAATATCCTCATTGCTTTCGTCAGATGTTATTTTCCAAGAAATCAAAAAGTTCCCAGGAATGGTGTCATATTCATGATTTAGATTGGTAAATGTAATTCTAAGATAATCGCCCTGTGTCAAGATTTTTTTGTCTACGCCCCAGTCATAGAGGTGTATCGATTTCTTCTTAAAAATGTGATTCATGAATAATATTGAAAGAATCAAAGCCACCGCTAGTGGTACATATGTGTACCATGCATCTCCCCAAATGAATGCAACTCCCAGTACGAATGCCACGACAACAAGTACCCCATATAAGAGATGCACGTATTTTGACCAAGATTCCTTATCGGAAAGGTAAGCGAAGTCATTTGTTATGTCTAGATTTAGGCGTTTCTCCAAGATTCCAGCCCGGACAGATGCAGCCAACTCGAAATTGCAGTACAATGTGTCTAAGACTGCAACAGCCACTATCAAACCCATGATGGCAATAAACACTCCAGTGTAGATGTTAGGTGAAAGTAATACAATGGTGCCGCTGATAGAACTGATAGAACCAACAAAACCGCTAATAGCCAGGGTCCCTGTTATGAAGGGAAAGCTGAGCTTACGCAGGTCGTTGAGGTAGCCATCATATCTGGCAATAACAGTTCGTGTCTCTTGCCATTCTACTAAGCTCCTATCATCTTCCCCCGAGGCATCTGACACTTAGGCACCCTCTCAATCTTTGTCCTCGGCGCTCAGTGTTATTTAATTATTATCAAATCAGAGTTTGGGATTAAAAGCTGATCTTTATTTGGAGGATGTTGTACTCGTTGTAGTTATTTCTTGAGTTGTTTTAGGTCCGAGGGTCACTTGTAATGGACCTTTTGCATCGAAAGAAGTAAGGAGGCTCAAAACTCCATCTTTAAGGACAACAGCCTCAATGGTAAGTGCCATTGATGAGACTTTGAAATCATTGAAACATTGATAAAGCTCATTGAGCTCAATAGCCAGCGCGTCCTCTGGCAGCTTACCGTCTTTTAAATATCTTATTTTATCAAACTCTGAAAAAATGATTTGCACTTTTTGAACTCCTGGCGCTTTTGCCTCTCCTGGCAAGGACTACACCATTATTATTTTTGATATAAGTGATAATTAAGGGTTCTCATGTCACCATAATATAATGAAAAAATCCAGTTTGGACCTGAAATTTTATGGAGATAATCCCCGCAAATCCCCTTTTTTTATTATAAAGTTTTATGTTACAATTGTCTTTGGTTAATACCTATGGAAGAAATAGATTTCAACTACCTGATTTAAATGTAGTTTTATGTGTGAGGAATGTCTGCGTCTAATTAAAGCACATATTAATTCAACTTCAACGTTTAAAACAGCTCGAGGTATAGAATTTACAATCAAGGATGTTCCTGGGGATAAAAGACCCGTACAAACTTCTTCAGGAAAACCACGTCAATTCCATCTTGATCATGCAGCACTGTGCCTACACTTTATTAAGGTTAATGGTAAGGAAATAGATGGTGTTGGTGCAGGAAGCGGTACTTCTATCAAAGATTTAGTCGGAATAGAAGGCAAGCTAACACAGTGCGAAATTTGTGACAGAACCATATCATATACTTGGGGTTTACTTGGCAGTATGCCTAATGTTCATAAAGGCGAAAGACACCAGCTTAGCTACCACTAGACGATCTCCATTTTTTGAGTCATCAGGCAGTTTGATTTTCACTTTTCTCACCTTTTTTAAATGCAAGGTTGCCATGAACATAAAGGAGGCAAGCATCCTGGTGGAGTCTGGGTTCGAGCACGTGACCAGCGAGACCGGAGATGGCGGCAAGCTCTTCAGGAAAAAGAAATGTTATATCTAGGCGCACCAAATCTAAAAAAGTGCTTGGAACCGGCCCTTTGGCTGATCCCAAAAAAGGGGTCTAAAAAGGGTCGTAGTCCACGCCAAAGGGGTCGTCGTCCAGCTTGGTTCAGGATGCAAGCCTGGGGCGCTTGTGATCTCGGGTTCAAATCCCGACGGCCCCATCAACTTCTATAGCATTCCCAGAATCCCCGAAATACTTTTTTAGTTGTGTGGCCTGCCCTAGGTATATGAAATCACTTATTGTTTATTATTCAAGGTCTGGTAAAACCAAGAAATTATCTGAGAGCATCTCAAAGGAAATCAACTGCAATCTTGAAGAGATAGTCTCCAAGAGGGGAAGAAATGGAACCTTGGGGTTCCTGATCTCAGGCTATGAAGCCTCAAGGAAGAAGCTTGCCAAAATTGGTGATATGAAGAACGACCCCTCGATCTACGACCTGGTGATAATCGGAACCCCCATCTGGGCAGGCAGGATGTCGAGCCCGGTTAGGACCTATATTACAAAGAACAGGGATCGTTTCCCGAAGGTGGCATTCTTCATCACCCATGGGGGCGCGGACGCTGGAAAAGCCATGGCAGAACTCCAAGAGCTCTGCGGAAAGAAGCCCGTAGGAACTCTCGCCGTGAGGACCACGGACGTGAATCAGGGCAAGTACCTTCAAAATGTTAAGGAATTTGTAGCAGCTATCTCCAAAGAAAATTGATTTTGCTAAATCAAAATCCTCCCGTTTATTTAATTTTTTAGATAGTTCTATTGAAAACCTCTATAAGCATCCTAGGGCAGAATATTTTTCTAGGAAAGGAATGGAAGCAAAGTAAGAAAACCAGGAGATTCCCACTGATTGGAGACTAGCTTCATAGTTCTTCGTGGCATAGAAGAAGCATCATTGTACCCCCATGTGTCCAGGCTCCTCTCGGCCAAGGGCTATTCCACCTTTCAGCAGTTCCCCCATGGCAAGTACAGCCCCTTCGAAGTCGACGTGCTGGGGTTCAAGAGGGACATCTGCGAGCTTTACATGGTTGAGGTCAAGCTCTGCCACATAAATAAGGCCCTGAGGCAGGGTGCTACCAGGCTGCCCTATGCAGACTATGTCTCCCTGGCCTTCCCCCAGGCCTACGCCGAGTGGGTCTACAGCAAGTTCAGGTTTGCCTTTGAGGAGAAGGGGTTTGGCCTAATCGCCATAGACGGCTGCGCCAAGGAGCTCATATTCCCTAGGAAGTCAGTCCACCAGAGGGAGATTTACAAGGAGTACATCCTCAGGGACATTTACAGCAAGTTCCCCCAGGATATGTAAGCGGATAGGCCTGCTAGGTCTTCTCGAACTCACGAGTATGGCTTTTTGCAATGGAAACAACCTCAGGCCAGTTGCAGGTGCTGCCTTTGCCAATGCCGGGGCATCTTTCATCGTATATAATTACATAGCTCTCTCCCTGATCCAGGACGCGGATCGCCGACTCCGGGATGAGCACCTTAATTGCCTCCAGATCTGCAGCAGATACTGCAAAGAAAGGATACACCCTGCAGAGCTTTGGCCGGGACTTGTAGATTGTGCAGACGTTCCCTTTGAGCAGACAGCAGACTGGATCGGATGGACCCATTACCTTTCTGGTAGTGCGCCATCTGCGGTCAACATCATCTTCGCCCAACTTTTCCATCTCTTCTTCGCTCAGCGCAACGTCCAGGGAGCAGCAGCGCGAGCAGCGGGTGCAGCTGAAGAGGGTTGTGCCGGTGGTGAAGTTGAATTCCATAGGATTCTGTTGCCCGTAGGGAGGCTATTTAGCCTTTTGCGGTTTCCCGAAAGAATTAGTAAAGTTTTTTAGAGTATTGCCCTCTTTTAGCGAGTAAGCGGCCGTAGTCTAGCCTGGTCTAGGACGTCGGCCTTCCATGGCCAAACAAGCCGAAGACCGCCGAGGACCCGGGTTCAATTCCCGGCGGCCGCACCATCTATCCGGGGATATAGTTATTCCCTCGATTTTGCACCCACGTGTAAGGTTTACGTTTTGCGGTTAAATTTTGATCCCCACACATAGAATTGTGGTAATTATTTTTTTTTAGTGGTAGCTGAAGTATATGTATCGGAGGAATTGCATTCTTTTCAAGATGTTTACAAGGATTCCTAGTGGCCAGTCCTGAGCTGGTTGCAAAGACAAGCGAGATGAAAGAGCATTTTCGTGAGGCTGAGGCCGCCTATCATTACCCATCTCTATAATTTTCTGATTAAAGATTTGCAGCACCATTCCATTGTTTATCAAAATTATCTATGAGTTCTTGCACAATATCTGGGAAAAGCTTCTTCTCCAACATTATCCCAAATGATCCTTTTTTTCCTAAGTCTTTTAAACCATGTCCTAAAATCACAAGGAAGTCTAGGGATATAATATACCTGTCGTGAATGTCAAGGGTTACTAGATTCTTAAACTCAATATTTGTTTTTTCATTTTTGAAATCTACTAAGGCGCTTAAGAATTTTTCACGATCTTTACGATTAAGTTTGTCAACTTTTGTTAAAAATTTGATGTTATTTTTAATATTAACTAGAAGACTTAACGTTCTCTCTCCACAAAAAGGGTCTACAATTCGTAAATCTCCTTTCATCTGCGTTAAAATGTCATCTTGTAAGATACATCTAGATGAATAATCTTTGTCTGGTTGGAAATAGAATAACTTAATTTTGCCTTCCATGCTCTTTGATTTAAGAAAATCTTTACCTTCCTTCATTATAATGAAGGACAATTTCTGGATTTCTGTACCCTCACGATTTATATGTACTTTACCTCCTCCAGCCCTATTACACGCATTTACTATTGACGTCTGCGAGATATCTACTTCAAAAACATCCCTGGCGATCGAACTTATCTCATCAGCATTTAAGCATGGAACCCCCAGCTCATCCTTTACCACCCATAAAATCCATAGAGCTCGTTCTAAGGGGGTTTTATAGAGATCCAAATTGGGGTATTTTGAAAGATCCTTTGCACGTAGCCTATCTGCAATTTCAAGTACCATTACTATTCATCTTTGAAATTCTTTTCAACTTTTTTTATTCCACCATTACTTAACACATATGCTTTCAATCCTTCTTTTTCCTCGCCTGTTGGTATCATATCTCCATTTGTACAGTTCATTTTAATCTTATCAGAAACATTTATTGGGATTCTCTCTCTTGCCTCAATAAACCCTTTTTCAATATCTTTTGAATTAAATGGGCCAGAATATTGTCCTATATAATAACCAATAGCCAAAGTTTTTTGAACATCATTTTTTGCATTTTTTTGTGTAATAAATTCCTGCAATGAAGTTTTTTTTGATATTGGTTGTGGTTGCAAAGAATTGTTTTCAATTTGCAAAATTCTTTGTTCTAATTCTTCAAGTTTTTTCTTTATCTCTTTCAAGTCATTTTCAACCGACATTTTCCCTCTCCAAATTACGGTTTTTTAAGGATGGCTTCGATGTTCTTGAGAACTCTCTCAACCCAATTTGCCAAAATTTTATGGCACACCATTTTCCCTTCTTCAATTGTTTCTATCTTTTTTTCATCCCGAAGTTTCTTCACCCAAGGATATAATGAACCCTCTGGAATTCCTAATTCATCAATTAATTCTTTATTTTCAACACAATCTTTAGTGGCTAAACCGCTTCTTTTCGCATATAATTTTCCTATAAGATATAACAAAACTTGATCTTCACCTTTCAGTTTATCTTTTTCGGGGATATCGACTTTACCAGTTTTGGTAAGTCGAAAATATTTCTTTGCTACCTCAAAATTCTTCTCCAGAGCATCTGAATACGATATAGTCATTTCATTAAGAATGCGTTGCTTCAACTCATCTTCTTGCGTCATACCCCACATCCCCGATATTTATTATCTAATGACAGTTTTTATATAAGTATTAACTTTAAAATGACGTATTTGGTAAAGATTTTTTTTTAAAAAAACAGCTCAATTAGTATTATGATTATAATGATGCTTTGGCTGAAAATAGATCGGAGATTATAAAAAAAAAGAGTATGATATTCAGATTGCACCCGTAGAAAAAGTGGCAGATGACTTATTGGATAGGTGATTCGTAATGCCTCTTGGTTTTCCTGATCTTGAAGAACAATTAATAAAAAATGAATCACGCATTAAATGTCCGGTAAAAAAATGCACAACGTTCGTGGAAAGACAACATTACAAATTCCAGCGAGAAGATCGATTCAAATGCCCTATTCATAAGATATTCATATCGCCATCAACCTTTGAATATGAATCGCTTGAAGATAGCTTGTTGTGGAAAGATGATCTTCCATTCCTTAATTCTATTATCTCCTCAGAAAAGCGAGAATGCAGAATGACAAGGGAAAGAAGCGAAGACGCGCTAACATGGAATGTATTTCGGTATATGCAGAGAAGCAATTCATTAAGCAGCTTTTTCAAAGCAATCAATAATGAGGATCAAAGAGAACCTTCTTTATTTTATTGGTCCTATGATCCTGACACCAAGAAAAGCTGGCACGTGCTCGGCAAAGCACGAAGAGTCTTTGGAGAACACCCCAAAAGAAACACTGAACCAGACTTGATTATAAAGACTGAAAATGCAATTGTGATGGTCGAAGCAAAATTAACTTCTAATAATAATACTAAACCAAGCAATGTTGATGACTATAAACATTATCTTGATGGTGGAAGCAACTGGTTCTCGAAGGTTTTCAAATCAGACTACAAAAACATCGCTGTGGCACATAATAAATACGAATTAATGCGCCTCTGGTTGCTTGGTACTTGGATGGCCAATTTAATTGATTCTAACTTCCACTTGGTTAGTCTCTTAAGAGAAGGGGAAGACGATAAAATTAGCGATGAAATGGGCGCCCTGTTTGTTGAGAATAGCAAAGCAAAATATTCAAAAATAACCTGGGAAGACCTTTATCGTCAAATTAAAAATGATAACGTTGTTAATGCAGAGAAAGATATTATTTTGGAGTATTTCAAAAACAAGACCATCGGATATGATAATGATATTTTGAAAAAAGCTTTCAAGATATGATTTTTGGCGAATGGAGCGACTCTGCAATCGCTTAAGAATTACCTCCGGATTCAATATGTGAACGGGAAGCTGCATTATTGAGAGTTATCTTAACGAATAGGGGCATTTGCTGTCGCAATTTTTCCTAGCCTCAACTTTGAATTCGCTCTCTCCGCAGTACACGTGGGCTGGGTCGCGGCCCATTGGCTCGAAATATCGAAGAAAATCCAAATAATCTTCGTTCAACTTGGCCAGATCGCCCTTGAATATCGGGATCTTTACCCCATACTTCAGGGACGCCTTCTCAATGGCCTTACTTGCAGTTCTCGATGTGATTATTCCAGCGTCAAGGCACCTGGCGATGCCAGGTATGGCTCTGTGCACATAGTTGTTTATTCCCCCGTCCCCTTCAGCATTTATGGTCTCCGCGACTATCTTCCCCATGGGGCTCTTCGTTGCAACATCATTGTAGACAGCCTCAAACTCAGGGCTCCAGTTCCGCCTCAGGAACATGCTCTCCCCACTGTCTGGGAAGACGAAATGGATGGTCCTTCTGTGGTGGCCAGTGCCGAGCCTCGCCACTATACCTACTCTCTCCGACTGAAGTGCTTTAAGGCTCCAATAGGCCTGCAACTGGTAATTGTACTTGGATCCGTCTTGGAGCCCGGAGAGGAGGCTGAACTCTCTACTGTTGGTCCCCAATCCATGTACTGGACAACTTCAGGGTCGCTTGAATAGCTATGCACTGCCTTCTGATCATCTTCCGTTAGGTCCCTTAGCATGAGCCGCTCGGTCCAAATCAATTCCAATTTCACCATCATTATTAGTTGTGAATAGACTTTTCGTGATTATATAAATTGGGTTTGGGATTGAATTGACCCCACCCACGTTTTCATGAAATATGAACGCCACCCTCGGCTAACAGTTCTTCCGGCGAAATTGAATGCTTAGTTAAGTTTGTGAAAAAAAGATGCGAAAATATTTCAAGAAAAAGGGCACACTCCTCGCCCTGCAATAAATGCGGTCTCTTAGGGCTTGTTCGTTCCACTTCTTGTCCCAGCCTTCCCTGAGCTGTTCTTCTCTTTTTTTAGGAATCCTTTTAGCCATGTAAATAAAAAGGAAGCTGATCACCATGGCTTTGAAAATAGACTCGGAATGCAACAGGATTATCGATCAAGTAATAGAATCCCGAAGAACAATAAGAAAGTTCAAGCAAGAGGCTCCTCCAAGAGAACTCATCGAACAGGTTCTCAAGGCGGGCCTTCTGGCTCCCTACGCCAGCGCAGGCGTATCGCGTGAGGACTTTCGACGATTCGTTGTCATCCCCAGAGAAAGCAAGGCTACGGCCCAGGTTGCTGCAATACTCAAGCGCAAAGCAGAATCTTGGAGCAAAGAACTTGAAATGCAGATGGAGCACAGCGAATTCGTCAAGGAACATGCGCCACCCTTTCTTGAGCGGCTGAAAATGATAGGTGAGCATGGCGTGCCAAACATAGGAAAAGCGCCATACTACATCATTGTTGCTGAACAACGAGGGATTCCCCCAGCTGAACAGCTTTCCCTTGCGCACTGCCTTCAGAACATGTGGCTAAAAGCAGCGGCACTGGGGCTGGGTTTCCAACTGCTTTCAATGACCGAACAGTTGGACACGGACAAAGAATTCTGCGATCTCACAGAGATCCCAATGGGCGAATTCGCACTAGACGGTTGCCTGGTAGGCTACCCAGACATGACGCCACCGCTACCCAAGAGACCCAGCTTGGACCAAATAACCCGATGGATAGGCTAACCAAAATAGACTAAACAGAGAAACAAGCTACCTGCGCGATATTGCATAATGATCCCGTTCTTCATCTAGGCACGCGGACCTCGTATTTTAAAGGATTTTTGACCTTTTTGCATTAGGATGCAGATTTCCCTAATTTGTAGGCAGCTATGGTGTTGATGAGGGAGAGAATTGCAAGCATGAAAAAAATTATTGAATAGGAATTTGAAACATCTATGGAAAAACCTTCTATTGGCGGAAGAATAAAAGTACCCAACAGTAGTCCTATGGTGCTGGCAAAACCAACAACGGTGCCTACCTCGGCTGGAAAAAGCAGTGGTGGCAACCGGAAGAGCGCACCGGCACCAAACATTACAAAGGCGCTCACCAAAATGAAGCTTGCAAAGGAGATTAGCACATTAATCCTGAGACCGATCAACAGGTAGAATAAAGATGCCGATAAGGTTGAGGCCATGAGCAATAGGCGACTCCTGAATTTGTCGCCTGCAAAACCTCCAAATGGCCTAACAAATGCTCCAATGGCCAGACCCACCGCTGAAAAACCTCCCGCCAGCACTAGGCCCAATGCGAACTCTTTACTAAAATAGGATGGGAGCCAAGATATTGCACTTGAATACATCCCAAAGAAGGCAAAATTCAACCAGCAGATATACCAAGTTGCTGGCGATTTTAGAACGGAGAATGATAATTTGGTTTTAGAAGGCGCATGGCTTTTCCCAACCCTAAAAGCCAATATGGCGAAAATAATCAAGAAAGGCAGAATAAAAAGCGAAGAGAGCACGAAAGATAGCCGTAGGCCAAGAACCTGAGAAGCGCTTGGCATGATGAAATCGGACAATGCCAAACCTGCAACCGTAGACCCACCTAGGAGACCTTGGGCTAATCCCATGCGTCCTTTTTCAAAATACATCGAAACAATCCTGGAACCTACAACAAAAGTGGAGGCTGCGGCCCCAATGAATAATCTGGAAACCAATAATTGATTATAATTCTGAGAGAAGCCAGTGAAAAAAGCTGGGATGAATGTAAGGGCGAGGAAGAGAGCCATTGTTCTTTCCCCCCCATATTTATCAGCCAGCAAACCCGAACCAAGTTGGGCAATGATAGGAAGAAGCGCCGCAGAGGTCACGAGAAAACCGAATTCAGAGTTGGTAAGGTTAAACTTGGAGATTATGGGCTGCGCAAGCGGGGTAAAGTTTAACCAATTCATATAGGCAATCATCGTAGTCAGGCAAGTAAGTGCAAGGATTACCCACTTTATTTTCGAAGACTTATTATCGGGATTTGCCATTTCTTTCAATGGGTTTGCCTCAGTGCAAAGACCTTCTATATTAGAACCTAGGATTAATTAACCCTTAGCGAGATGGGTGTAGATAATTTTTTTCTTCAATAGCAAATCTTCCTTGGTTGATGGTCATTGGAGCAATACTGTCAATTGTTGTGATGTTTTTTGAAGACATTATCAAATATTTGAGAGATCTATCATCGGTATAGCTACAATTGATGAAGATAGCTGATTTAGCTCATGGTTTGAGTGAGAGATTAAATTTTAACAAAAAAAAAATAGAATGCTGGCTTCTTAAATGATGAAAATGCCAGTCCTCAGATAATGCTTGATCTGTGATTCTAACTAACTAACCCCTGCGTTTTTCCTTGTTCAATCGTATGGTAAGCTGTATAGCCTGATATTCGCAAAACATTGAGTTAACTAATATGAGCACTCAAGGTGAGGGTAAGTCAGTTCCTAGGAATTCTATGTTAGGTATGTCCCTGCTCTTGGTTGGTTTACTAATTGCTATCTTTTATGCCATTCAATGCCGTTATAACATTGCGTCTCTTCAATTAAGCGATTTTGCGTTTGTTGTCTTGGGAATATCGCTTCAATTGGTTGGCTTGGGCGTTCTCATTTGGAAAAAATGAGCAAAAGCCTGAGATGAGTCGCTTCCAGTGGCTATACAATGAAAAGTTCCGATCCTGATCGACCTCTAAGTGGTGCTTTTTCTCAAGGATTTTCAACTTTTTTCAACTCTGAGGTTCCTATAGTCTTTCAGAAAGATCGAAACCAACCCAGTAACAATCAGTCCTGCTCCAGCGATTTCAATATCTGGTGCAATGCCAAATGTCTGGATCAGTAGACCTCCCGCTACCTGAGCAAGAGGTATCGCCGCATAGCTTCCAACTTCATCCACGCTGATTATTCTTCCGAGAAGATTTCCAGGAACTAAAGTCTGAATTATGGATATGTACAAGACATTACTGAGACCAATTGAAAAACCAGTGACGAATAGCATCATTCCGGCAAACAATACATTGTGAAGCAAGATCAATGCAAGTGTCGAAAGGCCGAAGATGATATTCGCTCCGATCAAGGCTTTGCCACCATAGCGGAAAAGATTCAATCTGCCAATTATGAGAGAGCCGACTGTACTTCCCAAGGTGTACGAAGCGAGCATTGACCCGTAGACAAATCCTCCCACAAGGAGGAATTTGGTCGTATACACTACAAGGAAGTTAAGAGACAGGCTGATAAAAAAATTGATGCTTGATGCGACCAGTGTCATCTCAAGTATGCCCCTATGCTGGAGCATGTAGCTCATTCCTTCCCTGACATCGGAAGTGAATGACTTCTTACCGGATGCGGCCAAACCTCCCGCCACTTCTTGAGGAGACTGCGCGATCGCATTGGCGGAGACTGATGGGGCAGCAATTGCATTAGAATTTAAATTTGGTAATTTTTCCTTTGGCTGTGAAAGGGACAAAGATGACGGTACCATGATAAGGAATATCATGACAGCCGAAAGAATGTAGGTGATGCTATTGTAGAATAGGCTTAGTGAAGCCCCGACTGCAACAATCAACGCTCCTCCCAACGCGAGTGATGCAGAACTTACAAGGGATTCAAAAGCAGACATGAGCCCATTCGCGTCCTGAATCCATTGACTAGGGATGATCTGGGGCATTATTGATCTGGCAGCTGGTCTGAAGATCGTCGAAAAGAGATTGATCCCCAGAGTAGCTGCAATTACTATGGCCAGATCAAAGCCTTTGGCAATCATCCAAATGGGGATGATCGTAACGATCAGCGCACGCGATAAATCACAGGTTATCATCACGCGCCTCCTATTTGATCTATCCACAAAGGCACCCGCGAAAAGGCCAATCAGAATGGTGGGAAGAAAGGAGGCGATCCCCAGGTACGTTATTGACAGGGCTGAATTCGTCGTAGTGTAAACAAGATAATTTATTGCTGCTGAAAAGATCGCGAAGCCACTTGTTGAGACCAAGTCCCCCACCAAGAGTGGAAGGAAGCCGCGCCTCTGATTGAGGAGACCCGCGAAGTTCGACGATGCCATGGACTTTTTCTCATCATTGCTGCCTGCGCTGGAGACCCCGTTGTTAGACATGAGGTGCGTCATCTTTTTGATGCGTTTCTTACCCTTTTGCTCTTGAGATTATATACTCACATCATTTAGTTACATAAAAAAATCTTTTTGGAGGAGTGTCCAATGTGTGCTTGTCTTAGGACTTAAAAAGGAGGAAGAGTTGCTGCCTTACCTGCTTTGCAAACTACTGTGGAGTTAACCATTGTATCGGCAGAGATCTAGTTATCAGCTGAACCAAGGTTGCAGCATTGGGACTATCTATACCGGTTAGCGCATCCCAGAAAGAAGGCTGATAGTAAAACTACTGACCACACCTTATCTTTACTCATATCGCTCGTGTGGTTTCCCTTAGTGAGTTCCTATTCAAGACTGCATTTCTTTCCAAGTATGGCCGCATTTTGTGCACCTGTAAAATACGTTTGAAGGCTCGGGTGCATTTTCTTTTGACCTGCCAGAACTCCAGAAGCAGGCTTCGTTATTCCCACATTTGGGACATTTCTTTTTTGCGGTAGGGAGATGGGATTTTATAACCAACGTTTTCTTGGGTTTCAAAGTTCCTTCGGTATAAAGCTTCGTCTCCACAAATGGTCGTTCATATCCGCAAATTCTACACGTCAATTTATGTTTCGCAGGATCAGGTAACAATACACACTTGCACCTAGGACAAAAATCCAAGATCATCGACTCCGCTCAACATTTGGAACAAATTATGTCAATCACCTATACAGTCGATCCTTGTTTAGTAGCTAATTTTTTTGTGGGTATTTCTCTTCGATGAGTTTGACAATGACAGCAGCCAAATCTTTTTTCCGTACTAGGACATTTTTCCCTCCGAGCGAATCAGCTATCTCGGCTGGAAGATCATCTTCAGTCACCAAGAGAAGTTCATTTTCAAAGGCATACTTCGCGACAATTTCATCAGGCTTACTTTGTAGCCCACACTCCTGAACTGTTAACACATCCCAGCCAAGTGCAGACAATATCGGCTTCAGTCCAGTATACATCTCGTCTAAAAGCAGTTTCAAATTTGCCACCTAAAAATAGCTATTCTAACTATCGATATATTGCTTTTAGCTTAAGTATGCTTATTTCATTCCACAATAAAAAATGCAATTGATCGTCAACTATGTGACAAATCTTATGAGCCACATCTCTGCCCATCAAGAACAATCTAAAGACTCTAAACTAAAGACTGCCAGGCGTAATTGCCTGAATTGAAAACGTTTAATAATAAAGACATAGGTTATGAAAATAGCTCAAATATCTTTAAATATCTATACATTAATATAATATTACTTAAAATAAGTAATCACGGTGAGATTATGCCTCTGGCTTTTGTGTTGTTAAATGTCGAGACCGGTGAGGAGAAGGAAGTTCTGGAGGACATAAGGAAGATCCCCGAAGTCAAAGCTTCCCACATGGTCTATGGAGTCTACGATATAGTTGCCATGTTAGAATCAGACACGATTGAAAATCTTCGGGAGATGGTGGTAAAGAAGATCCGGCAGCTCGATAATGTAAGATCGACCATGACTATGATGGTTATGGAAAATTAAGCCGCAACAGAATCCTGTTCATTTTGTTGGGTACCTGCTGCTAATAGCAAAGATCTTCAATCTGCATTTTTCTCAAATGATGAAACAAGAGCCATGTCTTTACCCAAGAGGGGGTTGGCTGGGCATCGGCATGCTTCTTTGGAAGAAGGTTGATCGTTGTACGATGCTAAGGTGAGCTTCTAACCTCAGACTTAGGGTCGGCCCTGGTCTCATCAGCTGTTGCCTTGACCCACTCCCTCTTTGCCCAGAGGGCACAGCCACCTCCATCCTCATGGAGTTCGGCGTGGTTGAGGCGTATCTTCCTTAGGAATCTCGACTGAAGGGCTTCCTTCAGTGAGGAATTATTTAGGTTAACGTCAGAATAGGGGATGAACGGACAGGGCTCTACGTCTCCCTCGGCGCTCACATGGATGAACCCCCTCCCGGCAGAGAGGCAGCCGCCTATCTCCTCCTCATCCCCCGGGAGTGTAACAAAGACAGCCTGGAACCTGGAGCGGAGAGAGTCCCTTATGCTACGGAGTCGTGATCTCTGCCCACTGGTCAGTACCCACTCTTCGGTCCCTTCTTTGACCGGCGTGTACTCCACCATCATGAATAATTTGCATCCCTGATCAACAAGGTATTTGATGTAGGCCTCATCAGTCACCGTATCAAAGTTATCCCTCGTCAAGGTCAAGGAGGCTCCCCAGAAGATACCAGCAGCTTGAATATCCTTGATGATCAATTGGAGCTTTTTGAAGACCCCAGTGCCCCTCCTCCCGTCTGTGTCGGGGCTGTAGCCCTCAAGACTGACCAGGGGTATGATGTTTCTCTGCCTCTTCATCTGATCCAAGACAACGTTGTTGATTAGCAAGCCATTGGTGAACATCAAGAAAATTATCTCTGGGTAGTCCTTGGTAAGATCCATTGCTTCCTTTCTCATGAGGGGTTCGCCACCTGCAAAGACCATAAATGAAATCCCCAGCTCTTTTGCCTCGGCAACCACCCCCCTCAGCCTCTCGTCGCTTAGTTCTGATTTAGCTGAACTTCTTAGGGAGCGGTGGTAGCAGCCCCTGCAATCGAGATTGCAGAGATTGGTAACGCTGAAGATCATTATGGGAGGCACATGGATGCCTTCCTTCCCCCATCGTTCCCTTATTTTGGCAGCTTTCCTCTGCCATACCAAGGTCTTCATGAAGAAGTGAGCTTGGCCAGGGTCCGTAAGAGCTGCCTTGACCGCACTACCAAAGAATGCTCTTAGGGAGCCGTTGAGCACCTTGTTAAAGTCAAGCTTGGCATCAACACCAGATTCGACAGCAGCGGGTTCTCTAACCCCAGAGTTATTTGTTTCTGCCATCTTGAACATATCCTCTGATCTGGCTTCCTTCAAAGAAAAATGATCATTCAATGAAAAATGAATGTGAAATATAAGACTGATCTATTTATAATGCGTATTTTTAGTGGGGGTTGTTTTCTCAGACATCTACAATAGGAGAATTGAGTACAAGCTTATCAAGAAATGTGCTATTTGAATAAGTGGAGATGAGCATGTGATTGATAGGATAGGGCATGTAACCATTCTGGTCAAGGATCAAGATGAAGCAGCCAGATTTTATACGGAGAAAATGGGGTTTGTGAAAAGAGCTGATACTGTTTTTGGGCCGGCCACGCGTTGGGTAACTCTTTCTCCAAAAGACCACGATGAATTAGAATTGACACTTGTTAAGGCCGAGACTGAGGAGGCACTGAGAGCAGTCGGGAGACAGGCGGGAGATCATGTGTTTCTTACAATGGAAACCAGTAGCTGCTACAAAGATTTTGAACTAATGAAAGCAAGGGGAGTCAAGTTCCATGGAGAGCCTGAAGAGGAGCCCTATGGAATCGAAGTCGTTTTTGAAGATTTGTATGGTAACCTCTTCGACCTAATAGAAAGACGAAGATAGCCCTTTATCAACGTCATTGGAGTGTCGAGGCCAACCGGAGATAAAGGAGGGGGGCTAGGAGAGTTTTCCTATTGTGACTGCGATTGTTTGCGTTCGGTTGTCACGTATGACTGAAATTAACGATCTGGCCCGGCAGCTTATTTTCTTCGAGATGGTCCACTGCAGATCATCATCCATTCCTGAAGACAAGCCCACTGTTCTTCTCGTCCACAACGATGACCGAGTCCCTGTCGACCTTGCCATCCAGGATCATCTTTGAGAGCTCGTTCAGCAAGTCTCTCTGAATGACGCGCTTGATGGGCCTTGCGCCGAACTGAGGGTCATAGCCGGTGTCTGCTATATAGTCCACGGCCCTTTTGGTGACAGTAAGCTTGATGTTGTTCTTCTCAAGGGCATTCTGGACGTTTCTTAGCTGCAACTCCACAACCTTCCGTATCTCCTCCCGGGTCAGAGGCTGGAACATGATGATCTCGTCGATGCGGTTCAGGAACTCAGGCTTCATGCTCCTCCTCAGCAGGTCAAATACCTGCTCCCTCGTCCTGTTCAGGACCTCCTCCCGATTCTGGTCAGTGACCTTCTCCAGGTTTTCCCGGATTATGTCCGACCCCACGTTCGAGGTCATGATGATTATGGTATTCTTGAAGTCCACAGTCCTTCCCTTGTTGTCCGTGAGGCGGCCGTCGTCCAGCACCTGGAGCAGCACGTTGAAGACATCAGGGTGCGCCTTCTCGATCTCATCCAGGAGCACCACGGAGTAGGGCTTCCTCCTGACGGCCTCGGTCAGCTGGCCGCTCTCCTCATAGCCCACGTAGCCCGGGGGCGCCCCTATAAGCCTCGAGACCGTATGCCGCTCCTGGTACTCGGACATGTCTATCCTGACCATGCTGTTCTCGTTGTTGAACATGACCTCAGCCAGGGCCTTTGCCAGCTCCGTCTTCCCCACCCCAGTCGTTCCCAGGAAGATGAAGGAGCCTATGGGCCGCTTGGCATCCTGGAGGCCTGCTCTGGACCTCCTTATGGCGTCCGATACGGCCTTGACGGCCTCATCCTGACCGATGACGCGCATGTGAAGCTGGGTCTCCAGGTTCATCAGTTTCTGCTTCTCGCTCTGAAGCATGCGGCTCACTGGGATGCCGGTCCAGTGGGAAACGACCTCAGCTACCTCTTCGGCGTCCACCTCCTGGTTCAGAATGGCCTTATTTTTCTGGGCCTCAGCCAACTTTTTATTAAGGGACTCTATGGCCTTCTTGACCTCGGGGATACGGTAATTACGTATCTCGCCAACCTTTTCCAGGTCTCCGATTCGGTAGGCATTCTCATCCTCAAAATTGAGTTGCTCTATCTCCCTATTCTTTGCCTGGATCTGTTCTTGCAAATCCTTCTCTAACTTCCACTTGGCATTCAGCTGGTTCTGCTCCTCGCGGAGCTTCTCTATCTCCTCGTTAAGGGACTTGAGCTTCTCTTTGTCATTCTCACGCTTGATGGCGTCCTCCTCGATCTTCAGCTGGTTTATCTTCCGATCCAGATTCTCCAGTTCCTCGGGCTTGGAGTTCATCTCCAGTTGTATCTTGGCGGCCGCCTCATCGATGAGGTCGATGGCTTTGTCGGGGAGAAAGCGGTCGGTGATGTAGCGCTGGGAGAGCTCGACGGCAGCTATTATGGCCTCATCCTTTATCATAACATGGTGGTAGCTCTCATAGCGCTCCTTCAGGCCCCTCAGGATGGATATGGCGTCCAAGGTGTCTGGCTCATTGACCATTACCGGCTGGAACCGCCTCTCAAGGGCCTTGTCCTTCTCGAAGTACTTCTGGTACTCCTTGAGGGTTGTGGCTCCTATGGCACGCAGTTCACCCCGAGCCAGGGCAGGCTTCAGGATATTGGCAGCGTCCATGGCGCCCTCTCCTGCACCTGCCCCCACCAGCGTATGGATCTCATCAATGAAGAGTATGATCTCACCCTCGGCAGAGATGACCTCCTTAATGACGCTCTTCAGCCGCTCCTCGAATTCTCCCTTGAACTTGGCCCCGGCAATGAGCGCCCCCACATCGAGGGAGTAGATCTGCTTAGATTTCAGCTCCTGAGGTACCTCTCCATTGATGATGCGGCGGGCTATCCCTTCGACTATGGCGGTTTTGCCCACACCCGCCTCTCCTATGAGGATGGGGTTGTTCTTTGTCCTCCGCGAGAGGATCTGGAGGACCCTCCTGGTCTCCTCGTCGCGGCCTATGACTGGGTCGAGCTTACCCTTTCTTGCCAGGTCATTCAGGTTCGTGGCGTACTTGTTCAGCGCATTGTAGGTATCCTCGGCAGTCTGGGAACTCACTCTCTCTCCCTTGCGCAGCTGCCTGATTGCCTCCTTCAGGTCCTTCTCGGTGACCCCGTTGGCTTTTAGTAGCTGCGAGGTGGGGTCGTTGACGGAGAGGATCCCCAGCAGGAGATGCTCTATGGCGACGAATTCGTCCTTGAGTTCAGTGGCCCACCCCGATGCCTTTTGGAGGGCCTGGTTGGAGCTTGACGAGAGGTGCTGCTCTCCGCCGATGACCTTTGGGTAGGAATCGATCATCCTGTCCAGCGCCCTTGAAATGGTGTCTTGGCTAACGTTCAGCTTGTTAAAGAGATAGGGGACGACGTTATCGTCAACGGCTAGAATCCCCTTCAATAGATGCGAGTTTTCAATGGTCTGATTCTCTTTGTCCGTGGCAATTTCCAATGCCTTCTGGACGGCTTCCTGTGATTTTATGGTAAGTTTATCCATACTCATTACTATAAGCCTCCTTTGACTAGGTTCAGTTGGTTCTTCGCTTTCATTATCATCTTGACAAAGTAAATATTAATATCCACCACTGCAAGATGTAATTGACAGTTATCACTTCATATTTAAAAGCTTAGAAATCCCATCGAGAAGATCTCAAGAATAAGGCTTATTTGTTGGCTTGACCATGGAAGTGTTGGTATGACTATTAAGAGTGCTGCCATAGCGGCGCTTGTGGGAGCCCTGGTGTCCCTAGCGATCACCTTCATCTTAGTATCACTTTTCGCTCCCCCGGGGGGGATGCTAATGTGGGGACTTTTGTTCATAGTCTTCTTTTACCCAACATCCACAGTGACCTACGTCCTGCTGGGGAAGCGCGAGGATAAAAGCTTTGGCAAAACCTTCTCGAGTGGCGGGGCCCCGGATAAATAAAAAAGAAAGGGATCAACCCTGGATAAAACACAAAAAAATTAAAATTAATCCCCAATTATTAAGACTACTAACTCAGAATGCTTGAATTTATTTGAGGGGAAAATTTATCTGTGGCTTTTTTATTCCAATTTATGGAGTTCGAATGCAATGAGTGCATCCACAGAGTCATATTTCATAAGATCAGGCAGGCTTAAGAGAGTGGTTTCAGCTGCTGGGCAGTTGAGATCCCATGCAGATGCGACCAGAGATGGAGATCTCCTCTCCGTGGCTTCCATGGTTCAGAGTCTCATTAGCGAGTCGAATTATCTTGTGGGGATACCCGATGAGTCATATCCCACCAGGTGCTCTGGAAAGGAGCTGAATTTAGATAGTATGGATGATGGCATCACCATCAGGGCTGAGATGAAGGCAGGAGAGCTAGGAAGAGTTCTAGCTGCGGTGACCCAGGCTTCAAAGAAATTGCAGGATAAAGGGGACAAGATGGCAGAGACCTCCGATCTGCTAGTGAAAATCTTAACGGTAATGAAGACCGAGGAATATCGGGGAAAGACCCACCAGGTGGCATCCTTCGATCCCTTGGGCGAGAGGCTCGGTTCTCTCCCAGGCCAGTAGATTCTATAGCACCTTCTATAGCACCGTGAAGGGAAGAAAAATCTATGCAGAGGAATTTATAGTTCAGCCAGGCTGCAGTAAATCCTTTTATATTGAAGCTATTTTTGTGTGTTTTTCATCCTTTTTTGCGTAGAGAGAGCATCTAAGTGTGAGTAAGCGGGAATAGATGGGAGATAGTAATTGCGCGGAGATTAAATTTTTACCACACACACACTTATTTATTTTTACTAACTAATAATTATTTATTAAATTCTAATTTTCTATTCCTATTCCTGCTCACTTACTTTTACTTATTTATTTTTTATATGTCGCCCTCCCTTACTGCATATCACGTATAGCGTATATCACGCATTGAGTCCAAATCGTAAAGTGAAAGATTTTGAAATAAAAAAGGGTTATGTTTTAATTAAGCCAGCATTAATTTTCTTGGCTGTGTTGTATGCATCGTAAATATTATAGATCCACAATATGATGTATAATGGAATTCCTATGAGTATTATTATTAACGCAGCAAAAATAATTCCAATTATTAAGAAGAGAAGCCCTTTGCCAATCTGACCGTTGTAAATCTGGCCAAGACCTACAAAAATGAATGATAAGATAGCGGCAAGACCTTCATTTTTATGTTGTGTTGTGACAGGCTGTGGCTGAACCGCACTGGGTGGGGGTGCAACCCTAACACCGCATTTTGGGCAGATTTCGGCTCTGGCATCGATTTGTGCGCCACAATTCACACAGTATTTAGTATTTTGTGGTGGTGGAGTAGCCATTAATTACCACAATAATATAATTTTATACAAGTTCTATTTGAGTTTTTTTAAAAATGGTAAGCAAGTGTTTGTAAGATTAAATTTGAGCTTGTATCAATAAAAAAGAAGTTAAGAAGTCGGAACTATAAAATAAACAGGGCGCTATATTCATAATAACCAAGTGGCTGTATCGTTAGTAATCCAGAGATGCGAACTTATACAACCAAAGAAAGTGAACAATTCATTTCAGAATTTTCTTTATCATTTGGCGATGTTGCCATCGCACAGAGCACGTACATCACGAATAACAATTAGTAAATCCTCAGTCTCTCCTCCCCGAAACTGAACTTCCTTATTTCGCAACCATCCACAGCACATCAATTTCATGATATCGGAGCAAAAATTAGGCGAAAGTAACAGAATAGGATCGGGTGCGAGAATGACCTTAGCTGAAGACCCTGTCCTTTCCAACGACGTTTTTTTCAACGGTGGCTACAAGTGCCTGAAGTGCGGGAAGTGGTGTCGCTCCTGGCATGGATTCAGGGTCCACTACAGCAAGAGGCATATCAAGCACCCCATTAAGCCCAAGCCAGAGCCTAAACCCCTGACCTTGTGGGATCTGAGGTATGGTGGGAAGAAATGGAATCAGTGAAATGCTGCATGTGTGGTGGGCGAGGCAAGATATGGGTAGCAGGAGTTAGTCCTTGGCCTTGTGAGAATTGTGGGGGAAGCGGAATAATTTACCATGGCCTTAAAGGTCAATAAACATCATCATATTAAGTGCTTTTTCGATGATGCTCCCAAGAAAAACACTCAGGAATGATTTGGTTTTTGCCCACTGTGGGCATAGGGCAGGCCGTCCGAATTCTTAGATACTGTCCTAGGGTCTCTTCAGGGAGCCAAGGGTCAAGGCAAGGATTATCATTAGGGCACCAACTATCTGGATTGGAGTAAGAAAGTCACCGAGGAAGATCCCGGCCAAGGCAAGGCCTAGGACAACCTGTAGGAACTGGAGGAAACCAGCCTCCGAGGCGGTAACAAACTCAAGGCCCCCAAGGTAAAGGGTGATGGCCAGGACCGTGCAGGGTAAGGCCAGCCAGACCACGGACAGCCAAGCTGCTGGCCCTAACATGAAGGAGGAGAGGTCCAAGCCGCCCAGGAGCAGCGCTGCGGGTGCCAGAAATAGGGTGACTATCAGAATGAAGGCGAAGGAATCAGCCAGCCGGACGGTGTTGGATCTCTTGCTCATCACCGTGAATAGGGCATAGCTGACCGAGCTCCCGAACATGAGAATGTAGCCGACCAGCCTGTAGGTCCCCAAGTCCAGGTTTGGAGATGCAATCAGGAGCAGTCCTGCCAGGCCAAGTGCCATGGCCATCAGCTGGTATCGGTTTATCTTCTCCCTTAGAAAGGCATAGGCAACCAGCGGGATGAGGATAGGGGCCAGGTTCGTCAGCAGTGTGGCCTCCGAGGCGGTGCCCAAGTTCTGCCCCACATACTGGAAGAGTAAACCGAGGCTGTAGATGGCGCCGAGCAACCAGATGACCTTGACCCTGAAGACAGCCAGGATCGCCCTCCCAATCCGGAGGGGGAGCAACAGCGCCAAAACAGCCAGCGACGCCACCAGGAACCTGAAGAAGACCAGGTTGTAGGGGTTAGTGTATTCCAGGCCTATCTGGGAGAAGACAAAGACTGTGCCCCAGATCACAATGGCCGATACTAAGAGGAGGATTCCTCTTCCCCACCTCGCCGGCTTGGTCATGTCTCTCAGAGAAGTGTATCGGCTAGATAAAAGTTGGGGACGACCGCCATCGTTTCCTCCTCCCGCGAGCTTCGACAGCTCTAGGATTCCATAGCCCATGTGGATCCATGGCAATGCCCAAATGCTTTTCTGGTTGGGGTTTGGCTAGGGTTAAAATTAACTTCCTTCCTTGGCTAACTATTACTTACTGCAGAGATCCTTCCCACATAGACTATTGTGTCATAGTGCAACACCACTAGGCCGTTGTCGCTGTATTTGCCAAAGATTTCTTGAACTTTCTTTTCTACTCGAACCCAGTCTTGACTTCCCGGGAGCGGCATAGACGAAGTCGATGCCAATCTGCCCAGCATCCCCTTGAAGTCCAGGGTCTGAGAATTTGGAATTACGGATTTTTTGAATTTGCTGTTCCTCAAAAATCTCCTAATATAGGCATCATCAACATCGGGGGTGCCTGCCTTATTCCTCGCAAACTTGTCAGTAACCTTCGCGTAGGCTTCCTCGACCTCGCCTTCTTTCTTCCTGAAGTTGTAAACGATGACGACATAGCCCTTCCTCCTCAGAATTCTGCGAAATTCTTGTCTAGTCTCTTCAATGTTGAACCAATGTAGTGCCTGACCCACCACGATTAAGTCGATACTATTATCGCTCAGATTCGTCTTTTCCGCTGTGCCATCAACGCTGATAAACCTGGGAGCGAATCTGTTCAAGTAGCTTTCAGCAGTCATTCTCATTTCTTTGTTTGGTTCGACGCAATAGACGGTATTACCATTTTCGAGGAACAGTTCCGAAAGTATGCCTGTCCCAGAACCTATGTCGGCCAAGACTTTTTCCCGATCGAACCCGATTTCTTTCTCCAATCGGTGAAGGACTTCGAGTGGATACCTTGGTCTGTACTTCGAATATATCTCTGCCCGACCGTCAAACCTCTTCAGAAAATTTGCTGTCGTCCTTGCCACCGACCATGACCACCCGCTTCTTAATTATCTCTTTTTATTTTACATTATAATTCTTTACCATGGAATCTATCTCTTTTAAAATATCCTCATGACTGTCTTTTCAAGTTGCATCAGAACTTAGTTCTTTGCAGCCTTCTGATTGCCATGGCAGCGATTGCGCCAAAAACTGCAACAAGCCCACCAACTAGTAAGTAAACGGTAAGTACAAAACTATGATAATAGAACCCCACAAAATCAGACAGAAAAATCAATGCAATACCTAAATACAAACAATAGTTTATCATGGTTTTTTTCAAATCAGCCATTTGGCTGTCAATCTCGGATTACAAAAATATTTACAATTTTTGAAATATAAGGTTATACAACCCTTGTAGGGCCGACCGAAAAGAGACAGCTTAGTTGAGAACATAGTCTCTTTGCTAGTTTCTGTGATCTAGTGTCCCACTTGTTGGCAGAATATTTTAAAAATAAAGTAATTATTAGGATAACTATTAAATAGTGAAAAAACCTCATTAAAATTGGGGTTTTTTATGGGAAATGATGATCCGCTAAAAATAGGGGACAAAACAAGATGCTATATTTGTGGAAATGATAAGGAGACTTTGCGATTATTATATGAAGAGATGTTGAGCAAGTTAGAAGAACAGATTTCCAAGAAAAAAAATGTAGAAGAACTTGATGATGTGATATGCAATTTAGGGGAGCGTGTTATAAGTATAGGAGAAGTCAAAGTGACCGTTCCTCTTTGCTTCATCTGCCAACAAATGTTCAATGACTCTTTTACATTGAGGAAGACATGAGGGCAATAACGATAACAATTAATTCCTTTTTCCATGGTAAAAATAAATAAAAATGTTGGGCGGGTTAAAATTTAACCTTATTTCTTTACCCAAACATGGGTGATTTCCCCAAATACAAATTTGCGATAAACGTTTGCTTCTTTGTAAGCTTCGTTTATAGAGTCTTTAGCTTCTTGTGTGTAATAATCATTGGGATTGGCGGTAGTAAGTGCCGTTAATTTACATTCAATAATTAGTCTGGCTTCTTTGAAAGACATATCTCCGGAAGGAGTTTGAACACTTGTCAATTCAACTTCTTTCATTTTCTCACTATCTCTTCCTGATTTACTTCCCAAAAAGAGTATTTGTTCCTTGTATTCATTCGAGAAGTAAGACATCGTGTATGTTTGCTCTTTTTGAATCATTTCAAGCGTATAACGGTCTGCTCGAAGAATACACCAGGTTGTGGGTTTCATGAAAAGAAGCCCCAAACCACCCCCACTGGCTGTCATGGAATTATAATGATCTTCCTTGCCCGCAGTAATAACCGGAAAAACTTTTCCTACCAACGTAAATACATTATCGCGTATCTCTTCCGGAGAAATTTGTTTAAATAATTGATCAAAATTCATCACTTTGATATTTACATGATTTGTTTTTTTCATATTAAACCCCTTATAGAAATTACAATCCTTCTTAAAATAAAAGTCAATGCTTGTGTGTGTGGGATTAAATTTTACCCCCCCAAAAAAAGATATATCATACACGAGCACAATTTTCTGTGCTCGTTTTAAAGACTTTAAAAAATCAGAACTTTATTAATCTTAAAATGCCCATCACATCCTCGTCCTCCAGGTCATACCATTTTTTGTAGGCATCGGCAACAGCGAACATGGGTCCTGATCTGATGTTTAGACAAACAACCCTATCCGCATGGGGCCTCACAAGGTTGATCGCGCTAATCGGGGCTGTTGGAACGGCGACTATTGCTTCTTTCACGCCCATATGCTCTATAGTTTTTAAGGTGGTTAACATTGAAAAGCCCGATGCCAATCCGTCATCAACTATTATTGTTGTTTTATTCTTAAGATCGGGAAAGGGTTTGTCACCCCTAAACTTCTGTAGCCTTCTTCTGATGGCCTCTTTTTCTTCTGCAACGCAGCTATCTATATCATCCTTGGTTAATCCAAGAGAAGCTATAAGAGGCTCGTTAAGAAACATCGTCCCGTCCCAGGATATGGCCCCAAAGCCAACTTCCTTGTTCCATGGGAGATGCAACTTTCTGGTGACGGCGAGATCCAGAGGGATCATCAACCTCTTCGCAACTGCGAAGGCTACTTGGACACCGCCTGCAGGAATAGCAAGAAGGTAAGCATCCCCCTTGCCTTTATATTCCTCAAGCTTTTTGGCTAATAACTCTCCAGCCTGAAGGCGATCATCAAACAAATGAATCCTATTCCTGAAGATAGGCTCATCCACTATTTCAGCCATGTTTAACGCCTAACTCAATAATCCATTTTAATGCTGATGAGGTTCATAAACTATTCAAATTCAATTCAAGTTAGCTAGCCTATTCTTAGCTCAGTTGTGTATTTGAGATTAAAATTTAATCCCCAAACCCAAACCCAACTTCACTACCTATCTATAACTCAATAACTCACTACCTCTCTCACTCTAACTCTCTCTCTACACACACGCACACACAAAAAACATCTCAGACTATTGGTTTGGCTTATTCGATTTTGTCTTTATGCGAACCATCTTCTAATTATTTTAATATGCCTTTTAATTAAATAATTTGTAATAAAATAAGGATGAGTCATAAATGTTTTAAATGCATTTTTAGGGGTTTTCATAATTACTTTAAGGATTCTTTTCAAATCATCATAGCCTATGATTTTTTCACGAAGTTCATAAAGATATTCTGGTGAAAATTCAGGAGTTTGTATCATTGCTTCTTCACATAGAAATCCATACTCGAGTTCCTCCCCATCTGGTTTCAATAAATATCCTTTCTCTCTAGCCAATTCGTACAAACGAGTTCCATAATATGGCTGCGCAATAAAACAGGATATCTCTGCACCCATTGATCTCAATTTTCTTGCAAGTTCATATGTTTTTTCTAAATCTTCTTTAGTTTCTCCGACTAGCCCTATAACATGAAAACACCCAATTTCTATATCATACTTGCGACATATCCTAACTACTTCTTCAACTTTTTTAAGATCTAAATGCTTTCCTATTATTTCATCGACTACTTTTTGACTTCCTGACTCTGGTGAAACATATAATTCAAAACAACCAGTTTCCTTCATCTTTTTTATTAAATCTTCGTCTAACCTATCTGCCCTTACACCATTAGGAGTATTCCACTCAAACTTTAAACCTCTTTCTTTAATTAAGTCTAAGATTTTATCCATTCTCTTACGGTCAAACGTCAGGTTATCGTCTTCAAAACTAATTCTTTCAGCACCATATTTCTTCACAAGAATTTCTATTTCATCTACAACATTCTCAGGACTTCTTCCTCTAAATTCGTTGCCCGTAGACAAAGCTATACTGCAAAAAAGACAATTAAAAGGGCAACCCCTGCTTGTAATCACTGTAAATCCAGTCTTTGTACTATGCCTTGACGCTTGAAGAGCTTCCCCCGCCTCCTTATATTTTCTTAAATTAAACAAGTGTAATGCAGGAAATGGTAATTCGTCTAAATTTTGAATTAAAGGTCTTCGTGGGTTTATCATTAGTTTTCCGTTTTCTTTGTAACCAAGTCCCTTTATTTGGTCAAATCTTGGAGTTTGTTTTTCTAATTCTGCAACTAATTCTATTATTGTATATTCCCCTTCGCCAAAAATTATGAAATCTACATTTGGAACTGAAAGAGACTCTTCTTGCCTAACACAAACATGTGGTCCACCAAGAATGATAGGTACATTTTTTGCTTTCTTTACAGCTTCTGCTGTTCTATACATAGTTCTTGCTTCAACAGTCAAACCAGTTATGCCAACTAAATCGGGGTTAGCGTTTTTGACAAATTCTGTAATTTTATCGAAACTCATACCGATATAGAATTTTTCTTTGTCAAATTTGTGAATTTTATCCCAGTCTTCAATAGAGGCATCTAAAAATGAAACATCATGATTATTCTTTTCTAACATTGCTGCAATATATGCTAAACCTGATGGTGGCGATCTTCCCATATGCCCTATCCAATTTTTTGGAATTGGTGCAGGTGGTTTTATTAATAGTATTTTCATTTATATGCACTGATATTGAATATTCCATTATTTTTATTCAAAATAAAGACTGTGTAAAACAAACACCGAACTACTTTTATTTATTGAGAAAAGCGTTTAGCCATTGATATTTGGGAGGCGTTTTAAGGTATGCCTAAGTGGTGTTTAAGTGGCGTTTAAGGGTGTTCAAAGTCTACTTGTATAATGCCTTCATGACTACTTCATCAATGAAAAACAGTAATTTTCATAACTTTTTGATTATTCCTTTTATAATTCTTCTAATTTTCTGATATTCTTTAATTTGTTGATCTTGTTTGCCAAACCTAAAAACAATTCTTGGGGATGGCTTCTCTAGTTTGGGTGAAACTCTCAAAGTCGAAGATTCCTTAATCCCCTGCATTATCGCATAATCTTTGAGTTTAGGGTAGCGTGATTCGAGGGCTACCCAATCCATAATATGGATATTTCTTTCCCATGTAACCTTTTTATTAAAAACAACATGATAATTGTTCTTGCTCGATTTGAAAATTACAAACCCGCCAAGCTTGAACCACCTATTCGTCCTTAAAGCCCAATATTTTACCTTAGAATAAGGCACATTGTCAAAGTCCAGCTTAACCGTTTCATTATCAGTATAGCCAATTATCGATTTAGGATTCGACATCCTTCTCAACCCATTTGCCTTCAGTTCCAAAGTCTTCAGGGTGTTTTAGGAATTCCTCAGCCGAGATGTTGACAAAACCTTCAGGCATTATTTCGTGCGCTTTTTGTACTGCCTTAAAGAGATCACTCCCTTTTCCCTCAAACTCATACCTACCTGACTTTGTTGTTTTCTTCATCTGTTTGGTCTTTTTCCAATAGCGTTGCTTAACGCCATCGTTTCGCCTTTTCCAGACTCGCTTCTTGACTGGAACTTTTACTTCGTAAGTTCCGTAGATGGCGATTTTCTTACTCATTTGGGTTCAACCTCTCCCAAAGTCAATAGACCATCGTTTTCTTTAAGAATACCAATTCCCAACAAGACTTCTAGATAATCATCCGTCAATTTTCTAAGGGAAAGTCCTGTTCGGAAGGATACTACACAGGCGAATTGTTTGTATCGTACTGGGCAACATTCCTTAGCAAGCTTAATGATAATGCCCATGACTCTCTTTCTGCGCCCTTGACCAAACCAAACAGTTTCTTCACTTATCAGTCTTTGATTTTGGTTCGTTCTTTTCAGTTCAAGGCTTTTTTTCAAACATTTCTCATTACAAGCGAACTTGCCTTCGGGGAGTTCTTTTCCGCATTCAGGATTTATGCACTTGGGCATTCAGCCTTTCACCTTCTCAGGTTTGATAACCTTGATCTTCACATCGCCATCGAAGGTTACGGAGACTGCATCACTTTCTTTGAGTCCGTTGGACACAACCCAGAGCTTAGGCAGGATCACAAAGTAAGAACCGCTTTGTTCCTGCAGTTTCCTTTTTACCTCATATTCATGTGCTATTTTTATCACCTTAATTTGTATATAGTAAGTCTTATATTTACAAATATAAGTATAGATTTATACGAGGTCTCATCAAAAATGAGCGAGATGGAACATCATTGGATGGAAGTCAGGCAGAAAAAATATCGAGATTTGTATGGCAATGAAAAATGCAGTAGATCAGGCGGAATATTCGGATGGAAGAGAAGACAACAACTACTAGGTCTTGTGGGGAAAAGTGGGGGAAGAGGTGGTGTAAAAGAAGGTGAAAGAAATACCATCTACGATTTTTGGTATAGAGTGAGAGAAACAGTAAAGACTGCACTAATTGACCTCCAATTATTCATTGAAACAGCCAGTGATAAGGATGCAAATCTGGTATTAAACAAAGATTCTCTAGAAAGTCTTGTTCATGCTTTACTTTATCAACCCAAAGAGGACACCATGAAGGTCAAAATAGCCCAGATGTTTGCGGAACAAGGATTGGGCTACCTTCGTCATAAATCGCAGTTCATTACACAATCCCAAATGGATTCTATTGACGAAACCATAGAAATGACTAAACAGCTCACGGTTATGGAATTGCCTGAAAATCAGCGAAAGGAGTATTTCATTGAGAGAAGGGGATTAAGATGAAAGGATCGAAAGTGTGTAAGCTCGTTCTAAATGAACAAGGTTCTTACTTAGGCATGGAAAAAGGGTGTTTCCTAATCAGAGATAAGCTAGGAAATGAAGAGAAGTACCCATTATTTGAAAAAGAGATTGGCGAAGTAGTTTTAAAAAGCGGTAATTCTGTTTCGACTGGCGCACTTGCCTCTCTAGGTTTCTGGGATATTGATGTTATGATCATGACGCAGAGGGGAAGACCTGTCGCAATTCTGAAAGGTCTTGATGACGATTCTCACGTTGAAACTAGATTAGCCCAATATGAAGCCTTTAAGAACGATAAAGGCATTCAGATCGCTAAACAGCTTATTCTATCAAAGGTTGAAGGTCGTAATCTGATTTTAAGAAAGTATGGATTAAAGACCTATGAAGTGAGAGGGGAGATTGAAAGATTAAGATCAGATAGGCTAGAAGACGCAAGAAAGAAACTTATCTCCATTGAAGGCAGATTTGATGAGCTATATTTCTCACAAATATTCCGACTTATGCCAGAGAAGATAAGACCCGAAGCAAGGAAGACATTCAAGGCTTACGATGGCATAAACAACATTTTCAATCTAGCCTATGAAGTACTCTCATGGAAAGTACATAGGGCATTAATCAGAGCTAAAGTTGAACCGTACCTCGGCTTTATTCATTCAGTGCAATATGGAAAGCCTTCGTTGGTTTGCGACTTCCAAGAGCTTTATCGCTATCTTATTGACGACTTCGTGATCCAATATTGCCAGAAAGTAGTAGCCAAGGATTTCATCACTAAATCTGAAACATCAACAAGGAATAAGAAAGGAAGGCGAGAATACCTCAGCGACCTGAAGACTAAAGACATGATGGATAAGCTCAATGATTATTTCGAATCGATGGTCAAAATACCAAGAATAAAGGTAGGAGAGAGGCAGACTATTGAAACCTTAATCAACGAAGAGGCTTTGTTATTCGCAAAATATCTGAGAGGTGAATCTCCTCATTGGCAACCACGAGTTATTGAATTATCGTTGCAATCACAGAAAGTTTCATTACAAAAACTAAATATAAAGAGTAAACTGTGAGCTCGGTTGTGTGCGCAAGAAAAGTCTAAAAAGGAATATGAACAAAAACTGTTGTTAGCAGGTGTTTTTGCAGGTTTACTCTTTGCAGGATTGATTCTTGTCCTGCAAAATCATTCGGAATTCACCCAGACTTTACATGTCAATTTCCCCATCAACAAGTATATTTTTCAAAATCCAAAATTCACTATTGACGGTATTCTCACCGGTTTAGGATTTAGTATTGCACTTTTTGTGTTAGCAAGTTTGATGATGGTTGATTTAGCTTCAGGGGAAAAAACAGATAAAAATAAATGTTATATCTCAATCACTAATTTTCTCTTTGATTTAGCAATCGGCTTCTTTTTGCTATCAATTGATTTTTTAATTTGGGTAGCCGGATCTTTTTGGGTAGCATTCTTCTTATTTAGTTTCGAAATTTTAACCCTATTTGTGTGGACGCCTCTTTCTAAAAGGGGGAAATGGGAAAAAAGAGTTATTTTTATTGTTGCTTTAATATTAATCATTGCTTTAATTACATATATTGTGTGTGTGTAGAGAGAGAGTTAGAGTGAGCGAGATAGTGAGTTATTGAATTATAGATATTGGGTTTGGGTTTGGGGATTAAAATTTAATCCCAAATTCAAACCCAACGGCTACTACTCTATGACTGACCACTAACAAATGGTTAACAGTTGGTAACCATCTCTCCCTTGGTTGGCAGAATACGCATCGCAACTTTTTTTAAAAATTTAAACTCTCTCCTTCATTTTATTGTAGATAAAAACCGTTAATAGCTCATTGCTAGGAAACTAGTACCATATATGAACTTCAATGCTTTGCTTCTGGCTATCACTACTTATGTCTCAACATTGTTGAGAGGAATAGTGCACGCGGGGAGGCGGTAGCCATCAACGGACGCGAACTTCTGATGACTGGGGCACTACAAGTAGTTAAGACACTGAGGCTCTTCAAGTTTCAAAGCGTCATGGGGACTACGCATCCGTTCAGTGACTATTTCAAGGGTTTTGACAATGTTGAGGCTGTTCGCAGAATTTTCGGTGACAAGACTGAGCAGGTGCTTCGAGATTTGAAAGTTGAGTTCATTTGGGCAGGCGGCTACATGGGAGTTAACAACGAAAACGGCCATCTTATGGTCAGTCCCAAGTACCTGAACAAGGGTGATAAAACAGACCTCTATCTGGACGTAATCCACGAACTCGTTCACGTTAGGCAGTTCATGGAGGGCAAAGAACTGTTTGACAGCCATTATAGCTACATTGAAAGACCGACTGAAGTTGAAGCCTATCGATACGCTGTTGAGGAAGCGAGGAGACTGGGTCTTAGTGACGCAAGAATATGCGAGTATCTCAAGACCGAGTGGATTAGTGGAAAAGAGTTGGAACAACTTGCGTCAACCTTGAACGTTCACTGCAAACAAGTACAGAACACGCAAAAAAAAGCACGCACAAACTAGATCCTTAGATGATTTTTCAATTACAGGACCTTGCGCGCGCTAGGTCGAGTGCGGGATTAAATTCTTGCCCAAACCAGATAGGATAGGCACAGGAATGCCAACCCCATAGCTGCGGTAAGCACACCTAGGATTATAGTGTGTCTTCCCAAGTTTTTCCCTAGTTGGGTTCCATAATAAAAGAGCCAAGCACAGCCAATGAGGTTTGAGGCAAACCAGGCGAAAAGTTTGTTCGGCATTATAAGGAAGGGCAAAGCGAGCAGGAAACCCACTGTAACGTATATCAGAAGTATTGAGAGCCACCCTAGCGCTTCTTCCCTGGTTATTAGCTTGTCAGGTCCAGGCGAGGCGCCTGATGAGTTCTGAAGAATCTCACCTACGATCTTTTCCTTACTGTTATCGTCGAATGTCTCGAGGAATGTGTCATCTAACTCTCTTTTCAGCTCCTTTATGGGTGTTTGATCATTTTTTGCAGATTTGAAGAGGAATATTTTCTTCCGGGCATTGTTTCTTTCCATAGAATTTGAGGTGAAGTAGAGAAAGCCATCGATAAACCCCCAACCTATGCAGGCACCCATGTTTACTAGCACAATGTACAAGAAACCAGTATCGAGTTTAGAGAGAGCAACATATCCATTAATGATGATTACCATATAGACTGCGAAGGCTATCTCTGCCGTTCGATCTGTAAAAGAGAGGTACTTTTTTGGCAGTGAGTGCGACATAAATCAATATAGTTTTTTTCTGTAAATATCCATTTTCGTTTGCGAACAAAGAGGAATATGAGCAGGCTAACTTCTAGTATTGGCGGGTGGCAAGATACCAAATGAAGCATCTATTCCCCGGGATAGCTAGGATATTGCCTTGAAGATTCCATCGAGCCTAACCAGACATCTATATCAAATTCTCTTTAACGCTGAGTATTTCTGAAAAGGGAACGAGCATTGAATCCGAAGTCCGAGACCAGGAAAGCCATCAGAAGGCATAAAAGGTTTGGCCGCCTGTTCCTGATCATGAGTGGTACCCCCGACAAAGCGACCGGGAATGTAGTCTGGAGAGCCAAGCCCTCCATTGGAGTCTACATATTACTCTTCGGCATAATTGCAGCCGTCGTGGCGGCGATTCTTTTGGGAGTGGAGCTATGGACCGCAGACAACGTGAAGGCGGTCTCCAGCATCTTCGCGAAGATAAGTTCTGTTACCATCCCCGACGTTGTTGAGGTGGTGACCGTCTTGGGCGTCCTCGTCGTTTACCTTGCCAAGGTAGTCGGGCTGAGCCTATACAAGGCGAGGCACACCTTTGAGCTCCGCAACGACGGACTCTACATCAACACGGGCATAGCGAACCTGCAGAACACATTTATATCCGCCATGGCCTTCTCGGATGCCAGGCTCATCAGAACACTGGGCATGAGGATTGTAGGCCGTAGCACCATTATCGTCGAGGCCAATGACAGGCGCAGCTTTGAGATGAGGATGCTCAAGGATGGAGTCAACGTCCAGACCCTCATAAGGAACAACCTCTCCCACCCTACGGTGCGGATCGAAAAGTAGCCAGCCGTTCGCCCTCACCTTATATTCTCTCTGCATATTCAACGCGCGCACAACAGTCTGTCTAAGAGCATTTATAGTTTAAACTTGCAAGTTATATGTGATGAAAAATGGTATCATGGCCTTTTGCATTTAAAAGAGGGACAGTCATCTTTCTTTGGGTGTTACTGTGGTTCATCATTGGCAGCATTATCATTTTGGTCTTTTCCCTTCCTCTGATAGTTTATTCCTTAAGCAACCTAACAAACTTATCAAATCTAACGTCCTTACCTTCCATACCGTTCGCTCAAATTGGTTTGCTCATAATTGGCTACATTATCGGCATTCTGGTTATTACCATTGGAACATATTCGACCATTGTTAAGATCACTTTGGAAGCTACCGAAAAAAGAATAGGCATGCAGATTATACCTGTGCAGGCTCCAGCGACGCCGCCTCCACCACAGCAACCTTAGTAAAACTCTTCCTTTTTTCTTTGGAAAAGCCTTTCAAGAATGAAGCCCAAAAATTAAGAATTAAATGTATATTTCAATTTTAAGTGATCAATATTTTGACAACTGAGAACCGGCTTGAAAAGAAAAAGAATATTGTTTTATAGTCATAAAAAAACAGTGAGATCGGTGCATTTTAGTTCGATGCCGCTAGAAGATTACCTTCTGCCTGGAGAAGAGGTAAAATTTCATAGTGGTCATCATGTCAGGTATGCCGGGAAACCATACGAACTTTTGGTGACCAACAAACGATTGATATTGTATGCTAAACGTGGGATGGTTTTCAAGGGCGACGACGTGGTTTCCCAGAAGTTGGATGAACTTCAAGGTGTCAAATACAAGGAGAGTGGAATGCTAATTAAAACAGGAATCCTTGTGGTGGAAGGCAAGACTCAGATGCAATTATTAGGTAGCTGTGCAGAAATGAGGGCTCTTTGTCAACAAGTTATGCAATTCATCTAGGTCGATTAAAATTGAGACTTGAAGACGCTAAGAAGGAAGTTTTAGATAGAATATGTAAAGCAAATGGATACACGATTTCTGAGAATGACTTATCCCCGAGAGCTAGAAAATCAATAAGTTCTCTCGCAGTTGTCATGAGGCAGCTCATTATGACAAAGCAACTGTTAATGGTGGAGGAGACCAGCTACAACAGTCTTGGTTCCCGTTTGACGCGAACAGTGACTCGTAATAAGGATAAAAGCCTTAAGGAACACATTGCGCAAATAGACGTACTCCAAAAAGACCTAAATTCAAAGATACAAATAGCTGCAGAAAACATTTCTCAAGAGATGGAGGCAAAGTGGGCAACGGCTTCTTTAGGAGCACAGTCAACCCTACCAGCGGTTTCCCATCTGGTCTTGGAGCCACTCAAGTGCAAAAACTGTGGAGCTACTCTCGAGAGCCCATCATCTCGAATAGTAAAGTGCAGCTATTGTGGAGCTGAGTTTGCTATAGCGGAATATTTAGAACAGGTCGGTTCTTTAATAAAGAGTGGCGAAAATCCAAAAGAAAAAGAAACATCACAACCGTAAGGATTGCCACCAAAAAAGGGTGCAGATATGCAAAAAGCCAAAAACCTTGCCGTAAGCAAACTAGCAGCCATAGTTTTTGTTGTCATTCTTATAGTTGCAGTATCTGTTGCGGTATCTGTCGTTATCTATTGGAAGAATAACCAGCCATCTCCATCAACAGCCATAGTTTCTGCAACCATAAATCCAACAACCGTAAATCAAAATGGTACCTCGTCAATTAAAGTAGAAACGCAGAGCCGGGTGGATTATTCGCAAACGATTACCATTGAAATCCAGACGGGCGCCATCCAATTTCTAAATTTTTCTGTAGGTCCAACAAATTTGCAGAACAATAATGGAACATGGCAATATGAGATGGCATTACCTCCAGACGCAAGCTTAACACAGCCCATTAAAATCCAAGTTGGAATGATAAGTCCAGCGACTTCTGAAACGGTCCCAATTGAGGTAGACGCCTATTGTAATGGTACATCGCTCTACTCTCAAAGCCTCAGTTTGACAATTAACAAATAGAAAGGAAAGCACTAAATTTCTCTTCTTATTCATTGAGCTTTCTCTATTGTTGTTGGGTTTGGAGTAGAGTTTAGTCCAAACAAACAAGGGTTCATTATTGGATATGTCGTGCGAATGCACTATAAGCTGCGAAGCATGTATGATTGAACATGCAGTCAAATCAGCAAAGGAATCAAATCCAGCCAGGCGTCCGTGTAAAAATCATCCTAAAGCAGGACCAGCAAAGCGGCAAATTGACAGAGGGAACTGTCAAGGACATCCTCACCAATAGTTCTACTCACCCCCATGGAATCAAAGTACGACTCACGGACGGAAAAATCGGCAGAGTGCAAACAATAGCAAAATAATATAGCAATTTTGCTGTTATGCACATTGCAGAAAGAAAAATACGGATAAATTAAGTGTGTGTGATTACATTTTAATCCCCACTACATATCGGCGGTCTTTCTTCAGTTTTAGCTCTACCAATTATAGGTTTTTCAAAAATTTGATAATGTCTTCAAAAAACACCGCAACAATCAAAAGTATTGCCCCAATAACCATCTCTGCTTCTCCTAAAGCTGCCTGATTGGCAAAGGCCGAGAGAAAGATCCTACTTGATGCAGCCTCATAGGTATTAACTCCAAAGATAAGAACAACTACTCCTAGCAGAACTAAGAACATTCTATAAATGGTCTCATCTTTCATTGTCTTCCATCACCTTTTCATGACTATCATCAGCTACACCCTCGCCCTTATTTTTATTCCACCAATATATTGCATATCCAATTCCGACCATAATAATGATTCCAGCAGCAACCCATGCCAAATCAATTACTGCAACCTGATTGGGAGTCATTTCATCACACCAGCTCGTACTAACTACTAATAGGTATGCGAGAGGTTAAATTAATCTCCCCAGTTTAAATTATACGAGCCAGGAAAGAGAAGGATGAAGGATTGGCCTAAGATTTTCTATCAGTTCTTCTCTGTTTCTCTAGGCAGCGTACCGCCTGCGCTTCAAGTGATCACTTTTGGATAGAGTCTAGCTCCGATTATCACCAGAGCCATCATGACTACGAAGAGCACAAGCAAGTCGAAGCCGATGCCGTAGGCGCTTGATCCCCCCGTTACCATAAGCCCGCGGAGGGCGTCCACTGCATAGGTGAGGGGATTAAATTGGGCAACAATTTGCAGCCAACGGGGCATCAGTGATAGTGGATAGAGGGCGTTGCTTGCAAAGAACAAAGGCATGGTCAATATTTGACCTACACCCATGAAGCGTTCACGCGTCTTCACAATAGAAGCTATTATGAGTGAAAACGTTGAAAACAAAGCCGAGGCCAATATTGCAACAACCACGACCAATGTCAGGTTTATGGGGTTCCAGTTTATGTTTACGCCAATCAACACAGCCAGTACAAAGATGATTAGTACTTGAGAAAGCGCCCGGACCCCTGCGGATAATGCCTTACCGAGGACCAACGCTTGCCGGGGAGCGGGACTAACGAGGAATTTGTGAACAATGCCTAGGTCTCGTTCCCAGATAACAGCGATGCCGTAGAAAATGGCTATAAAGAGCACGCTCTGGGCCAGAATTCCAGGCGTTATGAAGGATAGGTAAGATAGATTGCCAGTGGGTACAATATGCAACCTTGTGAAGACTTCCCCAAAGACCAGCAACCAGAGCGCAGGTTGTACAGCACGGGTAATCAGCTCCGTTGGGTCATGGTGAAGTTTCCGCACATCCATTTCGGCTACGCTCAATGTCTTACTGAAGAAGGAAACAACCGAATTGGCCACATTTTTCACCTTATCCATGATCGTTTTAGCCGAGCTTCCTCGCTGTGCGCCTTGTCATGGTCACTTCTCTGTAGCTCCCCGTTTCGAGCCCTTCTCCAGTGTAGTATGCGAACACATCATCGAGCGTAGCGTTCTCCTTGTTTAGAGATGCCTTCAGATCGGAAGGTACACCGATAACAGCCAATTTTCCTAAATGCATAATCGCCACCCTGAAGCATAGCTTGTCTGCTTCTTCCATGTAGTGCGTAGTAAGAAAGATGGTAGTGCCGTAGTCAGCTCGAAGTTTTTGGATATGGTCCCAGACTGCTTTACGCCCTACAGGATCAAGACCAATGGTGGGTTCATCCAAGAACAGAACCTTAGGACGGTGCAGCATGGATAGAGCTATCTCCAGCCGTCTGATCATACCGCCCGAATAGTTTTTCACGAGTTTGTCGCTGGCGTCGGTTAGTCCCATGAACTCCAGTGACTGGTCAATTCTTTTGGCGCGTTCAATTTTGGGAATATCGTAAAGTTTGGCGAATATCACCAGGTTCTCGCGGCCTGTGAGGGTGCTGTCAGCGGAGAGAAGTTGAGGCACGTAGCCAATGAGTTTTCTTACGTTGCTGGCATTACGCACAACGTCGAAGCCGCCAATGGTTGCACTTCCAGCAGAGGGAGGTAAGAGGGTAGTTAACATTTTGATGGCGGTCGATTTTCCTGCGCCGTTGGGACCGAGGAGACCGAAGATTTCTCCTTCATCCACCGATATAGTTAGGTCATCAACCGCCGTTAGCTGCCCGAAACGGCGAGTGAGGTGTTCTGTTGTGAGAATGGCCATATTTTACTTCACTACGGTTCCCGTTCGTACCTCATTGGTGAAGATGGGCTGTAGAGCTTTCATGGCCTTGAATACGACTTCTCTGTCCTCAGCGCCAATGCTGCTTAGTTTATCTGCCAGGTAAGCCAAGGTGCATCGGCGCGAGTTTTCTAAGATCTTTTGCCCACGAGGCGTGACAGTTAATCGAATGCGTCTTCTATCAGCCGGATAATCTTCCCGTGTTATCATACTGCGCTCAATTAAGCCGTCCACAAGTCTAGATGCGGAAGGAGGGGTAAGCCCCAGGTGATTTGCTACTTCCAAAAGTGAGGTTCCTACGTTTCGGTTTACAAAAGCAAGTGTGCGAAACTGAGGAACCGTTAGATCTGGTGATCTTCGGCTGCGCATTTCAGAGCGTATTTCTCGGTTAATAATTGGAACCACTTCAAGTAGCTCACGGGCAGCTTCTTCTGGAGTTATCATATTAACTGCATCTTCCAATTAATTGCATTTTTTAACGATTAACTATTCTAACTAATTATTTAAAGTCTATCTAAAGACGGTGTAACCATGGAGGTAGCTGCAATAGAATTCGACGTCCATAAAATAAGAGTCCCTTGAGGAGGGAAGAATGATCGGACATGCCAGATAGTTGCCGAAGCCTTTAGAAAGTTAACAGGGGAAAGGAGTTAGACAGAAGTCGAATTTAATAACGATAATTGCCGAGCGTTAACATTATATGCTTCGACAGACTATCTATATTTGGTGGCTACAATGTCCCTACTACAGGTTAAAAAGGTCGTTCAGAAAGTAAAAAGGTCCAGACCTGTACCTGTTGAGGCGCGAGTGGAAGCTCTTTGGAAGAGCCCGCTTGAAGAGTGGGAACCACAAGAGTAGAAAAAGCTAGGCTCTCGTAGCGGGTTTTGAAGGGGCATATTGCCAAGATCATGTTTGGTTTTTCTATGAAAGCAGGCAACCCTTTATCATCTTTTAACTCATGACCACCCTTCTTCTTGGTAAGGCAGTCATTTAAACCAAAAACACCAATATTTGCTTCTTCGAATTGCCGAAAAAAAGCGTAATCCATTAATTAAATTATTAAAATTTGTCTGGCTCACCTGTTGAAAGCGTTCTTTCCTGGGTACCTTGCCTTCGAGCCCAGCAACTCTTCTATTCTGATGAGCTGGTTGTACTTTGAGATCCTCTCGCCCCTTGCAGGCGCTCCTGCCTTTATCTGGCCAGTATTGAGGGCCACGGCGAGGTCTGCAATGTAGTAGTCTTCAGTCTCACCCGAGCGGTGGCTTACCACAACGGTGTAGCCTTTGGTGAATGCGTATTTGGCGACCTCAATTGCCTCGGTCACGGTGCCTATCTGGTTGACCTTGAGAAGCAGGGAGTTGGCGGCACCCATGGAGACGCCCTTGGTAAACCGCTTGATGTTGGTCACAAAAATGTCGTCGCCGACTATCTGAATTTTATTGCCAAGGCTCTTGGTTATTGCCACAAAGGAGGAATAATCGTCCTCCTCGAAGGGATCTTCAATGGAGATAATTGGGTATTCGTCGACCAGCTTCTCATAAAAGGCTAAAAGCGCCTCCGGCGTGAGTGTTTCACCATCCACCGTGTACTTCCCGTCGCCATAGAAGCTTGTGGCCGCTGGATCGATGGCGATTTTGACACCGTCTTCGGTGTATCCCGCCCCCTTGATGGCCTTGATCAGTGAGTCGAATGCGGTACGCGACTCCGAAATGGGTGGAGCGAATCCCCCTTCATCCCCAACATTGATGGCTGATGGGCCATAGTTGTCCTTCAGGAGCTTTTTCAGCTCCATGTAGACCTCGGACCCGATCCTTACAGCATCGTTCAGCGATTTCACGCCCAAGGGAACGACCATGAACTCTTGTAATGCGAGATTGTTTCCGGCGTGCTTGCCACCGTTTATTATGTTCATCATAGGCACAGGCAGCAAGTAGGAATCTGGATTAAGGTATTTGAAGAGAGGCAACTCTGCCGTGTCGGCGGCTGCCTTTGCTACTGCTAGGGACAGACCCAGCATGGCGTTTGCGCCAAGGCGGGATTTATTCTCCGTCCCGTCAAGTGAGATCATCTTTCGGTCTATCTCGTCAAGGTTACGGGAGTCCATGCCAACAATTGCCGGAGCCAAGATCGAGTCTACATTTCTGCAGGCTTTTAGAACTCCCTTGCCGTGGAACCTGTTCCCCCCGTCCCTGAGCTCCACAGCCTCATAGGTGCCCGTTGAGGCACCAGAGGGAACAGAGGCCCTTCCGAATCCTGCTTGTGTGAATACCTCCACCTCGACCGTTGGATTTCCACGCGAGTCGAGTATTTCCCTTGCCTTTACACTTCTTATTGTAAAATCTGCCATTTTTATCCCTCTAGCATGTAACTTCCAAGCTGCTCAAGGACGCGCCCCCTTATCTGCCGGGGGGTTAGGGTCTTGCCTACTATGGCGCCGTTTGCCAAGACCTTCTCCAGCATGGAGTGCATTCTTCCTCCGCAGTCATCGCATTTTTCTAGCTTCTCGCTATAGAAGGCAGTGACCCACCGGAAGCATTTTTCGCAGCGCCAGGCCTGCTTTCTTCCTCCGTACTTGCCACGCTTGGAGCGTGGTCTCCCTTCAACCTCAACCACATCCATTGAGAAGTCGATGGTCGGAGCGTTGGCAACCGATGTTCCCACTCCGAATCCGTCGACGGGACCCTCGGCGAGCTTTTGGACTGAAGCCTCATCCAGCCCCCCCGAGACGAATATCTTCACATCCTTGAAGCCCCTGACATCCAGCTCCCAGCGTACCTCCCTTACTATTTCGAGGAGATCGCCTCTCCTGGAGCTGGGCGTATCCAGCCTGACGCCGTAGAGTTTCTTGCCGAGAACCTCTGCAGCCAGAATAGACTCGAACTTTTCGTCGCAGATGGTGTCCACCAGTACTATCCTCTGGACGTCCTTTGAGACGATCTCGTCGAATGCCTTCCAGGCAGCCTTCTGATCTCCGAAGAGTAGAATCATGGGATGGGGCATAGTCCCCGTGGGCTCTATGCGGAGGAGCTTCGCGCCAGCCACCCCCGATACACCATCGAAACCGCCAATGTAGGCGGACCTGTCGAGCATGGGCGCTATGGCAGGGTGCATCCTCCTTATGCCGAAGGAAAAGACTGTCTTGTTTCTGGCGGCCTTTTTGACCCTTGCAGCCGCGGTGGCGACACCCGAAGCTTGGCAGAGAAGGCCCACCGTTGCAGTCTCCACATTGACAAATGAATTATACTTCCCCACGACCTCCATCTGGGGCAGTCGAAAACCCTGAGCATCTCTGGTGGGAAAGATGGTCCCTTCAGGCATTGCGTAGATGTCAACGGGCAGGCCCTCATAGAGGGTGAGCACCTCATCAAGGCCACAGAAGACACCCCACCCCCACTCCTCTGGCAGCTTGCCGACGGTCACCTCAGCGACCACCCTCTTGTCTATGCCCTTGGCCTCCAGGACCTCCCTGGTTCTGGGGTAGTAGATGTCAGAGGTCCCGCCGGACCTGATCTCTTCGTCGGTGGCAATGTTGAAGCGGCGCATGGAGAACACCTCTTGGACAGCTCGATCTAAGATCGATGTGGCGCCCTTAAATAGCCTTATCCGTAGTCGTCCATGGAAGACTGCTTGGTGCCAGATCTGGACTTGACCATAGACCACTCCTCCTTGGTCACGCTGCCGCCCACCTGCTCTTTTATGGAACGGATGGTCTCCGGCCCCAAGGTGGGAATTCTGCCAAGCTCAGTTGGCGATGCCCTCTTGAGGTCATCGATACCCTTATAGCCTGCCGAGAAGAGGGCCCTGGCTCTGACTCTGCCTACGCCCTTGAGTGATATGAGCTGCAGGAGCTCTTCTTTCACTCCATTCTCTATCCTCACGTTGAGGTCAAGGAGGGGCTTCATAGACTCGGGATAGCCCATCAGCTTTGCCAGCTCGTGAGCTGAGTGGACCAGCCACTTTGCCGACTCCACGTAGGCGTATATATCCCCGGACCCAACATCGAACCTCTCCACTATGACATCCTCGGGCAGCTCGTCGATCCAGTCCTTGATGAGGAGTGATGTCTTCACCTCAGTGAGGAGCATCTCGTAGTCGAAGCCCTCCTCCTGGGGGAGGTCGTAGAGGAAGAGGTCACCGTTGGACTCCAAGAACGCCTTCAGCTCTTCGAGCTCCTTCCTGCGGATGTAGAGCTTGGGCATGTCTGGGGTGTGGCAGATCAGCGTGAGATAGCCTATGGGGGGCACCCCTGACCTGCGGATTTTGAGGCCGTTTTTCAGGATAACGGCGGACTTCGGGTCTATGTAGAGCTCCGCCACCCTCCTGCCGAGAAGTGTAGGGAGCAGATCTTTGCCCTCGGGCTTCACCATGCCCTCGCTTGTGAGCATGTCCAACGATTCGAGGATCGCGCCCTTGAAGGAGTTGATGCCATACTGGTAGGAGCAGAAGGATCTCTCGAGGAAGTCGAAGACCCCCTCCTGGGAGCACGCCAGCCCCATGGAGATTGCTGCCAGTATGTGGGACCTCAAGGATGAGGCGTTGCCCAGCTTCGACCAGACCTTCTCGGGCTTGGCTAGCACATACTGCTCCAGCAGAAAGTCGCGCTCTTCCTCGCTCCTTGCGAGGATTATTGCCTGACCCTCCTTGTCGTACTTGGGCCTGCCAGCCCTGCCGGCCATCTGCTTCTCCTCCAACACGGATATGTTCGACTGGCCTATGCCTGCCTCGTAGCGTCTGTAATCGTAGATAAGGACCCGCCTCGCGGGGAGGTTGACACCTGCAGCCAAGGTGGGTGTGGCGCATATTACTTTGATTAGAAAGGAGCGGAAAGCATCCTCAATTGCTTTTCTCTGGTCGTAGGTCAGACCTGCATGGTGGAAGGCGACACCGTTGGAGACAGCCCGAGCAAGGTTATTGGATATGCGGGTGCGCTCCCCCATCCTGAGTATCCTTGATGATAGTTCAAGGAGCTTTCTCTCCTCGCTCCCTTTGAGAAGCTTTCTTATGGGCGTTTCCATGCGCTTAGCCAAGGAGGTGGAGGAGAGCCTGCTGGCAGCGAAGACGAGCATCTGGCCCCCAGACCTTATGACGTCCACTGCCAGGCGTGCCGCGGGGTCAGTCTCGACGCCCTCCACCTTCTTGTTTTGGCCGTCCCTGAACATTACAGATTCGTGAAAGTAGACGCCCTCAAGGAGGGGAACTGGTCGCCAATTGCTGGTGATAAGCTGGGCTCCCAGCCAGCCGGCCATCTCGTCGGCGTTGCTGATTGTGGCGCTGAGGGCCAGTATCTGCGCCTTGGGGTTGAGGAGGCGGAACCTGGTCATAACAGCTTCCAGCGTAGGCCCCCTGGACCCGTCTCCCAGGAGGTGGATCTCGTCAACGACTAAAAGGGTGAGGCTATTGATCCAAGCGGGCCTGTGACGGAAGATAGAGTCCGCCTTCTCGTTTGTGGCAATAATTATGTCATACCTTCCTAGCGTTGGATCCAGGGTATCAAAGTCGCCCGTGGAGAGTATAACTTTCAGCCCTATTTTGTTGAATTTCTTGAACTCTTCGTACTTCTCCGAGGCCAGGGCTTTGAGTGGAACAAGATAAAGGACTCTTCCCCGGCGCTCCATGATATGCTTGAGGGCGCATAACTCCGCCACCATAGTCTTTCCCGAGGCCGTGGGAATAGCCAGGACGAGGTTCTTGCCTTCCAGAACTCCTGACTTCACAGCTTCTTCCTGGGGAGGGTATAGGTCGGTGATGCCCATGTCGTGGTAAAGTCTCTTGGCTTCATCGCGAATGGGGAGGTCGTCTACCCTAATAATGGACCCCCCGATCAGGTCTTCTTGATGAAGCCAGGCTTGGGTTCATAGATCACGCCATCGTTGAGCCACTGCTGCAGGTTCCTCTCAACGAAGTCCCTGCTGTAGTGCTCCATCTCGGCACGCTCCAGGAACACTTCCTTCTTGATTGGCCCTCCTTCATTGTCTTTCTCAAGGGACATGAGGAGGTCAAACATGGCGGCCATTTTGTCGCTGGCGGACTTTGGCCTGCCCACCATGAGGGTGTCTATATCAAGCTTGCCAGTGGTATGGTCGATGCCCACCTGGGTCAGGAAGTGGGTGATGAGCCGGGTTGCATGGGCAACATCCTCTTCCGTAACCTCCTTTGACAGGGAGAGCTTGGCCCGAGCTTCGGAAAGCCTTATGATTGCCTCCAGTTGCCTCATGGTTATTGGAACCGGCGAGTCTGCGCCCTCGCCCCTGGCCCTCATCTCGAGGAAGAACTCCTCGATCTTCTTTATGGCACCCTCGGAGAGCCTCGGGATCACGTTCTTCCTTACATAGTAAATGTATTTTTTGAAGAACTCTCGCTCGATCAGTGATTCCTTCTCTATCCTTATGCCCTGGTGGAGCTTGAGGATGTGCTCGGTCATGCTCCTATCGCGGCCTTCTTCGGGCCTGTCAAGGAGGGTGAAGATGAGATCGAACCTCGAGAGTATGGTGACCGGAAGCTCCTGGATGTTCTCGGCGATGGTTCTCTGGGGGACATACCTGCCGAAGGCAGGGTTGGCCGCAGCGAGGATGCTGCTCCTGGCATTGAGCTGAACCACAATGCCAGCCTTGGCTATGCTTATGGTTTGCTGCTCCATGGCCTCGTGAATGGCAGAACGGTCCTCAGGACGCATTTTGTCGATCTCGTCGATGCACGCTATGCCCTTATCTGCTATCACTAGAGCACCAGCTTCAAGGAAGAACTCGTTGGTGTTCTTATCCCTTATAACCGTCGCAGTCAGACCTGCAGCCGTTGAGCCCTTGCCAGAGGTGTAGACACCACGGGGAGCAATGCGGGCGATATATTGCAGCATCTGGCTCTTGGCAGTGCCAGGATCACCCACCAGCAGAATATTGATATCACCCCTAATCCTGATGCCATCAGGCATGGTCTTGGGCACGCCACCAACTAACTGGTAGGCTATTGCTTCTTTGATCTCCTCGTAGCCGTAGATGGAGGGAGCAATGGAGCCGAATATCTTCTCGTAGAGGTTGGGGTCTTTGGCGAGCTTCTTTATTATTTTTTCATCGTCTGGTGTTACCTGGACCTCGGTGGCGCCCTTATCGGAGACCTCCAGGTTATTCGCTTCCACGCCTGTGGAGAAGGTCGCAAGCCTGAACCCCTTCGACGTGAACTCCTGCTTGGCCTGGAGTGTCCCCACAAGGGATATCCTGTCACCGGGACGCGAGATGTCCACGAGGTCGCCCTGGAGGATTGCCTCGACGGACCTGGGGAGCTGGCCAGGCGGGAGCTCCTCGGGCTTCTCCTGGAGCGAGATCATCTGCCAGTCGGAGAAGGTCGACTCCTCGGGGATAAGCTTAAAGAAGCCCGTTCTTTGGCAGTCTTCGTTGGCACACCGGGGCGGCATTATGAGGGCTGTGCCTCCCTGCTCTACAACCATCTTCTCACCGCACCTGGGGCACAGGAAGACACCGGTCTTCAGGAGCTGCTTTATGCTTGACGACCGGGTTATTATGCCCTCTACCATCAGGAGCCTTCCCATATGGCGGGACTTCAGCGAGCGCAGGGGCACTACCTCGTCCAAATTGCGGAACCTAGCCTTTGTTTCTTTGACCTTGGCAGCGTACTGCATGTTCTCGACGCGCATGGCGTCGAGGATGGCTGCGTCGGCCTTGGGCACGATCTCCATTGGCTTGTCCTTGAGATCCGATGCCAGATCAGGGTCGAATGAGATTAAATCATCAAAGTCTATTACCAGCGAAACCTTGCCCTGGGTAGCCATCTCAGCGAGCGCTTCTCGGTACTTGAAAACGCCCTTCTTGTCCTGGAAGGACTTGAGGAGGTTGACAAACCTCTCTCTATAGTCCATGACTTCGGCCAGTATCTCTGTCATGATTATCACTTCGTCTCCTCTAGAAGGATCTTCTCGCGCCAGTCGTCTATCTCGGACCTGATGTTGTTGAAGAGGGACTTCTCCTCGGGCTGGAGGGCATCAACCAGCGGTTTTGAAGGGTTCCTCTCGAACGAAAGGCGGAGAATCTTCTGCAGCCTGCAGTTAATAAGGTCTTTTGCCTTCATGAAAGCCTGGCGTTGCTCGCTCAGGGTTGTGTGGGTTGGGTTCTGCTTTATGCTATGGTTGAGCTGGTCCGTGAGTTCCCTGAGCTTTGGGTAAAAATTGGGCGGCAGTACCAACAGCGCCTCGTTCCGCTCCTCCTTCCATGAAAGCTTGAAGAGTTCGCTGGCAATGAGCTGCTGGGATTGATCGGGGTTCACCTTAACTATGCCATCTGCCTCGAGGGCCTTCGCTGCCCAGATCGGGATCCTTGCCTCGTTGCCCTCAACGAAAGCGCCGAGCTGTAGATCACCCATTTTGGTCGCCGGGAGTGGCTTCTGGAATACTACACCCACAAGTTCCTCTTCGTAGAGGAACTGCGAGGTGTTGATATCGTCCGAAGCCCGGCGAGACATATTCTGATCTCTCTGCTCTACCCAATTAAATTCATTTGCGCCTCTGCAAAGCCTTCAGGGAATTGTATATGGGAATTGCTATGAGTATACCAACTAGTACCTGGACAATATTGAACGGTACCTCTGCTATGGCTACGTAGCCGAGGACGAACTGCTCGTAGAGGAAGTAGCCGATTACCATCAGGGAACCTGAAAGGGCTGCTGACAGGACTAGCCACCCAACCTCAGGCTTGGCGAGGAAGGATGTGAGCACAATGGATAGTGAGGCCACCAGGCCTATGATTGTCCACACCAAGGGAGTGACGGTGACCGTGAGAGAGCTGCTTAATCCCGGAAAGCCCAGGGAGATCTGGGTGGGACCCACATAATAGCCAACGAGGTAAGCCGTAAGAGAGAGAGCCACACCAATGGCAACCGAGGTTACAATCCATTGATGGCGCGAGAGGGAGGGTCTCTTACCGGCCAAGAAGCCTAGAACACCACCCTCCACCCCTTTTATCACCAGGGTAGCTGGGGCGTAGAAGAAGTAGCCGAGTATGATGTCGGAGAGCATGGAGCCGAGCCCTCCGGCGAAGGCGCCAAAGTAGGAACCGGCAAAAAGTGCAACAACATAGACGGCTGCCTCGCCAACGTTGAAGTATCCCCTAGTAGATGGCACGTAAATTGTAAAGATCGCTGTGGTTACTGTCACGAGGGCGGTGTAAAATGCAAGGAGCGAGATGTCTCTAGCCTTGAGCATTGATTTTTCCCGCCACTTATTAGGTCGGTGTCAGATAAAAACGTGCTTGCAGCCACCGGATCACGGCGACGAGGGTAGGCGTATGATCATAATCAGGAAACTTTACTGCTGCAGTGATGATAACCTGATTATGGCAGGGATCAGTAGATGCATATGTGGAAATATGATCGCTGGGTTGTTTCCATAAAAAAGCTCAAAAATTTTACTGAAGTGGAGAGCCGGTGGTACTGCGCTTTAGTTAAATATTCGACCGCTTAGATGAGAGACGGGGGACCAGTAATTGCCAGAGATTCGTGAAGTCATGTGGACAGAGAAGTACCGTCCCAAAACACTCGATGAGATCGTAAATCAACACGAAATAGTTGACAGGCTCAAGCGGTTTGCCAAAGAGGGGTCGATGCCCAACTGCCTTTTCGCGGGCCCTCCTGGAACTGGTAAGACCACCGCTGCCCTCTGCCTCGCGAGGGACCTCTTCGGACAGGAGTATCATAAGAACTACCTCGAGCTAAATGCCAGCGACGAGAGGGGGATAGACGTGGTCAGGACAACCATCAAGGACTTCGCCCGGACCATAAGCATGGCTGATGCACCCTTCAAGATCCTGGTTCTGGATGAGGCGGACAACATGACGACAGATGCCCAGCAGGCACTGAGGCGCACCATGGAGATGTACACGAACACGTGCAGATTTATACTCGCCTGCAACTATTTCAGCAAGATAATCGAACCAATTCAGTCGAGGTGCGCATTCTTCAGGTTCGCTCCCCTCAAGCCGGACGACATAAGGGTGAGGGTGAAGTACATCTGCGGAATAGAGAAAGTGGGGATTACGCCAAAGGGAATGGATGCGCTCATTTATGCTGGAGGGGGAGACCTCAGGAGGGTCATAAACACTCTCCAGGCGGCGTCGGCTGTGGGCGACACCGTGGACGATGAGGTGGTCTACAGGATCTCGGGTAGGGTCTCGCCCAAGGAGCTAAAGGAGATGCTCAAGAAAGCCCTGAACGGGGATTTCAACTCCGCCAGGGAGGATACAGTGAAGCTCATGGTCACCTACGGGCTCTCAGGCTTGGATGTGGTCAAGCAGATCCATAGGGAACTCCTTGGGCTCGAGCTTGACGAGAAGAGGAAGCTCCAACTTATAGAGGTTGTCGGCGAGGGCGAGTACAGGCTACTCGAGGGAGGGAGCGACGAGGTACAGCTGAACGCACTCCTGGCCAAGATCTCTCTCATAGGAAGCAAGGGGTAACCCCTTTTGAGTCTGCCCTGGACCGAACGCTACAAGCCCTCCACCCTTAAGGAGATCGCCGGCAATTATCCTGCTGCTGAGCAGCTGCTCGGCTGGGTGAAAGCAAGGGAAGACGGCAAGGCAACAGCCAAGAGGGCGGTGCTTCTAACTGGCCCGCCGGGCACTGGAAAGTCCGTGGCTGTGGGCCTTGTGGCTAAGGAGCTTGACCTCGACCTTATTGAAATGAATGCAAGTGATACTAGGACTGAGGATCTCGTGGAGAAGGTAGCTGGAGGGGCGTCGCTCCAGGGGTCCCTCTTTGGAAGGAAGGGGAAGCTAATCTTTCTGGACGAGCTTGATGGCATCTCTGGAAGGGAGGACAGGGGAGGGCTGTCGGCAATACTCAGGGTAATCAAGGAGTCACGGTATCCCATAGTCATGGCTGTGAATGACCCCTGGGACCCGAAGTTCAGGTCGCTCAGGGATGCCTGCGAGATCATCCAGTTCAGGAGGATCAGGTCCCCCAGCATCGAGGTACAGCTGAGGAGGGTAGCCAAGCTCAATGGAGTCGAAGTCGACGACGCCCTCCTAGCCAGGGTGGCGGAGAGGGCTGGAGGGGATCTGAGGGCCGCCATAAATGATCTGCAGATGCTAGCCGAGGGGAGGAAGACTCTTAGGGATGAGGAGGTCGGCATGCTCTTCTCAAGGGTGCAGGAGAGGGGCATCTTCGATGTGATGAAATCCATCTTCTCGGCTGAGGGGTGCCTCGAAGCCAAGATAGCGGCTGAGGGCGCATCTGTCGACCCGGAGATGCTTCTCCAATGGATAAACGAGAACATCCCCAACCAGTATCCAGACCCGTCGGACCGTTCATTCGCCTACGACTGGCTCTCCAAGGCGGATATCTTCATGAACAGGGTCAAGAGAAAACAGATGTGGGATCTCTTCTCCTATGCCATCGAGCTTGCCACCGGCGGCGCAGCGTTGGCTAGGAGGGGGGAGTATAGATTCACGAGGTACAACTTCCCGCGAAGGATAAGCATGCTCAGCGCAACCAAGGAGTCCAGGGGCAGCAAGAAAGAGACTTTGAGGGAGCTCGGGGGAGGGATGCACGCTTCCATGAAGAAGATGGCGACGGAGTACTTGCCCTACATCGAGATCCTCGAGGGGGCTGGTGTAATGAGCGGAGGGGGACTTAGCCGCGAGGCCGATAGTAAGGAGCCCTGAGAGAGACAGCTTTGAGGAAGAGCCCCCTCAACTCAGCATCGGAAGATCCGCGCCTCATAGGCTTTAGGAGGTCTATCAGGTCGTCCGAGCGCATGAGGCAGGGCTTGAGCTTCCCATCACTTGTGACCCTAAGTCGGGTGCATCTCTTGCAGAAGTTGGGGTTGTCAATGGGCCGAACAACCTCCACTTGCATGCCATCTACAAGATACTTGGCTCGGTGGTTCATGTCCTCCCTTTTTGTTACTCGTTGGGCCCTGTGTTCTATCTCTTCCTCGATCTCCGAGATGTCCTGATGGTACTTGCTAAAAAATCCTGGATCGAGGTTGAGGTCTTCGAGCTCTATGAGCTGAAGACTACAGCCCAGGTTCCGGGCAAAGCCCATGAAGCGATCTACTTCGCCTGTGTTAATGCCCTTCATTATCACCATGTTCAGCTTGATCTCCATGCCTAACTTCCTAGCTTCCCTGATGCCATCCAAGGCATCCTTAAGGTCACCTCCGGTCAGCTTGAAATAGACGTCTGGCACCATACTGGCGAGTGAAATATTGAGGCGCCTGAGACCGGTTTCGGCCAGCCCCTTTGCCCTTGCCCTAAGGAGCGAGCCGTTGGTGGTTAGCGCCACGTCCTCCAACTTCATTGAAATTGTTCCTCTTATGATATCGTTCAGGTCGCTCCTGAGTAGGGGTTCGCCTCCAGTATATTTGACCCTAATGACGCCTAGACCAGCAGCAATTTTCACTATTTTTAGTACCTCGTCTATGGTCATCTCCGTAGAGACCGCGGCCTCGCCTTCATGGTGACAGTAGGTGCAGTTGAGGTTGCACCTCTGGGTGAGGCTGATCCTTATGCCCTTTATTGTCCTGCCGTAGGGATCGATCAGACTGGCCCCTCCTTCCATTTGTCGTAGTAATCGAGAAGGAACTTCAATAGTTCCTTGGCGCTGTGTTTGAGGACTGGAACCTTAATCCATTCAGGGGGTGTTCCGTCGTAGGCAACAGCGAGGAGAGATGTGAGCGAAGGAATTATGCCAAACTCCTCCTCGGTTTTGATCAAGAGGATCTTTGGGAGGTTAGAGTCCTTGAAGCCCTCGCAGAGGATGATGTCTGGCTTGAGCCCTTCGAGGATGGCGAGGGAGCTTTGGAGGGTGCTGGACGGTACGTAAAAGGAGGCGAGGCCGCCCTCGGTTGTCACCGCAGAGCCAATGGCACCCGCTTGTCTGAAATGCCAAGTGTCCTTTTCCAGGTCTGGCTCGAAATCGTGGCCTGAGTGCTTCAAGACGCAGGCCCTGATACCCTGCTGTTTTAAACCCGTCACCAATGAGGCTATGAGATCAGTCTTTCCATAACCACTACCCGGTGCCACGATGCAAAGCACGGGGATCCTAGTTTGCATTCTCCAACACTACAGTCAGAACACCCATAGCTAACTTAAATCTTCACCCACGAAACATCTTTGCAAGGTGGGGGGACTCTGGAAGGATTATCTTCTCCAAAGCCAACCTGACGGCTTCCGGGGAACCGGGAAGGAGGAAAACTAGTACCCCCTTCGCGATCCCTGCCATTGATCTGGAGGCTATGGAGGATGTTCCCACGGTGTCATAGGAAAGGTGCCTGAACAACTCGCCGAAACCTGGCAGGATCTTTTCCAGAAGGGGGGCCACTGCCTCAACGGTCACGTCCTTTCTCCCGACACCAGTGCCACCGCTCACTACTATAACGTCTGAAGATCCACTGGAGATGATTGAGCCAACCGCTGTTCTTATGGATTGGACATCGTTTGGCAGATAGATGCGGTCAGCCAAGAAGAACCCAGCGCCCTTGACTAGGGATTCAGCAACATCGCCGCTGGAGTCGTTGAAAGGCTCTCCCCGAGATTTCTTTGAAAGAATTGTGTCACTTGTGACGATCACCGTGAACTTTAGATCCTTTGGGAGATCGGAATGGTGATCTTTGGTCATCTAGGTTTTACCCCTGCACCTTTCCGCTTCTCCATTATACGTATCCCCCCTATCGTTGTTGATGGATACTGGCCTGCCTCGTCTTTCTCATATTTTTTCGTCATGTCCCAGACCGTTAGCAGTGCGGCAGAGACCCCGGATAGGGCCTCCATCTCGACGCCGGTCTTGGCAATAGCCTTGACTTTGACCGCAACCCTGAGCAGGGATACAGCTATCTCGAAGTCGACGCTCACGTGTTCTATGGGTATCTGGTGGCAAAGGGGGATGGTATCGGGGGTTCTTTTTACAGCTTGGACCGCTGCGACCCTTGCAACTGCGAGAACATCACCCTTCTCGACGCTGTTTGACTTTATGCGTTTGATGGTGCTTTCCTTCAGCCGGATAGTGCCTGTGGCCGAGGCCTCCCTGCTGACCGGATCCTTCGAACTTATATCGATCATCTTCACGCTCATGCCTTCGACCCCTTTTTGAAGGACTCAAAGAGGGTTTGGATCGCCCATCCTCGCGGATCCTCCTTCATGAACCTGAATATCCTGATGCGCCCGAACCTCTTCTCCTCCACTATGCCAAGCTCACAGAGCTTCTTTAGATGGGCAGAGGTCGTTGTGTGGTTCAGGCTTGTGCGCCGTGTTATCTCGGATATGTTCATCTCCCCGCGCTGGGCAAGCTCCTTCAGCACCTTTACCCGCCCCTTGGACGAGAAGATCTCTTCGACAGAAATCTTGTCATCCCTCCAGATCTTTCAGACCTCGCTCCACAGCCTCCACGGAGAGGTTGAGGAGCCCTATCAGCGTTGTCTTCCCCCTGAAGCCTGCGCCCGAGATCTTTGTGTAGATTATACCGAGGTTCTTCAGGTTTTGCAGGTACTCCCAGAACTGAGTATGCTTCCTAGGCTCTATGCCGTTGCTCTCGCAGAGAACGCGGTAGGTCATCTCTACCTCGCCCATGGTGACGTAGGCAGATTTGCTCCTCTTCAGCACCTTCGCCACCGAGAGCAGGAAGAGTCTCTCGTGTAGGGGCAGATCCTGCACTGTATTCATGGGGAACTGCGAGACGTCCAACTGCGCCTTCCTCACATGCTCGGGGAGTATCCTCTCCCCAGCCTCGGCATCGGCATACTTGCCGGCGCGCCAGAGCAGCTCAAGGGCATACCTGGCGTCGCCGCGCGGCGCGGATATGTCCGAGATCATGGCCAGGACCTCCTCGCTGAGGGCGCTCTCCTTTATGGCGTCCATGCCCCTGGCCTGGATTATGTCGAAGAGCTGCTCGGAGGTGTACTTCTCGAAGCGCACGACGTTGTGAAGGAGGCTGCTCTGAACGCTCCTATCCAGACCCGAAAGGAACTCTAGGTTTCTTGTGATCAGGATGAGGCTGAGCCTCTGGGGCCGGTTCATATACTCATCGGCAACCCGGGAGAGGAAGTAGAGGGGCGCGTCCTTCTCGCCAGAGACCGAGATGAGGAAGTCAGCCTCGTCCAGCGCAAGTAGAAGGTAGATATTCTCGTCCTCGAGTATCTTCCAGAGCGTCTCGAAGAGCTCCTGGGCCGAGAACCCCCGGTCGGGTATGCTCGGGAGTATCTGCTGTGCGACCTTCTTTACGACAAGAAAGAGTGTGCGGTCCTTGTAACAGTTGACGTGGACATAACGGAGGTTGATACCCTTACCCTTTGCCAGCGACTCAATGCTGGATCCGAACCTCTTGGCAACAGCAGTCTTTCCTACACCGACGTCGCCCACGAGGGTTACCTTCTGAGCCACGGAGCCGGGGGACTCCAGCAGCACCTTGAATTCCCTGCTCAACGCTTTCAGTTCGGGTTCCCTGTGGACGAGGTTCATGGGCACATGGTCCGGGAAGAGTTTCGACTCGTCCTTGAAGATTGTCGGCCTCTCCATCTCATGAGCGATTATGTCATAAGCCAAGGAAGGATGCCCGTTTATAGGTTGAATGACGGAAGGATTTATGGCTTTTGTACTTTAGAAAAAACATTTTGCGGAGACATTGCCGAAAGTATTATGCCAGACCTCGCCAGAGCTCGTCCGCCGAGGGCGGGATCAAGGGTTGTTTCGAGCCAGAGAGGTCGATGTAGAACCTCCCGCTGGCTGAATGGAGCACCTTGCCTATCCTAGTGTGCCTGATTCCAGCTTGGCTAAGTGCTTCTTCAACCCTTAGCTCCGAGCCCTTTCGCACAGTGAAGATTAAAGAGCCGGAGCTGATGAGGCGATATGGGTCAAGATCCAGCTCATGGCAGAGATCTGCAGTCTCCTTCATAACCGGCACGGGTCTCAGGTCAAGGGATATCCCTGACCCGGCAGCCTCAGCAAGCTCCCAAGCCCCCCCAAGGAGGCCACCTTCGGTGAGATCGTGGATGGACGTTACTCCCTCAAGGCGGCTGAGCTTTGAGCATTCTGGAACTACATTGATTAGTTTGATGAGCTTCTTGCACCTTGATGTGAAGTCGCTGCTGAACTTCGAGGTTATTTTTCTATCAGAGGACAGTATCGCTGTCCCCTCTATTCCGGCGCTCTTTGTCATGTATAGCAGGTCTCCGGGGCGGGCGCCGCTCGACGTTAGGAACCGTTTGTCTCGAATTACGCCGATCATGGATCCTATCACGAGAGGGCGACTTATGCCTCGCGTCACCTCTGTGTGACCGCCAACTATGGATACACCGAGTTCCCGGGCAGCACTGTCAATCTGGCCGCATATTGCCTCTAGGTCTTCAGTCGTGGAACCCTCAGGGAGCAGTATGCACTGCTGGAACCACTTGGGAACAGCACCCTTTGTGGCTATATCATTGGCATTGACGTAGACCGCTAGCCAACCAACCTCGTCTACGGACCCCGTGATGGGGTCCGACTTGAAAGCGATCACGCCAGCCTTCAGGGGAAGCAGGGCGGCATCCTCCCCCACGTTGGGCCCTAGAATTACCGAGGGATCCTCCGCGCCCAGCTTGTTGAACACAATCTTTTCAAGGATTTCATTGGGTATCTTGCCGACTTTAAGCTTGCCCAATCTCAATGTCCCCTCCTTTTGATGAAGTAACCGGCTGGTGGCCTCACCGAGATAGTTGCTCTTTCACCTATAATATCTATGCGCACTACCAGCTGCGGATTCTCAAGGTCAATTATATGCCCCCTTGACTTGAGCTCATAACCGACCGCCACTTCCAGATCGTGGCTTGAAGCAATCATTCTCCCTCTCCTTTGGCATACGACGGAGACCCTGCTCCTGCAGGAGGGAAACAATCTAAGGACCTCGTCTACTATGGCGCCAACCTCGGCTTTCACAGCAGAGTCCACTGGCATCACTTTGAAGACTTGACTTGTAGGGTACCTTTTTATCGCCTCTGCAGCGGTATCCGAAGCAATTTCAGTTTCCAGTATAAGCAGCCCGCCATATTTGTGCTCCAGAAAATGGGCATTGGGGTCTGACGCATATATGCAGTCGAGGACCTCAAGCTTAGCAGCCTCCTCTTTGCCAAAGACCACGGTGACCAGTACTAGTGGCATTGCTCTCAGATTTAGATCTCTCTACGGACCTCTAAATCACTATCTGGGTTAATCAATGGCTCTTCATTTTTGATTAATTTTTTACCGGCCATGGGCGAGAGATATTAAGCTCCCTTATTCTTTATTTGATCAATTCATACCTTTGTGAGTGGTGCTGATCATGAACTCAGATGTTCGTTTCTTCGAATTGGGTGAGTTTGGCGATTCGCTGGAAGGGATAGATAGGCTGATGAAGGGCTCCTTCGGCGGGAGGGATTTGATGGGGCGCAGGATGGCAATAAAGATACATTTCGGTGAGAGGGGCAACTACACCCACATCAGGCCTTCCTTTGTGAGGAGGGTTGTGGATTTCGTGAAGCGCGAGGGAGGGATTCCCTTTGTGACCGAGACGACGACCTTGTACCCGACCGGTCACAGGCTCACGGTCGAGGATAGCATAGAGACTGCAAGGTATAACGGTTTTACGGAGGAGGGTCTGGGCTGCCCCATAGTCATCGCCGACGGACCCGATGGCAACAACGGCGTAGAGTTTGTTGTGGACAATGCTGCCGAGGACTGCAGAGTCAGGTCTGTCAACGTGGCGAGGCACCTAATCGAGGCAGATAGCATGATCGTTATTAGCCACGTAAAGGGGCATCTTCTTTCGGGAATGGGGGGCGCCATAAAGAACCTCGGCATGGGTTGCACTACGAGGCCCTCCAAGAGGGAGCAGCATGCTGCCCATGGCCTAGTATGGGATTACGAAAAGTGCAACGGCTGTGGAACATGCGTTGAAAGCTGCAAGTTCAATGCCCTTGAAATGCAGGGGGACAAACCCATGAAGGAAGAAGGGAGGTGCATGTACTGCTTAAACTGCATGTTCGAATGCAAAAATGATGCCATCAGTTTGTACGATAACGGCAAGGAGCTCTTTCAGAAGGCGCTGGCCCACGCTTCTGCAGGAGTCATGAAGGCCTTCAGGGGAAAGGATGTTGTATTTCTCAATTCCATCCTCGATGTTACCCCCCTTTGTGACTGCGCGGTCCCTGGAGGTAGGCTTGTCACCCAAAACGTAGGGTTACTAATCTCGGGTGACCCCGTAGCGATAGACAGGGCATCACTGGACCTGGTCGACCTAGCTCCCCTAATGCCAGGTTGGGAAGTCGAACCCCCGGATGTCCTGGGCAAGATCAACGAAACCGACAGCCTGATACATATGAAGGAAGCGGCAAGGTTAGGCATGGGAAGCATGAACTACAACCTTGTGAAGATCTGAATAGTTAGTTATCGAAAAGATATTTTGAGGGCCCGGGGCGGGGATCGAACCCGCGAACTGGGGCTTTCTGCGCTGTGAAGCGCCACAGGCCCCCGGGATGACCGCTACCCTTCGGGGGAAACCATCGAAGTTTCCTAACCCGGGCCACCTAGGCCCTCGCTCCCTGAAATGGGAGCAAAAATAAAACTCTTTAGATGCTTATTTAAGTTTTAGCCTGGTCAATCGATTGATCTCGGATTCTACCTTGTCAGCCTCTGCAGCTGGCGAATCTAACTAAAACCTTTTTTATTAACCCTTTACATATGTAAAGATCAGGCGGTCCGCATGTTCGTGGAACTAAGGCTGCACGGCAGGGGCGGACAGGGAATCGTCACTGCCTCCGAGATGCTTGTCGAGGCTGCCACCATCGATGGCTATTACGGTCAGTCTATACCCATTTTTGGTGCCGAGAGGAGGGGCGCGCCGGTTACGGCGTCTGCGAGGATCTCCGACAGACCCATTAGAAGGCACAGCCAGATCTACAATCCAGACATAGTCGCTGTCTTCGATCCACTATTCTTGCTCAGGGTGGAGGTCACGGCAGGTCTCAAAGAAGGTGGCGAGATAGTTGCGAATCACAAGACGCAACCAGACATCAAGAATTACAAGGTACATATTGTTGATGCCACTAGGATCGCCATGGAAAACGGCCTAGTAGTGGCGGGCTGGGCCGTGGTGAATACGGCTATGCTGGGTGCCATAGCCAAGGTCCTGGGCACCATCTCCAAGGGAGCCCTTGAGAAGGTCGTGAGGATGAGGTGGAGCGGGGATCTTGGGGACAGGAACATCCGCGCTGCCCTTCAGGCTTTTGGGGAGGTCGCTTGATGGAAGAGAAGAAGGTAGCCATCTCCAGACCCTCGGAGGGCGCAAGCGGGCTGACAGGCATGTGGAGGATTAAGAGGCCTGTCGTGGACAGGACAAAGTGCACAAACTGCCTCCTCTGCTGGCTGTACTGCCCCGAGGGAGCAATAAAGAGGCACAGTGACGGCAAGCTATCCATAAGCTACGACTTTTGCAAGGGCTGCGGCATCTGCGCCGAGGTCTGCCCAGCGAAGGCGATAGTGATAGTAAGGGAGGCATGAGAAAGTGATTCTTACGGGCAATTATGCAGTATCCTACGGGGTAAAGGCGGCAAGGGCAGAGGTGGTCGCCGCATACCCCATCACTCCCCAGACCCAGATCATAGAGAAGCTAGCAGAGTTCATAGCGAAGGGGGACCTGAGGGCGAAGTTTGTCAGGGTCGAGTCCGAGCATAGTGCCATGGCTGCGTGCATCTCTGCTGAGGCCTGCGGTGCAAGGTCCTTCACGGCCACATCTTCCCATGGACTTGCATACATGAGCGAGATGGTCTTCTGGGCGGGGATGGGCAGGTTCCCAGTTACCATGGCAGTTGTCAACAGGACCCTGGCCCCGCCATGGAGTATCTGGAACGAGCACACAGATATCCTGACCCAGAGGGATGCTGGATGGGTCATTCAGATGTGCAGGAGCGCCCAGGAGGCCTACGACACGGCCATACAGGCATTCAGGATAGCCGAGGACGATCGGGTTCTGCAGCCAGTCATGTATGGCCTTGACGCCTTCTCTCTCTCCCACACGGCAGAGAATGTTGACCTGCTGGATCAGAACGTTGTGGATGGGTTCCTGCCCAAGCTGGATCCTTCAAAGTTGCCTGTCTATATGGATCCTGATAACCCAACCACCTTTGGTAATCTTCTAGGGCCGGACGCAATGATGGAGTTCAGGCACCTTACGAAGGAGGCGTTTGACAGGGTTCCTGCGGTCATAGAGCGAGCAGCCCAGGAATTCTCCAAGATCTCCGGAAGACAACAGACCGGCCTCTTCGAGGACTATAGGTGTAGCGACGCCGAGGTTGCACTAGTGGCAATTGGAGCATCGAGTGGAGATGCAATGGATGCCGCGGACAATATGCGCGACAGAGGGGTCAAGGCTGGCGTAATCAGGCTGAAGACCATCAGACCGTTCCCCGGCATGGAAGTGAGGGAGCGGATCGGGGGAGTGAAGGCTGTTGCCGTTGTCGACAGGGATTACTCATATGGTTTCGGCGGTATAATAGGGGGTGAACTCGCCTCCTGCCTCAAAGGCGGAGTTCACAGGTACATAGCAGGCTTGGGTGGTAGGGACATCACCATAGGAGACTTCGAGGGGATGATGGGTGACGCCCTCTCCAAGACCGAACGTGGCGAAGATGCGAAGGAGGTATGGTGGGGACTAAAGGAAAAGGAGTTGGCGTAATTGATCACACTGAAGAACCTTTCCCCTGAGGAATACATGCTGCCCGGAAATGCTGCATGCCCCGGATGCGCATCGGTGGCCTCGCTGAGGATAGCGCTCAAGGTGCTTGGACCGAGAACCATTGTAACCATACCAGCATGCTGCAGCTCCGTCATTCAAGGCTACTACCCAAAGACTCCGGCGAGGGTACCTTTCCTGAACACAGCCTTCGCCGCGACTGCATCCTCGGCAAGCGGGATCCTTGCCGCACTCGAGATCAAAGGGCGAGAGGGGATCAATGTTCTTGGATGGGCAGGCGACGGAGGGACCGCTGACATCGGCATTCAAGCCCTCAGTGGGGCGGCAGAACGGAATGAGAACTTCATCTACGTCTGCTACGACAACGAGGCTTACATGAATACCGGAACCCAAGGAAGCAGCGCAACCCCAAGGGGGGCGGTGACCACGACCACTGTGACTGGGAAGAGGGAGAAGAAGAAGAACGTCCCTGAGATAATGATTGCACATGACATACCCTATGTAGCGACTGCCTGTGCCGCATACCCCCTCGACTTCGCCGAGAAGCTAAGGAAAGCCCTTGGAATGAAGGGGCTGAAATACATCCACCTTTTATCGCCTTGTCCGCCAGGATGGAGGTTCCCGGCGGAGAAGACCGTTGAGATAGGCAAATTGGCGGTCAGCACCGGGGCATGGATCCTCTACGAGTGGTCAGAGGGTAAGTACACACTGACAGGGCTCTCCAAGGGGATGACTAAGAAGAGTAGCAGAAAGCCCCTCAAGGAGTATCTGGTAGCACAAGGTAGGTTCAGCAGGCTCTCCCAAGAGGACATCAAAGCACTCCAGGAGGATGTTGACAACCAGTGGGACCACTTCAATAAAAAATTGGGCGAATCAGGACCAGGGACGGCTCCCACTGGCTAGGCATGCCCATGCTCAGATGAGGCGACCATTCTTCATTAATATGAAGCGGCTGCCCCTCTCATTGATGACCTCAACGGTGGGCCTGGAGACCAAGAAGTCCATGTGGGTGGCTGAGTTGTTCATGCCGCCTGGGTAATCTAGGTTGTGTCCGAATGCTATGTGGATTGTGTTGGCCACCTTCTCCGCTTCCAAGAAGTTTGCGGACAACCTTGCCTTCTTGTTGAGACCAAAGGCGAACTCACCAACATGACGTGCCATTTCATCGATGGACAGCGCCCCCTTGACCCTGCTAAGTACGCCTTGGTCTGACGACTCGAACTTGACGGCTATTCCATCCTTAGCAGTTATGGTTATTGGCGACGAGATGGGACCGATCCCGCCTATTGCTAGATCGCAAACAAGTGTACCATTGAGCGAATTTTCCACGGGGCCTGCTATTACCTCGCCCGTGGGGAGGTTTTCCCATTTGTAGGTCTTCCAATCGAACTTGGTATCGGTGAAGAAGTCCCTTCTCGCCACGCTGAAGGAGATGTCAGTCCCTCGGGGATTCGTTACGCGAACCTCCTTGGTCCCACCGAGCTTGGACATGAGTTTCCTGGCTGTATCCTGGAGCTCCAAGTGGTCCTGGGAAGACAGCGCCAGGGCTCCTTCGGTAAGCATATCCAGTGTGATCCCGGGGCAGTGACCCAATCGGTACCTGTGGTAGCGGCTAATCAGGTCAATTATTTTAACACGGAAAGGAGTCTCCTTCTCGCTCTCCCTGAAGATTGTAATATAAAGGTCTGAGGAGCGGCTGGCGACGATATCGGAGATCTCCCTCGGAATAATGCTACGTATATCCATTCCTCCCCTCAGTGCCAGGGACTTTACCCATAGTCCCAACGCCAGGGCGCCTTCAGCAAAGGCATCTCCCACAGGGAGACACTCCTCATCATAGATGATAACGATCCGCTCGTTTGGGATTGCATCGAGGACGTACTTCAACGCATTCTTTGCAGACTCTTGAGCATACATTAGAACCACAGATGGTAATATTCAAGGAAGTTGGCTAAAAGGTGTTGGCTCTTTACTGAGACAACCGACTGATGATTCGCAGCTCAGTTCAACTTTGCCGCGCCTGCTACCCTTAGTTTGCCACCTTCGAGGTATGCCAACACAGCACGGTCGCCCGGCAGGTATGCAAGGGGCTTCTCCAGCTTCAGGGAGAGGGAAGCCCTGCGCCAGTCGCCAGCATCCTCAATCGACTCGACGCGAGCGGGAAGGAACTGCATCCAGTGGCCAAGGTGAAGGACCATGCTGGTCTTCAGCGGATTGGTCCAGTATTTCACAAGCTCAGCATCAGCGTTCACGGTCAGTGATGACCTAATGGAGCCACCGCTTGTCAGGACTGTACCCCTCTCCAGGTCTTCAACTGCTACATCCTTGATGGCAAGGCCGACGCGGTCACCTTCTATTGCCCAGTCGAAGTCGTCATCGTGCTTCTGTATTGAGCGAATGAAGGCAGACTTACCTCCCGGAAGCACGCTTAGGTTTTCGTGCACGTGGATGGAACCGCTGCTCACGCAGCCGAGGGCAACTGTGCCCACCCCCTTCACGTTGAAGGAGTGATCTATAAGAACGGTTCCTTGGGTTTGGGCTGGGGAAGGAGCCTCCGATCCTAGGCGTTCTGTTTCACCGAGGAGCCTCGCTCTCAAGTCGTTGGGGTTATCCTCGACGAACTCGTACTTCTCGACAACGGTTCCTTTGATGAGAGGTATCACGCGTTCCCTTGGCATGAAGTTTTTCAGAACAATGAACCCACTTTCCAAGCCAATGGAATGGAGCATAACTACAATTTCACCGAAGATGGGGGTAATATCGCCTATGACAAGAATCGCTCTCCGTGCCGTTGAAACTGCATAGAAGAGCGGCGCGAGTCGCTCGGGATACTTCGAGGGTTCTATGAACGTGACCGTAGCATCCCCCTTTTTCAGGTTGTAGAAGGTGATGTCCGTGGAGGTCCCTTTCTTCCCGAGGCTCTCCGAGTAGCCCAGCTCCCCAAGCACAGCGACGTTTAGGTTTGCCATAGAGAGCGGAGAGGATCGGCTTTGGATAAAAATGTTTGCGTCCAAACCTGATGACTCTGCCAGGCCCTCCTCACCCACGAAGAGCTGGGCCATGGGCGAACGCCATAAGTGGGATTGATTTTTTACTCTCGGCATATTCGAGTCAGATAATATTGCTTTGTGTTTCAGTTGTTCAAATATGCAGTTTTTAAAAAAAGAAGCGCAATTAATTCAAATTATATTCGATACTGTGCAGATACTAATTGTTATATGTGCAGTTTAAACCATTAATCAATAGAGAAAAGAGGGAGTCAGCGGACCGCGTAAAGGCACTATAGGTTACGCTAATTACAAATGAGTAAGAGAAGGAGATTACAAAATGGCTGTTTTCAAAATAGAAACCTATTTGATAAAACCAGAAACACGAGATGAATACATGGCCCTCATGAAGAAATGGGAGGCATACATTAAGAAAAACAAAGAAGAGTGCAAAGAGTTGAAATCATGGAAATTATTCTGTCATATGATGGGGGGCAGCAGTGACGGCTTCGTTGAGATGTGGGAGCTCGACAGCATGGCGGGATACGAGAGATTAATGCATAGGATTATGAAAGATAAGGAATTCCAAAGCATAGTGTCACCGTTTTTCAGAGATTGTTTGGTACCAGCCACCTACTCGGCAAATATACTGAATTCTGTCAGGTAGACAAGATATTGTGCCATAGCTCTCATAAAACAATCATTTCTTCTCTTGGTTTTGAGATTTAGATTAAATTTTAATCTCGGCGCCATATTACATGTGAGGAGTTATAGTTGAACAATCCTGGGATTCCCCTCGAGGGAAGGCTCGTTGTGGTAGCGGGAGGCGGCCACTTTGGAGCCCAAGCGGCGAGGTATGCGAAGGGATCCCGTGCCCGAGTCATGATAGCGGACACAGATCCCCATTGTGCCGCGGCTGATAACGCCGACAGGACCCTACATGACCTAGAGAATGGATCCATAGAAATAGGCTGTGGCTTGGCGGTACTCATCGTTCAGGATGCTGTAGAGCTTATGCTCTCACTTCTAAGGCTGAAAACACCCGACTACATCGTTCCCGCTGTACCCGGCCACTACGCTGGTTGGGTGGTGGAGAGGTGGCTGAAGTCCAATGGACTCCAAGCATCTCCAGCCCCAAAAGCCACGAGGAAGATCGCCACAGCGATGCCCAAGGGAACCGTCCTCCTAGTGGACGAAAGCAGGGGGGTCGTCATAGTGAGCTATATGCCCGAGGGCTTGAACTGCAAGGTCCCTTGCCAGCAGCCAGGCGACCGCTGCCCGACCACTGGGCGAGTCAAGGCGGGCTCCATGCATAGCCTCCTCGCCAAAGCGGCAGAAGGGAATGTCGACCTCTCAAGGGTTCTCGTTAGCCGGCTCCTGGGCCCGGAAGCCGGGTGCTTTAGTGGCGATGAGCTCACCTCTATAATCGCCGATGCTGAGCGACTCAAGCCGCCCTATACCCTGGCAGTTGGGACCTCCTGCGATTGCCATGGGATATTGAACCTTTTCTCGGTTACCAAACCTTGATGGATCAAGTTATTCTTCAAAACAGTGGATTGGCTCATGAAGGGTAGCCTTCACCTAGTGCAACCAGCTGAGGATGACTCTTTTCTCTGGTGAGAACCCCGAACAATTTCTTTTGAGGAGTATTTTATCGTGTTTTTTTCATTTCTCTCAGTTGATAAAAAATAAAAAAACCAAGTGGTCAAGACAACAACAGTTGATGGCATCTTTGAAATTGCAGCAATGACGTCCCATTTCAAGACAAATATCCCGAAAACCAGAATAAGTTGTTTATCCCTCTAAGCCTAATTCGCAACTTTAGTACAATCAGCTTTTCAAGTTGAGTAACTTGACAGTATCTTCAAGGATAAATACTAATAAGTAGAAACAGAGAACCTCGGTAGCTGGGCATGTTTCATCGTCTCAAGTCGAAAAAACTGCTGTTTACTTTAGCAGCGGTTATCATCATTGGCTTGAACTTCTATACACTCTCTGTTGCCTACCCAACTATGACCCATGCCCTAAACCTCGGCGGAGCAGACTTGCCCAGAGACTTTTCAGTTTATTACCTAGCGGCTTGGCGAATGTTGCACAATCCATCTCAAATTTTCACTGCAGGGCCCCTAGCTGATGGCGGACCAGTAATCTATCCTTCTCCAACACCATACAAGTACTTGCCCTCTTTCCTAGTATTGATTTCGCCTCTTCTTACCCTCAGCTATTATCAGGCGTTTTGGGTCTTCGACGCAGTCCAGTTTGCACTGCTGCCACTCATGGCACTGTTACTTTACAAGCTCCTTGAAAAGAAAAATCCGATTGCTGCCCTAATAATTTTAGGAGCTGTTCTCCTGTTGCCTTATCCAATGCCAGGAAGGGGGTTGTCCGTGAGTTACTTTATGAGCTGGGCAGAAGGACAAGCAAAGATCCTGGTAGCGTTTCTCCTGCTACTATCATTTTACTTGGGTTATTCGGGTAGAGCACGCCTTTCAGGTGTCGTCTTCGCACTCGGCGCTTTCGATCCACGATTTGCAGTTTTGGGACTACCGCTATTTCTTTTCTATAACAAAAACAAACTTCGAAACGCTTTAGTCCCAATGATAATAGCACTTGTTGGGTTGAATATTGTAGTCCTTTATCCAGGAACAGCCCAAGGTTTTGTGAGCATGATTTTAACTTCAGGCACAACTACCCCATTCTACACCCCTGCCTGGATACCAACAATAATGATAGTCTCTCTGATTGCCGTAAATGGAACACAAATTGTTGAGGAGTTAAAAAATGGTCTGCGTAAATTCGCCATAAAAGTAAAAAATCCAAAGGAGATTAGGCAGTAAAGCATAAAGAAGAAATAAGCATTAGAATAGTCCCTTAGGCCTTAGCGTTAAATTAAAGCACTCGGCTTCTAGCACTCAAGATCCACATCATCTCTAAAGTCTTACGTACAATTGTGTTATGTGTTTGCGCGATACGCCTATTTGTGTGGATTAAATTTTTGTTTTTTATTAAATTTTAATCTCAAACCCAAACATACACTTTCTTAAGTAGTTCCCTCGCCCGTCAAGGGTTTGTCACGAAGCTTTTTATCAGCCTTATTCTTCTTTGCCTGTCCCTTCCAACTCCGGTCACCCATGAAGGTGTACATCCACCGTGGTATGAGAGGCTTGGCCGCAAGCTCTACAGCCTCCGTGGGCAATTCTTTTCCGTCCGCAAGGGCCTTGGCCATAAGGCCGAGGGCTTTCTTGAGTCCACCGCCCATTCCACCCGAACCCGAGAAGTTCACGTTTGTTAGGGCGGGCCCCTGGCCTATGCCCAGCCCGCCTGCCCATTCAAATCCAGCCTCTTTTGCAAACCTCTGGCAGATGGAGAGCGAGATCTCGTTCTGGCTTGCCTCAGGGAAGCCCGATTGCACAACCGCGGCTAGCCTCTTTCTTTCATTGCCAGCATTTATTGACCCTCTAGTTCTTGACCAGTCAGCAATCATTTCCATGGCTTCGATCATGGACGCTGGGATGCTGTCTACGTAGAGTGGGTAGACAAATACCAGGGTGTCGGCCTTCCCAACTGCCCCTAGGATCGTTTCACGGCCATTGGGCGTTGCCATGGATGCATAGACGTAGGCCTTCTCGCCGTCCACTCCGTTCTTTTTGAGCCCCTCCATGAGGGCATCAGCCAACCTGTCTGAGACTCCCCCACGACCCTTGGGGCTCCCCACCAGTACCAGTGCCCTCCTGGCGTTGCTCATGCGGGCATGCCTCCAGCCTTCAGTTTTTCAGAGACCATTCCTTTGACGGCCTCTTTCCCATCCAAACGATGCAGTACTAGTGAAGCGGAACCCCTCCCCTGCATGTTCCAGCCATTGCGGTTCACCAATTGGGCGAAGATTGCCTCGGCCTCCCCATCCTGCTCAGCTAGGATACCCACCCCAAGTAGGAAAGGATACTTCATATCGTAGCGATGCGGGTGGTGGATCTCGCCCCCCACGTTCTTGAAGAAGGGCAGCAAGACGGGTATCACTCGGTCCAAGCCCACCTTAAGGGTCGAGGAGTAGCCCCCGAAGGTTATAGGGGTATGGAAGACCAGAAGGTCTGCACCTATGACGCCTCGAGGGATCAGCCTACCGGCATCATTGATGGTACACTCCCCAGGGGTCTTTATCCAGCAGCCAAAGCAGCCTGTGCACCTGGCCATCTTCATTGCCCGGAAGTGAAGAGTTTCCACGGCGTACCCCATATCATTGAGAGACCCCTCCACATAACCGTACATCTCGCTGGAAAGGTCACTATCGGTACGAGATCCATCAAATATGACGGCTTTCATAGATCTTCCTCAACATCTAGTTCAATATATAGAGATCTCTTTAAGCTGGTGAAAGTGTTACAATTTCAAAGATAACAAAGAATCCAATCAAAAAAATTAAATTTGCCTTCCAGACCCAAACCCAGACCACATTACAGAACGCCACAAACCTGTTGAGATCCCTATACTCTATGATACACTCTATCAATTCCCATTTCTGGAGCCTTTTTTGATGAACCCCATTAAAAGGACAAAAAAAGGTTCAGTGGTGCTCCGGACGGGATTCGAACCCGTGTCACTGACTTTCTCTGCTTTGATGCTCGAGAGGCCAGTATACTTGACCGGACTATACTACCGGAGCTCTTCATATCTCGAAACAGGAAAAAGCAATTAAAGTTTTCGGGCCATGTCATTTTGTGCCATTCGTTTTGAGCATTTTCGGGGAGATAATAACGTCCAATGCTATGATGCTGGCAGCAAAGATGAATATCATTGGTAGTAGGATGACTATAATGAATCCTTACGGATGAGCAAGCTTGCATAGTGTCGTGAGGCCATCTCTTAGCGCCAATTCTGCGTTCAAGCAGGAATATAAAATAATCTCTTGGAGACTAGGATCATTATACATATAGGAACTGGAACAGGGAGATATCTATAGTGCGGGAGAGACAGGAGTAAAGTTCACAGATGCGCACTGTGCCAAAAGGGATATGGAAGGAGTATCTAGGATTTCTTGATAAGAGCCCATATTCGCTACAAATGCTCACTTCGAATCTTGCCCCCGATAGCATGCTGCATACCTCCCAATCGGTGAAGGTAGAAGCCCTCAGTTACACCCTCTTCCCATTCCAGCAAAAGATTTTGGAGAAGATCAGCGGAGACACGCTTGTGATTGGACTCCCGACGGGTCTGGGCAAAACGTTCATAGCTGGAGCGTTCATAGCCCGGGAGTCGGCGAAGAAGGCATGTAGGGTACTTTTTCTGACACCGTCCGTACCCCTTGGGGTCCAACAGACGCTCTTTGCCAGGAAGATGCTCAACCTCAAGGAGGCGTATTTCATCTCCGGCAACATACAGCCGGAGAGGAGAAAGGAGATCAGAGTGTGGAACGCGGGGTTCGCCGTGACGACCCCTCAAACTTTCTACAACGATGTCCTTGGGTGCATCTCGAAAGAGATCAATGCCGCGAAGAGGAGCGAGGATCCTGTGGGAGACCTCGCTGTTAGATTCATGGAGGACGGCTTCAAGTTCCCGTACGACCTTGTTGTGGCCGATGAATGCCATGGTTACATTGGAGAGACGGATGGCTACTCCATTCTGCTATCTGCAAAGGCTTCCGGCGCCAAGATCCTAGCACTCAGCGCTACCCCACAGCTCCATGCCCCCGAGAGGCTCAAGGAGCTGAAGAAGATCTTCGAGAAGGTCGAGAGCGTTTCAGTTGAGGAGCCAGAGATCAAAGTGCACATGCCTGAGAGAGTAATTGCCATGATACCTCTCGTGCCTCCCCCCAAGCTCCTCCCGGTATATTACCAGTTGAGCAATGTTGTAAAGTCGTACCAGAGCAAGGTTAAGAAGATCTACGGGCCACAACATGCAAGAGGCTTCTGCAACAGGCACCCGCTCTGCATCCTCCTCATAGCACTCAGGATGATGAGGACAAGGCTTGTGGAGGATGGTGCCAGCAGCATACAAAGGTATGGAAATTGGAAGCTCAGTGAACTGAACAGACCGCTGAAGGAGCTGGATGGCAAGACTATCTACGAAACCTACAAAGACGCCCTAAAGATAGACTTCAACCACAAGCTCAGTGCGTCACTGAAAATTCTAAATGTCGAGAAGTTCAAGAAAGCGATAGTCTTTGTCGAGTCAGTTGAAGCTGCTAAGCAGCTGGGGGGGATGCTCCACAAGCTTAGAGGCATGGAGGAAGTAGCAATCCTCGTTGGAAAGGGGGGCATGTCCATGGAACAACAGGCATCTGCCCTTCTCCAGTTCAGGGAGAGAGCATCGATACTGGTCTGCACCAGCATAGGCGAGGAGGGGCTGGACATTCCAAGCGCTGACATTGAGATCTGGATTGACCCGCCCAGTAATCCAAAGAAGTGGATACAGAGGTTCGGCAGGATTCTTAGGCAGTCAGAGGGAAAGAAGATCGCAAAGACCTATGCTCTGATAAGCACCCAGACGCATGAGAAAAACAAGCTCCTACGGGTGAAGTTGAAAGTTGAAAAGGTTTACGGGTTCACCCAGAGGCTCGTGGAGGAGGAGCTACCAAGGCAGCTTCCAAAGAACCAAAGGACGCTGTCATATTTCCTTTGACTGGCAGATGCTGAAGATATTATCAATCTAAAAAAACTTTATAAAACAAGGGACTGAATTTAAGGTTCATATTGTAAAATATAGGGCAGAGTGTTTGTGGCAGTCTTTCAAAGAAAGCTTCTCTTGACATCAATATTGATGCTGATAGCAGTTGCTGCTTTTGTACGCCCAGTTTGTGCAACAGTGCAGCAGAACGAGACATCCGTTCCCCAGTGCTTATACTTCTTCTATGCGGAGGGGTGCTCAAACTGCGAGGTCGCTCAGGCCTATGTTGCCCAAGTGGAGCTAAATTTCACGTCGTTAACGGTTACCCAGTTTGATATACTAAACTCCTCGAATTATGATCTGATGTTACAATATTACAATTACCACAATATAACCAGCTATAGTTACCCAGTGATTTTTATCGGGAACGACGTATTGGTGGGGGTAGACCAGATCAAGAACGAGCTCGTCCCTCTATTGCAAAACAACACGGGGATGGTTTGCCCTTCCATTAATTCAACTGTTCCCCCATCTAAGCAGCCGTCCCCTCCTGTCTTCTTAATATTTGGCTTAGCCTTTGCCGACTCGTTAAATCCATGTGCCATAACCGTTTTGATACTCCTGCTGGTTGCTCTTTCTGCTGCCTCGAGGTCAATCTGGAAGACAGGAATTGCATATATTTTGGGTAACTTTATTGTTTATATTGCAATAGGCTTTGGCCTTTTTACCATACTTCAGCAGTTCAACCTTCCTATGTATACAAGCAAGGTGATAGGGGCGGCAGCCATTGTGCTAGCTGTAGTTTCTCTTTTTATTAAACTGCCAGATCAAACGAAGCCGACCATAAAGAAGCTTCTAACAGCAGCAACATCTCCCTACTTCGCGTTCGTAGCGGGAGCTTCAATTTCGGCAATTGAGCTCCCATGCACCGGAGGGCCATATTTCCTTGCACTTACTCTCATTAGAGAATATAACATCACTGGGGTGCACATCCTAGGATATTTGATCCTTTATAACCTGATATTTGTGCTTCCATTGGTCGCCGTACTACTTGTATATGGGTTTGCAAAATCACCAAAAATACCAAAAAAATATATTCGTTGGGTTTCAGCTCTATTGATGGTCATCATGGGCGCTATTTTGTTAATATTGTAAGGGAATACCTATCATTTCTAACCTGCGCTGCTACAGTTACAAGCAATGGGTATAGAGGGGGAGATGCCGATAACTCCGTTTGAGCTCACAAGCTGGATATAGAAGAGTTCAGTAGCTGTTGCCAGATTATAAGACAAGCTACAGTTGAAGTTTCCCACTTGCCCAGGAAGCACTTCAGGCAATGACAGATCAGTAGAATTCACAAGAATTCCATCGGATCTGATAAGATACATTTTTTCCAATGTTATAGGAGTGGAGCCGTCGTTCAATACGCTAAAAGCAGTCACACTCCTCTTCCAGTCGGATATGACATACAGAACAATGAAACTACTCGTATTCATATTCAGAAATAGCGTCCCTTGGGAAGCGTAGCTTGGTGCCTTTATGGTTATGATTAAAGGTATTGATGAATTCACGGTAATTGGCATCGATGAATTAATTGAAGCAATGGAAAACCCGGGTGATGTAGTATAGATATTGTTTATTATTACGTTGCTAGCCGAGGAAAGATTAAGCATCACATTAAGGGTTACATTAAAGACAGCGCCAGGGTCGCAGGTCAATTGGCTGGCCGATAAAAGGTTCGCTTTGAGATCGGTACCATTGGAGACTGGAACTATTCCGTTAATTTGTACTGAGCCAGACGAGGAGAAAAACACTAACCCTAGAGCCAAAACTGCTACAATCGCTATAACGGCTATAGCGGCTAAGGCCAAGAGAAATTTTCTCATAGCTCGGACTATTTTTACGGATGTAATAAGGATTTTTATTGTTATTTTTAGCTGGTAGCTGATTTGAATTCCTAGATCGTTCTCTTGTTATCATATTTGACTCATTAATTCGATCAATTCAAAGCAATATTTTCATCGTAGGTGGTCAGATCCTTTGTAAATTGAGATATGAATTTTCACCAATAACATATAGAAAATATTGCGGCCTACATCCCCACAAAGTCGAGCGCCTTCGGGCAGTGCTTGATTGGGAGGAGTGAAGATTGTCTGAACTTTTTACGGAAATCACATGAATGTCGTTCAAGCATTCTCAGTTTGTCTTAAGCAAACCGATTGGTTTGTCTGATACACGGTACTCATTCCTGTACACTAGGCAGTCCAGTTTATTGTGGAGAGCCACTCTCATGTCGATATCTATGATAGCATCTTCATCGATAATGCTCTTCACTGAGGATATCATCCTTTCAGCGAAATTCCTGTCAGGGGAGTAGAAGGTTCCGTACTTCAGGTCCATATAGAAATCTTTGCATTCGTGGTTAATCGCATCGTCCCGATAGAGCCATATGTTGAAGCAGTATTTTATAACGGAATAATCATCAACCTCATTATAGTTCAGTGTGCCAGCCACCTTGCGGACGGCTGAAATAAGAGTACCATGGATCTTGCGGGCAATTGGATCATTTGCTATCTCTTCTGAGTAGGATCCTATGCAGCCGCCACCTTCCTCGATTAGGTAAGCGCATTTGACAGGGACCCTATGGACTATAAAGACATCATTTTTTGGCTCATACAAGTTTGCCATATCATTACCCCAAATGTCTTATGAAACTATGACTTACGATGAAGGTATTTAACTATGTTTAGTTTAACATATTAAACATGACCAGCGGATTGGGGGAATTTTATGTCCCAGAGAGGGTTCACATAGCATCAGTATGGCTTGAGATCGAGAGGGTGACCCTTCCTTTCCTTGAAATGAAGGGAGATCGTATGCACTTGATCGTACGCAATGGCTTGGAGGAGTACTGGAAAAAAAGCTCACAGATTATAGTGCAGGAGCTTGAGAAATACGGGAAGGGTTGCGAGATCCACAAACTACCCTTTGACGATCTATTCCTTCTTATAAAATATTATAGGGAGATAATCAAGAGCGAGCTTGACAAGATGAACTATGTTTTTGTAAACTTATCATCAGGGGGTAACCATCCGGCTGTGGCTGGTCATTTTGCAACTCTGACATTCGGTGATAGGGTGATCGCCTACTTTGCTCAGCCAGAAGATTATGTCAAGAACATCGATGAGATGAGACCCCAGAGGTCCGTCGGATTGTCGAGCGTATCTATCCTTCCTCACTATACGATAGAACTGCCTGGTGAGGAGCATATCAGATTCATGAAGATGATATCAGAGAAGGAGGGGATTGGAATGAAAACTCTTCGGGACCTTTGTGTTGATAAGGGGCTGATCTCAATTGGTAGGTCAAAATCTAGGTCGTATGGCCACGTCATTCTAGAAAGTCGCTTCATAAGACCCCTTATGAAGCAGGGTTTGGTGGAGACGGAGGGTCATGAGAGGAGGAGGGCAGTCTATCTCACAGACAAGGGGAAGAGCACCTTGAAGCTTGCCGGATTGATATGAGGTTTTAGTCCATCCCCGCTATCCTACCCTTACTTTTGGATCGGTCATCCCAGATGGGAAAAATAATGCTAGGTTGGATAAAAGAGTCTTTATATCTGGGCGCATTTAGGACAACTGCTTAAAGTCCGTGGGGTTGGGTCGCTTGATCGAAGAGGTGCTCCTATTTGTGGAGTTGGTGCTCCTTTCCTTTACAATAGTTCTCCTGCTTCTAAGTAGAAAGGAGTGGCAGGCGAGGGAGCAATTATTGAATTTACTCATGGCGACGGCCCGGGTCTTGACTAGGCAGGAGTACTTCAGCATGGTCAAGGAAGCGTTGGCCAGGGCACAGAAGAACGTTTTCGCAATCGTCACCGGAACTTCCCCAGGTGAGAAGGATAGGCCTCTGGTGGAGGAGGTGCTCCAAGCTATCTCCACAGCTAGTAAAAAAGGGGTATCACTGAGTTACCTGTTGCCAAAGTCCCCAGAGACGCTTGAGATGGGCTCAAGGTATATGAAAGCGGGTGCGAGGGTACGTTACCACGATGGCCTGGTCATCTCGGATTTCAGATTCATGATCGTCGACGAGAGATTCTGTGCAATCGGCTTGCCCGAAATGACTGGCGAGGGCCAGCCTACTCGGAGGGGAATTTTGATAAAAACTGAAACACTCGCTGACCTTCTCAAGGATCACTTCAACAAGTTCTGGAGCCCAGCGGAAGATTATAACAGTTACTTAGGCGTTGTGGTGTTGAAGCTGGTTGAAGAGAACCCCCAACTCTCCGCAGAGACCATTTCAAGGCAGTTGAGAGTGGATGCCGAAGAAATATCGAGAATTCTTATGAACAAATGATTTTGAGAAGCCATAGAAATTGTTACACAAGACTTCCTTAAGAAAGAAGTAGCATTGGCCTAATCGATTTTTTATAAGGAAGGAAGAGGGATGCTGCCCCGCTCAAAAGTAATGCTATGTACAAGGATACGGCGCCTACTACCAGTGCGATTGTCAGCAGTATGGGCTGAACAGGGTTAGAACCCGAATGGATCCTTGGACTTAATTAACACCAGCTATCTCTTTTCAATAAATGGATAAAATCTCTCCAATATACAATGTATGGAAATCATTCTCATCGCGCCCACTATAGTAGGTCCTTCTCACGTCGGTGGGAATAAGATCTGAGACGATTTCTAGCTTATGGAGCACCTTGCATTCGTAGTGCAGCTTGCACTGTCTGATAATGGGCACTGAAACTTTTTTTCCCTTTGCAATCGTGAATTTGCACTCCTTGAACTTATCATGGGTCATCCCGCTAAATTTGCCACATAAAGCAACTGCCTTGCCCATTTCCTCACTGGGAACATTCACTGTGAACTCGCCATTGTCTTCTAAGAACCCATGCGAAAATCTGGAAGGTCTGACCGCGACCATGAAAACTGGCTTAGTCCAAAAAATGCCAATAAGCCCCCATCCTATAGTCATCACATTGCGACTGCCATCCGTCTTGCTCACCACCAGTAAGACGCCAGGATCAGCCATTTTGCTGAGAGTGGCAGAGGTACACTTCTCAATTTTTTTAATCATACTCATCTTTAACAACCTTTTTTCATAATACTGTAAGCTGATGGTCGTTAATTATACTTATAACCTAGGTGGCTACTCCTCTATTTAGGGAGCCGGAATGGTTTCGAGTGGCAGAGTGTTCGGAAAGGCGATTGACCTGTCTGACACGACTTTTGAAGTCGAAATGGCTTCATCAAAGTTTGCGGTCATCGACTTTTGGAATGGAGGCTGCATGCCATGCAGGACAATGCTGCCAATATTTGAGGAGCTGGCAGAGAAGCATAGTACAATTTTGTTTGGCAAGGTAAATACAGTCAGCAATATAGCAATACCCCAGAAGTATGATGTATTTTCATCCCCAACCTTACTTTTCTTCAAGGACGGTAAGAAAGTAGCACGGATCTCGGGAGCTAAGCCGATAGAAGTCCTAGAGGAGGCTATCGTGAGATATTTCTTTTCTGAGAAAGTCTTCGAACCGGGCCCATATGACGAAATCGAGTGAGGATTTTTTACGACCTAAATATAAATTTGCCAAAGTTCACAATACTGTATTCTCTAAACCTTGTAAAATGCGCACGCAATCTTACAAATACTCGATAATGAGCGGACGGGGTCAGTATCCGAATGGTTAGGAATCTCTCGACAGGTGGAGATAACACCTTCTATACACGTTTCTATTATGGATTTTTTGATGATTATTGCAGCTCAATATGGTAAAGATTCTTTATTTCTACAAGTTGTTTTCTCAATAGTTTTTAAAAAATCTCGTAAAAACATCATATCCCTTTATTTTATTGGCGGATTATTCAGTAATTGTTATAATTCCTCTCAAATTTTTTGAGCAGACTATATATATACCATAGTTATATTAAACAAATGGGGAAATAACATGGGAATTTTTAGATATACTAAATTGGCATACAAAGAACCAGACGAAATGCTTTTTGGCCATGCAAAGTTTCCAGTGAGCGCCCATTGGGGCCTACAATTCGGTGCTGGCTATGTGGTGCCTGAGGTTAAAGTGGCACCCGAAGCCGGATCGGAGCGATCAAAAGAAGTCATGGTTAAAGAGTGCGAATCCATTGCAGAACAAGCAGCCGGAAGGGCCGTGGACATTGGTCTGCCAGCCTTCTACCTAGAGCAAGAGCATGTTTACCAACAGACACACTTCCCGGACTGGGGCGGAGCTTGTACAAGAGCTCAAGCCGATGTTCTGGAGAGATTCCACAATGAATATGGAATAAAGTGTGGTCTAAGGCAGACTGTTGGAGACACAAGGCTCGAGGAGCGTGGCGGACTAAGGGGCACGGACTATGATAATGAAATTGCCGAGTCAATCGAGCAGTGCGCTAAGAACGGAGCTTCAGACATTGCAGCCGAGACCATGGGTGGCAAATCAGTACTTGACTATGGATCCATGAGAGGCGACATCAGGGCAATCCTGTTTGGCATAGGCGTCCTTGGAAGCATAGACATGGAATACTTCTGGAAGAGGGCTGTCAAAATCTGCAGCCATTACAACTGCAACCCGGCAGGAGACACAAACTGCTCAGGAGCTAACTCAGTCATGTATATAGCTGGTGGCCTCTTGGGTAAGGACTTCTCCCACACAGGTGCTGCCCTTGCTAGGGCAATATCTGCAGCGAGGAGCCTTGTGGCTGTCGAGTGCGGAGCAACAGGACCACTCAAGGACTGTGGCTATGAGAACACCATCGTGAAGGCCATATGCGGAGTACCAATTGCTCAAGAAGGCAAGAATGCAGTCTGCGCCCATGCCGATGTGATGGGCAACCTGACATGTCAGGTGACAGACGTGTGGAGCAATGAGTCGGTATTCCACCGTGAGGAGATGGGAGGACCAACACCTGGCGTTTGGCTACAAGCGACGGGATACGAAGCAGCGCTGATGAACACAGCCATTCAGACGGGCAATGCAAAGATTCTGCGAGATCTTTACACACTAACTGACAAGTATAGGGACCCACAGGGTACCCTGCTGGCATATGACAATGCTTTCAGAGTTGCTGGAGCAATAGTCGAGTATGGCAAGGATCCATACCTGAGAGCCAGAGCAGCTGCTCTAGAATGCTCCAAGGTAATCATGGAAGCCTATGAAGCGAAGAAGCTAATGCTGACAAGATTCGAAGTAGACTCGCTGAATAAATACACAAGCGTTCTCGAAGGCCTGCCAATGGAATCTGAGAGGTTCATCGACGAATGCATGAAGGAGTATCCAAAGAGGATTCCAACATTCGATCCGAAGAGCTATGGACTGTGAGGTGCTAGAAAATGACATTAGATTGGGAAAGTAAAGAGAATACGGACTTCGTTTACAGAAGATATAACGTAATCGTAGAGGGGCCTGCAATCAAGGCAGAGGATGACAAAGACGTCAAGAAGAACATGCCACCAAAGGAACCATTCCGCGAGCTCGCACTTGCGGTAATTCATGGAGACTCCGACAGGGCTAGAGAAGCAACCAAAGAAGCACTTGCAAGCACACCGCCACTTGATGTAATCGAGAAAGGACTTGCAAAAGGCATGGATGCAGTGAGTGCGCTATATGCAAAGGGCGCGTACTTCCTCCCAGATGTCATGCTATCCGCAGACGCAATGATGGTAGGCATGAATATGGCTGATGCCAAGCTTGGCAAAGCCAGGGAGAAGAAAGGCACCGTTGTATCCTTCGTTGCTGAGGGGGATCCTCATGACATTGGAAAGAACCTTGTCGTGATGTTCCTCAGGTCCAATGGCTATGAGGTCGTCGACCTTGGAAGAGACGTTCCAAATGCTGACGTTGTGGCCGCGGTGAAGAAAGCGAAGCCTGTTATGTTGACAGGGACAGCACTCATGACAACTACCATGACCAACTTCCACCACGTATCGGACATGCTAAAGAAGGAAGGAATTTCGCTTCCGATATTTGGTTGTGGAGGCGGAGCGGTCAAGAGGGACTTCGTCGAGTCGTACGACATGGGCGTATATGGAGTGAAGGCATTCCATGCGACCAAGCTCGCAGACGCAGCTCTAGCAGGGAAGACCTGGAAAGATATGCGGAAGGAATATCCAAAGATAGTTGGAGAGTTCGTCGGCGAATACGCAGACAGGCTATAAAAGTAGCCTAAAATCCTCTTTTTTTTATTTTAAGGGATAAAACGTCGTTCTTAATTTTTTAATATTATGAAGTAAAACATTTAAGATAGTAAAATGGTGGTTAATGAGGTAATTGATCATGAACCCAAGAGAAAGAGTTCTGAGTGTTCTGAATAATGAAACCCCAGATAAGGTTCCCGTTACTTGCTTCACCCAGGTTGGCATTGTTGAGGCAATGGAAAAGCTGGATTGTGCAATGCCCGAGGCACACAGCAATCCAACCAAGATGGTTAAACTTGGCACATCCCTGAACAAGCTTGCGGGTTTGGAATCCGCAAGGATCCCATTCTGCCTTACCGTTGAGGCAGAAGCCATTGGGTGCAAACTGGAGATGGGTAGGATAGATCGACCGCCCTCCGTAAGACAAGCTGCTTTCCAATCTACTGGAGAGGTGAATATATCCTCAGACTTTGTGGAGAAAGGGAGGATACCAGTGGTGTTGGAAGCAACAAGGATGCTCAAGAAAAATTTTCCAGAGTTGCCCGCCATTGTGGGCATAACCGGTCCATTTACTCTATCAGGCCATCTAGTCGAGATAGAGCGACTGGTCAAATTGATGAGGCTGAAGCCTATGGAAGTTGAGGATCTTCTGGACAAGGTAACAGATGCCTGTGCGGCCTATGCTCAAGAGATCGTGAAGGCCGGTGCTGATGTGATCGTCGTCAATGACCCATCCGCTGCCCCAGAGCTCATAGATCCGCTAAGCTTCAAATCTACAATTAAACCTCGATTGAAATTCCTTAGCCAAAGCATCAAGTCCAAGAAAGTTCTCCACATATGTGGAGGCGCTACACCCATAATCAGTGATATGGCTGACTGCGGCTTTGAGGCCATTAGTGTAGAAGATAAGGTGGACATCGCCAAAGCCAAAGAATTGCTAAAGGGCGGGGCTAGATCCATGTTTGTAGCCGGAAGGATGACAACAACCCAAGCGAGAGTTGTGAAGATTGCGGGGAATGTCTCAACTGCAAAAACCATTTTCACTGGTAGGCCAGAAGAGGTCAGGGAAGAAGCCAAGAAAGCCCTACAGGCTGGAGTAGATCTTCTTGCACCGGCTTGTGGAATAGCACCTCGGAGTCCTCTGGCCAACATAAAGGCATTGGTTGAAGCACGGGGCTAATAGTGCGAGAATGGAGATATTTACCCGCCATTATTTTTTTATTGGCGCCGATGGAAATCTTTGAAGGCTAATTTGGAGAGATATGTATGGTTCTCATAGTTCAGATCTCCGGGTTCTTGGGAAGTGGGAAGACCACCACGATAATCAAACTTGCGACTGCTATTCACGAAAAGACAGCCGCGCGAGTCGCGGTGATAGTGAATGAGATCGGCGATGTGGATGTCGACGGGGAACTGGTAAAGAGTTCAGGACTCTATTCAAAAAGGCTACTGGGCGGATGCATATGCTGTTCATTGGGCAAAGATCTTGTTTCCACCATAAAGTTAGTAATTGAGGAGTTCAACCCTGAGATTTTATTTGTGGAACCAACGGGGGTGGCCCTGCCATCCCAAGTAAAGTCTTACTTCGTGCAGGCCTCCTACATTCTGTCGGGACTTGAGTTTTCACCCATTGTGACACTGGTCGACGGCCCGAGATTTAAATTTCTTCTGCGGGACTTCAGGAGTTTCTTCACAAAGCAGATGCGTGATGCGGACATATTGGTGGTAACTAAGATTGACAAGCTTGATAAGAAATTTGAACTGCCACTCATCATCTCTTCCCTCCATGAGATGCATCCCGTCGAGAGGATAATCAGCATCTCATCTGTTACGGGCGAAGGATTTGATGAGCTTATGCAGAGTGTGATCTCAGGCAGGATCTCCTTGGCTATGGAACTGAATGCTATGGCAGAGAAGGCAGATTCTCTGGAGGGTTCAGAGGTTGGTAGTGCAGATTTCTATGGCAACTTCAGATCTGGAAAGTCCATGGATGGAAAGGAGATAAGATCCTTTGTGGGGGAGCTCCTGACAGAGATAGGTTCGAGCTGCAAGAGATCGAATGGCAATTTCATTGGGCATATAAAGTCATATGTTAGCACAAAAGGTTCTGGCTTTAAAGCCAGCCTGGTTGACATCTCGTCTGGTGTTGAGTTTACAAGAGACGTTCCACCAAATACGGATGAGTTTAAAGTTTCAATATTTCTGGCCATAAGTGGCTTCAATTCCAAAGATTTAGAGAATATTTTGAAAACGAAGATCGAAAAAATTGGGAAGAAATATGATTTATTGATAGAGGATCTCCACCATCCGAATTAATTTTCAAGCGAATGTAATCATCCCATATTTTGGGCTATGAATTGCTTGTACCTTACAAGCTCCCCCACATTTTCGTCAGTGAGTACAAAAGGGGAAGACCCCTCTGTGCTGAGTATCAATCCTGTACCAAAGCTTAGGGTTTTTATTCTGAGCATGAGTCTTTGCAGATCTCCGAGGGGATGGTTTAAGGGCAGATTCCCAGCAATGCAGATGGACCCCCTCAACTGCTCCGATGCTTTCTCCAACTCCGATTCGTTGTTGATGTGGAGCAGACATTTTCTTGGCGGGAGTTCCTTAAGAAACCTGTAGTCCTCTACTGGCTCATCAAACTGTAAAATAGGGGTTATGCCTTTGGCAATGAGAGTTTTGATCATGAATTTTGCTGGCGGCCAGACGTAGCTCTCGAAGTAGCACTTCCCTGCTGTCATTGGGCTCGAGTAGGCAAAGGATATCCATGCCCTCGGGATCCCGGTAATCTTAGCATATTCCTCCAGGAAGTCGGGATAACGTTGCGCTATGTCCATGGAGACCGAGAGGAACCTGCTTGAATCTCTACCCATGTCCTTGAGCACCTCGCTTATCCCTCTATAGTAAGAGAGGTAGCCCATGGGGGTGATCGCCATCACGCCGCAGTAGGAAGACACCCCTTTTTCTTCCCAGATCTCATTGAATTTCTTTATCTGATTAGCGCTCTTTTGCATCCTTTCAGAGAGGTCCTTAACGAGTCCAGCCTCTTGATGTGCTTTGAGGGCAAAGTCCAATGGCCCGAGAGCTGAGAGATCGTCGTATTCATCCATGGATTTTATGAGAGGTATCGGCTCAGGGAACAATGGTTTTGAGGGGACGTAGACGTATGCGGAGTCGAATACTTTAGGGTGCAATATGAAACCATCAAACTCACCTATCAAACCTTCGTACTTCTGAATCAGACCCTCGAAGGAGTCGCGGTGGCCGGTTATAACCGGAGCTACTGGAAGACGATCAAGGTCCTCCAGACCTATGGCTTGTTGAAGCCTTTTCCCCGGCAACCCCTCACCCCATTATGTTAAAGCCCACTAGAACGACGCCATAGCGCTCATTTGACAGGTCGACTCCCTGACATTTCAACCAGCTCTTCAAGAAGAGGTCGGTATTGGTTGAAGGCATACCAAGAATGAGGCCGTAGACACCCTTTACATCCTTAACCCCAACACTCATGGGTGGCAAGAATATTTTGATCTCGCCCAATTGGGCTTTCCTTAGACTGCTCCTTGGTAATTTATCCTTAAAAATAACAAAGCTGTCTCCAAGAATCATGTTGTTTGGATCCTTGGCAAATTGTTTCAACTGTTCTTTGTCCTTAATCTCTTCGCCCACGGTCTCTCCAAGACAGACAAGCTCCATGGGCTCGGGAGGGTATTTGTAAAGGTCATTTGTAAGAATAGCAACCATGTGCTCCCGTTTTAATACTTCTCTAAGACCCGCATTGTATTTGGTAAAGAAGCCACCTGCTTCGCACTCCTCCTTGGTTTCTCTGGCCAAGATCTCTTTTTTCAGATCCTGGGGAAGTAGGATTACATCCACAATCCCAGGGACCTTCAGGAACTCCTCCATAAGCCCAGCAAATGATACGTCATGTTCGGACAATCCGTGCTTTTCCCCCAGATTGTTTCTATATAATCACTGATTTTTATATAAATGGACGCGATAGTATAAAAATATCAAAACTTAGATTGCGATGTGAGAGTCATGTACGGAATCGCTATTGACATAGGAACCAGTGGTATAAGGGCTCAGGCTTTGGATTTATCAAAGGCAGAGGTACAGGCAACAGCAATTACGCTCAGGCATCCACTGCCTGGAGCCAATGTGATTGACCACCTGCACTTTTCCATTGAAGTGGGCACGACTGTAGCCCACCAGTTAATCATAGACACAATAAATAAGTTGTTGGATCTCATGGAGATCGATCTCTCCAAGGTTGAACGTGTTGCTGTGGATGGAAATCCGACGCAGTTATCCCTATTCCAAAATATAGAGATCCGCGACCTTGCCTACTGGGGGGAGCATGCCATGTCGGATATGGGCATAAAACCCCCGGAGAGGAATGCTGCAGTGGTTAAGGCCGGAGGACTGGGCTTGAAGGTTAACCCCGAAGCCGATGTCTTAATTCCGCCAGGCGTGAAGCATGAGATCGGTGCAGATGCCCTCGCCATGCTGGTCAGATCAGGCGTTCTTGACAAGAAAGGAATCTCCTTGGTTACTGACTTTGGTACAAATGCAGAAATAGCCTTGGTTATTGATGGTGAAGTCTATACCTGCTCGGCAGCTGCTGGACCGGCCATAGAAGGACAGAGGATTGAGAGGGGAATGCTAGCTTCACCGGGAGCCATCTGCGACCTCAACGAAGTGACAGGCGGATGGCAGAACATGGTACTCAATGACCAGCTATTTGCGAAAGAAGGCAATATCGTTGATCCCACAACGGGTAGCCTTACCATCAATGGTTCTATGGATAAGAAAGCCTTGGGCATAACGGGTACAGGAGTTATAGCACTAATTGCCTTGGGGCTCAGGCGAGGCTTTATAACGCTGCCAAAAATTCAAACAGACGATGGACGGCTGCATCTGCAGGATGGTATCTATTTCACCAAGAAGGACCTGGTAGAGGCGGGAAAGGCAATAGGTGCTTTCCGTGCGGGCCATATCTCGCTCTGTGAGGAGGCGGGCATATCCATGCGTGACATCGAGACCTCCTACATGGCTGGAGCGTCTGGGTTCTATGTTGATGCTATGAAGTCCATGGAGGTTGGCCAGATCCCAGCCTGCTCCAGAAAGGTTTTCCAGATCGGCAACACCTCGCTGGGAATGGCCAAGGAAATTGTTCTGAATCCTGGGCTATTGGACGAGCTTCAAGAGATGGCGGATGGAATTCGTGGTCATCACATCATGCTTGCCACCTCGAAGGTGTTTGAGAAGGTCTACACACTTGAGTTATCCTACTGGGATGAAGGAATGCCCCTTTCCATTTACAATGAGTATCTGAGGCGCTATGGCTACGCACCCCTACCAGCTAGAACGAAGACTGTGGATATAGAGAGGATACATTCCAGAGATATCCCCGACATAGGTAAGAAGGGTCTAAAAGTCCTAAGAGAGATCGGGATGATTCTAAGCGCAGAGTTCGAGGGTTGTACAGGGTGCGAGACCTGCATAGCAAGATGTAATGAGAGAGCCATAAGTCTCGAAAAGAGTGGCGACCATTTCAAAATTATAATACGGTCGGAGATGTGCGATGGCATGGCATGTCTTCGATGCCAGCAGTCCTGCAGCCAACAAGTCTTCAAATTTGAGAAACTTTTACACTAGAAGAAATTGGATCCTTTGAAGAGATAGCGTAGGAGATGGGTCTTGCAGAGATATCCATAAGATTGCTCCAAACGCAGGGCACGGAAATTCTAGACTAGCAAAGACGATAAAGTCTGATGTTGAATCGTTAAGAAGAGTAACTAAGTAAAGGAAGGGCTAGCCTCGAGTTGTGTTGTTAGTCTTCCTTCCATTTAAACAGCTTTGCAGCGGCTACAAAGGCCAGAATTGTGATTACCGCAACGATTGTAAGGTCAATTGCAGCCGATGTGTAGTTGTTGTAAACCATGACATCGTTCAGTCCGTCGATTACGTAGAATAGTGGAAGCACATGCGCGAATTCCTGCAGGTACTTGGGCATGATATCTAGCGGGAAGAAGGTGCCAGCCAGGAACATCATCGGGAAAGTGATGACGTTTCCAATTACGCTTGCAGTCTCCGTGCTTTTGGCAATAGTCCCCACCAGCATGCCCAAGGATGCAAAGAGCATCGGTCCGAGGATCAGGAAGGGCACAAGCCATACCGTAAGCGCTATGTGTGCTCCGAAGACGAAGACGCCGACGCCGACCATGAACAGGAAGGACATTGCCGAGAGCAGGATAAACCAAACCACCTTTGCCGTCAGCCATTCGAACTTTGTAAGGGGTGTCAAAGACAACTGCTTGAACAGTTTTATCTTTTTATACTCGGACGATATGTTCACAAGCGAGAACATTGGGCTGATAAGTATTGAGAAGCCGATGAGTCCAGGCACAAGAAAATCAATGTACTTGACTAGATGACTATTTACCGTAGCTTGGCTTATACCAATGACTGGTGTTCCGCCAAATCGCTCAAGATTGAAACCATTTATCACCCCATTTGCAGTCCCGCTGACGATCGCACTTGAACTCTGAGCAGGGTCCCCGTATACAGTCACGTTGACAGGCTTCCCCGCGAGATAATCAGCAGAGAAGCCATAAGGAATCACAATACCGTCAGACGACGAGTGAGCTGTAAGATATTGCGTAAAGTTTTCAGAAGGGGCTACCTGTACAACCGAGAGTGTTCCAGCGCTGCTAAGTGCATCCACGAAGGAGACCGATACTGATCCATTGTCCTGGTTCTGGACGTATACAGTTATGGCCCCAGAGCCATTCCCAGCGAATACTGCCCCAAAAATAAGGATAAGTATTACGGGGAATATCAGGCCAAAAAACAGCCCTACCCTGTTTCTCATGTAATTGCGGCCGAAGAAACGCAGGTCGCTCACTGTTCTCTTCACACTGGACAATTTTATGACTCCCTCTTCGCCTTATCATTGCCGTTTAATGCCTTTATCTCACCTTGTGAGTCTATTTCCCCTTGCACGAGTTTGACAAATACGTCGTCTAGGCTGTCGCGTCGGGTCTGGAGATCTCCCCAGTCAAGCTTTGACTGCTGGACTGCACCCAAAACTACAAGGGCGTCTTTTTTCTGCCTCAATAGTATGCTTATGAGCCCTTTGCTATACTCAACGCTCAGACCAGTGTTTGCTTTGACGTACTCAGCCAGCTCTTCGCTTCCGTGGATTTCCAACTTTTCACCAGAGCCGAACTCGGCGATTATTTCGTCAGAGGATCCCATTGCAACTATCTTGCCATGGTTCATTATTGCTACGCAATCAGAAAGCTGCTGGGCCTCGTCGAGATAGTGGGTAGTCAGGACTACTGTCTTTCCCTTGGCCTTCAAAGCCATTATTACTTCCCAAATAGCCCTTCTCGCGGTCGGGTCGAGTCCTGTTGTCGGCTCATCTAAAAACAGGAGATCAGGAGAGTTTACTAGCGAGAGGGCCAACCCGAGCTTCTGCTTTTGCCCGCCGGACAGGTTCTCGAAAAAGATTTTTGCAGAGTCCTCGAGGAGGACCTCCTTGAGAATCGCATCCGGGTCTACTTTGACATTAAATAAGTTGGCGTAGTACTCCACTGCCTCCCGTGCTGTTGCTTTTTCGAAGAAGGTAAAGTTTTGCGGAATAATGCCAATTTTCCTGTGGAGCGCATATCCGTTCTTCCATGGATCAAGACCAAGAACCTTAGCCGTTCCCTGGTCCATTTTACGCAGGCCTTCAAGAATTTCGATTGCAGTAGTCTTTCCTGCCCCGTTAGGACCCAAAAGTGAAAAAACTTCCCCTTTGTTTACAGTGAAGGAAATTCCGTCAACAGCGGCAAGGCTTCCATACTTTTTTACCAAAGATTCTACGACAATAGCCTCATCCACAGGTATCCCATCTTTCATTGAAGGATAAATTCGATTATCTACGCATACATTCAGTATGCATTGCACGTAAAAGCTGATTAATTAATCTTGCCGCAATAAGTGAGTAAAGGATGGTTGATTTTTATCCTTAATATGCAAAGTTAGTCTGAAAGGAATGAGTTGTGGGATTCACGGTCAATCCTTTTATGCGGTAGATGTCTAGAAAATCCAGATGTCTGTGTGTACTTGATGGTGAACCGAACGAGGTCCACGCCCAAAAGGTGGTGGAACCCACGATTATTGAGGGTTACACTTTGTATTGCTCTTTATTGTTTGATTTTGTGGTAGACTGTGGGATTTGAACCCCAGACTGGGGGAGGTAACACCTACTATCTGACCTTTTTGGCTATAAATAAACTCAAATCAGATATTAAATTAAATAAATATGAGGTTTACCTGATATTTTTCACTGGATAACCTACGGACTGATGATGGCTACTCTGAACTGATGATAACCAAGTAGATTCTCCACTGGGTATGTAGGTCACAGATGGAGTCTCCTAAGGTTGTGATGGTGGCTGTGGTTGAGCTTGATTAAATTCTTTCATGTTGAAGAATTCTTGATCATAAATTGGTATAGGATGACAGAGCCCCCTTGTTAACGGCAACAGGATTTTTATTGAGAATATATTGAGAAATAGATGATTTAATCAATTCAAATTTTGATTGTGATTGAGTTAATAAAGATTGTAATTCCATAATTTTTAAATGCATTTCTACAACCAATTTTTGTTGTGATTGATCCTCCGGAAGAAGTATTGATAATTGAAGAAAATCATCTGCCCTGATTGAAGCATAATTAAGTGAGCCTTTTACATAACCACCCTCTATAATTTCTCTAGCTGGTTTTCCTGATTGTAAATAAAATTCTAAATATTGTGGGTCTACCTTTGCTGTATTTATTGTATAAAGATAATAATGACTACTAACAATTGAACCTTCCAAACTAGAAGGCACTATTCCAAATCCACCTACTTTAGCATCAATTTCTGCAACAACCAGATCATTAGTCTTTACTCTCTGCTGTTTTTTTATGCGAATTTCAGAACCTAAGACCTCATCTCTAGCAATTAAACCTCTAGCATGTAATTGAACCGTTAATCGTTTATATTTCTCATCATCAGAAATTTTAATGAAATCCTTTCTTAAAGTTAATAAGTCAGACATTTTCGTTGTTTTCATTATTATTTTTTCTTTACTTTCATGAAGTATTTTTTCTATTTCATCCAATATTTCCAACGATCGCTTTTGTTTCAAATAAATATCCTGAATAAGTTCTTGCGGTAACGATCCTGTAACTTCTTCTTTTTTATTAGGATTCTTCGCAGTTAGGTCATAACTGTCTTTAGAAATCTGTTTTTTCGAGATTACCCATGAATTTAAAGAAATTTTTCTCTCTTTGAATTTTTGAAAGCAGTCCAGTAACTCTTCATCTTCGATTGGGTTGGACTTACTATATTTCACTCCTTCTGTCTCAAGTAATTCATAATACCAAATCTCTTTGGTAGGACCTGAACGATCAAAGAAAATTAAATTTGTTTTTGGTCCAGGGCCTGAAGAAGTTACATTAGCAAAAACACCCGCTGGTAAACTAACTATTGCGTATATATTGTATGATTCAATTAGTTCCTTTCTAACTGAGGAAAAAGCACCTCCAGTTGAAAGCATACTCTCTGGTAAGACAATGGCACACTTTCCATTTCTCTTTAATTTCTTCATTACATATTGTAAAGCCAAAAGTTGGGTGGCTTGACTTTTTATTGGGAAATTCTGTTGAATCTGTTCATTTTCCTCTCCGCCAAAGGGAGGATTTGTTAGAATAATTTGATAGCGTTGGTCTTCAGGAATATTTCTAATATCATCCTCTAAAGTGTTTTTCCTAATTATATTAGGAGTTAGTAGGCCATGAAGGATACAGTTCATAACACCGATTAGGTAAGGTAGAGGTTTCTTTTCTTGTCCATAAAAAGTATCTTTTTGCAATATTTCATATTCATCGACTGTTAAACTTCTCTCCTCGATCATTTGTTTATACGATTCAATTAAAAATCCACATGAACCACAAAAAGGATCAAAAATAGTTTCGTTAATATGTGGATCAATAATCTTTACCATCAATCTAACTATTGGTCTTGGAGTGTAGAATTCTCCTGCTATGCCGCCTTCTCTTCCGAGTTTAATTAGCAACTCTTCATAAACTTGAGACAAAATGTGGGAATCTTCAACATTGTTGAAATTTATTTCATCGAGTAAATTAATCACGTCTTTCAAATTATATGGTGATTTCATCTTATTTCCAGAAATTTCTTTGAATATTGATGCGATTTTTTCTTTTTCAGGAGTGCCATTAAGCGATCTTAAGTAAGGAAAGAGAGCATTGTTTATGTACGTGATTATTTCTGCCCCCTTCCAATCTTTTTTTGCCCAAAAAGACCATCTAAATTTTTGTTCTATAATGGGAACATAAACTTCACCAGAAAATTTGTGCTCATCTTCTAATCGTTTTTCAATGTCTTCAAATACTTTTAAAAAAATAAGCCATGAGAGTTGTTCTAAATAATCAAGAATTCCTGAAGTGCCATCATCTCTCCTCATGATGTTACATGCTTTCCAAACATCATCAGCTAAATTCCGTCTATTCATAGACAATATTCACTTCAACTCTCAATTGAGTATAATCCCTTCCGAATTTCTTCAATGGCATTTTTTAAATTATTAAAACCGCCAAAAGCTTGAGCCACTCCATTTACATATCCAAATCTGTCAAAGGGGGGTATCCTAAATAACTCTGGCTTTGATATTTCAGAGACACCACCCAGCCGGTATTTATCGAGAAGCGATATTAAAATTTCCTGAGCTTTTGGATTTAATTTTTCAATGAATTTACCACTTAAATTTTTAAAAGCCTCAGCACGTTCATCTCTTGTTAACATAGGTATGCCGAAGGCAATATGAGCTAAAATATCGAAGGAATCTACATCAGGTCTTTGTAATAGATTAGCTATTAATTCTGGATATATTGATTGATCCCTTAACTCTTTAAGTAATTTTTCCCTTTCTTTACTATCTAACCAAATATCTCTAAGATTTTCTAATGATGAAACCTGTTGTATGATACCATCTTTTGAATATGCAACATATTCTGCTTCTGAGAGTGTTTTTCCATTAGAAGTTAGAACTACTCGTAATTCATTTGCAATATAAACTTCAATCCCTTTTAAAATAATTTTCTTTTCTACAGGTAATTCTGGTTTTAGCTCTATTATAATGTAATTACCTTGGGTAGGATCGATGGTTAACTCTCGATTACAGAATCCGGACATTGAAATATGCAATGTTATGGGTGAATGTGGAATATTAGTTAGAATAAATCTTCCATCTGCACCTGTAGTACAGATTCTTTGCATATTTGGTCCAATTTGAGCCATAATGCGAACGTTTTCTATTGGGGATTGAGATTCATAATGGACAATAATTCCATTGATAGTAATGTCGAAAGGACCCTCGACAACTTTTCCAGGTTCAATACTAGCAGGATAATCCCAATCATCCAGTAAACGCGTGGCATTCACATAATCAATAATCCTAAAAAAATATTTGTTTGTAATAGGATCTATTCTACTACCTCGTCCAATAATTTGTTTAAAGACAACTTTCGAAGCAATAGGTCTGAGTAATATGATATTGTGGACTGAAGGAACGTCTATTCCTGTAGTTAGCAAATCAACCGTAGTTGCAACTATAGGATTTGTTTTATCCGAATCTCTAAATTGTTCATAAATTTCTTTTGCTTCTGGTTCTTCCGATACGATTCTTACTGCATAGTCAGAAAATCCAAGGTCAGAAAATCTATTTTGTAATTCCTTCGCAACTAATGCGGCATGATCCATATTAACGCAAAAAACAATGCTTCTTTGTTTCGGCCCAAAGGCACGGAATAAATTAGCTAGATGTTCACAGATCTTTGCAGTTCTATCAGGTAAAATAATCTGTCTTTCAAAATCTTCTAATGTATAAATTTCTTTAAGATTTACTTCCTCAGGGACATAGATCTGAGCACCTTGATAGAGGGCATCCTGTATATGTAGCCCTTCTTTGTCAATATTTGTAAAAATCCTAAAAATTTGAAAAGGAGCTAAAAATCCATCCTCAATCGCTTTACCCATGCTATAAGTATAAACTGGCTCATGGAAGTAGGCATAAGTGTCAATGTTGTCATCTCTTTTGGGTGTTGCAGTCATACCTAGATGAATAGCATCTGTGAAATAATCCAGAATTTGTTTCCAAGTTCCATATCCTGACCTGTGGCATTCATCAATAATGACAAGATCAAAGAAATCTCTTGGATATTTTTGAAAGAGCCTATTGTTTTCTTCTCCACTATACATTGATTGATACATGCTAAAGAAAATGTCTCGTGTTGTTTTGACCTGGCCTTCTTCAATAACATCTCGTGCATCAGCAAAAGGCGAAAATTCATTATAAGCTTGATCTCGAAGAAAGATTCTATCAGATAAATATAGTACACGATGTAAATGACCTGATTTTACTAATTTCCAAGCTATCTGTAATGCGATGTATGTCTTACCTGTCCCGGTAGCTAAAGTTAATAATAATCGTTTTTTGCCTTCCATTACTTTTTCGATTACTTTTTTTATAGCTACTTCCTGATAATAACGTGGATATTTACCACCAGAAAGATAATAATATGGATAATCTAATGGACTTTTTTCAATATTGTATAAGTTAAATTTGTCAGTGAATTTTTGCCATAATTCTTCTGGGGATGGAAATCGTTCTAATGTCGATTGTTTGTTTGTAAAAAAATTAAATTCCTCAATTTCCTTACCGTTAGAAGAATACGCAAATGGCACATCTAGGTAATTTTTTGCATCATCTTTAGCTTGCTGCATTCCATCAAGAGCAGTTTTGTATTCTTTCTTTGCTTCAACTACTGCAATGGGCACTGAATGATAATGTAGAATGTAATCAATTTCAGTCCCTTTTTTTCTATTGCCTTGTTCATCAATAATTCGACCAGGGGCAATACGTTTGCCTCTTTGGATATATTCTTCTTTCCAACCGCTTTCATGAAGTTTAGGATCAATGTATTTCGCACGAGTATCATCTTCAGACGCCAATAAACATCACCCTTGTTTGCGAAATCAATGAATCTTAAACAATTCTTTTCTTCTAATAACTTGTATATAGTGGCTTCGAAGGTGATTAAACTTTTATTGATAATGGTTCAAAATAATATATGGCGATATTATGCCTAAATGTCCTTCATGTAAAAAAGAAGCCTTAAAAATGGAAAAATCATGGAAATATGCAACTTACGATGTCAATGCATACAAATGCGATTGCGGAACTGAATTCCGGAATTATATGGTAGGTAAAGAAACCAAATTTACGCTTGCGAATACTAGAGGGAAAGGACAGTTCAAAAAAGTAAATCTAGCTTGAAATACCCCACTAGTATACCTCAGATGTATCTCTTACTGTAGAAAAATTTCAATTTATTGTCATGATTGCTACGAAGAAAGAGAACATCAATTCCTTTAAAATATCTTCAAACCTAAAAGTAGTAACGTATTGTTTTTCAAGATTGTGCCCCCCATAGTTTCTTAGTTGCCTTGCAATAATCATCGACTTAATATTTTCAGGCAAAGGTCTTCCACCCCACAATATATCTGGGGGGGAACATAATTCAGGAATTATAGTATCTGGTTTTTCAGCATTAATATATTTTGTTAAATCATCAAATTCTGATTTTGCCATCCAATTCTTTTCCTGTAACAATTTTATGATATTATTATAAAATTTACCTTCTTGATAACGCTCCTCTAATATGGCATCTGTTACTAAGCAGAGGCTAAAAATGATGTTTAAATTTTGAAGTCGAGAGTAATCATTATCAATCAATTTCTCAATCGTATCTCTCATTTGAATGGCCTTAAAAAATGTGCGAATAAACCAAAATTTTTCCTCTTCGAATCTATCATTTTGTAAAAATTTCAAACTGATGTCTTGCAAAGTTAGTTTTTCGTTGCTCTCTTGATTAAATAAGACTAAATATTCCCCAATTTCCTTTCTCATTGTATCAACTAATTGGAATAAGTAATTCTTTTTATCATCAATTAATGAAGCAGTTAAATAAGCAGGTGCATTTTTGTAATTAGATGAACCATTACTTTTTTCTGAAATTTTCATGTCTTCTTCAATAGCATTATGAATGTATATAAAAGCCAAATCAAAATTACCTTGAATTAATAATTCTCCTCCTAGAAAAAAATAAGGAGTCCCTTTATGGACTGATTTAGATTTCTCTTCCTCCCATTCAAATACTCCTTCTAGCAATTTTGCCCATAAGAATTCTATTTTAGAACTTGAATTAGTCCACGATAGAGCATATGTTATTGGGGTAAACGAATTAAAAAAATAATCCATTAAATGTGCTGCCAATAATGGATTTTGGGTATTACATTCAATCCAATTACTAAACTCACAGATTTCATGTATCAATGACATTAACCAAGGATCTAGATTTTTATCTAGCATAAAAGTCGAATTTCCATAATCAGCTAAAAAGGAGACTAAAAACTCCCTTACTTCTTTTTTCTTATAGCGTAAATCATTTATTTCATTTTGTATATCATAAGTAGTTTCAAAATTTCCATATGACAATTGATTTGACATATCCGAATCATTACCTTTCTTTTTGCACAATAAGTGCATACGTCTAAATCCTAGATACATTTGCATTTCCCATATCGCCAGTTCCTTCATCAACCCAGACGCCAAATGCTCTATTAGTCACAATTTGAGAGGCCTTACTTGCAAGTCCCATTAAATGGTTTTTTTCCTCTTCAGGTATAACTAGAAGTGACCTATCACCAAAGACATATCCATGGAATAACTTATTCCGTTCCTCAACAAACTTTTGGATTATCGATATGTCATTGTCGCTGAGCCTATCCATCAATTTAAGGAATTTCAACTTATTCTGAAAGCCAATATTATCTCTAAGAAGATCAACCCGTGCATCTTTTTTGTCAGGAAGATAGCTTAATTTAAACTCCTGAACAGTCATTTGATCTACTTTGTCTTCGACTTCCTGCCAAGCAAGTATCATACATTCGGCAAATCTTTTCTTTCGAATAAGGAAAGGAATCCAGGCGCCATGATCAATTTCTGTTGGCTGTTCTTCATTATTGTCCATTTTCACGCCTCTTATGACTAAGAATTAGAGATATTTGGGAAATATTTTCTGTATTTTCTCCCCGTGTTCTTTTAAGAACTGATATGCGATGTTCCAACTATCACGATCCAATCTTTCGAGTTTCTTCTCAATCTTTATCCTTGATGCCTTTTTATCCGGCAATTCCATCCAGATTAATTCAGAGCCCATTTCGCTTTCTATTTCCTGCCTTTTACTTAGTAATTGATTGAAAATCTTCTTGTCTTCATCATTTGAAGCGTAGAATGCTGCACTTACAAGATTTTGACGCGTATCAACTACCAGGGACAAGTGACCTTTGGAAGTCCCTATTGATATATCGCACCAATGCTGAGGATAGACTTTTGTTGGCCTTAAAGATGAATTATGTACCTTCAAGAAAATTGAAAAAGAAGTCCAGAATTCAAGTTGCATCTTTTTAGTCTCTGTTAAGTCCTTATCTGATGAAACAGATTGTTTAACGTACTTCTCCCAATCGTTTGGCATACAAATTACATTGAACTTAGGTGCTGGAAGCGACTCATCAATCTTCCAAGCTTCTATTCTTACAGCGAAGAAATTTACCCCTGAAGAAATTTTGTTTAGCCAGTTTATTGCTGTTTTATGCTCGTCCCTTAAGTTTTTGCAAATTAAGATCACTTTCTTCGCATCAATGCCGGCAGCATAAGTAATTAACTTACCCAGGTGGTCATGATTGGAATCCTCAAGTTGGTTCTCTATCACGACAAATTCTTCACTTTCAGCATCAGGATTGGGAATTTTGGCAACAATATCAATAAAAAAGTCACCGACTTGCCTATTCTTTTGGACAAAATCCAGTTGAATTTGAAGTTCAGCTGCCAATAGATCGAGATTCTCCTTATGCGATAGCCATTCCGTGAAATCCGTATATTCCCTTTTCCAAAGTTCACGAACATCAACTTGTATGAGTTTCCCAAACTGAGGAGTTGTCATACTTAGTCAAGATGCATATTTCTTCATTATTGGTTAAAAAGACAACTGCTTTACTATTGGTAAGAAGGGCAATCTGCTTGAATAGGCGACTATGTGAAGTCTTTCTTTATAGGACATTTAGGTAATACTCATTCCTTCGAAGATGAAAAAATGGGAAGTGTTCCGACGAGAGAAGCATTTCTTGAAAAAATAGAACAATTCAAACAAGATTCTGGTCATGATTCAGCTTATCTTTTACCCAAGAAAATAATTGATGAAAATTGGAAAAAAGACCATGACTTAGTAAGTGACGCTGTAATAGTATTTTTAATTATATGGAACAACCCGCTCTATCGATTCGGTTTTCCGGATTATAATAAAATCGTGAATTATATAAAATGTAATTGTGAAGAGATCGATAAATATCGTAAAAGAAATATTTTCACTCTTAGGCAAGAAGACAAGCCTAGTATTTTTGACCTGTTTAATAAAGCCCTTGAGGCAACAAGCATAGACAAGCAAGTAAGAGGCGGAAAAATAACAAAAGTAACTAGTTCCGTTTCAGTAGCTAAAATGCTCCATATTTTAGCACCGGACTTCTTTGTTCCTTGGGATAAGAAAATTGCTAATGAATACAATTGCAATTATGAAGAATCACCAGATGAAAAATTCTTTAAATTTTGCCTTATAATGAAGGAATTTGCTGAAAAAATAAGAGAGTATGATATCGGGCGATCTGATCTTGCAAAAGCAATGGACGAGTATAATTATATGACATATGAATAAAAACAGTATCTAACATGTGCAACTTTTAGACCTCATTCCAATTAAACAGCGTTAACTGATCTGGATGTGGCTTAACTCTACGTCTTGCCCTCCTTTTCTTCTTATGACCGGAATAAAGCTCGCCATAAATGATAGTCTTAGAAGCTTCCAAACCGATCACTGTTAAAGCATACTGTCACTTTCGCCTAATTTTCACTGCGGGATCATCAAATTGATGTTAAAATAATGGTCATGATTAAGGAATTTTCAGTTTCGAGCAAGAGACACTGGTCGACCATTCATCAAACCATATATTAAGCCAATGGAGAATAATTGAGATTAAGTGGGGTAATACAGGACTTGTGAAAGATGGAATATGGAAAGTTTCGGGACAAAATAATCGGGTTGCAAAGTGATTGGGGGGAGTTTCAGGTTGAGTTCCTTGATGAAACGAGTTTCAAATCCCTTACTGATCGTTTGCTAGATGTAGTTGGTGGGTATACTACCATTTATATTACAGGTTATTTTTCTAAAGCCATTGAAGATCAACTCACGAGATTGTTAGCAGCTCACAAAATTCGATTGATTTCTCCTGAATTGACGAATGACAGGAAAGACCAAAGAAATCTGGAAGTAATGCGAAAACTGGTAGGAAAAGGAGCAGAGATAAAAATCAATAATAGAATGCATGCAAGATTTCTTGTTGCTCATACCCCAGATTTCCATAAGCGCGGTATAGTAATTCTTGGTTCTTTTGATTTTAACACCGAATGTATGGGTGGCGAAAGATATGATATCGGAATCAAGACAACGAATCCAGATTTAGTTGAATCAACTATTGCGCTATTTGAGAAAATATGGAAAGAGCCTGAATCAGTTAATCTACTTGAAAAATATCCATAAACATTAATTTAAGGCTCTACACGGGTGTAGACATCGCGGTAGACATCGCGTTGGGACTCGCGTTATAAGGAATTTTCAGTGGTATGCTACGTATGAAGTAACCTAAGTCTAAATTGTCCGTAGATTGATTTATGCAGAGCAGACCATCCGGAAATATTGAAAGTCGAAGATTTCCCTGTAGCTGTTTTAAAATAGCCTTTAGATACTTTGGCTTATAAGACCGGTCATATGTTTGTGTTGTATCACTTATTATGTCACTGCCACTGAAATCTCTTCGGTAATATGCTCCTGTTCTAAAGTTTATTTCTAGCTCTAAATTACCAGGTTTGACATGGAATATTACTGATTTGAATTTCCCAATACGCTCGTTCCTCAAATCTTTCAAAATAGAGCAATGTACTTCGTATGTGGGCGGAAGGTTATTCTGGTTTATTCCCGCGGGTAAGTATCCAAATGCTGGGTAAAAATTATACGCGGGATTTATTTTCCTTGGAGAGTATCGCGAAAGCCGTAACGCAAAGTCTTGTGTATGAGGAATATCTTGCCACAATGTTTTATCTGGTGGTACTGTTGTGATCATCAACTCTGGTACTCTAGGCGGAAAATATTTCATAACGTCCAAAAGCTTTCTATTAAACCGCAGAGGGATGGGGTCTTTTACTTGATATTTAATGTAGCTTAATGTTGGTGACCAAGACAGATTTATTCCCATTTCTCCATTATAAGTACATTGGGCAGCACTAATCCCGTTATCTGTGAAAGTTAATTCTACTAGATACATTTCTTTAGTTTTTGGGAATGCCTCTATTATGTCCGACATTCCCCCTCCATCCATGTTTAGTTGCATTTTAGCTCACCCATATTTTTATAAACCGATAAAATCGACCGATCGACCGTATACGCTCGATTGATCGATTATGTCCATTTTGGAAATATGTTTTACTCATCGGCATCCTTTTTTATCTTCTCCCAATGCAAGTATGGCTCCAACTCATTAGCCAACTTTTCCTTGTTAAACCGATAACACACTTCCTTGCCTCGAGCTCTCGTGCCACCCCACGAAATAAGTATCTCTGCTAACTTTATTCTCGACAGTGCCGTCTGATCGGGCATTATTAGTTTAGTAGGCAAACCATATTGATCAACTTCACCAGATTGTTCAACTCCATCTTGAAGTGAGAGTTGTTCCCATATGGTAGAGAACTCAATTTTAGTCTTGGGTGTATCCAGATACTGTGATTTGAGGACTCTTGCGATATATCCCTTTGAAGAATCGGCACGACTCCTGTGCGTGTTCTTATAATCTTTGTAAAGGGCCTGACCTATTGGTTCTTCTCCACTCAATTTCAAAGACATTCGCAATAATGGACCCCATATTTGTTTTAATCTTCCTGCCTCAGTTGATTGTAGGAATTGACCAACCGGCGTACTAGGGTCAACCGAATTGAAGCTTTCTCTGGTGACAACCTTTGCGACCCTCCAAGCCAACAGCTTATTTCGCAATGGGAAAAAATACTTTGGGTTAAGTGCCAATACATCATCCAAGTCTTTTAACGGTGCACCTTTGACCATATGGATCGTGATTGTCCGGCTAGAAAGAGCCTCATCCTTTATTGGATTAATGCCACTGAAAATTTTGATTCCGTATGTTGGAAAAGATTTGCTATAACGCTCGACCGTTCCATCATTAGAATAACCTGACCTGTAGATTCCGAGTTTATTTTTATCCTTTTCAAGGTCTTCTAATTCATCTTCTATGATTACACCTGGATTACCTCCGACAACAGGATTTTGGAATTTGCCCAAATACCGATAAATGTTAGCACTTGTGACTTCAACAGACCCAAACGTTCTGTATCCAAGCCACGAAACAATTGTGTCAACACAACTTTTTCCTGATTCTGGTGGTCCAAATAGATCAACATAGGGGACCTTGACAGTCAAGTCTTGATGATACGATAACAGACAAGTAGCTGTTAAAATGTGCTTAGACTCCTCATCAATGTACACAAACGAACTGAATTCTTTGAAAACTTCATCATACAACTCGCTAGTGGTCGGAACTTTTGAGGGCAGCTCGTCAAATTCGTACTCTTTATACAGCGATTTCTCCAAAGGTTTTATTGCTTTTCCAGAATCAGCATAGAGTTCGTCTTGAGTTATGAAAGCTCCTGATTTGTAGGTAAGAAAGGTTCGTTGACCTTTGAACATGATGGATTCATAAATCTGCCCAGTTCTATCATCAGTATATGCGGGAAAGTATGAATAATAATCTTCTTCATCCGCCATGATTTGAATTATTCATTTAACTTGTATAAAAGATTTATATTGTAATTACCTTTATTTATTTAATTAGATTTTTAGTCAGTAATTAAGTAGAACACGGGAGGTTAGAAATTATGCCAAGAAAATTTGTCTACCCAGAATGTCCCAATTGTAATGGACACAGTTGCCATGCTCGAACCAGAACTGGTGAAATGGTCTGCCAAATTTGTGGGTATATCTGGAAAAAAGATCTAACTGCCACTGAACCTGCAACCAAGAATTAGCTGTTTTGTGGGGCAATACACTATGTCTAAAGCATTTGATATGATCGACCCAGAGGACAAGAGGGAATTCAAGCGGCAGCGCGCCGAGGCAGAACAAGAAGCCATCATTAATGCTTTGCTCAAGGTCGGCGAGAGGCTTGACCAGAGACTAGCTCAGGTTAACAAAGAACGGAGTGAACAGACTCCTCCGCACGAGCCTCTGACTGGGTTCCAGCTAGCGACTCTGCCCAAGGGCGCAGACTATAGAACTTATGATTTTCCAGTGGCGAAGGTGGAGCCTCCAAAGCCAGATAGTCCACTCAATCGACTAGGGGGAGTGATTAATAGCGATGTCTCAGCCTAGCGATTCCGAGGTTAAGAAAGATGATGCAGAATTTAACGAGCTCATAGACCAAGCCAAGAAGAAAAAAGAGTCTGTAGGGGCCGTAGAGTTATCAAAACATTGTGCAGTTGCAGAACCAAAGCCCAATTTACTGGCGAATGCCCAAGTGAACCCCAATCAGCCAATTCCAATACTTACCCCTAAGACTTCTCCATTGCAAATACCATCGGAGTCTCCACATGAGAACTTTGTAAAACTTCTTGGCAAAATAACTGACGCACCCAAGTTCTTCTTGGAAGGAACTGCATACTGGGTAGATAGTGCATTACTTGGCGACCGTATAAAGATAAAGGGTGCTCGTGGAATTTTCCCAAGTTTGTACGTGATATTGGCAGGTATACCATCAGTGGCAAGAAAATCATTTCTAATTAACTCTGGTCTTCGGGTCTGGTCAGGAGCTAATAGGAGCTCTTACTGGAAAAAATCTGTCATAATGAATGGCACAGTTGAGGGCATTGCGGACGCAATAACCAATTATAAGATGGACAGCTACACTGCAATCTACCATGAATTTGGAACAACCCTGCTAGAATTTGGATCGAAGGATTATATGAATGGCATAATAGGGCTTCTTTCGAATCTATACTATGGGGAATGGTGGAAAGGATACCTATCTGGACACACAAAAGCACCTGCGATGAGAGAGGTTCCAGCAGGAACATACTTTACATTGCTTGGTGGTATGCAAAAGCCAAAAGAGAATGGTTACTTAATTCCTAAGAGTTTTCAACAAGGGTTGCCAAGGAGATGTGATATTCTAAATACTAGAAAGGGTGATTTCCCTCATACAAGAGACGAATGGAGACCCTACATTGACGAAGATATAGATGACAAGTATGATTTAGAATTTAAAACAATAATTGAACAATATCGTGAACTAAACAAATATTTGTATAGTTCTGTCACCAATTCTTACCAAGGCGTTGTTCCAGACGACCCAGATGAAAAGGAGCGACAATTCATTTGGGCTCTACTTACTCCAGTTAAGAATAAAATAAATGACATGGCTTGGGACTTCTACCAGCAGACTTTAGAGCACTATGACGATTCCTCTGCAGGAACTCTCGATTCAGAAGCCGAGAAACTAACGAAATTACTGGTCTTGCACGCAGTTACACATTACTCATTTCAAAATAATACTATAGGCGTTCAGGAAGTTAATTATGATGCTTTGCAACCCTTCTTCAAGCAGTATGAGGACAGATACATAGAACTCGTAGAACAAATTTGTGATGAAGATGAAGAAAGTAAACCAACGAATATATACAAAACTAAAATGCGTGTATTGAAATATGTTGGAAATGGGGCAAATACAACCACCGTTTTACACTCTTCTAATATGAAACAGAGAGATTTAGTGGATGCAGTTGAAACCATGCTTGCTTCGAATGAATTAGCAGCCATTAAAATTATTGACAAAGTTAAAGCCTTCAGGATGCTCTTTCCAAGTGTACTGTTTGCTAAGGAGTGGTTAAAGCAGTATAAGTGGGAAGAGACAGACCCAGCAAGGAGAAAGTTAGGAACTAGAATTTATGGTGCAGATAATTACCAACAATTTATTCAAGACTGGAAGGATTAACTATGAAAACGAATAATCGTAGAATCATAAATCATAGTATTAAAAAATATATGATTAATCTAAATGATAGTGCAAGGTTCTTGGGTTTAATATTTGAGATCCAAAAAGTATGATTTATGATTATGCTCACCAAATGATGGTGATATGTATGCCAGTTGATGGTAAACTGATGGTGGTAGCCGAATCATACTTTTTTTACGATTATTCGCCAAAAGTACGATTATTCGTTTACGGAGACCGAATAGGAGATGCAGGTTTTGAGTGACCCTCTAACCCAGACTATGAAAGCATTTAACAAACCAACTGAGCCAAGTAGCTTTACTAAACCCGCCACGCAGAAACAAAAGGAGCTGATCACGAAGCTATGCGCCAGAAATAAGGTTCCTGTTCCTAAATTCCTGAACGATATGAGCATTTCTGAAGCAAACATTTACACAAAAGGCTTGTTATTTTACCATTTTCGCACTTAATATTATTACACTAAGTTGATGATCAGTTCAGTTGATGGTGCCACTAAAAATATCCTTCTTAGGTTTGATCATCAGGGGCTCAAAAGAGGAATTACCATCTACATTCTATTTTATATTACCATTATCTTTATATTGTCACACTCGATAGATTGATCAAAGAATTTTTAGTAGTTAGTATTCTGAATTTCTTGGTGATTTTTCATGTCTTCAGAAGACCGTATTTCCGTTAGAAAATCTGAGCTGGAACACCTCAAGGAAATCTGTAAAAAAATTCAGCAAGTTCTGCATGGAGAGGGGTAAGCATCACGGAAGGTGAATGAGGCATGAGTCGCCCAAAGGGGAGTAAGCTAGCTCCTGAACATGTAGCGCATCTACGAGAATCGCATTCATCTGCGGAATACAAAGAGAGGGTCGGGGCAGTTTGGGCTCGTAAGATGGAAAGTGGCTGGATCAATCCCCGGAAAGGTAGTAAGCTCCCAGCTAAGACCATCCTTAAGCTCAAAGAAACTTTAAGAAAGAAACGAGAAGATGAAGCTCATCGGGTTGAGGCATCCAGCAGCCCAGTGAGACTGGAGAAATAAGCTGTGGGGATTATGTCTCCTGTAGATAGTGGCATCACTAGGGTAGTGGAACAGTCCCTCTACTGCCCTCCCCACACTTTTAGAAAAGTGCCAATCATGAATGGTGAATTGGTAACGATAATAGTTTAGATATAGTTTAGATTATGGTGACTTGAGTGATTAGGCAACCCTTTGATTACTCAACAGTTATGGTCGATGCACACGATGATATCCTCTTCATATCGGTGAGTTTTCTGGGCTGTTGGTGAAATTCTCTTGGTAATGACCATAATTCACGAAGATTAACCCAAATTCCATACAGAATCTCGTATTTTCACTCTGAAATATCTTTGATAGAATTTGAGAGGATCATTAAGTATGTGTACTCAATGGTTTCATGGTGAGTTTGATATGAGTCAATCAATAATTCATGGTCATTCCGAGAGGTAATTTGTTATGAGCTTGAGTGGAATAGAGAATTTGATCATAGCTGAATTGAAAACTCTAGCTAAGGATTTTCTAAATTGGCTAATTCGCCACTTATAGGAGGCCGTAAAATGTTTCGAACAACCGCTTTTATCATTGGTAGTGAGAAGAGAGTTTACTTCACCGAGTTTAAAACTGAGATTCCAATGGCAGATCGTATCTGCTCCGCTCCCTTAGTTCGAAAGGGTGCATGGGACAATTGGGGGTCAGGAATAGCCACCAAGCTCAATCAGTATTGTGTCTTTCCTGGAGAGATATCAGTGGAGAAGGAGTGGGATCATCACGGACCGTGCAACCAACAGAGTATGGTCATGATTGAGAGCAGACTTAGAGAACTCTATCTCAGAAAACGAGATGACCTTAAGGTTCACGGTCTCATGTATATTGTTTTTCGCCCCATGAAATCTGAGGAACTCAAGACGATGCCGAAAGAGTGTATTCCTGCCATATTGCCCTCCCGTAGAAGGATAAAACTAAGTCCAGAAGATGCAGCTCTGGAAAAAGAGCTTCATGAATTGTCTAAACAGACCGAGTTGAAGTAAATGGCTAAGCGAGAAGAAGAACCGAAACCAGAGCCAGAGAGATGTTATCCTAAAATTCTCCGATCTAGTTCTCGTAGAACCTCCGTTCTCGAAGCAAGTTTTTCAGCTAGCTTTATATGCGCAAAAATAGATTTTCGCACCAAGTCAATCAATCTGATGACATCATTTGGTTCGATCTGAATCGAATACGATGCATGAACGATTTTGCTCCGCATTTTGTACATATCCTTGACGAATTGGCTCAACTCGAAGCGCTTCTGACTCTCCAGTTCAAGTAGGCATGCCAACCGAAGAGCAAGTTTGTAACCAGTTGCTGCATACAATGCCTCGAGGGAAATGAAAAGATTCACGATTTTCAAATCTGGTCTCTCAGCATACAAAGCGGTTTGAAGGAAATCTTGGGCGAGTCTAATACAAGAAAACCCTTGGTTGGCTAATCTTGAAATGTCGAGGGACAGCTTCCAAGCCTGCCTTAAGGTTAAGTTCAATTGATCCTGAGAATATGGCTGCCCTCCTACTAGTTTTATTGGACCCAACTCTGAAGGCAGAGTGCCGACTCTTGGTTTAGCCGAGTGGATCATACTGGCACCCAAAGGTTGAACAATTCTAGCCCTACCATTGATGAGCGAATACGACTGCATAAAATCTTGAACCTTCAACTCTCCAAATCGTCTTGCTTCATCCACGGATGAAGACGCCACACTGACAGCTACACCAGTTCGAACACCGTTATCAATAAAGCCGTGAAGCACCTTGAAAGATTCTTCTCTGATATTCGCAAATAGCCGAAACTCATCCGAAAGCTCGACGACCACCTCATCTGGTAACTCAATTCCTTCAATTGTGAACATAACTTCCCAGATGTCAAGGTCTGTTTGCACTTCCTCGGACGACAAGGTGAGGTTGCTCCTTTCTTTTTGAAGAAATTGTTTTGGGCTATAAGCCTTTGCACTCGTTCCTACTTAGGTGAAGTAGGCGTCACCTCCGCAGTCGGCTCTACTCTTGGTTCTTCACCATTTCAATCATCTCTTTATAGAATAAAATTTATAGCAACATATTAAGGTTTGTGATGTTTAGTATTATTAAAATTAGGAGGGATGACAGTTAAACATACGTAAGTTCATTAAAAACAGTCAGCCCATTTTTTTCCTTCAAGGTTATAGTTATTAACGGAAGTTAACCTAAACTTTCCTACATGGAAGGTGTGCAAAATCAATTAGAACGCATAGAAAAGAAGTACGAGCATTATAAATCCCGAAGAAATGCACGACACAAGCGACAAATAATTTATTTGGTCGTTGCTGTGTTTTTTGTTATCATTGGATTATTAGTATCGATCTATGCCTCTCCGCCCTACAAAGTATATGGAAATTGGGTAGTTGCCCTTACTATTTACGCTATATTTTTTGTTTGGTATCTTTCTAAAAAGGAGCCTATCGAAGAAGACATCTTTGCAAGTCTTTATGAAAGTTTAAAGTGCTTCGAAGAATATCACGAAGATAGCAATAAAGACCATCTTAAGAGGATTAGAGGCAAACTTAAACAGGCTATAATTAGATCAAGAATAGGATACGCTGCTAGAGGGGGCAACAGATATTCAAAAACATACATTGAGGAAATAATAAGACCATTCAATAGGTTGGCTACAATTCTTAGAAAGATCCGATTGTTAATTATGCAAGGCGACAAAGAGAGCTTAACAAAAGCTCAAAGTAAAATTCAAGAATTAATGTTTCTCTTTGCGACTAGTTTTACTGCGGATTCGTTAAAAAGCAAAATTGAAGAAGTTGACCGAGATCTCCCTGAACTTAAACAGAAGTCCTTGACAGATTCTCTTGCTTCATTTTGGAGGAACGAATATGTTCGATTTTCAGTATCTTTAATTTTAGGATTCGCGGCAGTTGCGACAATACAGTATATTTGGACATCGGTTATAACTCCCGAAACTACGATATTAGGAGGGATCGCTCTGGCAGCCCTATTGTATGCTGCTATTAGGGGGCAAGGCTCAAAGACGCTTCCGAACTAAACTTTGTATATGACGATTACAAGGTAAAAAAGTCGTCATCATTCGCTTTGTGATTGGAGAGAGACCATCAAAATATGTAGGTCTGATTAAAGATCCGTAGATCCAACTTCCACGGCATTATCTAAAAAACTCCAAATCACTTACCTTCTTTTGCTCCGCCCGGAAATCCTACCCCAGCACTTATAAAAACAGCTTAACTCTCAAGAGAGGCTATGAAACCTGTCCAATTCTGTTTTCTTGTTTTAATATCCTTTATGAAAGATATGACCTGAGATATCCCTGGAACCAACCTTCCAGCAGTGAAAGAGCCTGCATTTTTAGCAATACTGCTCATCAAACGGGCATCCTTCTGTTTTTTTATTAAAACGGTATTGCGATAACGCTCAAACTCTTCTTCAATTCTAACAACTTCATGTTGCATATCTTCGCTGTTTACAGCATCATCTGTAATTTTTTTACGAAAATCTCTCAGAAAAACGTTATTTCGAATTCTTTCTATTCCTATCATTTCTGGACCGTCAGGCCTTTGAAGCACGGGAATTCTTGAGATAGTAATACCTTCAGCAAGTTGAGCTTCTCTATGAATAGCGGGATATTGAAATATCCTAGGAATAGTAAATCGATTTGTGACAAGTTCTATTTTATTAGCAGTAATCTGACTCAATTTTTTTGCTAACAGAAAATCTGTTACGATATTATTCATGTTCATTGAGTCGCCATGTACATTTATTTCATCAAATTTAAATCCTAAACTATGATTATCAATTGGAGCATGAGGTCCAGGTTCTAATCCAAAGACAGTTTTAATAACTTCATTATAATTACCAAAATTTGGTTGAGAAGAAAGATTTAGAATTGAGTTTACATATCGCCTTTCGCTTTCATTAACCCCGTTCCTAGAATATGTTAAAATTGGTTTAATTTGGGGGAGTATTTCCAAATTTTCAGTTAAAAATTTTACAAATGGTTGTGATCTCATTGTCAATGGGCAAAGCGCCTCATGAAGAAACCAAATCTCATCGAAAAGAGTTGCCAATCCTTGAGGGGATTCTAGAATAGGTGTCCAATGCCAATCGCTTCGTTTAGTGAATACTCTGCCGTGATCATAGAAGTATGCAGTTGGGGAACTAAGCCCAACAAATGCAATTCTCATAATAATCGTATTGAAATAATCTCTATAATAAAATTATAGGATAGCTGCTTTAAGATATGCGTCATCTTTAAATTTTTCATGCCTGAGACTTCAACTGCTCAATGGTCTGAAGAACTTCACTTAGGAACCTGTCCTTAAGAAAAAATTAGAACAGTGTCTTCTGTTTCGTCTCCTTCCCCTTACCTAGAATCTCCAAAATTGGTTTTACTAAAGACTTTAGTTGCTCTTCCATTCTGCCATAATCAATCCTAATGTTTTTGGGAAGGTCAGAACTCTCGTTAAAGGCTATAATATCAGTCTTGCCTTGTAACCACAATAGTTTGACCACATCTCCTGTTTTGAACTTGATTCCGAATGCCTCAGCATTCTTTATACCCCGAACATGATAGGCATTGACTTCGTAATCATCAAGATTCCTGTTCAACTTCATCTGAATTGCTATATCCTCCAAAGTAGCGGCCCTGAAAAATTCCAACTGATCTTTAAGGTAACTCTGGATGGACTTAGTCGATCTCTCATGAAGAGCAATCTCATACAAATCCCTCTGGAATGCCTGAGCAAAGGTTGACTTGGCTTGACGAAACAACCCAACTATTTTCAGTTTATCCTCTTTGTTTAAGAATGCATAATTCTTCTTCCCCAAGAACATAATGGTCTTGGCATAATCCGAAAACTTGAGCCTTAATTCCGATTTTGTGATAGGCAATTGATAGGTCTTCTTGAAATAGGATTGAAGATGCTCTGCTAGATTTCTCGCCAATTCCTCTGCTTTCTCTTGTGAGACTTCTACCATCACGGAATCTGTGTCGGCATAATAAACTTTGAAACCTTTCCTTTCGCACTCAGCAATTGTTTCTTTAAGCCCCTCCCTTCCCAATGAAGTGATAAAGGATGCTAAATCTCGTGAGTGTATTGAAAATTTCTCATTAGCTAATGCTCCATACATTGCATTTTGTGTGACCTTTACCCTTTCTCTTTCAACCTTAGTGTCTAAATATTCGGGATTGCTCTCATTCATCGTTCTTAACTTCTCTTCGAGTTCACTTCGAGTCTTGGATAATCTTTCAAGTGCCTCTGGAATGAGACCTTTCTTAGAAAAATCTAACATTGGCTTGGAATCAACAAACTTGACCATTTCTGGTGAGAGATTAAAGTCCATCATTATTGAAGGATAATACTTCGAGAAATCAAGAATTGCCACACCGGAAAAGATACCTACTGGTGGATCAAGAACAAACCCTCCTTCATACCAACCTTTACTGGTATCGTCAATCTTGGGAAGCTCTTCGCCACGTTCCTTAGCTATCTGAGCTAAAAGTGCTTCAATAATGGGAATTGACACTATTTAGCCTCCATTTTTGCCAATACCACTTCCAACTCGTCCATCATCGTGCTGACTTTTGAGAGCTTCTCCTCTAATTGCTTATATTTTGCAAAGAGATCACCAAGTCTGCCATTATTTTGTGCCTCCTCTTGCTTTAGTTTTATCAGCTCTTCCTGATCACTCATGACCGTCAAGAAGGGTTCAGCTTTCTTATAATGCTCAGCTAATTGCTCAATTGAGTATAGGCCATAGACCCTCTTGACATAATCCTTATGCCCCAGAAGGGCTTCCACAATATCTTCTGGGCATCCTTTAGACTTCATGGTTGTGTTGAAGAACTTCCTGAAAGTATGGTTATGAATGGTCATTCGATTAGTACGGGAATCTTTTATGTCCAATCCAATCCTCTTTAGCGAGTTATTGAGCATTAACTGGGAATTCCCTTCCGTAAATGGGAATATGAGATCACTTTGGGTTTGCCGATGGTCAAGATAATCCGTTAAAAATTCTCTCGCCTCACTAGAAATAAAGACAGTTCTAGGGTCTCCTGACTTAGTATATCTCAGAGTTATCCTAACTGGATCGGAATTGAAGTCTATATCGGAAGTTGCTAATCGACTAACCTCTCCTATTCTGGCACCACTTGAAGCCAATACCAAAAGGAGAGCTTTACCCACCGGTTGGGTTACATTCATGATTATTTTCCTAATATCAGCAGGTTTCAAGAGTCTATCAACAGTTCTTGCTGAATTACCATGAATCCTCCTACGAGACTTCTTCCAGAATTTATAGGACATTTCTATGTCATTTTCAGATAGGAAGACCCTTATTGCACTCATTTTGGTTCGCATTGATAGAGGCGGACTATTTCTCTGCTGGTGACCAGCCAACCAATTGGTGATATCGTCTTGAAAGTCTCTTTTCTCAACTACATATTTGTCTGCCATCGCACCAAGATCAAAATCTTCTGATTCGGAAAGCCCATAAGCAGACCTTAGAAATTCTCTTATTGTTGATTTAGCTACTCCAACGGTGCTCTGACTACTATATTCCGTCAAATATTTGAGGGATTGGTTCATGCTTATCCTCATTAATCAAATAATAAGTATACTAAATAAAAAGATATCGGATAAAATCTGATGTTATACGGGTAATTTATTAAAAAAACATGATTTTCTGCCCGATTCTCACTACAGAATTTTCATACCAATGTATCACTTGGTGACATTGGTAACGAAGTGGACAGCGAAGAGATGACCCTGGTATGACATGGGCACAATGATGAAAGTGGCGTTGAATGCACTTCCGTCCTTCTTCTTCATCGTTGCATGGAAAGTAGAGGCAGCATAATCATCCACGGCTTTCCAGTAGGATGAGGCTACAATTTCATGACTCTGCTTCGCAACAAACGGATCCAAGTAACCTTGAACCTTAGCCCACTCCTTTGGGGACTTATATCCCAGCAAAGTAGCAAATTTTGCATTACACGCCTTGTGGTCGTCATCGAGATACAAATATATTGGCTGCTTCGATGACTTAAGGATCTCATCCATCTGTTGGCTTAACCCCTCCACCAGCTCATCATGGTGCTTTTCGGAAGATGGTAGCTTTTTAGGCATAAAATTCCCTTCGTTTTGTAATTGATTAAGAAGTTCAATAAACCTACCTGTCAAGCTTATTGGTTCTTAGTGGAGGTAACTGCGGGAGATCTTTTTTTATTATTTGGTAGAAAGTGGACCGGTTTGGGGTCCACCTGCAAATGGGTGTGGAACCGCAACTAGTATGTAGAATTTGATGGTGTCTGATGGTAGAATTGATGGTGGTGGACCGGACGGGATTTGAACCCGTGGCCTCCCGCACTTTGGTACGGAGGCTGCTTGCCCGCATTGCCAAGCGGGCGCTCTGCCAGTCTGAGCTACCGGCCCATCAGTGCAATAGACGAAACACTCTTTTAAAAAGTTATTGAGTAGGAATAGAGGAGCTTTGGGGTGTAGTTGTTTGACCTCTAATCAACCTTGGACATCATTTTCTCGACAGTGTCCCTAATTATGGGCCAGTCAGCCTTGCGTGGGATGGTGAACTTTTGTTTCCTTGACCACTTATCGCCGCTTTTGTGCCACATGTACAACATCACTTTCTTCCTTCCAGCATCTCCAGCTAGGACGACGGCAGTCCACCAACTCTCGTTCTTGGAAATTGTTACGTATTCCAGAACGTTAATCATCTCGTTCGTTGGTAGTTTTTCGCTATTTGGTTCTATTTCTGACATTAAGAGAACACCTTCTGTAGAGGTATACTAACCCTTGCCAATATTTCTAGCGGACATTAGGAATGACGACTACCTTATGTGATTTAAAAATGATCAGAGCACGGTTTTGGTTCGTGCAGCTAGTCCCTTAATTTTGGAGTTTTACCGTAGCCGCAAGCGCTACAGAACTTCTTCCTAACGTTGAAGCTTCTGCGTCCGCATCGCCTGCAGGGGATATGCGTGATCCCCCTGTTTCTTTTTCCGAATGACGTTGTACCCTTCATTCATATCACCTTGGCGATGGGGAAACTATTACGACATTGTCACCCCTGACAATGATTGTTCCCAACTTCTTGGGCTCCTTCTCCGCTATAAGCTCCTCAGCATTCTCAAGAACCAGATTCAAGTGCTGGTCGAAGCTCTTCATCGTACCTCGGACTTCCCTTCCGCCCTTGAGCTTAACAAGGACAAAAGAGCCTAAAGATTCGCTCAGTATTTCTGTTGCGCCGAACTCGCTCATAGTTTATTCCTGCCGTAAAGGTTAATTAGCAATCTCGGTTTATGGGAGACGTTATTTAAGTTTATCGGAGATCGTAAAAAGTTGCTAATAAAGAAGAGACACCCCCTGAGCTCCAAGGATCTGAAGGTCCTCCTTGAGGAGGCGAAGAAGGTTTGCCCCCCTCTGGCCGACCACATTGACAAGAAAGAGGAGATAGAGATCGTGGAACTGGCCAGTGGCGACAAGATATATCTTCAACATGGCAAGCCAGTGCTTATGGAGAAGGAGGGCATAGTGATTCCATCCCTTGCGATGCCTCAGGCGCTTCTTGAGACGATTCCTAAAGTCGTTGTTGACATGGGTGCAGTGCCATTTGTTGTGAACGGAGCGGACATCATGGCGCCAGGGATCAGGTCTGCAGCGGAGGGCATTCAGGTTGGGGACCTGGTCCTAGTGGTGGACGAGAAGCATTCCAAAGGACTAGCTATGGGCATCCTGATTATGGAAAGGGGCGAAGTCCTCCAGAAGAAGAAGGGGAAGGCAATCAAGAACGTTCATTATGTAGGCGATGAGATCTGGAATTGGACGCGGGCTATCTGAGCCGACATTCCATGTCCTTATTACTTTATGCGCAACCTGTCGCCCACGCTCGGAGCAGAAGCGTCGATGCGGAAGAACCGCCTGACACAGTCAGCCATTCCTAAGCACTTGGACTCCTCCCCGTGAACGATTAGTGCCTGCTTGGGTCGGGGTGATATGTTGTTCACAAACTTGAGCAGCTGCCTCCGGTCGCTGTGGCCCGAGAATCCGTCCACGGACTTCACATCCATCTTCACCTGGACAACGTCTATCTTGCCCATGGAGTCGCTGATGGGGATCTCCCTGACCCCGCGAAGGATGGATCTGCCGAGTGTGCCCTCAATCTGGTAGTTGACGAAGATCATGGTGTTGTTCGGATCTGGGGCGAGGAGCTTGAAATACTCGAGGGCTGGACCACCTGTAAGCATACCCGACGTCGCCATTATTACGCAGGGCGCACCCTCAGCAATGTCCGATCTTGCGCTCCTATCGTCCACGCTGATGAAGTGATCGCTCAGGAACGGGTTCTCGCCCTTGTGGAATATCCTGTTTTTGAGTTCACGTGCCAGCTCTTCTGGGTAGGCCGTATGTATTGCCGTTACTTCCTGCAGCATCCCCTCGATGTAGACGGGGATCTGTGGTAAAGAGCCAAACCTTATCGCCTCGTCCAGGACCAGCATAATCTCCTGAGCCCTCCCCACAGCAAGGATGGGGATGAGCACCTTGCCACTCTTCTGAATAGTGTTCCGTATGTACTCTAGGAACTGGCGTTCGGTCTCCTCCCTTGTGGGTACAACGTCGTTGGGGGCGCCGTAGGTGCTTTCCATTATAAGAGTCTCTGCCCTGGGGAAGGAGGATGTTGCGGGCTCAAGCAGGCGGGTCTTTGCGTACTTGAAGTCTCCCGTATAGACGATGTTGTGGAGCCCTTCACCAACGTGAAGATGAACCATAGCCGAACCCAGAATATGCCCGGCGTTGTGGAGCGTAAGCCGTATGTCGGGGGATATATCATTCACCTCCCCGTAGTCTAGGGTGATTGTGTTGAGGAGGACCTTCTTGACATCCTTCAGCCCGTAGGGGGTTGGCTTCCCTTCCTTTACGGCAACATCGAGGTAATCAAGCTGGAGGAGGGTCATCAGGCTCTTTGTGGGCTTCGTGCAGTACACAGGCCCGCCGTAGCCGTACTTGAAGAGAAGTGGAACAAGACCACAATGATCCAGGTGAGCGTGGGTAACCACGACAGCATCAAGCTCCTCTATATCGAACTCTGCAAGGTCGAGCCTCGGGAATTCATCGAAGGGGTTCTGAGCACCTGGCTTGACACCGCAGTCGATGAGCACCTTGCTCTCGAGGGTCTGCACGAGAATTGCCTGCCTACCCACCTCCCTAAAGCCGCCGAGAGCCGAGATGGTTATCCAACCATTGTTGTATACCTTAGGCCTGTGGATCCTTCGCCCTACCTTCTTGAGGAAGTCCAGGCGGTAATCCTGTTCCTTGCCCATGTAGTAGAGGCTCTGCTCGATGATCCTCGACTTTAGCGGCGGGGATCTAATTATTGTTGAACGCCAACCAGTGCTTGATGCAATGTCCCTGAGCGTGGAGCCCCCCTTCCCGATCACCAAGCCTGGCTTCTTTGCGAGGATCGTTACTTCGCCCGTGCCTTCGTCGAAGTTCATATCGGTTATCTCTGCTTCCTTTGGAATGAGCTCCTCGATAGTCTTCTTTGCTTCGTCTGTCTTCTTCCTAGCACCTGGATCGGCTCTGACGATGACTCTTTTCTTTATCTCCCGTACAATCCTTTTTATGGGCTCGCTGTTCTCAATGAGGAGGTTCGGATTGTTTGCGTAGATTATGATTGAGGGACCTTCGAATTCAACCTTTGTCAGCCGCGCTTCCGGCGGAATCTCACGTACTATAATCTTCCTAATCTCTCCGAATGTATCGATCGTGCCTGAGTTATACATCCACAACGCACCTTTGCTTGCTGGGAAACGTGATTCAGTCCAGGTACTTCAGAATCTCCTGGTCTGTGAGCTCCCTGATACCCTCCTTTGTGAGGGTGATAACATCTATCCCTTCGCCGCTGCCAGGGTCCCGCTCAATGGCAGACTTTACTGCCTTTACAATGACCGGCAGCGCCTCCGAGACCGCCGGGTTTTTCTTTAGAATCGCCTCCAAGACGCCCAACGCGTAGGGCGACCCCGAACCCGTGGAGATAAATTTCTCCTCACTCAAGGTTCCGAACCAGTCTAGGACAAACATCCTCGGCCCTTCCTCGTCGACACCTGCTATTATCAACTGGACTATGTACGGGAAGTACTTGGAGTTGAGGAGGACGTTTGAGGTGAACGTCGCCACTGACTTCGTTGACACTGGTTGACGGTTGGTGAGCTTCATGAGGTTGATCTGTGACTTTAGGAAGTCCATTATCATTTGGGCGTCTGCGACAAGCCCAGCTATGGTTGCTGCTTTGTTCTCGTCGAGCACGAAGAGTTTTCTCCCTTTTTTGTGGGCAATATACGTCCCTGCAGTAACCCTTCTGTCGGTAGCCAAGATTACTCCGTCATTGCAAACTATACCTACCGTGGTTGTACCTTTCTTCAGTTTCTCGTAAAGCTCTTGTTTGTTTTTGATTTCTTCAGGCAGCACAGAGGACTCCTCCGCGATCGTAAAGAATGAGCGAAGTCAATTAGAAAGGACTTTATCCTTATATTTAAGGGTGACGTAGATGGCTACCAGAAGGAAAAGAGGTCCCTTCGGTTTTGGAAGGAACACCTTCTTGAAGGGATCGCATAATGGAGATAGCCATGTATATTAAGAGTATGAATAAACTCTTCTCTGCCATAGGTAAGAGGTGGTTGAAATGATGCACATCCATGCCATCAATTTGCCCAGATTTGTTATAGTAGGGCCGCAGGTACTGCCAAAGATTGGGGAAGTACTCGCTAGGCTTAACGTAAACGGTGACGTTCTTCTGCTATGCGGTGAGACCTTTACTAAGGACCCAATGGAGCTTGTTGAGGAGAACGTTAAGAAGCTGCACCTCCCAACACACGTCGTGAAGGTAAAGGATGCGACGGAGGAGACCTTGGGGGAAGTCGAGACTGCCATAAAGGACACAAAATCGGTAATGGTGATCAGCGTCGGCGGCGGAAAGACAATTGACATTGCCAAACTTGCTTCATTCAAGCATGGGATACAGTTCATAAGCATCCCGACTTCAGCTGCCCACGATGGCATAGCGTCCCCAGTGGCAGCTCTAAAGGGATGCAATGGATCCACCTCTACGATGGCGCAGCCGCCAGTGGCGCTCCTAGCAGACACAGACATTATTGCCAACTCGCCAAGGAGACATATAGTCAGCGGCGTAGGCGATATAATCGCCAAGTACACAGCAGTGAGGGACTGGAGCCTCGCCCACCGCCTGAGGGGGGAGTATTACGGAGAGTATGCCGCATCCCTGGCGCTCATGTCAGCAGAGCTGATAACCGAGAACATCGACCTCATAGACAGGAGGCTAGATGTGGGGATACGTTCCATGATCGAGGGGCTCATCAGCTGCGGCTACGCCATGTGCATAGCAGGAAGCAGTAGACCATGTAGCGGATCAGAGCACCTCTTCAGCCACGCGCTTGACAAGATATGTGCGGGGCAGGCCCTCCATGGCGAGAAGTGCGGCGTCGGAACGATAATGATGATGTATCTGCATGGTGGAGACTGGAAGAGTGTAAAAGAGGTTCTCTCAAAGGTGGGAGCGCCTACAAGTGGTAAGGAGCTTGGCATAAAGGACGAGCAAATAATAGAGGCGTTGACCATAGCCCACACGATAAGGGCGGACAGATACACGATCCTTGGCGAGAAGGGCATTGCCCGTGAAGCGGCCGAGGACCTTGCCAGGATAACTGGCGTTATAGAATGAATTCAATGAGGGAAAAAGCGGGACAGGTGGGCTTGGAATGAATAAGGTTATAGTGACCCTAGTAGGTGAAGGGCAGGCCATCAAGGGCTTCAGGTTCGTTGTAGCGCAGCCGCCGGCCATCTGCAAAGAATGCAAGCTCTTCCTAGTCTGTATGGGAAAGCTAGTACCCGGAAGGGCATACGAAGTTGTGGAAGTCAAGGACAAGCAACACTACTGCAACCTCTATGAAGACAAGGTAAAGGTGGCTAAGGTGGTTCCGTCCCCGATCGAGGTGGTAATAAAGTCCCAGCATGCAATCGAGGGCATCACCATCACTTTCGCAGGGGTAGAGTGCGAGAAGAAGGGCTGCGCAATAGAAAGGCTGTGCAAGCCAGAGGGCGTCAAGAAAGGTGAAAAGATAAAGATAGAGAAGGTCTCCGAGAGCGTCTCAGAGATGGCCCTCTGCAAGAAGAAGCTGAAGAAGGTTACTGCTCTCGTGGTTGAGTCTTCTTCCTAGAGCGTCCGCCTTCCTTAGCAACGTGCTTCTCGGTTTCTTTTGGCTCTTCTTTTGCCACAGGCTTTGCCTCTTCCTTTACTGGCTCAGCCTTCTTCTCCTCAGGCTTTATCTGCACTTTTTCAGGCTGCTTTAGAACGTGGGATTCCGTGAACTGGACCGTAGCGACCTCAGGGAAGTACTTCCCGATCTCTTTAGCTATGCCTTTCTTCGCGAACTGGATGTCCTCAAGCGTGAAGGACTCCTCGGGCATCTCCACGGTGACCATAGTTCCAAGGTTTGAGATCATGAACTTGTCCTTCTTAACGTTCACAATCCTCCTGTGTATGAGCTCACGCATCCTGTCAGCCGGATCGGAGACGACCTTCCGGATATAAAGCTTGGTGATGAGGGTCTTCCCGGCAAGCGGGTGGTTGTAATCGACGATGACCCTACCGCTGCCGACACTTCTTATCGTAGCAAGCTGGCCGCCGACCTCTATCCTTGCGCTAGGCCTCGGAGTAACGCCCTGCTTGGTTAGCTCCCTGGCTGGAATAATCCTCACCTTGCTGGCATCCCTCTCGCCAAATGCCTTGACTGGGGCGATTTCAAGGTCCTTCTCCTGACCTTCATCTGCCTCCAGGAGTGCCTCGTCTATGCCCTTGATCATCCACCCCTGGCCCACGACAATGAGCTTCGGCTCGTACACCTGTTCAGGGCTGTAGACGTTAGCGGCCTTGGCCTGATCCTCCATCGTGACATCAAAGACCTCATTCGTGTCCTTGACTTTTAGGCTGTAATCGACGAGGACGAAATCTCCATTCTTGATAGGCATCAATGATACACCAACCGTGGAATCATAACAAGAAACTCCTCTTTAAAATCTTTTTGTTTACATTATGTAGATAGCGAGCTGTAACCAGGTGAGCACGATGGTTAGGAAGAAGCCAGCGAGAACCTGGTTGCGGGTGTGAGCACCTAGCGTGATCCGCGCCCAACCCACGGGCAGAATGACAAGGAGGAGTGGAAGCATTACAGGGCCGAGCATGAAGACAAAAAAGGTGGCTGGTCCGGCAACCCCAGAGGCGTGAATGCTTATCTTCCATTTTAATGTGATGAGGGTCATAACAGCAGTGTTGACGACGTAGCACGCCATAAGGGCTATCACGCTTTTAGGGGCGCTAAGTGCAAGTAGTAGAAGCATTCCGATGAGGTAGCTGACAAGCGCAGCAAGAAATGGCTTGAACCTCGTCCCCCTCTCTGAGGCATAGACATCACGGATTATCCCCCTCTTCCTCATGTATAGGATCACACCTGTCGGAAGGGCAGTCCCGAAGATGACTGCAATAAGCAGCAGGGTCGGGGCAGCAGGTGTCGAAAGATAAAGTATCAAGGCGACGAAGGCGTAGAGTGAAACGAAGGGAGCATTGAAGACAGCAGAGATGACCTGTGCAATCGTCTTTCTATCATTCATTTGGCAACCATCTGCTCTTCCGCATCTATCGCGTCTGCCTGTTTAAATCTGTTTTATCTTGAAAATCCTGCCAAAGGAGTTCTAATTGGCGCAAACTTCAATTCGGCATTGCAAGAAAGGTATAGGGTTGGGAAGCGTCTGGAGGGTAGCAGTTGGCTGGAGAAGTGGAAGTGAAGGCGAGGGTAGAGAGCAAGGAAAAACTGGCGAAGAAGATCGAATCCCTGGGAGGGAGGTTCACGAGGGAGGTTGAACAAGAAGACATTTACTTTGTGCACCCGTGCAGGAACCTTAGAGAGAGGGATGAGGCGCTGAGGTTGAGAAGGGAGGGAGAGAAGTGCATACTGACATTCAAGGGCAGGAGGGTTGGCAAAGAGGCAAAGATGAGAGAGGAGGTCGAAGTGAGGGTTGACGATTTCGAGGCAATGAAAAATATCTTCAGCCAGTTGGGATTTGAGAAGTTTTTCACTATACGCAAGAGCAGAAAGGACTTCTCCCTCGATGGGGCAACAATTTCGTTGGACTCGGTGGAAGGTCTCGGGGAGTTCGTGGAGATTGAGATCGTGGTGCCATCGATGGAAAAAGATGTTGTGGAGGATGCCAACCGTATGCTGGAGCTAAAAAAGAAGCTGCTTGCTATAGCCGAACGGCTTGAAGTGCCCACCGAGAGGCTGACCACGGAGTCTTACTTGGAGATGCTGGCATCAAAGAGCTCTTCTTCCATTGACCGGAGGTAGAGCTCTAGGATCTCGGTCCTGCTGCGGACCATCCTTTTTGCCGTGTTCGTGTAGAGCAGTCCCTCAAGCTTCAGGAGCTTCTCGCGAATGTGCTGGGGTATCCTCTCAGCAGAATAGCCTTGCTCAAGGTTGTACTGAATGGTTCGGTAGATCCCTATGGCGCCCATCGCATCCAAGCGATCTGCATCCGCCAGGACCCGCGCCTCGGTAGTCTTTGCCACCCTCCCGCTGGAGAAGCTATGAGGCAATATAGCCTCGCGGACCTTGATACAAAAGTAATTATCAAAGCCCATGGATGATAAAGTCGTGAAGGCAAACTCGGCGCTCCTAAGAGCGTGATCTTCATCTAGACGCATGGTGTCATGGAATAACGCAGCTATGTCGAGAACCTTGAGATCGGCGCCCTCCTCCCGCCCGATCTTAGAACAGAGTGCCCTTACGCGGATCGTGTGCTCCCAACCGTGGGAACCGATCTCGGTGAAGGCTGACCTGCACAGGTCTTCGATGCTCGGAAGAAGGCGCTTGTAGAGATCGTTTCTAGGCGGTCCCGTGCGCAACGCATACGCCTCCTCGCAGATTGTCTACCTCGACCAGAGCATAGTTGCCCCTGAAGGCTGGCCCTGGATTGAAGACCACTGTGCGCCCGACGTGCTCCACGCCGATAGCCTCGTGGATGTGCCCGCACTGGACCATCAGGGGGGATGTTTTGAGAATGAGATCCCGCAGCTTGACGCTACCTACGTGCAGATTAGTCCTTGTCCTGTCCACCACTTCCCCCCGTGGCGGGTTATGAACCACCAGCATCAAAGCATTTGCGCTATGCTCACCATAGCATTCTGCTATGTTCTTTGTTATGATTCTCAGCATCTCCTCCTCGTTTATCTCGAAGGGGGTTCCGAACGGGGTGGGGGTAGACCCGCCGCATCCGATGAGCGTGATACCGAAGTAGGACTTGCACTCGGTCTCCAAGCATGAGCCCTTTGATCTAACACCGCCTCTGAACTCGATGGGATCGCAGTTGCCAAGTACGTAGCAGTATGGCACGCCAGTCTTGTCAATAACATTCAAGGTTTGTTCGATATCCTCGCCATTACCGAAGTGGGATATATCACCTGAGATCGTTATCAGGTCAACCTTCTGATTAAGGAGAACCTTGCCGAGTATTGTGTTTAATGATGATATTTTTCCATGTATGTCCGTAAGGCAAAGCAGCTTTAGGGGCATCGAACCACCAAAAACTTTTAAGACTACTAAGAGTTTATGATACTTGCTTTTTAATATATCCAGCCACGGGTGTTTGTCTTGTGTTTGGCTGTCCCTGCTAGAGTTGTAAAGATAGAAGGGGAGTGGGCAGAGGTGGATATCGGTGGAATAAGGAGAGAGGCCTCCCTAGCGTTGGTGGCGGACCGCGGCATTTCAGTCGGAGACTACGTGCTTGTCCATACAGGCTATGCAATAACAAAGGTCGATGAGGAGGAGGCGAGGTCCATACTCGAAACCTGGAAGCAGGTTATGGCAGCCGAAAAAGAGATGCAGCTTTAGGGTGATCGGCTTTTGTATTCAGAGTTCAGGGACAGGGAACTTGTGGCTAAGGTAGCCGCCGAGATTCGGGAGTGGTCAAGGGGCGCAGAAGTAAGGATAATGCACGTCTGCGGCACCCATGAGTGGGCCATCACGCACTCGGGGATAAGGGAGATGATACCCGAGAGTGTAAAGGTAGTTGCTGGGCCTGGCTGCCCAGTATGCGTGACGCCAGGGGGCGAGATAGACGCTGTCTCCGCGCTGTCGCTGAGGAAAGATGTAACCGTTACGACCTTCGGGGATCTTTTAAGAGTACCTGGAAACACAACCTCGCTGTCGGAGGCAAAGGCATCTGGTGGGGATATCAAGGTTGTCTACAGCGTGGCGGATTCTATCAAGATGGCAAAAGAGAACCCCCGAAGAAACATTGTGCACTTCTCGATAGGCTTCGAAACGACGGCGCCAATGACTGCCGTAGAGATCGTCAGGGGGGTTCCGCAGAACTTCAGCATCTTTGCCAGCCACAAGCTGATACCCCCAGCCATGGAGTTCTTGCTAACTTCGGGCGCCAAGCTGGACGGTTTCATATGCCCCGGCCACGTCTCGACAATAATTGGGGTCAAGCCATACCAAGCACTGGCAGATAAATACAGGAAACCTATGGTGATCTCTGGTTTCGAGCCACTAGATGTCATGCTGGGAATACTGAATATTGTGAGACAGCTAGCAGAGGGGACGCACTCTGCGGACAACGAGTATAAGAGGGCGGTCAGGGACAGCGGCAATGAAGCTGCCATCGAGGCAATGGATAGGGCGTTCAAGGTTAGGGATGCACACTGGAGAGGGATAGGCATTATAAAGTCTTCAGGCATGGAGCTCCGTAGCCAATATGAGAGCCACGACGCAGCTATCAAGTTCAGGATAAAAAGAGCATACCAAGACCGCATGCCCAAGGGGTGCGGATGTGGCGAAGTGCTGTTGGGCAACATGGTACCGGAGGAGTGCCCGCTATTCGGGATCAAATGCAAACCAGAGCACCCCATCGGCCCGTGTATGGTGAGCGCAGAGGGGACCTGCGCCATAGTTTATAAATTCAAGAGAATTTGATGGCAGCCATGGAGGAAAAGGTGGAGGGCAGCGGAAGTTACCGATGGATCTCTCTGAGCACTCGATGAAAAATTTTAAATTGAAATTTTATTTTCTTTTGGGGCGCAAACCTAATTCCGAGGAATGGAAATAAAAAAATTAAAGGTCAGCCAAAAGCGGCACAGCAGCTTTTAGTCCAGATCCGAGCGTTCCAGGATATCCGAGTTCGAAGAGCACGGCTTCCACAGCTGATACAGTGGTGATGACCTCCCTGGGCGTCACGATCCCCATGTTACCGACACGGAATATGGAGTCCTTCAAGTTTCCGAAGCCACCTGCGACTACGACCCCGTACTTCTTTCTGAGCTTATCCCTGAGGTCCTTTGCAGAGATGTTGGGTGGCATATTTACAGCTATAACGACCGTGGATCTGCTTTTCTCTTCTGCGAAAAGGGAAAGCCCCATGCCCCTGAAGGCAGCGTAATAGGCCTTTGCGGCTTTTTTGTGTCTCATTATCCAACTATCCACCCCCATCTCGAGGATCATCTGAAACGCTTCATCCATGGCGAAGAAGAGGTTTACGGCGGGGGTGAAAGGTGTCTCCTTCTTCTCGTCCCTAAACTTTCGGTGATTGATTAGATCGAAGTATTCGGTCCTCGGCTTTGCCCTTTCAATCATCGCCCAAGCGTTCTTACTGACAGATATGAGTGCAAGGCCTGGAGGGGTGGCAAGCGCCTTTTGGCTAGCGGTTATACATACATCGATGCCCCACCTGTCAACGGGGAGGTCATCCCCGCCAAGTACGGAAATGGCATCGACAATGAAGAGCGCCCCGTTCTCTTTTGCTGCTTTGCCTATCTCTGGGAGGTCCCTTACAGTTGTGCCTGTTGAGGTCTCGTTGTAGACCACAGCAACGGCCTTGATGTCCTTCTCTCTCTTGAGGACGTCCTGAACCTGCTCTGATGTCGGCGCGGACCCCATCTCAACCTTCAGCTCGACTACCTGGGCACCATAGATCTTGAAGGCGCTGGCCAGCCTTTCTCCGAAGGTTCCGCCGACCGGGACTAGTATCTTCTCTCCTGGCTGGAGGATGTTGCTGGCTGCGCATTCCACGCCTCCAGTACCAGACGAAGTGAGTACAAAGAGATCGCTCTCTGTCTGGAAGACCTTTTTCCCGTTATCAAGCATCCTAGAGTAGAGGTCATGGAACTCCGCGCCACGGTGGTTTATCATCGGTTTGCACATTGCTGCGTAGACCCTCGGTGGCACGTTTGTAGGACCAGGCAGCATGATGAGTTGAGGTAAGCTCATATTGCATTCGCTCCTTCAAGTAATCACACAGACTAATTATATAGGTTTCGCGGAGTCTCAATTGGTGGTTTATCTGACGGCAATTACGCTGACCACGGACTTCCGTGGTCATCATGTCGGCATAATGCGCGGTGTAATAAAACGCGTCTCCCCTGAGGCTGAGGTCGTTGAACTATCAACAGAGATAAAGCCCTTTGCGGTCAAGTCGGGCGCGTTCGTGCTCTACTCCTCGTACAGATATTATCCCCCAGGTACCATTCACCTTGCTGTAGTTGACCCGGGTGTGGGATCGCAGAGGAAGGCAATAGCCGTGAAGACAGAGAACTACCTATTTGTCGGACCTGACAACGGCCTGCTTATTCCAGCAGCAAGAGAAGACGGGATAGTCCAGGTAAGGGAGCTCACCAACAGATCGCTCTTCTTGGATAACATCTCGAGGACCTTCCATGGCAGGGATGTTTTTGCCCCCGTTGCAGCTTTCCTTTCCAAGGGCGGTGCCTTCGAGGATGTCGGTGACAGATCCGATAGTTACGTGGACATGAGTTTCTTTAAGAGCTTCGAGGGCGGGCTCGTGGTCTCTGAGATACTTTTTGAGGACAAGTTCGGTAATTTGGCAATCAGCCTGGCTGAGAAGGATACGAAGCTGGAGGATGAGATGAGGATCTCAATCAAGGGTAGGTACTACAGGGCAAAGCGCGTCAACACCTATGCTGAGGGTGACAAGGGGCTGATGGTGCTCGTTGGGAGCGAGGGGTTCTACGAAATTGCGGTGAAGAACGGGAGTGCCTCGCAACTCACCGGAGCAGGCTTGGACGACCGGGTGACCATCACTACCGTCGGCTGACCGATGTCCGCGATGGTATTTTTAAATACGAAGAGGCATAGTGTTAGTGGGATTGAAATGAGGGGCTTGTTGATAGGGAGGTATCAGCCTTTCCACAGGGGGCACTTAGAAGTCATCAAAAGCATCATGAAAGAGGTCGATGATCTCATAATTGGTATAGGGAGCGCCCAGATTAGCCACACAGTAGACAACCCCTTCACAGCTGGCGAGAGGATAATGATGATATCAAACGCCATGAGGGATGAAGGGATAACGCACTGCTTCTACATCATCCCCATACCAGATGTGTGGAATAATGCAATTTGGGTAAACCATGTAAAGTCCCTGACCCCTCCATTCGAGGTGGTCTACACCGCCAACGCACTTGCCACAAGGCTCTTCAAAGAAGGTGGCGTGGAGGTCAGAACTCAACATTTCTTTGGCAGGGCGAAGTTCTCAGGCACGGAGATCAGGAGGCGGATGTTGAGTGGTGAGGAATGGGAGAGTCTGGTCCCCAAGGCAGTAATACCGATCATAAAGAGCATAAATGGCGTTGAGAGGCTCAGGGACATTACCAAGAGCGATAAGATTACTTACCTTGAGCCAGGCGATGCTTCGCCATAATCCGCCCGTTGACGATGGCCACTCCTTCTTCAAGGAGGAACTTCTCCTTTAGCTTGGGGTCTGGGCCGTAACGCCCCAGAGCAAGATCAGACTTTACCACCCGGTGACAGGGGATTATGAAGGGGAAGGGATGGGTCGCCATAACAGTCCCCACCGCCCTGTAGGCACGTGGGTGTCCCACGGCAATAGCTACGTCCCCGTAGCTCACAACTTTGCCTCTAGGCACGCTACGGACGTAGTCAAGAACTTTTTTCTGGAAGTTTGTGAAGCCTTCGTAGGAAAGGTGAAGGATGGCGCTTCCACTAACCACTTTGTGGGCAAGATCCCTGCCGACGCTCGTTTCGAGTTCACTGTAATCGTTTATGCCCCTTGCCTTCAATGCTCTGACAGCCATACTTCTTGATTTTCCCCTCTCGGCAAAGGGTAGGGAGTTAGCAACAAGGGTAGGGCCCTCAGTATAAGCCACGGCAACCCACATTTTTCCCACTCGCACCGTTGAAAGGGTGACCTTGGGCATATGGATCCTCCTCTTGATCATCCTTAAATGACGTGTGAAATTAAGGTTTATTGATATGTCTTTGGAGATCGATGGTTCGCACGGCGAGGGCGGTGGACAGATACTACGGGGAGCCGTTTCGCTTTCGTGCATCACGGGGAAGAGTATGAAGATCTCCAACATTAGGAGCAAGAGGCCAAAGCCAGGGCTCCAGCCGCAGCATCTCATCAGCATAGAGGCTGCTGCCAGTGTGTCTGGTGCAGAAGTAGTAGGGTTGGAAGTTGGGAGCACAGAGGTAATTTTCAAGCCAAAGGTGATCAGGAGCGGGAGATACAACTTCGACATAAAGACGGCAGGAAGCGCAACGCTAGTTGTCCAAACGCTGCTGCCAATCCTTGTCTTCGGAAACGGACCGTCTGAGGTCGCCATAACTGGAGGCACCGATGTCCCATGGAGCCCCCCTGCTGACTATGTCAAGCATGTTATGCTACCTTCCCTAAGCGCCTTTGGGATCGAAGCTAGCCTAGATCTGAGGAGGAGAGGGCACTATCCAAGGGGCGGGGGAAACATAGTTCTTAGGGTAAGGAACCTTGACGCCATTACTCCAATTAAGGCTGTGGATAGAGGCCAGGTGTTGGCGGTCAGGGGCATATCGCACTGCAGCAACCTACCTGGGCACGTGGCCAGGAGGCAGGCAGAGTCTGCTGTAAATGTGCTAAAGGAGGGCGGGTTCAAGGACCTGAGGATAGCTGAAGAGGCGGACCAGACTGCAGGCGGTGGGCCCGGAAGCGGGATAGTCCTCTGGGCCGATACGGGGAGCAAGATTGTACTGGGTGCGGACTCGCTGGGCGCGAGGGAGAGAACAGCAGAGGACGTTGGTAGAGATGCAGCCGCAAAGCTGATGGCGGAACTCCACACGGGTATGGCGATGGACAGGCATCTCGGAGATATGGCTGTAGTATATATCGGCATGGCAAAGGGAACCTCTGAATTGGGAATCTCCTCGCTTACTCCACACGCCGAGTCAATGGTTTGGTTGTCGGAGATCTTCCTCGGGGTAAAGTATGAGGTAATGAAAGTCGACAGAGGAGCGTCCATCTTGAAGGTCGATGGTGCCGGTACTAAGCGATCATCCGCTTAGTGTGATCCTCTTGAAGAGTCCTCTTCACGGACTGGTTCAGCTTCTCCAAAAAGACCTCTAGCCCCTCACCTTGTGTTGCGGAGATCCTGTCACATTTGCCGAAGAGTGCTTCTGCCTCTTCCAACTGCTGAGGGCTGGCCAGATCGACCTTGTTGAAGAAGATTAGAAAATCCCTGTTGGCGAAGGTTTGCTTCACGTCGTCAAGCAAGTGCTTTTGGCTCGAAAGCGAGAAGCCATTGCTTTCAGAGATGTCGACTATGAAAGCTATGATATTTGAGAGGTATCCCAGGGCGGATATGGCAAGAAGCTCTGCTTTGTTGCGCTCAGCCAACGGCCGGTCCAGAATACCGGGGGTATCCACTACCTGTATGATGCCTCTCGCGCTTTTTATGTGGCCGATTATGATCTCCTGGGTAGTGAACGGATAGGGCCTGACCATGGGCTTTGCAGAAGAGAGTTTGCTTACTATGGTCGATTTGCCAACGCCGGGGTATCCTGCAAGGACTATAGTCGGGACCAACGGGTCTGCGGTTGGTAGGTCCTTCATCTTTTCTCTGAGCAAGGATATGGTCGCGAGGTCTTCCTCTGCCCCCCTAACGAGGGACGAGGTGCGGCCCATGAAAGCTCTCCTGGCTGTGGCGGCAGCCGTTGGGTTTCTTGCGCCTTTCAGTTGCCTTATGGAGGCTTTTCCCACTTCATGAATGATCCTGGCTGCCCTGCTTATACGGCCAAGGGCAGATTTCGCCTTTGCGACGCCGAGCTGTATCTCGAGCATCTCCCTGTAGAAGGGGTGGATGTCATCGAGCGTTGGAACCGATTTTACTATTGCCTCCAGATAGCCAGCAGTTTCTTTCTCGGCGATCATTATCCTTGCGCCTTCCCGCTTCTTTGCTTTGACCATGGTGGGTACCTTATCCGAGAACTCCACTTCTGCTTTGGTCGCCTCGTTGAAAGCGTGGTTTATGATCTCCTCGGCTGTGAGGACTGTTTGCATTGTCTCGAAAGGCTGCTGCAAGCGCTCATACCCCTCTGCTCTTTTTCTCCCATACCACCATGCTTCCCTTCCTTATTACCCTGATGCGGTGGTACGGTATTATGATCTCTTCCTCTTCGCCCTCGATCAATAGGGCCCTAGGCGCGACATCCTTGATAGCAGACCCCTTAATCGTCTTCAGGTCGCCGGGCGCTCCCCTGTGGACAATCACAATCTCGCAGTCGGAGAGCCCTGATGGGGATGCCCACTTGATCCTGTTGAGCGTCTCCCTAATTGTTGGCATGGAAGGACCAACGGGTAAAAGCTTATTTAATTCGCCAATCAACCTTTCAATATTGTGGAGGTTCTTAAGTTTGCCTGAGGCGCAGTTTGGATTTCCTGTCAGCGGTGCGACCACCGTAGGACTTGTATGCAAGGACGGGGTCGTGCTCGCTTCGGAGAAGAGGATCTCTTATGGCTTCTCGATCATGAGCAAGGCAGGGAAGAAGGTTTTCCTGATTAACAATAGAATCTGTGTCGCATTCGCTGGGCTCATATCTGACGCCCAGGCAATACTTCGCAGGATCAGTGCGGAGGTGAGGCTCTACGAACTTGATTATCACTCGCCTATTAACGTCAAGTCTACGGCCAAGCTCCTCTCCAACATGCTCTACTCCCAGCGAAATTACCCGGCTTTCGCCGAAACGCTCATAGGTGGCGTGGACGAGGTCGGTCAGCGGCTCTACATACTAGACCAGCTGGGATCACTCATCGAGGACAAGTACGCAGCGCTGGGAACCGGGGGAGCTGTGGCGATAGGCATACTTGAGCAGGGATACTCCCAGGGGATGAACACCAAGGATGGAAAGGATCTGGCGGTGAAGGCGGTCAGGGCGGCTATATCGAGGGACGTGGCCTCTGGGGACGGAATAGACGTTGTTGTAGTTACCAAGGACGGAGGGAAAGAGGAGTTCTTCCCCGTCTAGTAGTGATGTGGCGGACTTATTGTCGGAATTGCTGAAGGTGCTGAAGCACCAGGGTTACAAGGTCGTTGGCAGACATTCGGCGGTGAAGACCTGTCACTGGCTGAAGAGCTCGCTTACCGGGGGCGGAGCGTGTTACAAGGAGAAGTTCTACGGCATAAGGAGCCACAGGTGCCTCCAGATGACGCCTGCAGTTGCCTATTGCTCCAACTCCTGCCTTTACTGCTGGAGGATACTCCCCAGGGAGGGGGGTATAGAATGGAACGACAGAGAAATACCTGAAGAAGACAACCCGAGGGAGATCGCCGAGGGGGCGATAGCTGCACATAGGAAGTCGGTGAACGGTTTCAAGGGAAACCCCAGTGTCTCCGAGGAGAGATGGGAGGAGGCGATGAGCCCTAGGCACGTGGCGATCAGCCTCAGCGGAGAACCGACGAATTACTCAAGGCTTGACGAGCTAATTGGAGAATTCGCGTCAAGGGGAATGACCACTTTTCTAGTATCCAACGGCACCAATCCGGGTGCTCTGTCAGGGATAAGGGAGCCCACCCAGCTGTACATCTCTCTCAGCGCACCGTCCGAAGAGACCTACCGCCGCGTCTGCAGGCCTTCCTACGGTAGCAACTGGGGGCAACTCATGGAGTCACTCGCCCTTCTCAAGGGGTTCAGCTGTCCCACGGTGATCAGAATAACCGCGGCAAGGGGCCTGAACATGGCCGATCCGGATGGCTACTCAAGGATAATCGCAAGGAGTAACCCGACCTATGTGGAAGTTAAGGCGTACATGCACGTAGGGTTCTCGACGAACAGGCTCGGGTTCGACAGCATGCCAAGCCATACAGATATCCTTGGTATGGCAAGAGAGTTGGCAGATAGGACCGGCTATGAGCTGGTGGACGAACAGCCAATAAGTAGGGTTGCGCTATTGGCCAACAAAGGCAAGGCTAAAAATAGCAGTTGATTTCTTCTAGAATTGGTGGATCAGTTGGGCATTGATAAGATCATAGCCGAGATCGATGTCGTGCTTAAGGCCAAGGATGAAAAGAGGGAGAGGGTCATAACTCATTCAAGGGAGATCATCAGAAGGTCTGGTAGTGCTGTGCTTGCCGTCCATAAGAAGGATGCCAAATCAGTAAGGGAAAACCTAGAGGCTGCAAGAACTGCCCTAGAGGCTTCTCTGAAGATCTGCCATGAGCAACCCGAGTTCATCTTTACTGGACCCCTTCCTCAGGCGTTTCAGGAGTTTGCCGAGGCATCGGTGGTACAGGCACTAATCGGCAAGAAGAAGGTGCCATCCCCCCGGGAGCTGAGGGTGCCCGTTGAGCCCTATGTCACAGGGCTTGCAGATGCTGCTGGAGAGATGAGGAGGTTTGCGCTGGACTCCTTGAGGAGAGACGAATTCCATGAGGCCGAGAGGGCATTGGAGACGATGGAGGAGATCTACACAGCCCTCAAAGGACTCGACTATCCCCGTGCGGTCGTTCCCAACCTGAAAAGAAAGGTTGATGTCATCAGGAGACTAGTGGAGGAGACGAGGGGCGATGTAACCCTCGCCCACCAGGGGCGCTTGATGCGCATGAGCATTGAGGGCGCCCTGAAGGAGAAGCGTTGATTGGGTGAATAAAGTTGCGGCTTAACATCAAGGATATTCTCGCCAGGGCGGACGATGATTTCGAGAAGGCTTGGCGCGAGACAGGCCCGCTGGTAGGTGGGAAAGGGGCTTTTTCGAAGGGAGAGAGGGGAACGACCCACGTCCTCGCGGAGACGGCCAACCTACTTAGGGGGATTTACCTCGAGCTCGGCTTCAATGAAGTTGTCAACCCCATGATTGTCGATGAGGCGGATATCTATAAGCAGTACGGGCACGAAGCACCGGCCATATTGGATAGGTGCTACTACCTTGCTGCTCTACCCAGACCTGACATAGGGCTAGGCTCGGACGAGATAGCTAAGATCAATGAGCTGGGCGGTCCAACGGACAAGGAGAGTCTAGCGAAGCTGAGCGCAACATTCCATGACTATAAGAAAGGGAAAATAGACGGCGATGACCTTGTGGAGAAGATGGCCGAAGCCACAGGGATATCGGATGTTCTGGCTCTGAAGATACTCGACTTGGCTTTTCCAGAGTTCAGGAGGCTGGCGGCAGAACCCACAAAGCTGCTTCTCAGGTCGCACATGACCAGCGCTTGGTTTCTAACGTGCGAAGCAGTGCAACACAAACTCGAGATGCCCATTAAACTATTCTCCGTGGGTCTCAGGGCGCGGAGGGAGCAACAGGAGGACGCGACCCACCTCAGGTTCCATCATGCAGCATCCTCGGTATTAATGGATCCGGAGGTGTCAGTGGAGGACGGGAAAGCGGTCTCTCAGGAGGTCCTGAACAGGCTTGGCTTCAAGGAGGTCAGGGTCGACAGGAAGAAGGTCACAGCCAAGTATTACGCCCCTGAAACCGAGCATGAGGTGTTCGCCAAGGCCAAGGACGGCAACTGGATCGAGGTCATGGACTTTGGCCTCTACGGGCCAATTGCCCTTGCTAGGTACGGCATAGAGTATCCAGTCCTAAACATTGGCATGGGGGTTGAGAGGATTGCAGGAATACTGCATGGCTTCTCTGACATACGCGAACTTTCATATCCACAGTTCTATGGCCAGTGGGTGCTCTCGGACGCAGATATGCTAAAGCACATATCGTTCATCGAGGAGCCCAAGACGCCCGCAGGGAAGGAGGTCGAGCAGGCGATTGTCAAGGCACTGGAAGCAAACAAGGACGCACCTAGCCCATGCGAGTTCGTCGCATACGAGGGGCTGGTTGGTGGAAGGGAGGTCACAGTTAAGGTATTCGAACCCGACCCCAACGTGAAGCTGGTCGGTCCAGCGGCATTTAACGAAATAGTAGTCTATAGTGGGAACGTCCTTGGGATACCGGAAAAGGGGATGGAGAATGTCGAAGCAATAAACGCGGCGAGGAGAAAGGGCGTGAGAACCGGGGTACGGTACGTCGACTCCATAGCAAAGGCAGCAGCAGCGAAGATCGAGGGCGATGGTAAGATGGGACTTCGGGTCAGGATGGCGAAGCTCCCCAGCGATGTAAACCTTAGGCTATCCGATGTTGGGGCCAGGTACGTCTCCAGCAAGCACGGGAAGATCGACGTCAGGGGACCGGTCTTCATAGGGGTCTACTCGGAGTCACTCTGCTGATCCACTTGGGAACCCTCTGGGATTTTGCTTGAAAAAAGTGATTATGATTATGCTCTTGCCCCGCTGCCGAATGCAGAGCATTTATTTCTCCCCCTATTCTCTCTAGAGAGGCAGTGAGATCTTCATGGACAGCGAAGAGTGGCTTTCGCTCTTTCAGCTCTTCAAGATGGGCGGGCACAGGAGACAGCTATTGCTGGGAACCTCCGACTTCGGCAAGATTATTGGGACTTCACAGCAGACGGCGTCGCGCAGGTTGATGAGGCTTGTGGACGAGGGCTACATAACAAGAGAGCTCACACCCAAGGGGCAGAACATCGTTATCACCGAGAAAGGGCTTGAAGCACTGAGGGACGTTTATTACGCCCTGAAGACAGGCTTCGAAGAGGGAATGAAAGTTCTCTTCCTGAACGGCGCTGTCTTCTCGGGGTTCGGGGAAGGCGCCTATTATGTCACGAAGAACGGCTACAAGGACCAGTTCGAGGGGAAACTCGGTTTCAAGCCGTTCCCCGGAACGCTCAACCTAAGGTTGAGGTCCATGGCGGACATCAAGGCGAGAGCTGGGCTCGATGAACTGCCGGGCATTGTGATAAAGGGGTTCAAGAACGGCGAAAGAACTTTTGGTGATGTGAAGAGCTTCAAGGTCCTAATAAACGAGAAGACCGAAGGGGCACTTTTAATGATACACAGGACACATTATGGTCAGGACGTCCTAGAGATAATCGCGAAGGAATCCCTTAGGAATAAGCTCGGTCTGAAGGACGGGGACCTAGTTCGACTTAAAGTCATGATCGGTTGAGCTTCTCAGCGTCCGAGTAGATCAAACCTCTTATTGTCGATGAGCTCACATCCCCATACTTCCTTAGGCGCACTACCTTGCAGGTGCCACTCTGGCTTGCAATTGAATCGGCGAGGTCATCCTGATCGTAGCCCAGCACGACGATATCCGGCTTGACTTCTCGGATCACCTTGGCGGTGTCCATTTCCGTCCCGCCGAGTAACGCCCTGTCCACTGGTTTCAGAGCCTCAACCAACGACCTCCGGTGCTCCTCGTCCATGACTGGTGGATGCCCCTTCCTCTTGATCACCGTGGAGTCCCTTGCGACGACGACTATGAGCTCAGCACCCTTTCCCCCCAGTTTCTTGGCCTCCTCCAAATATCTCAGATGACCGTAGTGCAGAAGGTCGAAGCAGCCGGCAGCAAGGACCTTTTTACCCAAAAAACTCACCATTGCAGCTATTCATTGAAGGCCCACTCATAACTTAGCCATCCCAGATTTCTGCAGGCATCAATGAGCCCCTCACAGTAGGCGATACAGACGAGGGCGGTAATAAAGTCGCCCTTGACAAGATAGTACTTACTATCGGCAAGGTACTGCCTAGAGAGGGAGATGTTGCTCTCTAAGGTTTTCCTGAGGGATTCGTCACTAGGAGGTTTTACATCCATCTCTCGGAAGACCCTCTCGGTGCCGCTAATGTACCTGTCAAGCTTTTTCCTCGCTTCTTCCTCGAAGGTCATGCGCCCATCTCCACCAGCTTCCTATCTGCCCCTGCGAACATTATGAGGGCTTCAGCCTCCATAAAGTGGAGCTTGCCAGGCACTACTATTGCATGCGGGGGGGTGCCAAAATCAAGATCCGCCAGCTCTTCTCCCCTACCAGCCTTAAGGAACTGCTCCGGACCACCAACTCGGGCCAAGCCGATAAAGATTAAGTCCTTGCAGATTATCCCTTCTCCCCTCCTCTTTTCCATAGCTATCAACAGCCTTATCCCCTCGCCAACCGACATGAATTTCTTCTCTTCCACCTTCAGGTCAAGGAAGAAGAGGGTGTGCAGGCCCGCCCCCCTGTTGAGCTTAAGGGTGTCGTAGGGCACGTCAGAATGGGGCGGTGGAAAGGTGATTGTTGATGATCGGCCGAACTTATAGTTTTGGAGCCCGACAGACCCCGGTGCTGCCGAGATGATTGAAGGCGCGTTGAAGACCTCCACTGTTATCCCCAGCTTAGCTGCCCTCATCCTGAGGTCTACATGGGTTGTGGCAACGAACGGATCGCCAGCCACGAGCATGGCGACATCCTCGGAGGATGCCAGGGAGAGGAGCTCCTTTCCGCCCTCTACGTATCTGCGATCCACAATTCGCACTTTCTTTCCGACGAGCTTCTCCAGATTTTGAAGATCCAAACCAGGAAGTAGGTTGGTGTAGCTCTCCAGCAGCACTTTACTGGCAGACCTTGCCTTCGCCAACCCTTCCAAGCTCATTCCCCTCTCACTGTAAAGACCAAGCCCAATGAATTTGAGGGATCCCAAGTTGCAGCCCCAAGAGACTATTACAGAAACTCTTAAATTACTGTTTCCAGATTCGGAAGGGCGGTGGGCCTGTAGCTCAGTACGGTAGAGCGGTGGGCTCTTAACCCATTGGCCAAGGGTTCAAATCCCTTCAGGCCCGCCACTTTCTAGGTGTAAATACCTTATAAGCCAGAGCAGGAAGTGTGTATATTGATGGTAAAAATGACCCGCCAGGCAAAAAAATATTCTGATCTTTTCCGGGACGCGCGTGTTCGGTGCGGGTTCATCTTGAATAAAGAGAAAACTTGTTTCCTGTATACACTAAATAAGAGAAGACTTGTTTCCTGTATACACTAAATAGTTTCCTGTATACACTAAATAACGGAAAACCTGTTTCGTGTATACACTAAATAAGAGAGAACTTGTTTCTTCTATTCTCAATTAACTAAATAAACAAGCTTTCAGTATGAAAATATGAGCTGAGAACAATGCCTTTATGCCCTATGAAGCCATATCTCCTCGAAATAATAATCGCGCTGGGTGCTGTCGATCCCTGCGCACCAGTATGGCTACTGGAAAGAGCGCATCCTGAGGAGACCGACAAGTGGCTTACCGTTTGGGAGATACTCGAGAGCCCCCTATTTGAGCGGTGCATTGGCCCCATGAGTTGGACATGCCTCTACAATAACCTGAAAAATTACCGCCGACAAAACCTTGTTGCAAGGGATGGTGAAGGATACCGCTACGACCCTTACCGTTTCCAGGTGACTAAAGTTGGAGTGGAACGCCTGTTATACTTTGAGAGCGAATCCACTGATGAGGAGATATTGGCTCGGAGAGATTACCGCGAAGCAATGATGACCGAGCGGTCAGGTTCGATTTATTAATTTTTAACCTATTCTTGCCAATCAGGACACAGTCGAGGATGAAGCCTTTTTGCCATGTTTGTTAGTTTTTTTTAACTTTTTAGTTTATGAGAATATCTTCTTTTTTTGTTCGCATCCAGACACATTAATGTAGTTCTGCTTCGGAAAAGATGAGACTGAAGAAAGTTATGGGTAGCCCAATAAGGAAACGGGTAGGGATTAAATTAACTCCCACACACACATTTATATTTATTTTTACTAACTAATAATTATTTATTCAATTCTACTTTTCTATTCCTATTCCTGCTCACTCACTCTTACTTACTTTCTATATCTCTCTTCCTTACTGCATATCACGTATGGCGTATATCACACAAAAAGCGTGTAGCGTGTTTTCTGATCATGTTAAAATAAATATTATTTGTTGATATTAAAAAGTTGAAGAATTAGCTTACATCTGCTGCCAAAGAGACTATTACGACAAAAAGTCCGATCATTGATACTGAAGCTGCTAGTATGGGATTCAATAATAGTGAGACAAATGTAATGGTAGAAAAACCTAAGAATAATGCTGTTGTGCGCATTGATATTTTTACCATTGGCGGTCTCCCTCCACGATGTTAATGTGCTTTGTTGTTCTTTGCTGACCCATTTGCTATGTAATTGTTGTGAGTCTCTTTGATCATTCTCCGTACAATCTCGGTATTGTTTACCATGCCCCATTCGTCTTTCAATTCTTCAAACTTTTGGGCCATGTCCCCATCAAGTTCAAGCCTTATGCTTATTTTTGGTGTTTTTATTTCACCTTGCAATTTTTCAAACCTCACATGTGGTTGGTTAAAAATATTTTTCTATAACGATGTTATAAAGTTTTCCCTTTTTAGCATATTTTGTCCTTCTTTAGGACAACTCTTTTATATAACTTACGTGCTATTTTAGCACGAAGTGAGCTAAATTGTCCCTAAACACCACTATTAGGGTGGAACTTGAGGGCGATATAGCAGACAAATTTTTAGAATTGAAGCTGTACCTTGGTTTAAAGAACAATGCCGAGGTTGTAAGAAACTGCATTTCGATATGCTATGCTTCCCTTTTCAGAGAAGGTGGATTGCAAATAAATGATAGGACAGGACGAAGTCCAGTCCTAAAAAAGGACAGAGCAGTACCTAGCCTAAGAGGGGGTGGGGAAGATGAATGATATGGTAACACTCGGGATTGTATTTTCAGAGGTTTTTGTGTTCGCAATAGGCCTCATTCTCGTAACCTGCTTGATAGGATATGCCTTCACGTTGAGGCTAAAGAAGAGTGAGGGGAAAAAGGAGGTGTGAAGGTATGGTTGTTGCAAGTATAGTTTTAGCTGCTCTAGGAATATCTGCAGGATTGGCAATATTTGGATCAGGATATGCACTGGCAAAGGCGGCGCCAGCAAGTATAGCCCTTCTGGGTGAAAAACCAGAACAGTTCTTCAAAGGCTTTCTTGTGGTAACGCTCTGCGAAGCATTAGCTATCTATGGTCTGGTCCTTGGAATGATGGTACTTCTTGGGGTATGATAAGTTGCCCCTACAAACCTTTTTTATTGACATGGCATAACAAAATCAGTCATCATGTTGAGATCACAAATTCTTGGATTCCATGCGCTTATTTCATCCCTTGATATTTAGCAAACAGCATTGCCTCTTCATTGATCAACGTTTCAATAGTTTGCCTCTCGCTCACCTTAATTCTTGGGATTTCAACTATGGACTCAAAGTAATCGTTGAGCTGATCCATCATATCTTTTGTTTTTATGTCGTTGAGGTACTCCCTCTTTCCCTTCTTGTTTCTTGTTAATGCTTCAGCCCAAGCTTACTCGATTTCCTCTATTTTAAAGGAAGCTGACTTGAGGGCTTTCAAGAACTTGTCCTCAAACTCTAGGGAGTCAAGCGTGTCCGTAACCTCTTCGATAGTTACCTCGGGGTACTTCTCCGGTCGCCCTGTTGCATCATTAAGGGCGATCCCACAGTAACTGATATGGACCCCATCTGTAGCCGGGGCTATAAGCAGGTGGATTCCTGACCTTTGGGCTGATTTCAGATAATCATCCTCGCCAAATGGATGGGAAAGAATTTTCATGGTCAGCGGGATAAGAGCGCCCTGGGCAGCGAATATGGATGTTGTGCCCTCCTTCGTTGATTCGCTCTTCTTCACTTTTAGCCCTATTTCCTTTAGAGCCATCTTACATACGTCAGTCACCTGGTCAAGGCTTGCGTCTCTTATCAGCAACTTTCTGTAGGAGCAGACGGCTGGTTCTGACATAGAAATACCTTTGGATATTTCTATGGCACCCGCCTATTACCTTTACTAGTGCTCAAAAAAACCACAGTGGCAATATGAAATGAAAATGCCGGTATGCCATCGAGCATTATTATTTTTCTGAAACACCTGTGGCCCGTTCAGCTTCAGGCTGGAGCCACCTATCCAGCGTGCTCTCAACTGGTTTGAGATCTGGATCAAAACCCATGCCTCTCCATATAGCCGACGCCGCATCGAGGAGCATTTTGGCATAGATCTCCCTATCGTAGCTGCCACTAAAGAGCTCCGGAGCCCTGACCCTGCAGAGGGGGTTGCCATTGTCGTGGTCCGTATATATGAACGGAATGTCGTCGCCAACCTCGATCTCCTTGTCCGCATGGAGAAGCTGCAGTGCCGCAGATCTCTGGGGGACGCTGGCAGTGTACTCACCTATGTCCTTCCCAAGCCTCTTTCTCAGGACTAGATCTCCGGCATCCACATCCCCACCCCTGATCTTGCCAATAGCAAGGTGCAGCAGCTCCATCCCCCTTAGTACTCCCTCCGTGTACGCCTCCTGCAAGTCCCCGCTGTTGAAGATCCGCCTTATCAGCTCGGTTTGGAAGGCCCTTACGATCTCGGGCGTGTCGCTGCGCCGGAGCTCTATCCCCCTGGCCTCGACCTTGCCGTCGTAGGTCAGGCCAAAGTAGTGGTTCAGCGCAGACGATGACGGGTCCTCCTTCAGGGGCAGGAATGCCAAGAACCTGAAGTGCCTGTCCAAGGACATGGAAAGGTCTGTGGCGCGGCCTATCTCGGCCGCGAGCGCCTCGTAGTCCTCCCTCCTAGCATCCAGTCTGCTGACGAAGAGCGAGTCTACCGCGCCGTAGATTATCCTGAAGCCCCTTGCCTCGGCCATTGCCTTCGCCTTCAGCATGCCTTCCCGGGACTTCCTATTGATCTCCTCGAAGGCGACCACATTGCCAAAGCGGTTCCTGCAGCAGCCGGAGACACCATAGATGGTAACGAGGATCATCTTCAGCGCCTCTATCCTCTGCCCGCAGTAGAGCCGGGATGGGCTGCCCTCGGGGAGGGTCTTCCTGAGCTTCTTCAGCCACATCCTCCTAAGGAGCCACGGCGCCAAGACAGCCGGCAGTATGCCCTGACCAGAACCGGGGCTACCGCCGTCAGAAACAGTCTCGTAGCTGAGGTTGTTCTTCAGTATTATGTTGGGGTACTGCGAGTCAAAATCGAGGGCGGCAACGTTGAAGTGAAGCCTACCTGCCTCCGGCGTTATGGTTATCCCGCCCCTGTCCCTGGCGGTCAGCTCCTTCATGCTCCTTGCGTCCTCGAAGTACTCCTCGCGGGGTATCACATAGCCCCTCGCCAGCATCTCGAAGCAGCTGCGGGACTCTATGCTCTTGTTGCTGAGCCACCTCATCGAGAGACCCATGGGCGCGAAGGAGAACCTCGTCCGCTCAATCAGTCCCCCTATGCCCCACTCGTCGGAACTGAAGCCGTAGAAGACGTCACCCAGGAGTATCCTGCCAGCCAGAGAGCCTTGGGTGTGGACCTGGTCGCGGTCGCCGCATCTGCCCAAGTCTAGGGCCATGTCATTCTCCTGGAGACGCAATTTCAGGAGAGGATAGGTCACCCTGTCACACTTGGGGCAGACCAGAAGGTCTGGGTCCTTCTCAAGGACATATGAGCAGAAAGAAGAGAGGACGTCCCGCTCCGGGCCTTCGAAGGCCTTCCGCTCTCCTCTGAAGGCTGCCCTGATGACCTTGATAACCCTGCGCTCCGCCGAGAGGTCTTGGTCCAGGTCAAAGGAGAGAAGGCTTAGGGGGGGCGGCGCAAGCTCCTGCGAGTCGTCCAGCTTCTCGATGCCCTCGAGCCTCTCGCCCTCGTGGAAGACCCGGACCCGGCTGCTCGGTTCCACCCTGAGCTTGGTGAAGAGGTAGCGCTGGACATGCCTGAGACCAGCGTTGTAGACCCGCGAGACCCGCAGGTTTCCCTCCAGTGATCTGATGATGGCCTTGAAGGAGCCTGTGCCGTAGGTCTCCACCCGCACCAGTGCCCTCCTCTTCCCGCTCTCAAGCGAGGTCAGCTTCTCCTCAAGGGTTGCGGACTTGACCTCGGGGCATTCGCATAGGCGGTAGAGGAGATCCTCCTCAGCCTCGGAAGCCTCCTCGGCTGGCTCCACATGGAAGAAGGGGGAGTAGCTATCCGTTAACCTAAGAAGGCCCCCGTCCTTGGTCTTGATCCAGAGGACCGCCTTGGAGCCCTGGATATAGACGTCGAAGAGCCAGCCCTCCACTTGCTCCAAGGCCATTCACCTAGCGTAGTTCTTCCCTTCCCCGACCCCAGCGGCAGGGCGGCACGAATCCAGATCCGCCTCCAGTCGCCTTATCCTCTCCTCCAGAGCGGAGATCCTCCGCTCCTTCTCCTTGAGGACCTCCCTCAGTTCTTCTAGGGCGCCGCTGTTGTGTATGTTTGCCGTCAGGTTAAGGGCGTCGAGGACCAGCGGCAGCTCCGCGTTGCCCATGGCCGCGTGCTCCCTGTCCCAGGCATCTCTCAGAAGCAGCTCGAACCCCTTCCTGTGGCCAGGGTCCCTGAGGAAGGCCACGTAGTTGTCCCTGAGCCTCTCCAGAAGGTCCTGGTACACCTGCCTGAAGGGCGGCGTTATCCTGCCCATTAGCGAGTCACCCCCGTCGAGGATGGATTCATATGCGGGGACCTCCTTCTCCGGGTGCTTGAGCAGCGCCGCCTGGACTCCGCCGGCGATGTCGCGAAAAAACACTATTGAGCTTGCCAGTTCCGAGATCAGCCGCGAGCCCAGCGAGCTGGAGGGGAGGTCGGCCCTAGCTGTAACAACCATTATCAGGTCTCTCTCCATGGCGAGGTGCCAGAGCGTGGATATGGAGCGGGAGATGCCCTCGGCAACATTGAGCCGGTTCTTCTCGTTCCCCTCCAGGAAGGCGGAGACGTTGTGAACCAGTATTACCCTGGTGGAGGGCTCACTCGCTATGATCCTCTCTAGGGCGCCTGTAGCCTTCGGCTGCCTGAACTCGCTGTAGGCGGCCGCAAAGTAGATGCTATCGAGGACGGCTGACGGCTCGACGCCCTCGCGCTTGGAGTGTAGAGCAAGGAGGTCTGCCTTGAGGAGGGCTTTCTCGCGGTAATAGTTGGTGTTGTTCATGTACGCGACCTTACCCTCCACGGATGCTCTCACCACCAGCCGGTGGACAAGCTCATCGATGAAGGTCGATGCCCCGTAGAAGAGGTAGAACTGGCCGCCCTTGAGGTCGTTTGTGAGGCAGTCGAGGCGGGTATAGCCGGTGGAGAGGACATTCCTGCTCTCCTTTAGGGAAGAAGCCCTTACGAATGATGAGCCCATGGCAACCCCAGATGCCAAGCAGAAAACCTCCAAGCTGGGAGTATAGTATTATCACTTTCACCCCGAAAACCCTAATGGCAACGTGAAAAATGCCATGGCCGATGTAGCTGTTTTCCACTGGAGACAGTTTCAGCTAGGAGAGAGTCCCCAGCCTAGGGATTTGTGGACTGGACAGTTTTAGAGGAGGAGTATGGTCACTAAGCCTATTCAAGAAGAGTGCTGCCGGCATCAGAATGCTTTCTGAGGCGAGTCGCATGTCCGGACAATAAGTACCAAGCATTTGGAGTTGTTCACTACTATGTTTGCCACACTTCCCATGAGAATCTCCCTTAGGCGGTTCTTGCCTTTCGCGCCTATTATTATGAGGTTTGCGCCCTCGGCCTCCGCCTTCCTAATGATCCTCATGCCAGGGTTGCCGACAGAGAAGTCGAGCTCCAGTTTTGGTTTGATTCCGCATCCCTCAGCCATCTGCCTTGCCTCTTCGAGGATCGCATTCCCAGCTTCCTCAAGTTCCTTTGAATTGTTCAATATGCCTCCCCCTTTTGAGGACATTGGCATGGTTATTACGTGGAAGATGGTGACATCAGCACCGAATATCTTTGAAAACTCACAGGCAACCTCCACCTCTCTCTTCATGTAGTCCGAGCCGTCAACCGGGAGAAGGATCTTTTCTATGATTCCCATAGGTGATGTAAGAGCCCGCAGTGTGATTAAAGGGTTATGTGATCTCGATCAACGGGATGATCGGGTCGAGGAGACTTGGATCGTCCAGCTTCGCCCTGATCTCGTCGGTATTCCGGTAGGGGCGATGTCTGATCAGGGTCGCAGCCCGGCGCGAGCCTATGCCGGGGATGGCTTCGAACTCTCTGAGGCTCATGCTATTCACCTTGATCGGCACTGGCAGGGCACCGACCGAGCGGGGACCGTGCGAAACAACTACTGCGTCTGTGATCTGCCCTGGCGCCATCGCCTTCTGGATACAAACCAGTATGGGGTAGGAGCCAACCTGCCTTGCCCAGGTGATTCTGCCTTCGGCAAGCTCTGTCCGCAGGTCCCTCAGCACGGTCCATGTAGGTAGCACCCTCTTCAGCATTGGCTCGTCTACCTGCGAACGCATGGCTGCCTTGTGCTTAAGGAAGAGTTGCTTGTGTTTCCTTACGAGATAGTCTCCGAAGGACGACATCCTCGTCGAGGGCATGACCATCACCTGCCGCATGTTTATCCTTCTAACCATCAGCCCCATCTCCAATACGGTCTTCATGAGTTCGAGGTTTGCCTCATAGGTGTGCTTGGTCTCCCCGGGAAGCCCATAAACAAAATTGATGCCTGGAAGGAGGTGCGGCATGCCGTTATCGCCCCTCTCACTTCCGATGCCATTGACCATGGAGATCGCGAATATTACACCGTCGGGATAGATCTTCAGGTTGTTCTTCAGTATTACCTCCGGGTCCGCGGACTCGACGCCCATGGCGGCGACGTCACCTGGCGTATGGTATTCAACAATTGCCTTGAGCACCTCCTCAGAGGCGTCAGGGTGGTTCAAAATTGTCGCTGGGTTTATGTTGTCTATGTGCAGAACTTTGAGGCCTGGCGCGGCTTTTCTTACGGACATGAAGAGCCGCCTCACAGCTCCCGGGTTGGGAGCTGGCGCCTCGTTCTGATCGTGGGTGCCGTATATGAGCAGGTCGGGCTGCCTTCCAAGCCTGAAATTCAGGGCACCGGCTGTGTGAAGGGCTGCGATCTCCCTGGTGATGCCGCTCACGGATCTGAAATCAGGCGTACCGTGGAGTGGCTCTGTACAGAAAGAGCAGCCGCCACGGAGCGACCTAGGGCACCCCCGGAAGGTTTCTACCTCGCAGATTAGGCCGTCGGGGTAGCAGGGATGCTGTTCTATGATCCTTGCGCCCCTTGCAGCGAAGTCGTTGATGCTGTTCTCGTTGGTCCTTATGGTGTCGATGTCCGTCTTTGCGTCAAAGCCGTCCGATAGAAGGTCGTATAGGACGGTCTCAGGATCACCGCTGATCATGAATTCATAAAGGGATCTAAGGCCCCGGGGGATCTCGGTTGTGCTCCCTCCGCCACGTCCGAAGCCGAAACGAACGGCCGGACCGCAGATGGCAGTGTGCTTTGATGTAAGGATTCTGGGCAGGGAGACTGCGTCCCTAGCAGTCGCTGGTGCTCCACCGAGGTACTTTCCGGGGACGGTCACTCCTGCAACCAGAACTGAGAGGTCAGATGAAGATGAAATGGCAACGACCCCGTTTGGGTCTTGCCTAACTTCGTCAATGGTTTTGTAAAAAACTTCGGAACGGGGATCATGCTTCCAGATGGCCCCGGCTATGTACCTTGGGTACACATCGATGTAGGGGGGTACGCCGAGGCCAGCAGGCTCATCAGTATAGCCATCGATAATTAGAGCCCTCAAGGTCATACCCTCTGCTGCATCTATCTGAGGTGCTCCCATCCCTTGCTTGGGATAACTACCTCTTCAGAGCCCCTAGCAAGGACAACTTTGCGCGAAGGGACGACTTCACCGATCCGAACTAATTTGCCACCAACTTCATGTGCTGTCTTCAATGCAAGATCCCACTTCTCTTTTTTAATGGAATATATAATCTCGTACTCCTCACCGCCATAGAGCGCCAGATCGTCAGCTGGAACCTTATTCAGTGTCGAGAATTCCATTGCGTTCTTTGAAATGGGCAGATCTCTTATTGCGAACCCCACGCCGCTCGCTCTTGCCAGCTCGTTGAGCGTGAAAGCAAGGCCATCGCTTGAGTCCATGCTGGAGGAGGCTGCACCAGACTCTGCCAACGCGATACCCACCCTGAGTTGCGCTTTTGGTACGTATATGCTCGAGCATATATGACGCCTGAGTCTGCGGGGAGCATCCATCCCTTCGAGGAGTATCTTGTAGGCTGCGCCGGTATTACCGAACTCACCGGTCACTGCCACAATGTCGCCCGGGGACGCTCCAGACCTCTTTACAAGATTTTTCGCAAAGCCTACTGCAAACCCTGCCACGAGCATTTCCCTCGCCTCACCCACATCACCCCCGAGAACGGGCGAGCTATAGGTAGTGCAGGCGGAATTGATACCCTCGATCAGATCCTGGACTTTTTCCTTCAAGTAATTCTTTGGCAGCCCCAAGGAGAAGAGGAAAGCGGCTGGTCTCGCACCTTTGGCTGCGAGGTCGCTTATATTCATGGTCACGGCCTTGACCCCCATCTGGCGGGTCCGCATCCCCCGAGGAGCGTCGGTCCGCTTGACAAACATGTCCGTCTTGAGAACAAGGAAGCGGCCGTCTTCGAGCTTCAGTGCAGAGGCATCATCGGAAGGGGGGAGCTCAAGCTTTGATGGATCAATCGAGCCTCCTTGGCGTAAAATAGACCATATGAGCTCGATAACGCCCCTCTCACCGAGACTGGAAACTTTCATTTTAAGACTATCCCTAAACGATACTGAGTGTTCTTTGGATTTAGTGTTTTGCAGTAGGAAAAGGATTTATCTCTATTTTTGATTAGAACCGAGGTGATGTATGCCCCAGTGGCTCAGCACGGTAGAGCGACGGTTTCGTAAACCGTTGGTCAGGGGTTCAAATCCCCTCTGGGGCTCCATTACTAACTTGCAGCATAGCTATTTTTTTCTGAAGACATAGACGGCCCAGCCCTGCATTTCACGCCCCCAGCGAAGGTAGTTCTCCCTGTCCTTCTTCTTTCGCTCCAACACAATAGGAAGGTCAGGGTCGCCAGGGTTTGCTTTCGAATATTCATCGACAGCCAGCCACTGGAGCGCCTCATAATTATCCCAGTCATCGTGATTGCTCACCATAAAGTAGATGCAATTAAAGCCTTCAGCCTCGCCTATCTGGAGATTGATGTAATGGGATTCTGCGAGATCGTCTTTCTTGATGCTGCAGGAGTTTAGGTACTCCTCACATGGCTCTTCGAGCCAAAATGGTTCACCAATAACCAACAAACCGTTTGGCTTCACCATCGAAGAGAGAGCTTGGATCGTGCCTTGAAAATCATCAAAGATCCAACTTGCTCCCAGGCAGATTGCAAGATCGAAGGTCTCGCCGGGCGTGGGTCGGTATTTTTTAGCATCCATTTCCAAGAATTTTAGCTTGGCGTTCGGGACTCTCTTCCGTTGCTTTTCTAAGCAATCATTGATACAGTAGGGTGAGATATCCACTCCAGTGCCCTTGATTTTATAGAGTTCTGCTAGCCTTACCAGAAATTCGCCCTTGCCACATGCTATGTCCAAGACATTGCTATCTTTATTCAATGTGAGCAGTGAGCAGAGCCTCTCGAATTTTTCAGGGAGTATGGGATTGCATATCAAATGCAGGCTGTGCGTGATGTCATAATATTTCCATGTGTCCATACTTATCAAGACCTTTCATTTGACCATTATCAATTATTAATTTTTATATAACTCACCCATTGAGGGAATTTTATCTTGGGTGAGATCCATGTCTTATTTTCTCTGGCTTCTGGTATATATGCAGCCAGATCCCTCGCATCATCAGGCTGCTGATTCCAATTCTAGTTCGACCCAGCTTTATTAAATGGAAAGAAGATAATTCGTAAGAGCTAGGGGCATTTAACTTGAAGACCAAGACCATAAGCCAGAAAGTAGTGATACCTTCAGCCTCTCCAGAGGAAGTTTATGATGTACTTATGGATTCGAAGAAGCACGCAGCGGTTACCGGCAGTGCGGCATCCATAGACCCCAAGGTTGGGGGCAAGTTCACTGCTTGGGACGGATATATATTCGGTAAGAACCTTGAACTTGAGAGAGGAAAGAAGATAGTGCAAGAGTGGATGACAACCGAGTGGCCTAAGGGCTATCCCCCGTCACTATTGAAGCTTACGTTTACGAAGGTTAAGGATGGAACTGAGATAACCGTTCTCCAATCGGATGTGCCTGCGGATGATGCCTCTGCATACGACGAGGGCTGGTATGAGTTCTATTGGGATCCCATGAAGCTTTACTTCAAGAAATAAGTTTTTACGCCAGCTCGTCTTTGCAGCGTCCCTCCAATTATAGCGCTAAAAATGTTAAAGGGTTGCCTCTTGGGGTTTGGGGACAAAAATCGCAGCTGCAACCACACAGGTCCAAAGCCCGTCCTTGTTGCCCTCATCGGACTGGACCGTGTTTGTAGTTTTTATAATCATTCCGCTCGCTTTGTACTGTTGTTCTCTCTCCTCCCAAGCCTGGTTCGGGTCGAATGGTATCCCCAAAGTCGTCGCGAGCATAGTGGCCGCAAGATCCTCAGCATATTCACCAGCTTTATCTCCCCTCATACCAAAGGCATGGTGCTCGGCTAGGTATCCATACAAACTCTTGTCATGCGGAATTGCGAGCCCTATGGCAGCGGAGACCAGCCTGTTCGGCTCATTGGTCTCATTCCGGGCCATCACGCAGAAGACCACCTGACCGGGGCTCAGGAGCTTCAGCCCCTCTTCCTTTGTGACTATCTCGCAGTTGGGAGGGAAGATGCTCGACACATTGACAAGGTTGAATTTCTCTATCCCAGCGTCTCTCAGGGACAGTTCGAATGCAGCTAGTCTCTCTTTGTGGATCCCTACGCCCTTGACGAAAAAAATTTTATATGGTATCATAGATCGATTCTTGTTATTTGCACGGTGAAAGTTAAAGCTTTTGGAAGGTAAATTTCATAAAATTTTGGAAGAATGTTCTTCAGTATGCTTTTAAAAACAGGATTAAAAAATCTTTAAACTTTGACAATGACATTCAGGAAACAGAACTTCGGATTCGGTGCCTTCCTTGCAGCAGTGATAACCTTCATAATCGTAACACTCGTGATCTTCTTTATACCGAAGATAACAAAGAGAACGGGAATATAGTAAAGTATACTGCCATTGAAGGCACTTCTTTTTTTATTTTAACCTTTAATTAGAAGATTTGCTCCAATACTCTATAGTGAGAACATGTCTTCTTTGATAGGTAAAACTAAAGCTGCCGAGGCAGCCATCGCGGAAGTAAAAGGCGGAATGCTACTTGGGCTGGGAACGGGCTCGACAGTTGCCATTTTCATCAAGCTTCTTGGGGAGAGGATCTCGGGAAAGGGGTTGGAGGTCCTTGCCGTTCCGACATCATACCAATCGGCCTATCTTGCGGCAGAGAATGGGATAAAGCTGACGACCCTTGATGAGCACCCGAGGCTCGATCTCGCGGTGGACGGCACCGATGAGGTTGATCCGAACCTAGATCTGATTAAGGGCGGCGGCGCCGCGCTAACAAAGGAGAAGGTGGTGGATTCTTCGGCCAAGCGGTTCATAGTGATTGCTGACAATTCCAAGTTCGTTGACAATCTGGGATCGAAGATGCCTGTGCCGATAGAGATACTGCCATTCGCTAGGATGGCAGTGGAGCAGCGTATAAAGATACTTGGAGGTGCCCCCAAGCTGAGGGACGGTGGGGACAGAAAGGATGGCCCCTTGGTCACGGATAATGGCAATTTCATAATAGATGCTAACTTTGGTAAGATTAAGGACGCCAGGGTGCTCGAGTTAGAGCTGAATAGGATACCGGGCATAGTGGAGGTTGGGCTCTTCATTAATCTAGCCCAAACAGCCTATTTAGGGGATGAACAGGGCGTAAGGAGGATCGATCGCAAGAGGTAGTGCCGGGGGCGGGATTCGAACCCGCGATTTCCGGATCTCCCATCGTAGAGCGCCTTGTCCACTTTTCAGATTATGAGTCCGGCGCTCTAGCCAGGCTGAGCCACCCCGGCGACGTAAGTTGTAATGGCGACCGAATATTTTAATCCTTCTGATAGGACTTGAAAGACCATAGCTGATGGGATCGATTCATTGCAGCTTCGAGAATGCGATTGCGTCAGAAGGCATAGATAAATTTTTAATTTTAATAGGGTTAACCTAAAAAATCCCATGTCTTTGTCATTGGCTCTAATGAAGTCACAAATTTGAATAAATTAGATTTATAATTATATATCATGTTAAATATCAATAATACTTATATATTGTCAAAATTAAGCGTTTGCCTATGTCTGACAAAGTCCCTCCAACTGACTGGGCAAACCCAGCAGTCATCGGTCTAATGGGCTTCGGCATGACTACAATGGTCACGGGCCTGTCCAATGTGGCTGGGCTCGGCATTGGATTCCATTCAGCTCTTTCCTTAGCATTCATTTGGGGAGGCATAGCGCAGTTCATAGCCGGAATCATCGCCATGAAGAAGGGCGAGATCTTCGCAGGGTCGGCATTTACGGGTTACGGCTCCTTCTGGATCGCCTTGTATCTTTTCCTCTATGTCGTTCCGGGTACACCTGCCACCAATGATCTGCTGGCGTTCTGGTTCGTCTGGACTCTCTTCACCTTCACCTTTCTCATCGTATCTTGGAAGCACGGTCCTGGGATCTTCACAGTGTTTCTGTTGCTGTTCATAGGATTCTTGCTTCTCGATGCAATCGCGGCCGGAGTTACAGGGATAACGACGCTGACAGGCTACGAAATCTTCCTTGACGGTCTCATCGCTTGGTACGTGGCCACGGCCATCGTGGTAGAAGCCCACTTCAGGAAAAAAATCCTGCCATTCTAAGATCTCATTCATTTTTTTTATTTTGTTTTTTTCTTTCAGTAGATCAGGGTCTTTTTCTGCTAGTCGTTTTAATGAAGCTATATGTTTTTTGTCCTTTTCGCAAAAGCGTGAATAACGCTGTCTTCGTTAGGCTCGACATTATCTCGTTCTCTTTCAGATGGTGGTCACTAATAGAAAGGATTCCATCTAACTTCAACACACGGTGCAGTTCTTCTAACACGCCATCGGCGTTTTTCAAGTCATGAAAGACATCATATAACAAAACTCTGTCCAAACTATCGTCTGGCAACCCAGTCTTGCATTCTGAAAGAATTGTCTCCACATTGATCAGCTGTCTCTTTGCAGCGATTTTCTTAGCCATCTCGATAGCAAGGGGCTGTATATCCAAAGCATAAACCTTCCCCGACTTCCCAACCAACTCTGCGACAGCCAATAAGTAACTTCCCGACCCGCATCCATAATCCAGAACGTGAAATCCTTCGTTTATGCCTACTTCCTTCACTATGTCCCTACGTGGTCTAAAAAAATCCCTAATCCTGAATGTGAAAGCCATAGTTTTGAAAACAGAATTGGACATTTGGTCCTTCATGTTTTCCGGTTCCATCTTTTCATCCTTGAGTTCATGTTTAGACATTTTCTTCACTCAGGACAATATAGGAGTGGTCACGGCAGTTAGGTATTCTGTGCAGAAGTGACCAGTCTATTGGTCAGTCTTACTTCACTTTCATAATTTAAACATCTAAACTTGAAAAACTTGCAGTCGACCATACGATAAAGGTCCTCTGGGCCATGACTTTGCCCAGGTTGCTAAACATGATTTATTTCTCAGACCTCTGCAATATAGAAGGATTTATTTACAGCCATCTTGGCTTTGATAAAAAAACAATAGGGTAGCAAAAAACAAGAGAAGAAGATAAAATGAGTTATGCAAAGAACTCATGGCAGCAGAAACTGATAGGCAAAAACCGTCCGCTACACAAATACTGGCACTATCTTTTCGTAGTTTCAATGCTCATAATATTACTGAGCGCGCTAGTTCTGTTGAATGCGTATTTTCATTTCGTAAACATATCGTCCTATGATATCCATAAATTGGGTAGCTCGTCATCATTTTTGCTAGCGGGATACCTTGGCATGTTTATTAGCCTCGCCTTTTTACCCATTCCTGATTATTTGCTCGTTCCAGCATACGGTTATCTGTCATTAATAGGAGTATTCAATCCCTACACGACGTTTCTGGTATGCCTCGTGGCTGCCATACTTCCGATAGAGTATGTGCCTGGCAGATTTGCAGGCAGGCCACTACTGCTGAAAGGCCTATCCTACATCCATATATACGAAAAGGACATCGAAGCGGCCGATAAATGGTTGGCTGAACACGGCAGATTCTCCATTTTCATATCTACCTTCATACCGTACCTTTACAGCGTCACTTCCCTGGCCGCAGGGACGCTGAAAATGAATGCGGTCGCATTCCTTCTAGCCAGTTCTTTAGGATTTGGATTGAGATACGTATTCCTTGAATACATTGGCTATCATAGCGTCTACATCTTCGCGGCTTCGTTTGACTATTCGCAAAGAACTCTCTTCTCTTTACTCCTGATTTTATCTTCTCTTTACGCGATTTTTTATCTAATGGGAACTTTGCGATCCACTCGCAGAGTTTCAGCATCATGACGGTCTGCTCTTAGTCTTGCATGAAATCCTTCCTCTCATTAAAAGAGAGAAAACCATCAGCTTTGGGGATTGATCAAATAAACATTAATTCAACTAGTCAACCATCCGATAAAGGTCTTCTGGGCCATAGTCTTGCCTCTGATGGAACAATAGAAAATGAATTGTCATTCCACCATTATAGATATTCTCATATCAAATGAGAACCATTAATTACAACTTGCAGTCTATCGCATTGTACAGAATGGTGCCAAGGAAGGGCTTACTGATCTGGTTTTTTGATTCTTATAACGAGCGCGCGTGCGCAAGCTTTTCTGAATGCAGTTGCCCTCCTGATGCCCAATGGCACTTTGGCGCTTCATAAATGACGATCTCGACCGCTTCCTTGGGGACTCCTAAATCTTCAAAAACTTTGGTTATTCCTTCGACTAGTTTCTTACAGTTCTCGGGGTTTATGCCCTCCCAAACAGAGACTTGAACTATTGGCATTTCGTTTCTACCTTATACAACAGTTGCTATTTGACCTAATTAATACGTTCCGAAACTTTTCAAATTCTTCTTCGGGTATTCAGACTCGTTCAAGGAGTTAGATAGTCAACTATACGATAAAGGTCATTATCATATAGTAACCAACTGATCAAATTTTTATACCACTCGTGGTTATCATTAGCTACCATCACGACCTGAAACTTAATTAGGTCGATTATAAAAAATTTAAGGTTATCATTAATCTCCTAAAGCCCATGATAAACTAGTTCAATTGATCAGGGTTACCTACGATAAATTTTTAAATTGATCCTCTTAGGAGATTAAGAAGCGACGCCCCAGTAGCTCAGCACGGCAGAGCGACGGTTTTGTAAACCGTTGGTCAGGGGTTCAAATCCCTTCTGGGGCTCCATTCTTATTTTGGGTTCATTTCAACAGGAAAGATGCATCATGAAAGAGAAAAGTTTTGTTATCTCGGGAATAGTCATTATAGCAGAGTTTGTAATCATTGGGATCGCCATCATCGTGTAGCAACTTCAGTCCTGGGACGATTGAAAAATACATATTCGTAGATCTTACCTCTTCCGTCACCTTTGCAGGAAATCTGGCGAGCTGCCATGATTTTGAGATAATTGCCTCTTTCAATGTAGTCTTTGTAGAGCTCTTCAATCATAGGGTTTACAGAGTTGCTCATCAGAACAAAGCACCCTTCTTTGTCCAGTTTCCTGAACATAGATGCCAACCTCATCTGATCATCTTCGCTGAAGGGATCGGGAGTATAACTGGTGAAAGATGAGGTCATACTAAGTGGCTGGTAAGGCGGATCGAAGTAGACGAAGTCCTTTTCCCCAATCTTTGTGAGAACCAAAGAGTAGTCGCAACACATTACCTCGACATTTCTGCTCCTCAAAGCTTTTCCGACGGACCTTATGTTATCCTCATCATATATCCTTGGATTGTTATTACGCCCCCAGGGGACATTGAAATCACCTTTAGAATTGACCCTGTATAGTCCGTTGTAGCATGTCTTGTTCAAATATACCAAGAGGGCAGCTTTGGGAGGATCCCCCTCCAAGCCAGTTGTTAGGTGGATCTTATTGAACTTTGGCCTTGCAACCTCATAGAAGAAGTCCTTGTGGTTTGAATGTTGCTGCAGGATTTCCAGCTCAGTCAGCAATGCCTCTTCATTATCCCTAATGGCGATATAGCAGTTTATGAGGTCTTTGCTGGCGTCAGAAAGAATGGCTTTTCTGATCATCCCTTCGGAATAAAGTTTGAGGAAGAGGGCGCCTCCTCCTAGGAAGGGTTCACAATAGATCCCAAATTTCTTGGGAATGTATTTTATCAAAACGTTTAAGAGTTGTGCTTTGCCCCCCGCCCACTTCAAAAAAGGGGCAGGATTTGTAGCCATTGAGCTCACAAGTCCATAATCATCGATACAAATATAAGAAGTTTGAAGGAGGCGGGAAGGGATATCCACTTTAATGCTATTTTATTGGAAAGCTGTTAACTTTAGATTTAAATATAGTTAACTATACCGATGATCTGATGATGGAGATGCAGAACCATGCTGCAAAGGCAAACAAAGTGAAGACTTTGGTCTTTTCAGCAGTATTTGCTGCCATGATGGCTATTGGTGGCCTTATCGCGATACCTTTTTTTCCTATCCCGTTGACGCTCCAGACGTTTTTCGCATATTTAAGCATACTTTATCTAAAGAAGTGGGCATTTTTAAGTCAGTTGATTTACATCGGCCTGGGTTTGATTGGCCTTCCTGTATTCGGCGGGGGTGCATCGGGGTACCCTGTGCTAATAGGTCCAGCCGGAGGGTTTCTGTTTGGGTTTATCGCTGGGACGCTCGTGTCGGGGAATTTGTTGCAGAAGACTGCAGCAGTGCATTATGCAACTGTGGCAGCACTATTACTCTGCGCTGCGGTTATATTCATGACTGGATGGCTCTGGCTTGCATACTGGTTGCAAGGCAATCTTATGGGAGCTCTATTGATTGGCGTCCTGCCATTCCTACCCGGCGATGCTGTAAAAATGATATTAGCGCTGATAATAGGTAAAAAAATGAGATTTTAACAGAGCAGAAAAGATATTATTTGTGGTTCAGCTTTTTCTTCAGCCAGATCTTTGAAAGCTTCTCGAAGTCAGGAATTACCTTTCGCAGAATTGGAAGGTAGGTATTGATCTCATCGTTGGTCATGTACTGGAACTGATATTCGCCGTCATAAGGGGATGGCTTGCCTTCCCTTGTAATGAATTCCATGTGCATGAAGTGGTCGCCTTTCTTTATTGTGATTGGATGCCGGTCGTTGCTCAAGTTGACGATCTCAAGGGCAAGCCTACCGCAGAATCCACTGTGAACCTTGGCAGCGTTGAGGAATGAGAGACCCATTCTTCCATACCTGCTCTTCGCAGTCAGGTAAGCTACGCAGTCGGGTGGAGTAAAGACAATCTCATCGGATATCACATTCTGGTGCTCTAAGTACTGGAGGGTGCAGTCCTTGCCCACAGTCAGTATGTATCCGTCACCGTCAAGCTGAGACTCTTTAAAAGGGAAGACTATTTTGTATTTCTCATTAAGCTCGATGAGCCTGTCTTTGCCAAGTACGGTCATAGAAACTCACTTCTAACTCATTCTGGAAGCATCTATTTTTAAGCTTAACCACGAAAATATAGAGGTGTTTTGGTATCTGTACATTGCTACGTTGAGGATATTGAAAAGATCAACAGATGAAGGGGATGACATATAGATGCTTGCAGAAGATGAAGTCGAGAAGCTGATCAAGGCCGGGAAGGTCATTAGGGAAGTAAGGAAGAATGTCCCATCTTTCGTCTCTGAAGGCGCCAGGGTCTTCGAGATATGCGAGAGAGTGGAGGAGGAGATAAGGAAGTTTGGGGCGGAACCAGCCTTCCCATGCAATGTCGGGATAGATAGCGTCGGTGCCCATTACACCTCCCCACCTGGAGATGCAACAGTTATACCTCCAGGCTGCCTCGTCAAGATAGACCTCGGCGCTCACGTCGATGGCTACATAGCAGATTCAGCGCTCACTGTTTCCATCGACTCTGAGGATGAGGACATAATAAGGGTGGCGAACGAGGCTCTTGAGAGAGCTGTCCAGGCAGTCTCCGTTGGCGGGAGGGTGGCGGACATAGGGATTGTCGTCGAGAAGACAATAAGATCCAGGGGATTCAGGCCTATCAGTAACCTCACGGGACATCAGATAGCGAAGTACACAATACACGCCGGGGTGAGCATCCCCAATGTTGGTCAGCAAGAAGTGGGAGTTAGCAGATTCGAGCCGTGGTCCGTCTACGCTCTGGAACCATTCGTGACCCTGCCTAATGCGGCTGGCTCGGTTAGGGATGGGATGCCTGGGAACATCCTGGCGATAGTCAAGATTAAAGGCCCCAAGGATACAATGGGGCGCAGACTATTCGACGAGACATACAAGAGGTTCAGGACGCTGCCCTTCGCGAAGAGATGGATCTCGAAGAATGAGGGTTTCGAAACGTGGAAAAGACTGGTTGCTGAAAGGGTGTTTTACGAGTACCCGGTTCTCGTCGAGTCAAGCGGTAGGCCGATAGCTCAGGCTGAGCATACAGTTCTCACTACTGAGAAAGAAGTAATAGTCACCACATAAGCTGGGATTATTCGCGGAGTCCAGACTGGTAGTCCTCTGCCTGCGGTATCTTGTCCTTAAGTCTGGTTTCGGCAATTGTCGCGGCTTCTTTCAGAATTTTGTCTGCATCCTCACTTGAGGGCGAGAGTGTTGATGTGTCACCCAGGACATTGTTAAATGAGATCATGGTCTCGTTCATCACGTTCGAAAGCTCGTTGAGGGCATTGCCTGAGGCTGGCAGAAACTCGTTGAGTGTGCCGCTTACGCTTCTTACTATCTGATTTACTGGCGCCAAGGCAGCGGCTATGTCACCAAAGTCTTTGGCCATGTCTATCCTCGCATATGCTCTCTCAAGGGCATATTTTCCGTATTGGGTCTTGCTCTCCAGCTTCCTGAGCTCGGCTAGTTCACCAGCAAGCATGGAGGCCTTCTGATTGTCGTGGTCTTCATATGCTTTAACAATTTGGTGGTAAAGGTTCTTATCCTTCTCCGACATCCTGTTGTTGATCCTATCCAGTGACTGTATCTCCTCAGTAAGCTTCCTCTTGGCGAGTTCGAGCCGCCCGCGGAGCGGCTCCGGGGGAAGAACTTGTTCCTTTAACTTTTCGGAAATTGGCTGCTTGTCTTCAGCTTGCCATTTTTTTGAAAGGTCTTCAGGCATTAATCATCCACAAATAATAGCATGCATTTCATAATAATTTAAGACTTTGTATTGCAATGTTTTATCATTTTTAGAGAACTCACAATATTGAAATTATCATTACCCAAGAATACCAAAGGTAAAGAAGATCATCAGTTTACTGAGTTATAAGGAAGATTTAATCCTGCAGATTTTCAATAATACTAAATTGCTGGTGCACAAATGGAACCTGAAGAAATATTGGCCCGAATGGCCAGTGCTCTTGGCGAAGACTCATGGACAGCATTGAGTCAGATCAGCGATGATCATTCAGATCCCTTCAAAGTACTGATAGGCACAATACTGTCGCACAGGACTAGGGACGAAAAGACGGCTGAGGCGACAGATAGGTTATTCAGTAAGATCAAGGACGTAAACGAGCTCGCCGAGGCGGATCCTGAAGAAGTCGCCAGGTTGATCAGGGGAGTCGGATTTTACAATGTCAAAAGCAAGAGGATAATCGAGGTGTCAAAGATACTGAAGGATCAGTATGGAGGTAAGGTCCCCAAGTCAATGAAGGATCTGCTAAATCTCCCATCGGTGGGCAGGAAGACCGCAAACTGCGTCCTCGTCTATGGCTTCAAGGTCGATGCAGTACCAGTCGATACACACGTGCACCGAATCTCCAACAGGCTGGGTATTGCGCACACTAATGAGCCAGATGAGACAGAGAAGGCACTGAAGGCGTTCTTCCCTCGGAAACTATGGAGGGAGGTCAACGATCTCTTTGTGAGGTACGGCAAGGCGATCTGCAGGCCAATTGGACCAAAGTGCGGAATGTGCCCTCTGAGAGAGAGTTGCGAATATTACATTAAAACCACTGATAAAAAAACGGTTATTCCTTGACCTCGATGGCTTGTGTCGGGCATTGCGCTACGCATGCCATGCAGAGTATGCAGTCCTGCTCCCTGACTGGCACCGACTTGTTATCCTTCAGCTCGAAGACGCTAACAGGGCAGATCGAGACACAGATTGCGTCTCCGTTGCATTTCTCAGGATCCACCTTAACAGACACCATAGAAGGTTACCTTATTCTGAAATCATAGGACTTTTTAATAAAGGTTTCCAGATTAGCAACGATGCTATTGTAGCTTTTCCTTCCTTTCTGAGCCAGGTCCTAAGACCTTGAGGTTCTTCTCTGAAATTTCCATGTTGTGGATCTTTCAGCGCAATCCTATTCCTAGTCTTGGTGACGAGCCCGCCTGCCGAATTCTTCAGAAGAGTTTGGTTTAGTTATCGATATTATGAGGGGAGGGGATAAAAAAAGAGTTCGGGATAGCCCAGAATTCTTTTCTTAGCTTCTCCTTGCGCCCATGGCTAAGATCATTGTAGCTTCTTGCCAGCGTTGGGCCCTGATTTTACTTCGTATATCTCCTCGACCTTTACCAGGGCAATAGCCTTTGCTGGGAGGTTTGCGTTCATCGCTTTTACCTCTGCCCTAACCTTCTCGTATAGCGGGCCATTATCCTCTATCTTCACCTTGCCCTTGAGCTGGAAACCGTCTTTTGTGGTCAGCTTGCCATCCTTCTCCTCCATATCCCAGCAGGTGATGGCTGCCCATGGGTTCTTGTTGAGGTTCTCCCTCGTTTTAAGAAAATAGTTGTCGACGATTATCAGAGTCTCGTCATCGTGGAACTTCATTATGCCGATGGGAACAGTATTTGGGATGCCTGATTTAGAGGCTGTTCCGAGAACTAACCTTCTGCCCTTGAGTGACTTATTTAGGCATTCTTTTACATTTTCAGGAATCTTCATTTAAAACACCTTAGCAATAGCTCTGAATCTAACTCGATTTAACCCTAACGGAGCTGAAGAAATTATGGAGGTGCAGAGGGAGCTTCTTTGTTAGCTGCCTTGCCTATGACCTCCACGAGCCTATCAACTGAGGGGACACCGCCGTATAAGGTAACTTCTCCATTAATGAAGAGGACCGGCGCAATCGCGGTGCCGTATTTGTCGAATAACTCCCAGATCTTCTTGGGATCAAGCACTTTGAGACCAAATAGAGCGTCGGTTGCTGATGTAACTTCCAATTTGGCGTCGAGATTTAGCTTGACGAGAGCCTCTTTTATCTTTGAGACGTACTGCTGGTCATATGCTGCCAACTTCGAGTTGCAACAGGTCAACGACAGAATGGTTATGTTCATCTTTTTAGCGCTCATAGAGTATGTTCGCCACCTTTCGTAGGTTGTTCACCCCAAAGGCGTCGGTCTCGAGTAACGGAACTTCCTTTCTAGGGATGTCCTTGAACCTTGTTTCTATCTCCATGAGATAAGTGTCTTGGGTTGCCCTCCGCCTCTCAAGGAACCAGTTACCCTTCAGGACATCGGTGGGAATGACCTCGTTGACGATTAATGTCTGTACATTTATATTAAACTGGGCCAGATCTACGATGGCTCGGGCTGTTTCTTCGATCGGTAGCTTCTCCGGCATGAGGACGAGCTGGAAGGCAGAGATGCTTTGGTCGGAGAGCGCCTTCACAGCGTTGTCATATCTCGTTTTCTCGACTCGCAGGCTCTCGAGGATGTTCTCGTCGTTAACTGCGCCATCCATCACGGCGGATAACTCTTTCTTGTTTTTGATCTGGTTTGCCATGTAGCCGGACCAGTCAAAGGGCATTGAGAGTTCTCTTAGGCTGTGGCCAGTTGGAGCGGTATCGAAGATGACGTGATCATAGTCCTTGTCGTTGAGGAATGTGACAAACTGATCGAAGGCGGCCATCTCCTCAGCACAGGGTGTGCTAATGACCTCGTTGCCAAAGAGTGTTATGAAATTTGCAACCATGCCCTCGAGCCGGGCTTGGAAGTATCCTGCAGCTATCCTTGGGTTGATGTTCAACCCACAGAGGTTCTTAACCATGTTTATTTTTGTGATCTGGGTCTCACCGATCTTCTGTTCATATATCACGGAGAGGCTCACCGTGGGGTCAGTAGCAACGATCAGTGTATTGTAACCCTTCTCCGCGAGCCACACGGCTGTGGATGCAGCCATGGTCGTTTTTCCAACACCGCCCTTTCCCCCGAAGAAGAGGAATTTTCGTTTCTCTGTTAGTTCTCTAAGGTTAAATTCCGGCATATGTTTCTCTCCCAATCATTCTGACTAATGGTGCGGGGAGTGGGATTCGAACCCACGAAGGCCTTCGCCACGAGGTCCTAAGCCTCGCGCCTTTGACCTGACTTGGCGACCCCCGCAAGCTCAAACAATTTGATTGTTGACTGTTCTATTAATCTTTCTCAATAAATTCGTATTGTTGATGGCATTGCTCTCCGATAGAGATATTATTTTTCAGAGCGTAACCTTAAGAGATCAAATTGAGCGAGAGCATCAAAAAGAAGGTTTCAGGCTGGCTGAAGGAAGAGGGCTTCTTCTACCGAGAGATTACTGATCCGGACACGTATTTCAACTTCAGCATCAAGGTAGCAGGTGCAGCACTTGATGTAGTGAAGGACATTAGTAGGGATGTAGTGCTGGTAAGGTCCAATCTGGTCCTTACTGATGGACAGATGATCACTCTTAGGAGCATGAGCGAGAAGAGCAGAGAGGACTTTTTTTGGGAAGTAAGGTCGATGCTCTTGAGGAATAACGAGGTGGGGGCTTTCCAGATAAAACCCGATGCAAAGAATGTGGAAGTTTTTGTTCAGGCAAGGGGGATCTTCCAGGGGGGTCTCTCTAAGGACAGGTTAATGCAGTCGATTCTTGTCGTCCACAAATCCATCACAATGGTAGTCTGGCTGCTTGAGAGAAATTCTGGCAAGATCAAGTCCGCAGGTGATTCGCTGTACATGTGATCCCTCGCGAATCTCGCAAAAGAGTCCTGGGATAACTGGAAAAGGTTAAAAAAGGCATACGCTTTTGATAAAGCCGTGCTTCGGTCGTATAGTCCGGTCAAGTATATTGGCCTTTCGAGCCAATGACCCGGGTTCGAATCCCGGCCGAAGCACTCAAACATCTATCATAAGCAATTAATCCCCAATAATCAAACTAGGAGAGAGAAAGTATGCTACACCACCTTTCTTGCACAAGGTGCAGCAGGAGATTCCCTATCAATGCGCCACTCTGGAATTGTTCTTCATGCGGGGGCACCTTGGAGGTCGTCTTTGAAGATATTACCAAGGGCAACTTCGATTCATTCATCGACAAGGGGATGCACGGCTTATGGAGATACAGGAAGCTGATCCCACTTCCGAATGGCCCCGTGACGCTTGGGGAGGGGTGCACTCCCATGGTCATAAGGAAAGAATCGAAGACAGAACTCTGCTTTAAGCTTGAATACATTTCGCCAACTGGTGCCTTCAAAGACAGGGGTGCCTCGGTAAGCGTAACGAGGGCGAAGGGAGCAGGAGCCAAGAATGTTGTCGAGGATTCAACAGGGAATGCGGGAATTGCTGCGGCGGCCTATTCTGCAAAAGCAGGCATCAAGGCAAGGATTTATGTGCCATCGGATGCACCCCGAGCCAAGAAGATATTGATCAGCGCCTTTGGTGCCGAGGTTGTGGATTGCAATAGCAGAGACGAGGCTGCTGCCAGATCCAAGAGTGAACTAAGGATAGGAGAGGCGTACATAGGTCACATGTGGGATCCATTCTACATAGAGGGGATGAAGACTATCGCCTATGAGGTCTATGAAAACGGTTATTCGGTTGACTCCGTTGTTGTTCCTGTTGCTAGTGGGACTATATTATTGGGCATTTACGGCGGGTTCAAGTTCCTTGAGAGCCTAGGACTCATGGACAACATTCCATCGATATATGCTGTTCAAGGAGAAGGTTGCGCTCCTTTATACGAAGCCTTGCACGGGAAGATCGTCGCTGGTAGAAGCAGCCAGCTGGCGGATGGACTTAGAATTAAAGACCCACCAAGGAAGCATGAGATTCTGAAAGCAGTCGAGGAGACGGGTGGGGACGTGTTTACGGTGTCCGACGAGGAGATTGCCTCCGCAGTGAAAGAGCTGTACAGGATGGGCATTATGGCAGAGCCGACCTCAGCCACAGTTTATGCAGCATTCAGAAAGAACGAGCTGGAAGGAAGGGTCCTCATGCCAATAACTGGAACAGGAATGAAGAACACAGATAGTTTGGCGGCTGTTTTCGACAAAATTGGCTTTTCACAATGTTGATTATTTCGCTTTATCCTTGACAATTTCGACAGATTCTGGGTTGATGCCTTGCCATTTCACCTGATAGCCAAAGTAATTTAGCAATGGGTAAGGGTCCTTAATACCCATGGGCTCAAGCAATGAAGCAATAGAGGAGAGGAGATGCTCCCCTGCCACTATCCTTTCCAGCCATTCCAGTTTTTCCTTCTTGATCAGACATTCGCCGATCAGTCTGTATCCTGGAACTGTGTGCTCCTTGATTACCCTTCCAAGCGCTTCCTTGGATACCCTCATCGAGCCTGCTAGTCGATCCAAGGGCATGCAATCGCAGTCTACAATAATCTCCATTCTGGAGAGCTGCTCTACCTCCGAGTCAAGGTCCATCCTTTCCACAACCTCAAGGTATTCCAGGATAGGTTTGAGCGGCACTTCTCCGTCGAAGACTATCACCTTCCCCGGCACCTTCTTTGATATTCCCAAGCTTGAGTCGACCGCCACTATGATGTCAACACCCTCAATTTTCTGCAGCTTTGAGAGCTTCTTGGCGAGGTAATCGGGAGTCCAGAAGCCCACGATCTCGAGAAAAATACGCCTTTGACCGAGAGTAAAAGCGAAGTCTGGGATCATCACCGTATTACCAGCCGGAAGTGGTTCAGGTTCCCTTAGCAGCTTCCACCTGCTTCCCATGGAATTGAACCTGTTGGCGAAGTTGCTCTCGAGGGAGCTGTCATACTTCTCCGATAAGTTAGTTGGGACGGATGGAAGAAGCACGCCCTCGGACGAAGCGAGGGTAAAGGACAGGAGTCTGCTCTCCTCCTGCCAGCGAGAGACAATCTGAGCCCTTAGATCCCATTCCCCGCTAGCAAGTATCTCTGGCAGCAGTTTAGCAAGGTTGGTGCCATACCGCTCGGTAAGCTTGAGCAGTGCCACGGGTCCCTCTAAAGATGTCTGGTAGCCGCCATTGCTCCTTTCGACGGAATACATTAGACCGAGGCGTTTTATATTACGGAATATACGCTTCCAGTTCTCCTTGACCTTGAATTCTACATATGTGGCCTTGAAGAGGAGGGTTTGGGTTAGGGAGAGATTATACGAGGCGAGGAGGTCCTTGGGTTGAACTTGTGCAAATCCATTCAGGATTTGTTCATCCTCAAGGTCATTCCAGAGAAATCTCTCCACGTCGTGTGGAGCAATGTTGAATTCGCGGGCGACCGACTCCAATACGCGCGATCGCTCTTCCCCCAAAGATACGAACCCCCTAGACCGCTCGAAGACAGCGTTTCGGAGTTTATAAGGGTCAACAGGGCTGTCAACGACGAAGGTTGCCTGCCTTTCAAACAGCGCCGCGAGCCCCCTAATCAGCCGGAAGTTAAAGCGGCCGTATTCGAGTGAACCAACCTCTGAAAGTATCTGGGACCGCTTTTTTCCTAGGTTGCCATTGTAAATGGCAATCAGCTTTTCACATAGCTTGACGTGCTCCTCGTCAGCATCTACATAAACAGGTCTTATCTGCCCGCGATTCTTCCTAGTTATGAGCAGCTGGGAGGGTAGCATCAGAGATTGCCCCTCCGCCTCGTGCTGACCTTAGTCTCGGCTGTGGATCTAGAGATTATCTCTATCAGCTTTGCCTCCTTGCCTTCCACCTTCCTCAGAAGCCGCCCGAGCCTCTGAACGAACTCCCGTTTAGAGCCGGTTCCACTGAGGATCACTCCAAGGGAGGCATCTGGAACGTCGATTCCTTCATCAAGGACCTTAGACGTTACGATGACTCGGTACCGCCCCTCTCTGAAGGCATTTAGGACCTCGACCCGCTCATTCTTTGGCGTCTTGTGGGTGATCGCGGGTATGAGGAACTCCTTGCTCAGCCTGTAGACCAGCTGGTTGTGCTGGGTGAATATCAACGCCTTCCGATTTTCGTTCTCCGATATTGTCCTGCGTAGGGCCTCGATTTTGGCATTGGAGTTGAGCGCCACATCCATGGCGCGGTTGCGTGCTAGTAGGGCCTCCCTGGCTTCGGGGTCTCTCCCACTGATCATTATTAGGCGCTTGAAGTCCAAGGGGGTCCTCATTGCGATGCGGTTTTTAGTAATGTACTGGCGGAAGGTCGTTATGTTGCTTCGATAGATCACCTCCTCTTCGGGGCTTAGATCGACATAGACCTTCTCTAACCTAAACGGAGAGAGGTGGTCCCCCGTCATGTCCACCACTTTCCTTTCAAAGACCTTACCCCCTACGAGACGGGGTAAGTCCTTGTGAAGTCCATCCTCCCGCTCGTATGTGGCAGTCAAGCCGAGCCTGTATGGGGAGGCGAAGAGCTCGGCTATCTGGGCGAAACCGGGCGATGGGAGGTGGTGAACCTCGTCAAATATGACCAACGGGAAGAGGTTTCCTATCTCTTCGGCGCGGAGGTAAGCCGATTCGTAGGTAGCCACAGTCAAGGGGGCGATCGTGTTAGTGCCACCTCCATATTCGCCTACATTCTGTGAGAAGGATGACTCCAAGCGGCGCTTCCACTGATCCATTAGGTCTATTGTGGGTACGACCACAAGAGTTGGCTTATTGATCTCAACGATGGCCAGTATACCCACGTGGGTTTTCCCAGAACCCGTCGGCATCACCACAACACCCCGCCGCCCTGCCCGCAGCCACGCCTGAAGTGCTGCAACCTGATACTCCCTTGGATGGGAGTTAGATTTCATTGGAGGGCAGGGAGGAGGATCCATGACTTCGTCGTCGAATGGGATAGTGCTCTCCCGCAAGTATTCAAGCGCCTCCACATAATAGAGTGCCATAGCTCTGAAAGAGCCAAGGGACTTGTCCCAGACAGAGTGGGGAAGGCGCACGTCACCGCTCAGGATAGTTCCCCTATGATAGCGGAGGGTAAGCATCTCGGATGAGCACCATTAACCAACTGATATCGCCAATCCGTCTTTAACTCTTTGGTCTTATCCGAGTAAAGTGTGGGAACGAAGATGTTCAATGCTTTTATGAAAAGGAGGATTAATGCCACACCGACGATGTTATCACGTACTGGGGCATCACTGCATCATCAGCGGTAGCATGAAGAAGAGCATACTCGCCACCTTGATGCGCCAGATGAACGATATCACCGATATCCCTTCCAAAGGATAGAAAAATGTACCGTCGGATATTTGCAGAGGTGTCCTTCAGCCGTTTTCCGAGGTCGGGGAGTTTAAGTGGATTCAATAGTGACTTTTATATCCCTAGTCGACCCCTATTTCTAATGCATCCGCTGGAGATTGGTGGTATGGGGAGTTCACTCGATGACTTATTCAAGAGAGTACTCAGTGCCAAGATCTTTGTAAACCGCGACCTCCTTAGGCCTGATTACATACCTGAAGACCTCCCTCACAGGGAGACGCAGATCAAGAGACTTGGGGCAATACTCGCGCCTGCTCTGATCGGCTCGAGACCGTCGAATATATTCATTTATGGAGTACCAGGCACAGGCAAGACGGCCGTCACACAGTACGTCTTGAAGAAGCTGGATGCCGAGGGCAAGAACAATGATGCATTGCTCAAGATCGCCTTCATAAATTGCAAGCACGACAACACGGACTATAGGGTGCTTGCGGACGTGTGCGAGCAGGTAGGCAAGAGGGTGCCGTTCACAGGGCTCGCAGTCTCTGAAGTCTACAAGAGGTTCGTCAAGCTCGCCGACGACTCGAAGAGCTCGATATTCGTTGTCCTTGACGAGGTGGATTCGCTCGTGAAGAAGGCGGGGGACGAGGTGCTCTACAAGCTTACCGGAGTGAACAAGCAGCTAAGTAGGGCAAGGGTGTCAATAATAGGCATCACGAATGATCTCAAGTTTACTGAGTACCTTGACCCGAGGGTCAGAAGCAGGCTGGGCGAGGAGGAGCTCGTATTCCCTCCATACAACGCCTCGGAACTCGAGGACATTCTTAGGGAGAGGTCCGCTGGCGCCTTCTATAGAGGGGTCCTCGGGGCGGAAGTAATTAAGCTCTGCTCAGCCCTGGCGGCGAAGGAGCACGGGGACGCACGAAGGGCACTGGACCTGCTCAGGGTTGCAGGGGAGCTCGCCGAGAGGAATGGGGAACTGAAGGTGATCGAGGACCATGTGAGGCGGGCGCAGAAGGAGGTTGAGAAGGATAGGGTGGTAGAGGTCGTAAAGACTATGCCCCTTCACTCGAGGCTGCTTATCCTCAGCCTGCACCTACTAGAGAAAAAGAGTGGGAACGGAGGCACCACCGGCGAGGTCTATGAGGTTTACACAGGAGTCTCCAAGAATTTTAGCGTTGAGGCACTGACTCAAAGGAGGATCAGCGATCTCATAAACGAGCTCGATATGCTCGGGATTGCCAACGCCAGGGTAGTTTCCAAAGGAAGGTACGGCAGGACGAAGCTGGTCAGGCTGAGCATATCTGACAGGAACCTCAAGGACGCTCTGCAGGAAGACTCAAGGATGACCTCTTACATCGGTAAGTGAGGGTAATGCCTGGATTCAGGATACTAGCGGTATCAGGAGGGAGCTTCTCAAAGGCAGTCGGTGGCAATGCGCCTATAGCTTTTGTCTATGCTGAAGGCATAAAGCCAAAAAGGCTGATCTTCAGGGAGGTAAAGGTCGACGGACTGGACGCGACCACGAAAGTCTTAGAGGTCGTAGAAGAGATCAAAGGGCGTGTGGATGTAATTATGGCGCGTAGCCTCCCTATATCAGGTTTCAACCTAATCGATCCAAAGGTAATTTTTGAGAGGAGAGACATACCTACGGTATTTGTGCTCGGCGACAAGCCAGAGGAAGGGGCTGTGGTCTCAGCACTGAGGAAGCACTTTGACGATTGGAAGGTGAGGCTCGAGGTTTTAAGGGGGGCTGGATCGATTAGGGAATTCCCGGATGATGATGGGAAAGTGCTGCTAGAGTGCTTCGGTATCTCACCAGAAGAAGCCTTCAGAGTTGTGAGGAGGCTCTCGATCTTCGGAAGAGTACCGGAGCCCCTGAGGATAGCAGCGATGGCTGCGAGGGCAGTGAGCCATCCCGCCAGATTCTGCCCCTAAATGAACTTCAGCGTCGTTGACTTTAGGGTAGCTAGGTTCACCACAGGGACGACTCCAGGCATCGGCTCTATACCCATTGAGAGCTGGTAATTTGTCTGCGCCTGCCAGGTACCACTGTTTGCAACTATGACGCCTCGATACTCGCAGATTCCCCACGTGTGCACGTGTCCCGCCTGGAAAACATCAGGGACGGTCTCTATCACTAGACTATCTTGGCGCTCGGGGGCGAGCGGCGTCCTCTCGCCGTATATAGGCGCCAAGTGCCTTGACCTCAACAGCTCCACCATGGCTTTCTGGGGCTCCTTGAAGCTGCAATTGGGGAGGGCGGGAATTGCATCATCAAGGCTTCTTCCATGGGTAAGAAGGAATATTACCCCATCGAGGCTTACGTAGGCAGGATCGCCCAGCATAACTACGTTCTTCATGGAGTATATTGATTCTGCGTATTCCTTGTATATGGGTGGCGTAGGCATCGTCGGCCTGCAGGCATCATGGTTGCCGGGTATGATGATAATCTTGATGTTTGACGGGACCATTGCGAGGTACTCGGCTGCCTGTTCGTACTGCTTGTTCAGATCCTTAATGAGCAGCTCTTCCTCTTGGTTCGGGTAGACGCCCACACCGTCCACCAAATCTCCGGCTATTATCAAGTACTTGATCTTCGCCGATATCTCTTTAGTGACCCCATCGCCGCTCTTGCCCCTGATCCAGTCTATGAAAGACTCAAAGTTTTCCTTCATGAAGAGCTTGCTGCCGATGTGTATATCTGAGGTCATGACAGCGTATTCTTCCTTACGCATGTTGGTTGACCTTATCTTCGGCGAGATCTCAGGCCATACTGCGTCCTCTGCGATGATGCTCCTCCCGTTCTTGGTAAATCCCAGGACGCAGATGACCTCGTCCATGAGGATCCTCGAGGATTTTTCTTTCAGGTGGCTCTTGAAGATGACTTCTACTGAGCCCAAGGTGTCTTCAAGGGTTACCAGTGTTGAACCTGTCTTGAACTCCCTCTTGGACATTACCATTCCAATTATCTTGACCTTACGCCACTTGCTACCCTCGACTATTGAGGACACCCCTGTTGCGTCTTTCAGATCCGCCCGCGATCTGAGGATTCGCTCGAGCGACTCGAATCTGTTGATGAAGTAGGCCTTGAAGTCGTTGATAGTGCCCTCGATCTGGACGGACTGATAGCCTGATAGGACCCTTACATTCGGCGCATCCATCGTTGAGGCGCCCTCGGGGTTCTTTTCGCTTAAATATCTATCCGCGTCGAGCAGATCTTCAACGTGGTGCCCTTCTATTATGAATGGCTTCTCGGGCGCGATCTCCAGCATTTTGAGTAGGCGTCCGGCCACCAACTCAGGGGACTTCGAGCCCTCAAGCAGTGAGAAAGCCTCCGGTGACACCTGGTATCCTGCGCCAATTATGCTTTCGTACGCAGTTTTCAGAGACCCGCCCAACTGGCACTCCTCTAGAGAAGTAGTGGCGAGGTGATTCTTATCACTTTAGGAGCCGGGCAATACAAGGAAAAGCCTTAATGAAAGGGGTAAGATAACATGGTAAGGGGTCATGCAGATGGAATACCGAAGGTTGCAGATGAGCAAGGGTGGGTCCTTCCTCCTCTCCCTTCCAAAGGAGTGGGTTTTGAGGAGCAATCTCAAGGGAGGGGATGTGCTGAGGCTGGCCGAGGGGGAGGGAGGGATAATGACAATCAGATCTGAGGAATCATCCGAGCCCGAGAGAGGCGTCACCGAGACCATAAGGGAGGCAGAGGGACTTGAGCGACAGATCCGCACAAACTACCTCTTTGGAACTGATACCATAGTGATCGACCTAGGTAAGAGAATGACGCCGGCGATCAGAGACCAGGTGAAGTCTGCCATCCAGAAGCTGATAGGGTTGGAGATAGTGGGGGAGGAGGCTAACAGCATGACCATTCAGTGCCTTCTCCAACCATCGTCCATGCCAATCAAGAGTACGCTGAAGCGTGCCTACATCCTAGCTGCAAGCATGCATAAGGAGAGCGAGCAGGCGCTTGTACAGGGAGATGAGGAGCTTGCTCAGTCGGTCAGTAGGAGAGACGATGAGGTGGATAGGCTCTATTTTTTGATTGTGAGGCAGCTAAGGATCGCGCTCAGCAACCCCGAGGTCGCTGAGAAGCTAGGAGTGGGGCTACCGGAATGCCTCGATCTAAGGATGGCTGCAAAGTATGTTGAGACTATTGCAGACCTTTCTTCTGCCGTCGCGGAAGCGGTTCCTAGGCTTGAGGGCAAGGAGGTCGGCAGGGAACTGATGGATGGTCTAACAAGGCTCAGCGGAGCAGCCTACAGGATCCATGAAGAGGCAGCCCAAGCTCTCTTCAGGCAAGATGTAAAACTTGCAGAGATTGTCATGAATAAGCACTCCGAACTTGTAAATGAATTCGTTTCCGTTAACGAACTTCTGACGAGCGGGCAGCCTGCTATGGCGGCGCTGCTTGACTCGGTTGCCATGTTCTTTTACCAGATCGGCTCGCATGGCATAGACCTTGCGGAGCTGGTTAGCGGAGCTAGGGCTTCGCTTCAGGATCGAATAGCAAAAAAGTAAATTACGCACTAGAGGGTACCTTTTGGGAGAGGAAAACCTGTGAGGGAATTGGGCAGGCACTATGTCTTCGAGCTTTTCGGCTGCGATAGAGAGGCGCTGGACGACCTAAAGTCCATTGAGGGGGCAATGGAGGAAGGAGCAGAAAAGGCGGGCGCTACGATCGTAGGCAAGGTGTTCCACAAGTTCACCCCTCAGGGAGTTACAGGAGTGGTCATCATTGCAGAGTCGCACTTCTCCATCCATACCTGGCCGGAGCTTGGCTATGCAGCCGTAGACATCTTTACCTGCAATGAGATGACTGAACCCATGAAAGCTTACGATGTCTTGGTTAAGCTGCTCGCGCCAAAGTCATCCACTGTCATGGAGCTGAAGCGTGGAATTATGGAGGAGTGTGGAAGATGAGCCTCGGGTGGAAATGGTTCATAGAGTATCAAACTCCACACAGCGCTCACATGCACGGGATAAAGAAGATCCTCCACAGTAGGGATACGAAGTTCCAGAAGATAGACATTGTAGATAGCTATGAATACGGGAGGATGCTTTTACTTGACGGAAAGGTGCAGTCAACCGTCAGGGACGAGTTCATCTACCATGAGTCGCTTGTTCATCCGGTCATGATTGCTCACACTAACCCCAAGGACGTGCTTATCGTAGGGGGCGGAGAGGGGGGGACTTTGAGGGAAGTCCTGAAGCATCCCCAGGTCAGGAACGTGACTATGGTGGACATTGACGTTGGAGTGATCGAGAGCTCGAGAAGGTATATGCCGGAGCTCTCCAGTGGAGCTTTCAGTGATGCAAGGGCAGATGTGATCGTTGCAGACGGGAGGAGGTTCATTGAGAGTTGCACTGGTAAGTTTGACCTGATCATCATGGACGTGACCGATCCGCTGGAAGGGGGGCCCGGGCAGTTACTCTACACAAAGGAATTCTATGAGGGCGCCCTTGCAACGCTAAAAGCGGGGGGGATGCTGGTGACGCAGGCAACTTCGACTTATTACAGCGTCTACTGCTTCGCGACGCTATTTAGGACCATAAAGAAGGTCTTTGGCAGGGCTGGGGGATACCATGTGTGGGTGCCAGCCTACGACTCTTCCTGGGGGTTCGTATATGGAACAAAGGGGCGGGATCCAAAGATACTCGGAGCAGGCAATGTGGATCATGAAATAAAAAAACGGGGGATTACGCTCAAATATTATGGAGGCGAAGTGCATTCCGCCCTCTTTACTCTCCCAAAGGACGTAGTGGGGCAATTGGAAGAGCCGGGCAACATTGCTACTGACTTCAAGCCAACGTTTATGCCAATATGAAAAAGATTTAGATAGCATTGGCGCATATTCTTCTTGAGCCGGGGTGGCTGAGCGGTTAAGGCGCCGGCCTTGAGATAATACACTGGAAAGCCGGTTCCTCTTCGGGGGAGCAAGGGTTCAAATCCCTTCCCCGGCGCCAACCAATCAACGGAGATCACTAAAATCGGAGCGAAGGGCTAAAGGACAGATCTCAGCCTTTCAAGAAGCCAATCTCTGTCTAGTGCCATGAGAAGCGGAGCTAACCTTGGTCCCCTTTCTGAACCCAAGAGGATCCTATAGATCAGGCTGAAGGCCTCACCAATCTCCAAGCTTAAGGACCTTGCAGCGTTAAAGATTTCATTTTGTAGGTCGCCCTCCTTGAGGTCCTTCTCGAGAAGGTTGATGACGGCATTGATGAATGCCCTCTCCTCATCCGATTTTGGCCTGTAAGATGGAGCCTCGGTGGAGATCTGGAACTTCAGGTTTGGCGGCGCGTACGATTCCACCCAGTTCTTTGCATTCGTGAGGCGTGCCACCATGTCCTTGCGCTCCGCCTCGGTGGGGGGCCTCCCGATGAGCTTGGAGAGGTAGTCTTCTGACTTTGAAACGACACCTCCGGACCTGAAGAGGCCCTCGAGCTGCACCATGTAAACGCAAAACCTGTATGGTATGCGCCCTGGTTGCGCAGAGTGGTTGGTGACAGTGCAGATCTCATATAGGTCCCTCAGGTATTCAATGCTCTCGTTTCCAGATGGTGATTCACTGCCATAATATATGCGCTCGAGCCTGTCGAAGTTATCAACGAGATCGGGAATTCTCTCCGGAAGGAACGAGACATGCCTCATCAGGTCAGCAGAAAGGATAAGGTACCTCAGCGGTTCGGGAGGAGCAATTCTCAGCCATTCTGTTGGCGTGAATGTTATACCCTTATGCGTCTTCATAGCGCGGTCGCCCAGGGTCAGCCATTCATACGAGACGCGCAGTGGCCCGCGGTAGCCAAAGATCTTCGAACAGACCTCGAGGCCCATGTCGTATGCGCCATCCTTAACGCAGTGGTCCTTGCCAGCTGGCTCGCATGTAACCTTGAAGACAGCCCACTTAGCGGCCCAGTCCACCCTCCAGCTGAGCTTGAGGCGGATTTCGCTTATCCTGCCTGTGCCCTGGTAGCCACAACTCATGCAGATGTAGCTTACCTCATCCTTTCCGAGGTCCCACGATGTGACCCTGTTGGGTGCGACCTCTTTCTTCTTTGAAGCGATCTTGCCGCAGTTATCGCAGACCACCATGACGGGGTTCCAGTCGTCGGCGGAAGCCTCACCCTCCTCCTGGATGAACCTTTTCCTGATAATCCTAAGCTCGTCAAGGCGGGCGAGGACTGTCCTGATCGCGTCCTTCATCTCCTTCTGTTGGTAAAGCACATGGGAGTATATCAGGTTCGGCGAGAGCCCAAGACGACTCTGGCACTCCACAAACTCATCAGTGTAGTGCATAGCATAGCTCTCGTGGCAGCCAAACGGATCAGGGACATCCGAGAGGGGTTTGCCTATGTTCTCCTCGAAGCCAATTGGAATCTCCACTCCTGCCGGGATTGACTTGAGAGGGTCATAGGAGTCGATTATAAAGTTGAAAGTGGATTCCAGCCCCCGCCGCGCAAGCTCCCTCTGTATGGCGCTACAAATGAACTGCTCGCGCTCTGCGCCTATGTGAATCGGGCCCGAGGGTGTCTTACCAGTATGGACGATTATCTTCTCCTCCCTGCGTTCGATTATCTCATTGGCTATGCCTTTTACCCAGTGACCTTCTGCCATTGCCATGCCTCACAAACGGGAGGCAAAGCGCCTCCTTACTTCCTCGCATCCCCCATTCTTCTTTGCCAGAATCACATCGAAGGGCGACAGTTCCCTAGGAAGGGTCTGGATTTCTTTCATAATACATTCCCTAATGATGTCCTTTGCTGCGAAGAGGGCTTTGTCGTTGATCTCTGCATCTGCCATGTCCGCCATGTGCACCAAGAGTGCTTCTATAGTGCGTGGTTCAATAGGGCTCCCGTCGCCGTGATGCGCCGCAACAGCATGAATAACGTCAAGGGGGAACTTCCTGCTGTAGAGTTCAGCAGTGATAAGAGTAAGGTGATCGAGCCTCTCGCCGAGCTTAGAGGGGGAGTATTTCCCGGGATATATCATCGAGTAAGTCATGTGTTTGAAGATATCGTGGAGGAGGGACGCCGCAATGACAACATCACGGTCTACATTAACCCCGTACACCTGTTCCATAATATCTGAAAGGCTAAGAGCGATTCTTACCGTCGATAACGTGTGGATTATGAGTCCGTTCTCATATGAGTGATGCCGCCTCTTGCTCGCCGGAGATTCTTTGAAGCTCGTTGACCTAAATTCTGAAGTGTCTATCATGGACAGCCTCGGTTCCTTGAGTAGAGTGATAACCCTTTCCTTAAGGGCTTGATCCTTTATTTCATTGGCAATATTCAATAGGGCATCCTCTTTCATGGACTCAACCGCCATGGATGGAATGAGGGATTGAGATATTTAAATTAGAACGTCAGTAGAAGGCATATTTTTAAGAGTGTGGGCGGCAAAAAGTTACTGCGAGCGGGGATTCCCAAGCCAGGTCAAAGGGGTAGGACTGAGGCTCCTATGTCGAAGGACTTCGTGGGTTCGAATCCCACTCCCCGCACCTATTGTCGCAGAATCTTTTAAAAAGCAGAAGAGAAGACGCAAAAAGCAGTGAGAGCATCATTGTAGCCTAGGAAGTTTTAAGGGTTCAAATGTTAGTGCCCACTCGTCTCTTAATAACGGGATTTTGACAGGTCGTTGATTGAGTCAACAAAAGCAAATAAGTAGTTAGCCGACAAATAAAAAAATTGGTTGTGGGTGGTGTCGAGCAAGAAAGAAGTCCTGTTCAAGGAAATGTACGAGCTAATTCCCGATGCTCTTGTGATCTGCAGCCTGAGCGGAAGGATCATAGACTGCAATCAGACGACGATACGCCAGTTCGGCCTAAAATCGAAATGGGAGCTGATCGGGACTGTCATTTATGAGTGGATAGCGGAGAGGGATCGGAGCAAGGCAGCAGAGAGCCCTACCCTAGGAGTTCCGGAGGAGGGAAAGAAGGTAGTAGAGTACTCATTCCGCAGGGCTGACGGCACTGAATACTTCGCGGAGCTCTCGGTGATACTCATCACAGATGAAGCAGGAAAGCCCACTTCAAAGGTAGCGATCATTAGGGATATAGGCGACAGGAAATTAATGGAGGAGGAGCTCGAAGAGACTAGGGAGACCATAAGGGCACTCCTGAATGCACCACCAGACACTGCTTACCTTATGGACAAATTCGGGAGAGTATATGCCGCCAACGAGACGGGTGCGCGTGTTCTAGGCAAGCGCGCCAATGATCTTGTAGGACTAAATTATTTTCGACTTCTCCCTGGCGATCTGTCACGTGCCAGGAGGGATCAGGTCAATGAAGTCTTCCAGAATGGACTCCCCCTGCGCTTTGAGGACCAGCTAGGCAGGAGGTTTTACGAGATTACTGTTTACCCTGTTTACGGGCAGAGAAGGAAGGTCACGAGGGTGGCGCTCTTCGCGAGAGACATCACCGAAAGAAAGGAGATGCAGGAAGAGCTTGAGCGCTACTCAGAGCATCTGCAGGAGCTTGTTGAGGAGAAGACCAAGCAGCTACGCGATGTTGAGAGACTTGCGGCAATCGGTGAGACAGCGACCATGGTGGGTCACGATCTGCGCAACCCGCTCCAAGTAATAATAAACACGGTCTTTCTTGCAAGGACAGAGGTTGAAGAGGCGCCGGAGGACTTCAGGAAGAAGCTTGACGAATATAGCATCCCCGGTATGTTCGATTCCATAGACAAACAGGTGGACTATATGAACAAGATTGTCTCGGACCTCCAGGACTTCGCGAGGGATATCAAACCCAGGATAGTGAGGAGCGATCTCAATGATCTCATCAAGGAATCGATACCATTGTCAATGCCAGCTAACATAACCATAAACAAGCAGGCCTCAATTGACAGCGCCTTCTTTGATCCGTACATGATGAGGCGCGTCATGACCAACCTGATAACGAACGCCATCCAGGCCATGCCAAACGGCGGCGAGCTCACCTTAAGGACTTTCAGCGAAGGGGATCATACCTTCATCCAAGTCAAGGACACGGGCGTTGGAATATCCGAGGAGTTCAAGCCCAGGCTCTTCAAACCTCTCTCAACAACGAAGTCAATCGGCACAGGAATGGGCCTGGCAGTAGTCAAGAGGTTTATAGTGGCGCATAATGGCACTATCGAAGTCGAGAGTGAAGTAGGGAAGGGGACTACATTCATAATCAAGCTGCCAGCCATGCCAATGCAGGACAGTGCGGCAAAAAGCGCAGGTGCATAAAGGACTGAGCCATGAAGGCTCTTGGACAACTGGTATTAAGCCCCAATATTAGAGTAAGTTTGATCCATCCGAACCTGAGTAACATCGGAGTGGGGTAATATCCAAGCAAATGCAGGGCGCAGTAGATCTAGTTGATACCAATTTTACTTCAATAAGTGAGAGGAGCACAAACCTAATTCGTCATCAGAAGGTCATTCTTGGAGAAATCTGCGTAAATTAAAAAATAATAAGGTTAATATGGAAGCGCGATTTCTTGCACTTAGGCAGGAACCAAGAGTCTTCCACTGAGTCTTGTTCTTGTTATCAATGAAATAAGAGGTGAAAGAAATATGGCAAGTCGCGAAATGCATAAGGCAACTTGCGCAGATTGTGGTAAGGAGTGCGAAGTTCCATTCAAACCGGATGGAAAGAGACCAGTATACTGCCGCGAGTGTTACTCAAAGAGAAGGCCACCACGTAGGTTCTAGGCGTAGAGAAGGCAACTGGTGCTAACAATTAATTTGTTTTTTATTTATATTCGATTTGTCTCGGATTCGGTTTAAAAGCAAGCCGAATTGTTGATTTAGTAGAGGGTTTAATTTGGAGATAAAGACCATTGAGGAGGCTCTGAAGGAGATACTCGAAGGTTACAACAGGAAACCTAAGAACTGGCAGATAGCATCTGACTTCAGGGGAAATTCTCTGGTTCTTGGTCCTGACGCCGGCTATAGGCTCAAGACTATGATGATAAATCCTTATGAGAACATTGGTGTAGGCGTCATGATCGATGACAGCGAAGAGTTGAGGCAGTCCATGGGTGAGAATGCACCTTGCGGGTTCAGACCGATAGATGCCGATATGACGCAGAAGGTATTTTCATTGATGTCCAATTCCCAGCCAAATACGGAGAAAGAGGAGATGATCAGAAGAGTGCTAGCCATAGATCCTGTCCCAACATGGAGCCTAGGCGGTGATAGGATAGGAGCGGTGGTTGGGGGGCCCTTCATCGCACATCCGGATCTGAGGATGGTATCAAAAAGGCAATCAGAACTCGATCAGAAGCTCGAGCTTGAGTTGAATAGGCTTTTCAATTCGAAGTACCCCATGCGGGCCTCAGCATACAGGTAACGTGCAGGTAAAAAGGTTTAATCTTCCTGTAAGCAAGTAATAATCAGCGGGGACCTTTGAAGTGATCCTACTTCTCGTTCAGTCGTTGGATCTGAATGTCCCAAGGTATGCTGCATTTGGTAGTTAGAATATAAAAACTAAAGTTTTACAAACTAAAAAGCACAAGCATAAAATTAAAATTAGACTGGAAGGTGGTGCTTCCCATGCGGTGCAAGTCCTGTGAGAAATGGTATGGCGCAGAAGATGACGATTATGGTCCGTGCAGCATAAAGCACGCACGAGGAGAGAAGAGGTATATAACCCACGGCGAGCACAAGTGCGACGAAATTTACAAAGATCTTCCCGAGTGATTACGATGGATATCAGGAGAGCAGACTACCATGATTATGGTGCACTTGCGGCACTCACGGAACTGGAAGGGTGGAACTACTCGGTGCAGGACTTTTCAGACATGGAGGCTACGGGGTGCACGACTACATTCGTTGCCGTGGGGGAGGGCAGGGTAAAAGGCATGATTACTGTGATGGATTACGGCCAGGTGGGCTGGATCTCTAATATGCTGGTGGAGAAAGCATCTAGGGGAAAGAAGCTGGGTGGTGATCTCCTTGAGGAAGGTGTCAAAGCGCTTGGGGAGAAGCGGACCATCACGCTCTTCGCCTATATAGACGCCAAGCGCTTCTACCTGAGACACGGCTTCAGATGTGACAGGGATCTCCAGCTGGTAAGGTTCATCGGTGGAAGAAAAGGTTCTGCAAGGGATGGGGGGAGCCCTGAAGAGGTCTTCGCAATGGATGAGAAATGTTTCGGGTTCAACAGGCGAGGGCTTCTGACAATGTTGATGGGTAAAGGTAGGACGTTATTCCCTAAGAGCGGGGCGGGATACGCCATTGTAAGGCCAGATCCGAGAGAAGCTCTAGTCGGGCCCGTCGTCGCCGAGGAGAAAGGATCAGGCTTGGAACTCCTTTACGCAGGCTTCAATATTCTGGGTACTGGTTCCCTTGCAGTTGTGCCTGATGGAAAGATCGATGGCGTCGAAGAGGTTATGCGCGTCAGCAGGCTGTTTTTAGGGGAGAGACCTTTCACGGATTTTGCTAAGGTATTCGCCTTCGCTGGGCTTGAGTTTGGGTGAAGTTGATGCAGGTATACAACACTAGGACGAAGAATAAAGAGGAACTAATGACCCAGACCCCGAATGTGGTGAAGGCCTACGTATGTGGCCCTACAGTTTATGATTACAGCCACATTGGCCACGCAAGAACCTACGTTAACTTTGACGTGCTCAAGAGGTACCTTGAGGCTACAGGGTACGAGGTCATCCACATCCAGAACTTCACCGACGTGGAGGAGAAGATAACCGACAAGGCCAAAGATGAAGGCATGGATCCCATGGCTTTGGCTAATAAGTACATAGGAGAATACTTCAGGGATATGGATGCGCTCAATGTAAAGCGAGCGACCAAGTACCCGAGAGCTTCGGAGTATATTGGAAAGATCATCGAGATCACGAAGTCGCTCATTGCCAACGGGTATGCTTACCAATCAGGGGATGCGATATACTTCGAAGTCAGCAAGGCAGGGAGCTACGGCGAGCTTGTCGGCAATCTTAGAGCGGCGCTAGCGGACAGGGTGGACAAGACGACAGTCAAGAAGGACCCCTTCGATTTCGTACTATGGAGGGAAGCAAAACAGGGAGAGGAGTCATGGGAAAGCCCGTGGGGGAGGGGAAGGCCGGGATGGCACACGGAGTGCGTCGCCATGGCAATGGATAGCCTCGGCGAAGTGCTGGACGTGCATTGGGGCGGGAAAGACCTGATATATCCGCATCACGAGTGCGAAGCGCTGATTGCAAAGGCACTCACGGGCAAGACTTTCGTGAAGTACTGGATGCATAACGAATTCGTGCTCCTAAGGGGTGAGAAGATGTCCAAGTCGACTGGGAATACAGTCCCGATCCGCGAGATCCTAAAGAAGCACAGCGGAGAGGCGCTTAGGACGCTACTTCTCTCAAAGGGGTACAGGGAGAAGATTGATTTTTACGACGGTGCTCTCGACGAGGCTGAGCAGAAGCATGCCCGAATAAAGATGGCTGCAGAGCGGGCTAGGAAGGCTGGCACGAACGGCAAGATGAGTGCATGCGTCAAAGATTATGCAGGGATGTTTTTCGGAGCAATGGATGACGACCTCGAGACTGGAAAGGCTATGGCCATAGTAGAACACCTGTCAGAGGAGCTCCTGAGCAGCCGCCCAGGGAAGGATCTCAGTGGCGCTACCAGGATATTCGATGCCGTGGAGAATGTACTTGGTATAAGACTGAGCTAATCTACGTCCACCCAGTAATCACCTTTTTCGGTGAACTCCTTCTTCCATATGGGAATCTCATGCTTTGCGCGAGTGACTGCCAGCCTCAGTGTCTCAAAAGCGACATCACTCCTCTCGGTCGCTATCACGACGTAAAGGACCTCTTCGCCGGGAGAGAAGGTTCCGTACTTGTGGCAGAGGGCGACATCTAAAACGCCATTTATGAGGGAGAGGGCATTTGCCATATCTTCGAGGGACTTACGCGCGGCCTCCTCGTAGACCTCGTACTCCAGGTGATCCACGGCATCGCCCCCATGGGTCTTGGGGCGGATGATTCCCGTGAAGGTCACCATGGAGCCGCAGTTCTTGCCCTTCACGCTCTCTCTTATTGTGCTTATCAACTGGGCTAGATCTACCTTATCCTCCTTTTTCGCGAGAACCCCTATGGGCATGGTAATCACATATGTGTAAGTAAGTTTCCAAAGGGGTTAAAATATCTGCACATAGTTTAACTGGCATGAGCTGTTGTCTTGATGAAATTAGATAAAGTCGCCAGAGAGCTCCGCTATAAGAGAGGACTTCTTGAGCTGCTGAACAAGGCTTATGGCAGTAGGACCCTGGAGATCCTCGAAGCGCTAAGTAAGGCACCTAAAGAGTACGCCGTACGGGTGAACATGCTCAAGGCTTCGCCGGAAGAGGCTGTAAGGGAGTTAGAAGTTCTGGGTGTCTTCTGCAGGAGGTCACAGACGCTCGATGAGGCGGTGCTGATCGATGTAACCGGCCCCTATGAGGTGGAGAAGAAGGGGAAGCAAGTTGTGGCTGAGAAGAGCGCCGCCGAGAGCGTTATGATGGGCAGCAAGCTTTATGGCCCTGGCATATTGAGGACGGACAAGTACAGAGTTGGCGATCCAGTCTATGTGACGGACGTCTACAACCACGTTGTTGCCAACGGGATTGCCAAAGCTCCGCCCAAGACTGATAGGAACAGAGCAAAGGGTATTGCAGTTGATACAAGGGAGAGCGTCTACCGGCTGCCGCCGATCAGGGAGAGCGAGCTATTCAAGAGGGGTATGATTAGGGAGCAGAGCCTTCCAGCCATGATTACGTCAAGGGTCCTCGATCCGCAAAAGGGTGAGATTGTGGTGGACATGTGCGCAGCCCCAGGGGGGAAGTCCTTGCATTTGGCACAGCTGATGGGGGGTGAGGGGATCATCTACGCCTTCGATCACTCTGAGAAGCGGATAAATGCATTCAGATCTGAAATAGCTAGATTGGAAACCCACAACATCAAGATTTTTTGCTCCGATTCGAGATACCTTGATTGGGACTTTCCAGGTCTGAAGGCCGACAGGGTTCTCGTTGACCCGCCATGCTCGGCTCTTGGCGTAAGGCCCAAGCTCTATGAGGACGCCAGCGTCGAGGAGGTAAATGGGTGCGCCAGATACCAGAAGCAGTTCCTGAAGACCGCAAGCAGGATCGTCAGGAACGGGGGGACGGTGGTCTACTCAACTTGCACGCTGACCGTAGAAGAGAACGAGGACGTTATGAGGTATGCCGTGGAGGATCTTCAGCTCGAGCCGGAGGCGCAATCGATAAAGGTGGGCGAGGAAGGGTTTGGCGGGGCAATTTTCTGCAAAGCACAGAGGTTCAGCCCAGATATTCTAGAAACACCTGGCTATTTCATAGCAAAATTTAGAAAGAAATAGGTCTATGGACCTTCACAATGCAACTATAAGACTTTTTTATCAGGCATATGTGTTTCTTTGCAGAGGAAAGACGACCCCGGCATGGGCTATAATGATCTTGTTGGCGAATTGGCATAGGGAAGCCTTAGTCACCATGGGAAATATCGGTGTGCTTCTCTGCTTTAGGTAAATATAAATAATGTATTAACATTTTCTTAATAGCATGGGAGATCCAAGAGTATCTGACTTTTTGGCGCTCCTTGAAGTTGCCAAGACGAACAGCTTCAGCAGCGCGGCAAAGAGCCTTCAGACGAACCCAGTCAACCTGCTCAATCGCATCAACAAGCTGGAAGGCTATTTCCAAACAAAGATCTTCACGAGGACAAACAGGGGCGTATTCCTGACCAAAGACGGCGAAAAGATTGTTGAGATCGCAAGGGCAGTAGTTGGCCTTCTCTCAAGTTCCAGACCTACAGAGATCCCTACGCCTGAGCATACGTTAAGGATAGGCGGTTCAATGATAGCTGGAGAGTACATACTTCCCTGCGTGATAAGCAATTACAAGATGGCCAACCCCAATATGAAATTTGACCTCGAGATCTTGAGACCACATGACATGTTTGAGAAGCTGGAGAAAGGTGAACTAGATTTAATATCGTATATCAGGCAGCACGTGGAGCCTCGTTCTGATGAAGTGGAGATAGCCAAGGACAGGCTCGTCGTAATTGCGCCCCCCAGGCACGAACTATTGGGAAGGGATGGGCTGAAGTTGAGCGAGATCCTAAGGCAACCGCTCATCTTATATGAGCCCGATCACGAGTTCGCGGAGATCATTGAAGATTTTCTTATCTCAAACGGCGTGAAGGCGAAGACCCTCGAGGTAAAGATGCTACTCCCGGATCCCACCAGCGTCATCGCCTCAGTATCCGAGGGACTGGGGCTGAGTCTGTGTTCCGAGATCATTGCCAAGAAAGCCGAGCGGGCTAGGCTGGTAGGCATCGTTAACCCAGAGGGGGCGATCGGGGGGCGATATTCCATATACATAAAGAGGCATGGGGAGCCGATCGATGAGGCTCTGAACAGTTTCTGGGTATATGTTGAGAAGATGTCTGAGAGGTTCAAAGGGAACCTACCATGCATGCTTAAGATGCTTTACTTATGAAGGCTTTGCTCAGTGCCCGTTTCGTCTATATTCTTCTTGCTATAGACCTTCCTCTTCAGAGTGTGGCCGCAGACCTGGCAAACGGTCGATTTTAGAGATTTCTGGTAAGTAGCACCGCAGGCAGGGCAGTAGAGGAACCACCAGAATTCCTGGGAAATGCCCTTAGTCATCATCGGCCGAAAGTTTAGCCCGAGCATGTTGCAGAGGTTCTGTAGGCTGTAGTCGTCACTGACCACAACCGGGTCGGAGCCCTGCATCTTCAGCTCAAGTGCAAGAGCTGCCACCTCGAGGTCGGTCTCGGAAAGGACCGAGAGATCGCCTGTCGAGCCTGCCTTGCTCTTGACTATACCCTTGTAGTATTCATTGGGGGCCTTTACCTTCAGCCGTCCAGATATCAGGGAAAGGTCGGTTGCTGCTTTGGTCCTTTTCCCAAGAAGTTCAATCGAGACACGTGGAGTGATGAAGTGGTCGCCGTCCACGAGGCGTGGGTTGAAGCCATAAATTATGGCAGAAGTGTCGAGCACGAAGGTTTGACGCTTTTTTTCAACCATTATCAGACCTCATAACCGCAAGTGATTTTTTCCCTGATCCGTTGGTAGAAAAATTCAGATTTGTTCACCCTGATGAACACTGCCTTTTTTTCAGATTTCTTTATGGTGATGGGTTTATCGTATTCAAGCTCCGCTGTAGTCTGGCCGTCTAGAACCACAATGCCCGTAAACCCTTCTGGGAGAACAGTAATCTCGAGGCTACTCGATGCAGGAAATATCATAGGCCGTATTCCAGATGAGAGCGGACATATGAACACGATCTCCAAGACGTCCAGTTTGGGATCGATTATTGGACCACCTGCGGAGAGAGCATAAGCCGTAGAACCGGTGGGGGTCGAGACAATTATGCCATCCGCCTTCCCATGGTGGAGGAGTACGCCATCTTTCTTTACCATGAGGGAGAGTATTTTTGAAGATTTCGATGTTGTAATCAGTACTTCGTTAAGGGCATCGGGTAGATTTAGGTCATTATATCTGGGGGCGAGCTTTGTCTTATACTCCAGGTAGAACTTCCCTGCCAATATATTCTCCAATGCGTCTTTTGCCGATTCTGGTGTCGTCTCGCAGAGGAACCCAAGAGCACCAACCTTTACGCCAAGTATTGGCGTCTCGCCAACAACCTCTGCAGTTCTCATAATAGTTCCGTCGCCTCCCACGACTACAATGAGGTCTGCTTTAATCTCGTTGTGGGAAGACGATTTTACACCTATGACAGTTTTTGGAAGCGCCCCAGTATGGAGGACATTTATCCCTCTGGATCTCAGGAAATCACCTAAGCTCTGAGCGACATTAGCGGCCTCTGGGGAATTGAATTTTGTTATTATGCTGACACAGGAGAACCTCAAAGGGACCACAGCTTATTTAAAAAAACGTAGGGCTTTCCAACTCAATAACGATTGCGGTAAAAATCTTCACAGCCATCTTGCATTTATTGAAGTTCAGCAATTTCTGTGCTCATCACTCAGGTGTTGGACCAAAAAAATTCAAGCGACTGCAATTGCACCAACTGGGCAGACCTGCACACATTTCATGCACCTTGTACACAGGTTTAACCATACAGCAGTTATCCTCCAGATCTGTGGATCGTAAGGATCCTGCTTAATGCCCATGGTCTCGTGCATCAGCAGGATTGCTGGATCACAGGCTCTCAGGCATTTCCCGCACTCTCTGGGATCGACTTTGTTTCCACCATCACCGCATTTTGAGTAATCTACTGTTATTTTAGGGCTTTTTTTGGGCATCATTCAGTACTGCAACCCCGGAAACTGCTCTCTTGGAACCATGCGTATTGAGTCATTCTTACATGCATGCCGGCATACGCCGCAGCCAAAGCACTTCCTTAGGTCCACCATTACTCTGCCCTGGGATGGTATGTACCTGAGGGCTGAAAACTGGCACATGGAAACGCACGATTTACATCCCTGGCACCTGTCGGGATCGATTTCAGCAACGTACTCTGCCTTATAGACGGAATTCAGCCCGAAATCCTGCCGTAGTCTCAAGCCACCACACTCGGGGTTTTCGCAGGAGCATATGGCATTGATGTAGGGCACGGGTTGGAACCACACCGATGCAACATAGCCCTTGCGGTTGTGCTGCTCAATCCTCTTTATTGCCTCCTCTCGATCCAGCCGATAGACATTGTTTTTAGGGATAAAGCGCGGCAGCTTCTCTATGACTCCGGAGAGAACGCCGAAGTTGATGCAACAAGCTTCCTTCACGCCCCTCTGCATCCACCTACACATGCAGTAATTTTCAATGATAGGCTCGGCCGCTAAGTTGCCGAGTATTATCTTAGCGTCTTCCAGTGGGATGACCTGTCCAAAGTGGCCATCGGCTCTGACAGCATTCCTATTTTTGCTCTCGCTGTGGATCATCTTTTCAGCATTCCACCTTAGGACTCGGCCTATTAAGGGCAGCTGGAGCTTGTAACCCACGTCTATTGATGAGATGCCCATGATCTTTCGGATATAGACCTGTTCGAATGCTCGCCACTGCTCGGTTTCGTACTCTGCTATGTTCATTTCCTTTGCAAGCTCATTCGAGTAGTTCTTGGCGTTCATGTACCATTTTCCGCCAGCTCCGTGCTTCATGCACCACTTGCACAATTTTCAATACACTCCACGGAAAAATGTTTAGCCGATTACAAGCTCTCAATCCCATGACAAAGAATATAAGGATTATGAAGGTGAAAAGCTATGATAATTGATGGTTGATCAATAGTTCAGTCCTTGTGAGTAGGTCATTTATGAGCGAGAAATGGGCAACTATTCCTGATGAGAAGACCATTAAGGAGACCGTGGATTGCCTCAGAAATAGGGGCATAATAGTCATAGTAGTTGGAACTAGAACCGAAGCTATGGAGAAACTCAAGGAGATTATCCCGAGGGGTGTTGAAGTAATGACAGGATCGTCGACCACACTGGATCAGATTGGTTTCAAGGACTACTTAAAATCTGGCAAGCATGGATGGAAGAGCTTAAACGATGAAATAATGCGTGAGAATGACGATTTCAAGAGATTGGATATGAGAAGGAAATCAGTCACCGCAGAGTACTTCTTGGGAAGCGTGAATGCCATCTCACGAGATGGTGAGTTGGTAGCCTGTGATAAAACAGGCTCTAGGACTGGGGCTTATCTTTACGCTGCAAAAAACCTCGTTCTTGTTGCAGGCGTGCAAAAGATTACTCAGAACACCCATGAAGCATTGGTGCGTGTGAAGGATTATGTCTTTCCACTGGAGGATGCGAGATCAAAGAAGGCATATGGAATCCCAAGTGCAACCAACAAGTGGATTATAATTGAAGGCGAAGTTGTTAAAAACAGGATAACGTTGATTCTCGTAAAAGACAAGTTGGGGTTTTAGCATTTCCATGCAAGCTATTGTCTCTCCAGAGACCGATGCCTTGTATTGCAGAGCCATGTTGACTTCGAAACTCATTATTATTGTCCCATAGTCAACATTAAGATAAGATTTATTTAGTTAGTTATTACTTACTCAATCTTGAAAGGATGTAAGTATAAATGTCTGTTAAACCGGTTGAGTTAGGAGAACTTAAAGACGGTAGCTTCGTGGTCATAGACAACATTCCGTGTAGGGTCGTTTCTCACGACAAGTCCAAGACAGGAAAGCATGGATCAGCCAAAGTCAGGATCGTTGCAATAGGCATATTTGACGGCTTCAAGAGGAACATAGTTGGTCCAGCGGACCAGAGGGTTGATGTACCCTTGGTCGAAAAGAGGGCAGCTCAGGTTATCTCTATCATGCCAGATACAGTCCAGCTAATGGATCTCTCCAATTATGAGACCTTTGAGGTCAAAAAACCAACAGACGAGGAGGTCCTCTCTAAGCTTGTGTCGGGCGCTGAGATAGAGTTCTGGGACATCCTCAACGAGAAGCACATCGTCAGAGTTAAGTAAAGGGCTCTTTTTCGCCCATTATTCTTTATCATTTTAAGAACGATCTATAATTTAGATAGATCTGCCTTCACATTAAGGGAAAAAGATGGCAGATCCAAAAAGGGCTAACATAATCGTCGGCGAAGATTAGAGAATAGTATTCCTTAAAGCAAATGCAATTTCGCAGGTTCCAGACATCGAAGAAAAAATTAAATTTCTAGAAGGTTATTGATAATATCAAGTCGAATATGCATGGTTCTAAAATGTTTTTTAAGGAGCTGACTGATTGTTTAAGCCAGCAGGTGTGTTAAATGGTCCTTGACAGCCTTAGTGGCGCCCTGGGTAGTGCGATAAAGAAGGTACTTAGGGCGCCAATTGTGGATGAGAAGGTAGTAAAAGAGCTGATCAGGGACATTCAGAGGGCGCTTCTCCAGTCTGATGTGAATGTGAAGCTCGTGCTAGAGCTATCCAAGAACATTGAAAAGAAGATCCTTGAAGAGGATCTACCCCCAGGGATTACCCGAAGGGAGCTGACAATAAAGGTCGTCTACGACGAGCTCGTGGGGCTCTTAGGCGGGGACAAGCCGCAACCGCCAAAATATCCGAAGGGAAGGACGACCACAGTAATGCTTGTAGGAATACAAGGTTCGGGGAAGACCACAAGCGCTTCCAAGCTTACTTTTTACTTCAAGAAGCAGGGGCTATCAATGGGGCTGGTCTGCGCTGACAACTTCAGGGCAGGAGCTTACGATCAGCTCAGCCAGCTTGCGACCAAGGCTGGTGCCGAGTTCTATGGCGATAGGATGAACAATGATGCCGCGGATATAGCGAAGAATGGAGTTAAGACATTCAAGGAGAGAGGGATCGAGGTCATAATAGTCGATACTGCAGGCAGGCACAAGAACGAAAGCGATCTCCTGAGAGAGATGTCCCAGATAGCTGAAGCGGTAAAGCCCGACGAGATAATGCTCGTCCTTGATGGCACTATCGGCCAGCAGGCGATGCAGCAGGCTGAGGCATTTAACCAGACAACAAAGATAGGCACGATATTTCTTACCAAGCTCGACGGTTCTGCCAAGGGGGGTGGTGCCCTCTCCGCAGTGGCAGCAACCAAGGCGCCAATACGGTTCATAGGTACAGGCGAAGGGATTGAGGAGATAGAGATCTTCAGCCCTGGTAGGTTCGTCAGTAGGCTCTTAGGAATGGGCGATATTGAGGCGCTAGTCGAGAAGGTCAATGAGGTGCAGTCAACCTCCGTAGGCAAGCAGAGCATGACAGCCATAGCCTCTGGCAGATTCACGCTGAAAGATCTTTACGCCCAGATGCAGACCATGAGGAAGATGGGACCTCTTAGCAAAGTCCTGCAGTCAATACCAGGGATGGGCATGAACGTCCCCAAGGAAGCCATGGAAGTCTCCGAGGTTAAGATGAAGAAGTGGATGGTCATAATGCAGTCCATGACCGAGGAAGAGCTCACGGATCCCCAGATCATAGATGGTTCGAGGGTAAGGAGGATCTCGAGGGGGTCAGGAACTGCGCCCAAGGACATCAAGGAGCTACTTGATCAGTACAGGATGAGCAAGAAGTTCATCAAACAGTTCGTCACCAAGCAGAAGAGGATGCCCAGTATAAAGGACTTCACGAAGGGGTGAGGTTTTTGCGGGACATAGCGCTGCTCGCGTCCTCTTCGGCGATCTCATCGGATGAGGCAGGTTTTATAACAAGGTTTGTAGTCGGGGCGCTCCTTATCTCACATGGCGCGAGGAGGGACGTCAGGGTCACCGTCTTCTTCGATGGTAGCAGGTGTGTCAGTTTCGAGGGGAGGAGTATGAAGAACGTGAGGCCGGACGAGCAATCCCTCTCGGGAATCCTGAAGGCAGGGCTGAAGAAGATCGATGAAAGGGGCTCGGGCAGGGTCATGCAGGGAATAAACGCCTACACAAAGAAGTTTGAGGAATATCTAGACGGAGTAAGGTCTATGAAGATCTTTTATGGGGGGGCTGGAGGAAGAGATGTGAGTCTAGAGGATGATTTTACTGCGGTCTTTCAGCACCCAGAGATGAGCAGGGAGGTGGAGAGTCTGCTGATCAGCAGGGGTTTTACACCTGTTCGGCTGAGCAGGAGTCCACTTCCACCAGATCAGGCGGTAGTCATGCTCAGCAATAGAGCAGATAGGGGAAGATCTTACTGAATTGGATGCAAAACGACTCGCTGGAATTTATTTAGAGCAGTCGCTCAGAGATGTCATAATGCACAAACAGAAACGGATGAGATTTAAGTGGGTCTTGATTTTCCCAGTTTGAGGAGCCCCATAAGGTGATTGAATGATTCTTGAGGAAGCTGAGAGAATTTTAGCAAAGTATCCTCTCTGCGACAATTGCCTGGGGAGGCAGTTTGGGGGTCTTGCCAGGGGTGTGACGAACAAGGAACGCGGATATGCACTGAAGCTGGCACTGACCATGGAGGGGCACATGGTCTCGCGCAGGGGTGATGAGGGTGGCATGAAGATGCTCCACATGCTCGTCTCCAACGGTGGCTTCGCACCCGCCTTCAATGTGGCCGGTGGTGAGAGGGAGAAGAAGGCTTGCTATCTTTGTGAAGGGATCCTAGAAAAAGTCAAAGATTATGCCGAGGGCGTGTCTAGAGGCCTCGAAGGTTACAATTACAGCAACTTCTTGATTGGAGTGAAGATCTCAGGGGAGATGGCAGAGAGGGAGGATCGGCTGAGGTCCGAGTTCTCGATCGAGTTCGGTGAGTCCCTGAAGATGGAGTGCAGCAGGGAGATCGGGAAGGAGGTATCAAGGCTGACAGGAAAGGACGTGGAGTTCGAGAGGCCGGATATCGTTGTAATGTTGAATCTCCCAGAATTCAAGGTAAAGGTGAAGTCCATGCCCCTGTACATAAGGGGCCGGTACAAGAAGCTCGTCCGCGGCATCCCCCAGTCGAGGTGGGACTGTGTTCACTGCGGGGGCAGGGGTTGTGACATATGCCATGGTACCGGCAAGATATACCCAACATCGGTCGAGGAGATAATAACCGAACCCGTGCTTTCGATAACAGAGGGAAAGGACTCGAAGTTTCACGGGGCGGGGAGAGAGGACGTGGATGCTATAATGACTGGCAACGGGAGGCCGTTCGTCATTGAGGTCAAGGAATCCCACAACCGGAGCCCAGATCTAGCTGCCTTGGAGGCTACGATAAACAGCGCTGGCGATGGAAGGGTGGAAGTTTTGGACCTCAAGTACTCGGACAAGAAGACTGTCAGGAGTCTGAAGGAGAAGTCAAAGGTTGCAGAGAAGACTTACAAGGCGCTCGTGGAGGTCGAAAGATCCATCTCCGAGGAAGACCTGAGGGGACTAGAGAAAAGCTTTAATGGATGTCTTTTGAATCAATATACTCCGAAAAGGGTAATGCACCGGCGCGCCGACAAACTGAGGTACAAAAAAGTGCACGAGATGCGGGCGACGAGGCTCGATGATAAAAAGATCGAGCTTGTGGTTCGCTGCCAAGGCGGGCTCTATGTAAAGGAGCTTATCTCTGGCGACGAGGGAAGGACGAAACCCAGCGTCTCAGAGATCCTCGGTACCGGGGCACGTTGCATTGAGCTAGACGTAATTTCAGTAAATGAGGCTGTATAAGATGAAGCATTCGCTAGGATATAGGAACAGGACGAGGTCCGTCCTCAGCAAGAAGCATAGGGAAAGGGGGTTGTCCCCCATCAATAGGATCTTGAGGGACTATGCTGAGGGAGAGAAGGTAATCATCAAGATCGACCCTTCCATGGTGAAGGGCATGCCGCACAGGAGGTTCCAGGGTAAGACATGCTCGGTTGTGGAAAAGAGGGGAAGGGCATACGTCCTGAACGTTTACATGGGCGGCTATGAAAAGACAGTAATAGTCAGACCCGAGCATATATTCCCTCTAGAGGGAAAGTAGATGCCCCGCGAGATTGTAAAGGAGGAGGAGGTAACCCTCCCCCAGGTAAAGAAACTGTTGGAGCAGCGGATGACCGAAGGCGAGCTGAGCTACCTCCAGAGGCTAACCTATGACTATTGCACGAAGTTCTCAAAGCTGAGCCCTGATAAGGCTGATGAGCTACTGAAGAAGCTTGAAGGGGATGGGCTCTCGCCGGTGATTGCTACCCAGATAGTGAACCTCATGCCGAGAAGCGTCGATGAGCTAAGGACAGTTTTTGCTGTAGAGAGTAAGCCGGTTCTGCCCTCGGAGCTCGAGAAGATACTGAGTGTGCTTAATTCTTACCGAGAGTAGGAATTTTTTTTACCAACCTATTGCATTATAAGATATCTAAAGCCTAGAGGTGAGACCCATGATGCCCGACAACAGGGAGCCCCCAAGGAAGTTCGAGGACTTTGCATATGTACTTGAGCACCTCCCTTATGGGCATCCGATGGACACAAGACCCCTCTATAGGAGGGAGCCGATAGTTCAAGCAGTGGGGGAGGACTTCTTCACTTTACTAGAGCTCATACCCTACCCGGGCGTCACCTTCCAGAGGAGGGAGAAGATTGCAATCGGCAAGTGGGGTAGGGAGAAGATTGACCATGTGAAGAGGAGGATCGAATACGAGGAGCTCACGCAGAATGCAAAGGACGAGCTGCAAATAGTGGTCGAGGAGATTGTGACCAAGAACGAAGCACGGTTCGTGTCATTCTTCAACAACTCTGGACCTGTCACTACTAGGATGCACTCGCTGGAACTACTCCCCGGTATCGGGAAGAAGGCTATGTGGCAGATATTGGAGGAAAGAAAGAAGGCACCCTTCGCTAGCCTGGAGCAGATTCAGACGAGAACGCACATATCGGATCCTAAGAAGATCCTCGTGAAGCGAATCTTCGTGGAGATTAAGAATGAGGACAAGTATTACATATTCTGCAAGCCTCCGGCAAAGAAGGAGTTCTGATGGTTGACCACCTCAGACCTTCTTAAAAAAACCCTAAGAGTAGTTAAGGAATACGGCATCAGGCCAAACAGGAAGATGGGTCAAAACTTCGCCGTCGATCCAGGGCTCATCGCAACCATAGTCGGGGCAGCGGAGCTCGGCAGTGGGGATGTGGTTCTAGAGATAGGTGCCGGAATAGGCAACCTCACAGAAGCGATCGCCGTGGTTGCCAAGAAGGTCATAGCTGTCGAGAAAGACGCGGTTTTTGCCAAGGCACTGAGGGACCTGTTCGTTGAAAGAGGTAATGTGGAGGTCCTAAACGAGGACGTTCTTCTGATGAGGCTCCCCCACGTCAACAAAATTGTTTCCAACCTTCCTTACTCGATATCGACCCCCATCACCTTTAAGATCCTGTTTGAGGGGGACTTTGAGAGGGCAGTGCTGACCTATCAAAAGGAAGTCGCGGAGAGGCTACTAGCTGGACCAGGCGAGCATGAGTATTCCAGACTGAGCGTCATGTCGTCTCTCCTTGCCGAGGTGGAGAGGGTTAAGGACTTTTCGCCGGAATCATTCTACCCCAAGCCGGATGTCTCCAGCACGGTCATTGTTATGAGAAGAAGAAGAACACAGGACGTTGACTGGGGGTTCTTGGATGAGACCCTGAAGCTCCTCTTCTCGCAGAGGAAGAGGAAGCTGAGGAGAGCCCTTGAGACGTATTCCAAGATCAAGAAACTGAATTTTGGGGAGGTCATAAGGGAGTTTGAGGAGAGCCTCTTGGAGACCAGGGTCTTCCAGATCAGCCCGCCCAGCTTTGTCATGATAAGCACCAGGCTCAAAGCTTTAGGGTGTCGGTGAGGGTTTATGGATGGCATCGAGATCGACGGTTTGCATATCTCAATTATGGAAGGTGTTTATCCTCCTTCAGAGGACACTTTCCTAATGATTGACGTGCTGAAATCAATTGAGGTTTCTGGAAGCTGCTTGGAGCTCTGCAGCGGTACCGGCGCCATTGGGCTGGTGGGGGCTGGGAGGCTGGACTCCATCATTGCTGTTGATATAAATCCGCTTGCCGTCGAGAATACGAGGTCGAACTATCTGAAGAACAACCTTTATGCGAAGCTGTGCGCAGTGGCTGGTGACCTTTTCGCCCCGCTCAAGAAGGTTGACTTCGACCTGATCTTGATGAATCCGCCATACCTGATCGATTATAAGGGTAGCCCCAAGGACCAGTCGTGGAGCGGCGGCGAGAGGGGAAGGGAGATCATTGACCGCTTCCTCGGCTCTGTGGGGGACTTTCTCTCAAGGGAGGGAAGGGTAATCTTCTTGCAGTCAGACCTGAACGGAATTGAGAAGAGCCTTGGTAGGGCAGATTCTAGGGGAATGGTCGGGAAGGTTCTCCGCTCTATCAACTTCCAGTTTGAGAGCCTAGTGGTGATAGAGCTCAAGCATGGAAAATCTCCGCAGAAAGACTAAAATACTATTGTTATGTTCTGCATCTGGAAGCAATTGGAGGTATAGGACATGCCAGAACGTCCAGCAAAGTGCTATCGTCGCTTCGATACTCCCGCTTACACTAGGAAGGAATACATAAGAGGGGTTCCGGGCTCCAAGATTGTGAAATTTGATTACGGGAACACCAAAGGCGAATTCCCAGCCAAGCTTACACTGGTAGCCCTAGAGATTGGGCAGATAAGGCACAATGCGCTGGAGGCAGCGAGAGTTATCGCCACCAAGCATCTCGCACTGAATCTCGGCGAGATGGGCTATCATTTGAAGATCAAGGCGTTTCCTCACCAAGTACTCAGGGAGAACAAGATGATGGCATTTGCCGGGGCAGACCGTATTCAGGACGGAATGAGGAGATCCTTTGGGAAACCGGGAGGCACGGCAGCGAGGTTCAGATTCTTGCAGACAATAATTGAAATTCACGTGCCAGCAGACAAGAAGGATGTTGCAAAGAGGGCGCTTGAGCTCGCAATGGCAAAGGTCCCGATGCCGACGCGCATCATGGAAGAAAAACCGAGCGCTGCCTGAAAGGCATTTTGTATTTTTTAGCATCTCAGCTTCGGCGTAAGCCATGGCGCTAGTTCGATATGGAGCACTCGGCAGATATATTACAATCAAGAAGTTGATTTTAGGAAAACGAGGCAGTTAGGAGCGGTGTTGCTTTTGGTCTCCTATGATTTGGATCCAGAGAGGATCGTGGAGCTCGTAAAAGCAAGTGGCGCAAAGCGTGTGCTCATACAAGCTCCCGACGGGCTGAAGCAGTACGTGAAGGACCTATGCGAGAATCTCAATGAGCAGGGAGCCATGGCTATCGTTTCTGGAGACCCGTGCTTTGGGGGCTGCGACTTGGCCTATTCAGAAGCATCGTTTGTTGGAGCTGACCTGCTTGTGCACATAGGCCACCAGGAGTTCCAAGCTGGCGGCGATAAGATTCCAACGATTTACATCCCAGCAGGTCAAAAGGTAGATCTGAAGAAGCTGGCGGCCGTGACGGCAGATCTTCTCAAGAAAAAAGGGGTAAGAAAGGTCGGACTGGTTACCACAGTCCAACACAAGGATTACCTCAAAGTACTCGGAAGAGCGCTCGAAGAGTCGGGCATAGAACAAAAGATCGATAAGGAGAGCGGAGGCATAATAATGGGATGCAGACTCTCTGCCGCCAAGAGGATAGAGGGAGATGTTGACGCGTTCGTGTTTTTAGGAGGCGGTGACTTCCACGGCCTCGGAGTAGCTCTGGCCGTTGAGAAGGAGGTCTACGTAGCTGATCCTTATAGGGATGAAGTGCGCGATCTTGCAAAGCTCAAAAGGAAGGTCCTGGCGAAGAGGTGGTGGGGTATAATGGAGGCGACCAAGGCAAAGAGCTTCGGCATAGTAATGGTTACCAAGACAGGGCAGTTCTCTGAAGAGACTGCACTTCGGCTGAAGCGCGACCTGGAGGAGCGGGGGAAGAGAGCGTATCTGATCGCCATGGATGAGGTGAACTGGGAGAGGATGGCTCCTTTTACCTTTGTGGAGGCGTTCATTATAACAGGGTGCCCCAGGATATCCTTGGATAACCAGGACAGCTTCGGCAAGCCAGTCCTGAACGTGGAGGATGCGCTTGAGCTACTTAAGAGGGCCTGATGCTTGATAACCTCTAAGAGCGAGCTCGAGATCCTTCTGGAGAGGATCGAAGGCTTTGACGCCCCGAGGTTGAAGCTCGAGCAGTACAGACTTCCAGCGCCCGCGGCCGCTGAGATCCTATGGTACATAGGCCTTAGGCATAAGGACCTCGAGGGAAGGGTTGTGGGAGACCTAGGTTGCGGCACGGGCATGCTCACCGCCGGCGCTGCTTTGATGGGGGCAGACTATGTCGTCGGCGTCGATATAGACGCCCCAGCGCTCTTCAAGGCAAGGGGGGTTGTAAGGAAGTTCCGCCTTGAAGACAGGGTCGATCTTATGAGATGCAGCATCGATGATCTCTCCATCAGCGTTGACGTGATCATCCAAAATCCACCCTTCGGCATAAGGGAGAGAGAGGCAGACAGGGCATTTCTCAAGGCGGGCATCAAGGCTGGGAAGACGTTGTATTCGCTCCACAGGGGGGATGATGGGGTGAGGAAGTTCATCGGAAGCTACATCAGGGATCTGGGGGGGAAGGTGGATGAGATCCTTCCGTTAAAGATAAAACTACCCCCCACATATCACTTCCATAAAAAGAAGTTTCATGAGTTTGATGTTGATCTTTACAGAATTGTGAGGGAAACTTGTTGACAAATGAAAATAAGAAAGTTGCAGTGCCGGGGGAGCAGCTCGGGGTTGAGGAGGAGTACGTCCCAGGCAATAATGTTTATGTTGAGGATGGCCAGCTTTATTCCAACACTTACGGCGCCGTTGATTTGGACAGCCAGAACAAGAAGATAGGAGTTGTAGCGGAGAACAAGGTTGCCATCCCTGAAGTTGGGGATATAGTCGAGGGTGTTATCATTGGTGTCAAGGAGGATTCATGCAGCGTGACGATCGTTGCTATTAAGGGAAAGAAGCCGCTGTCGGGCAACTTCTCAGGGGTGCTCCACGTCTCCCAGGTTGCAAAGAGCTATGTGAACACCATATTCGATGCTGTGAACCTCAATGATAGGATCCTGGCAAAGGTGATGACTTCATGGGCGCCTTACCAGCTATCCACCGCAGACGACGATCTGGGTGTAATATACTCCACTTGCACCAGATGCGGCGAAGAGCTGGTCTTCAAAAGAGGAGGCTTGTTCTGCAGGAGAGACAAGCTTTTTGAGAGGAAGAAGATATCACGGTCATATCTGCTAAAGGAGGCCTAAAGGGATGTCTGTAAAGATCGTCAAAGAGAGCAAGAATAAGCTAGAGATTGAGATTCCCGGCGAGGACCACACCGTTGGCAACCTGCTAAGGACAACTCTGCTCAAGAACGAGCACGTAAAGTTTGCAGGCTATCAGATAGTTCACCCGCTGACCGGTGGAATATACGTGGTTATCCAAACCGACGGCAACGAGAAGCCCAAGGATGCGCTGCTGGAGGCCATCTCGCAGATCGAGTCAGTGACTAAAGAGTTCAAAGACAAGTTCAAGATTAGTGTTTAGAAGAGGAAGGGCAGCGTGGATGAGGCAATAAAGAAGACCATCTCTACCCTGATGAGGGACAAGGGCCTTTCACGCCTCGGCGATGCCTTTGTAAATTTTGCATATTCATCCGCCAAGACTAGGGTAAGGGGGATGCCGTTCGGCGAGAAGGTCCCGGACAGAGTCCTCTCTATGGCGCTTGAGATTGCCAAGGTGCCCACCCCCTCGCGGCTTAACCATGGGGAGCGGGGGGATATAGCAGAGGCTCTGCTGGCACATGTCTGGATGAGCAGACGCCTAAGCCTCGAGGAGGCGATCGATATATTGGCTGCGGGCATGTCCAAGGGCGAATATGAGAGCAGGGCACTGGAGAAGGAGCTATCGGCAAAGGCATTTTCTGATCTTATCAAGCGGGCAGTTGATATAATCGCGCGTGGTGACCCAGACGCCTAGGAGCCTAAAGAGAGAGGCGCGAATTGCGTATATTGAAGTTATGAAAGAAGATCCGGTCTCGGTCATTACAATAATTTTCAGGGGCTGCTGGATGGATGGAATGATGATCGCAACCGGGTGCAACTCCGTAGAGGGCATAAAGGACTGGCTGGGAGGATCTGAATATTTCCTTGAGCTGAACGGTATAGCCTTCGGAGAGGCGATGGCCGAATGCTTTGGCAGCAAAGGTTTAGAGGATCTGGAATCATGGATGAAAGAGGTTGGAAAAGGGACATTCCGGCTTGGGCAGAGGAACCAAATGCAGGCACGGGTCATAGTTGATGGAGTAAGTGCATTTTTAAGAGAAAGGTTAAAATCGCCCATTTAGATTTGGAGAGGCGGTGAAGCCAGCCTTGGAATTCTGCCCCAGCTGCAAGTGCATACTCCTTGAAGACCGTAGGAAGAAGGTTCTACTTTGCAGGAAGTGTGGCTTCCAGAAGCCGCTGGGCGCTAATGAGAGCCAGAGGTTCGTCGAGAGCATAGAGAAGCCACGGGACACGGTCATCGTCAAGGATGCGGGGAAGATGGACGACAGAACGTTACCCATAACTAAATCTGAGTGCCCCAAATGCGGCAATATGAAAGCTTACTATTGGATGATGCAGACAAGGAGCGCTGACGAAGCTTCCACTAGATTTTACCAGTGCACGAAATGCAAGCATACCTGGAGAGAGTACGAGTAAACTAACTAATTCTTGCAGCTTGGTTATCGCTTAAAAATTTTTGGAACCCGAATAGATTTTAAGTAGTCAAACTTATTATAGTGTTAAATCGCGGAGGTAATTTTATGTTCAAAGCAGTTCTCGCTGACAGCAGAGTTTGGAAAAATGTAATAGAATCTATATCAACGCTCGTAGAGGAAGGAGTTTTCCTTGTAGATCCGACCGGTGTAAGGTTGAGGGCTATGGATCCGTCGAGAGTGGCCATGGTAGACATGGAACTACCCAAGGCGACATTCGAGTCTTTCGAGTGTGCTACCGAGACCCCTGTCGGTGTGAATTTTGAGGATATGAAGAATATAATGAAGAGGGCAGGCTCGAGCGAGAAACTCGAGTTGGAGAAGGGCGATGACGAGGCAAGGCTGAAGTTGAGGTTCAAGGGCAAGTCTTCAAGGACCTTTTCACTGCCGCTGCTGGACTTGAGCAAGGATGAACTCTCCGCGCCTAGGATCCCGTTCAACGTGACTATCAAGACTCCAGCTGGCACTCTCCTTGAGGCGATAAAGGATGCGGAGGTTGTTAGCGACTTCGTCAAAGTCAACGCTGAGGAGGGACAATTGAAGATAAGCGCCAACGGCGACAGAGGAGAGGTCGATGTCGTGATTACCAAGGAAAGTGGGGAAGTCCTCTCAATGGAGATGAAAGAGCCCGCTCATGCCCTGTATAGCCTGACATACCTGAGCAAGATGATGGTTGCATCGGGACTTTCTGAGATTGCCGCCATTATGTTCTCCACGGACATGCCTATGAGGCTGGACTTCAACCTTGCCAGCGGCGGTAAGATAGTCTACTACCTTGCTCCAAGGATGGAAGCAGAGTAACAATAAACTCTTTCTTATAATTATTTTACATACTGATGGTTACGATGGAAAAAGAAATATCATTGTCCAAGGAAGATCAGGTTAAGTATCCATTTCTTAGAAATGTCACTAGTTTTGTTCAAAATTTTAATCTGGATATTAGAGCAATTACATTTGAGGAATATCCAAAAGTAGTTAAATTTGCAGTAAGTTGGGTTGAGGAGAATATTGATAGAAAGCCACATCAGGTTAATCTTGAAGATCCAGAATCGGAATTACTTGCATATCCATTAGCTCTTGTTTTTATATACGGTCTTAAGAAAGATTGGGTGATTAATGTTTTTGCGGCTATTGAACAAAAACGAATCTACTCGCTCTTACAAAAAGAGACTAATGATTTCCGAATTTCTGAACTAGCAAGGAAAGGTTTTGGATGGAATTTACAACCATATAAAATATACACAAAGGATAAGCAATACGACTCCAGGTTAAAATTTAGCTTTTCGATTGACGTAAAAAATTTTTTAGAAGTTGCTCCATATTTTCATGACCTCACTTGGAAGCTTGTTAATCGGTACATAGATGATGGCAAGGTTTATCTCCAAAGAGATGAAGCAATAAGATTACTATCGGGGGCTGCAAAAAATAAAATACTTGAAAAATCCAAAGAGGAAGAAATCAAGAGATTTAAGCTCCCCGATCAATTCAAGCCGCATCTTATAAAATTAGTAAATGCGGTTGACCAAAGAAAGGATCTATACGATGAAAATGCCCCTTTGGTATGGGTTGAAGAAGCAAGACCCCCATGCATAATGGCAATAGTAAATGACTTAGAAGCAGGGAAAAATCTATCACATATGGCACGATTTACCATCACCACATTTATGCTCAATGTTGGGAAAAGTGTTGATGACATACTTCAACTCTTCAATAAAGTAGCTGATTTTGATGAGGGGAAAGCACGATATCAAATTGAGCATATTGCCGGGCAAATTGGTTCAAAACAAAAGTATAAAATGCCAAAATGCGATGTTTTGAAATCCTTTGGTCTCTGCGTTGGACCTGATGAACTTTGCAATGACATATGGCATCCAATAAGTTACTATAAAATAAAAATGAATGAGCTTAAAAATGAAGGGCCCAAAAGGGGAGGGGGTTCCGAGGCTGCATGAAATTGTAATTAACGAATTCAAGGATTATTATAAAAACCTTGATAAAAACGCTCTTTCAGTATTGGATCTTCAGCATAGAGAATTGGCGTTTCTACAATTTGGACAGAATATCATGATAAGACACACATCGTACGCAAATGAACAGGAATTAAAAGAAGATTTAATGGAAAAACCTCCTGCCCATCTGTATTATTCATCTGCATATTATTCAAAACCTGCTGAACTTAATATGAATGAAAAAGGCTGGAACGGAGCAGATTTGGTATTTGATATAGATGCAGATCATATTCCAACAAAGTGCAAGGTAGATCATGATAAATGGAAATGCCTTGATTGCAATAACGAGGGAAAAGGTTTCCCCCCTGATAAATGTGATAAATGCGGTAAAAAAAGAATTGAGACAAGTACATGGGTATGCGATACATGTCTGAACGTTACAAAAAAAGAAATATTCAAGTTAATTGAGGAATATCTTACTACTGATTTTGGACTTTCTTTGAAGGACATGGAGATTTGTTATTCGGGACACCGAGGTTATCATCTACATATAATTAATGAAGATTTTAAAACACTGAATAATGATGGAAGAAGAGAGATTGCTGATTATGTCAGAGGGATAGGATTAGAACTTGAGCGGCATGGTTTTACACGCATTGGAGCAAGAGATCCATTAATTGGGCCAGATTTGAAAGACAAAGGATGGAGAGGTAGGTTTGTAAAATCATTTTATTCATATTTGAATGACTGTGAGCCTTCCAAATTAGCTGAAATCATCGACTCTAAAGTTGTTGCAAAAAGAATATGCCTAAACAAGGAGCGCATCCAAAAAAAGATCGAGGAATCTAATTCTTGGTGGGCTACACTAGCATTTAAAGAAGATGATGTACTAAGATTTAGTAAGATATTGATGGAAAGCATTAAGGATATCACGTGCAACATCGATGAAAGGGTCACGATCGATACTAAGAGGCTGATAAGGTACCCCAACAGTCTGCACGGTAAATCCGGACTGAGAGCGAACAAGATTACCTATGCCGATCTTGAAAGCTTTGATCCGCTCAGGGATGCGGTTGTCTTCAAGGAGGGCTCAATAAAAGTATATGTAAGGGATGTTCCTCGAATTAGGATAGGGGATGCGGAAATAGGCCCCCTCAATGATGCAAAGGTTGAGGTACCCATGGCTCTGGGCATCTACATGATATGCAGAGGGGCAGCTGAGCCTTTGAAATAGGGCGTGGTCTTGTGTACAAGAGGATTCTGGAGTTCTGGATGAATGAGAGGGAGTTGAAGGATCTCCAGAAGGCACCTCCAGGGTTCGGCGACGAGGTCAATAGGTTCCTCGAAGACCTGGGGCGCAGTGAGAATGGAGTACCCTCGAAGCTGAAAATGGCCGAGGTTGAGAGAGTGAAACGCGTGCTGAATGAGATTGCCGCATTGAGGAGAGAGAAAGCCTGCAGGATCCTGGCGGCTGGGGCTGTTTCTGATGACACTCTTTTTGATGAGGATGTAGCCATGCCAAAACAGCCAAAAGAGCCCCCGGCGAAGGAGGGGGGTGCGAAAAAAATATTAGTAAGACTGCTCCGAGATGTTGCATCGTTCGTAGGGGCAGATTTAAAAACCTACGGCCCCTTTAAGAGCGAGGACGTGGTGCTGTTACCTCTGCAAAATGCAGATGCCCTAATCAAAAGGGGAATAGCAACCGAGATTCAAAGGAAGACATAGAAGATGAAGGCTCCAAAAGAGATAAATACGTACTGCCCAAGGTGCAAGGTTTACACGGCTCATAGCGTCACCCTCTACAAGAAGGGGAAGGAGAGGGCGATGGCTCAAGGTACGAGAAGGTACAACAGGAAGAAGAAAGGCTACGGTAGCTCAAGGAAGCCAGTCCAGAAGAGGACGGCAAAGACCACAAAGAAGCTGAGCCTCAAGCTGAAGTGCAAGAAGTGCGGCTATCAGAACCAGAGGAAGGGCATTAGGCTCAAGAAGCTAGAGATTGGTTGAGGTGTTTTGTTTGAAGAGGAAGGATATGCTTACGCCCATGCCGAAAAGCAAGTTCTTCAGGGTCCAGTGCCCCGAGTGCGGCAATGAACAGACGATTTTCTCCAACGTAGCATCGGTGGTCAAGTGCACCATCTGCGGCAAGGAACTCGCTTACCCGACTGGCGGCAAGTCAAGGATACTGGCTGACAACATCAAAGAGATCACTTAGCCTTTTTCAGGCGTTTTTTAGCCCGCTATCCTTATAACTAATTTCTTATTTATCATCACTGAATATCGTCTCCCTATTGGTGATAAATATATGGTCTTCAGGCGAAAGGATTACCCGGAGCCGGGCGAGTATGTAATTGCCACGGCAGTGAAGCTGGAGGGGCACGGCGTCTACGTCAGCGTCGACGAGTATGGCAAGAACGGTTATATCCCCATAGGTGAGGTTGCGTCTACCTGGGTAAAGAACATAAAGGATTTCGTCAAGGAAGGGCAGAAGGTCGTTTTGAAGGTCATAAGGGTTGACGAGAAGAAGGGCCACGTCGACCTTTCGTTGAGGAAAGTGACCGAGAGGGAGAAGAAGGAGAAGCTCATCCAGTACAAGAAATCAAAGAAGGCTGAGAAGCTGCTCGAGAGCGCTGCCAAGACCCTCAACACAGACTATGCCGAGGCGGTCAAGATCGTCGGCATACCCCTTGAGGACCACTTCGGTGACCTTTACAGCTCGCTGGAGGCGCTGTCAGCCAAGGGACCCGAGGCTGTCAAGGCAACGGGCATTCCTGAGAACTGGGCGAAAGCCCTCTACGAAATAGCTAAGGATCATGTGGAGCCACCTATAGTGCAGGTGACTGGGACTTTGCAGCTCTCCTCCCCCAAGCCGAGGGGTCTAGAAGACATAAAGAAGGCCCTCCTCGAGGGGAAGAAGACAAGCGTTAAGACGGGAATAAAGACCGAGATTTCCTACGTCAGCGCCCCACGCTACAGAGTTGAGGTCACTGCCAAGGACTACAAGACTGCAGAGGACTCGATGAAACAGACCACGGACACCATAATCGCCAAGATCACTTCTGCCGGGGGATCAGGCTCCTTCGTAAGGTGAATATTGTTGAAAGGGATGATAAGGAAGTGCGCCATGTGTGGCGAGTATACATTGAGCGAGGAGACCTGCCCGCACTGCGGTGGCAACCTAAAGAGTCCCCACCCCGCACGTTTCTCCCCTGATGACAAGTACAGCAAGTATAGGCTTGCGCTGAAGCTTAAGAATAGGGAAGAGGGTCAGAGAACGTGATTGTAGACTCTTCCATTAAAGCATCGGTTTTTTACGAATAGTTGATCTGATAGATCAGCACCCAGTAATCGGGCGAGGCGTAGACCAACGACATGTTTTGAAGCGGATTGATCGTCACGCCCAAGGCCGCATAGCCATCACTCCAGGGCCCGAAGAGCATCTGATAGAGCGTGCAGTTCGCTGCCTTTGGTCCGGCGGGGAGCGGATAACTGATGGTTCCAGAACTTACGGGGATCGACACGTCCTGGATGTAGTTCGAAACATTGTAACCGACAATGGACATCATGGCGGTGGACTTCTCAAAGTCGCCTTCCTGGGTCCATGGAGGCAGCCCGATTGTGTAGTTCGAGGAGCGGTAGTAGGTCCAGGGCTCGAAGACCACAACATAGCTTACGTTCATACCTTGGAATATGGACAATGCGGTTGTCTCGTTGTTAAGAAAAGCCGTGGCGATCAGGGCGATCTGTGTACTATTGCTTGTGTTGTTGTCTGATATACAAGTGCAGTTTCCCATAACGTTGATCCAATAGCCATAGTCCCACCACGAGCCTACGACTGCGGTTGAGGGGATATTACTAGCCATCCAGCTCAGGGCATCCTCCCAATCAGGGATTTCTGCTACATAGCTAGTGGTAGAAGTCACTATCATTGTCGGATGATCTGCTGCCTGAACGTTGGGGTAGACTATTGGTATCATTGCAACTAGGACAATTGCGAGTATCAGTACGCCATACCATTTGTTAAGGAGCGTCGCGCGGCCCTTCCTCTCACCCTTCTGCTTTATCAGTTGGTAGGCATAGCCCAGGATCGAAGTCATGGCAACGCCTGCGAGAAGAGCAACAGCGGGAGCAGCGAAGAGCATTAATCGCACCTGGACTGCAGCACCCCAGAACGCCATGAGTCCGAAGAGGACAAGGAATATGTCCCTGTATCTCTGCCGCTTCACTGCTATGTAGGCGCCGGCCGCTCCAAGGAGTATGAGAATGTGGTATGTGGAGAAGAAGCTATACCAAATTGCCGGGAACTGCTCTCCCACCGTAGCTATGAGATGGTATGTCGATGGCAAAAAGATATTAGTAAAAACAAGTAACTTTCCTGCGATAGGGCCAAATACTCCTGCAACAGTCAGAGCAACAACTACGACTATTATGCCTAGGATGGAAACTATAGAGGTTTTTCGCTTTTTAGCTTCGTCCTCAATATGTTCAGTCATGCCCAGAACAATGGATATTATGACGGCCATTATGGGGAGAACGGTGTATGGCGAGATCGCTGCATGGATCCCTCCTGCATATGGATCAAGAGCCATTGTGAACATTGTTATTGAGGTCACAATTGTGATCGGAATCGCAAGTCTCCTGCTCCATCTTCCGAATAGAGCGAACACAATGACAAACAATGCTAAAAATTCAAGAGGGTAAAGGTATGCCCCCCAACATAAAGTCATATATGCAAGCCCGAGGGCGCTTATGACCGAGTAGATGGTACTCTTCCACATTTTTTCGGTCCTTATGGCCAAGAGGAAGAAAAGGATACAGGAGAACATCCCCAAGAGCCCTGTAGACTCATCACCAAAGAACCCGAAAGCGGTTCTCTGTATGGAGGTAGGGTCAAGTGCAAATACTAGGGCAGTCAAAAGACCGACACCCCTGTTTACAAGAAAAGAACCGATAAAGAATAGCATTATGACACACAACGCCGCGGCGAAGACAGGCCAAAAGCAACATACATCCAGCAGTGGAATCCTAATGCCTATCACATTTAGTAAGAGGTAGGAAGCGGCACCCGTAGCGGCTGTTCCTATTGGAAGTGCTGAAGCGACATTTATCCCCCAAGGAGCCCATCGGGTAGGATCAAACCAAGTGAAAAAAGCCAGGAAACCGTTGTTTACGATGTAATTTGCTGCCTTGTAGTTGATATAGGGGTCAAAATCCTCTAGATGGAGGCCCCACTGCAGGGGCAGGAGCCTTATAACGATAGTGAGCGCCATGATCGAAGCAAGGCTTGCGTAAACGAATAGAGTAAACTTCCTAGACTTGAATCGCTCTGAATTAAGCGATTCAGGCATGTCAGGAAGTTTTAAGCGCATCAACTATCCCCTATTAAGACAAAATGTATTGAATGGGAGCCATTTAAACTATACGATCAAGGCGGAACGTTTAATATTCATGGTTGAGTAGATTCCCCGTTACCCGAGGTACAAGGTCATGGGATTCGTAGGCGCGATGCCCAAGGACTACAAAAGCGGTTCTGTTGAAGAAGAAGTCTTCAGGTACTGGGAATACTCTAAGATTCCAGAAAAGCTGAGAGCACGGAAAGTTGGGAAGAAGTTCTATTTCCTCGACGGTCCTCCCTATGTAACCAACCCGATCCACGTGGGGACTGCCTGGAATAAGACGCTCAAGGATGCCTACATCAGGTACCTCAGGATGAATGGCTACATCGTGAGGGACCAGCCCGGCTTCGACATGCATGGCCTGCCCATAGAGGTCATGGTGGAGAAGAAGATCGGAATAAGGTCGAAGAAGGAGATCGAGGTCATGGGCATTGAGAAGTTCATCAGCGCCTGCAAGAGCTTCGCCCTAGAGAACCTCAAGGTCGCGACGACTCAGTTCAAGAACCTAGGGGTATGGATGGATTGGGAAGCTCCATACAGGACGCTCGATGACGATTACATAGAATCTGTCTGGTGGCTCATTAGTAGGGCAGAGGAGGAGAAGCTCCTGGGCAAGGGGAAGAAGATCGTCCACTGGTGCCCAAGGTGCGAGACCGTGCTTGCGGGCTACGAAGCTACGGACGAGTACAGGGATGTGGAGGAGGAGTCTATCTACGTCAAGTTCCGCATCGAGGGCAAGGAAAAGGAGTACATCATTATATGGACCACAACGCCGTGGACTTTGCCGGCAAACGTGGCGGTCATGGTCCATCCCGACTTCAGGTACGCGAGGGTAAGATCTGGGGACGAGGTCTACATAGTCGCCGAGGAGAGGTTAAAAGAGGTATTCAAGGATGCGGGCAAGGATTACGAGTTACTGGAGACGATGACAGGCACGGACCTTCAGGGCCTCGTTTATGTTGCGCCGCTCCTGGAGGAGGTCCCCTTCCAGGCAAAGCTCAAGCCGGCGCACATGGTGGTCTTGTCCGACCAGTTCGTCACTTTGGAGGAGGGAACTGGGTGCGTCCACTGCGCGCCGGGGCACGGCGAAGAGGACAATGCCGTTGGTGAGATCTACGGGCTGCCAGACTTCTGCCCCGTGGACGAGAGGGGGAGGTTCACGGCTGAAGGAGGTAAGTACGCAGGGGAAAACGTGCGGGATGCAAACAGAATGATCATGGGGGACCTCAAGAAGAAGAACCTCCTCTTCAAGGTTGAGCTCACGAAGCACAGGTACCCCCACTGCTGGAGATGCAAGACACCACTTATACTGAGGATCGCCTCCCAATGGTTCATCAAGGTCACGGACCTGAAGGAGACTCTGCTCGAGGAGAACGAGAAGGTCACCTGGGTTCCGGACTGGGCGGGGAAGTCAAGGTTCGGTAACTGGATAAAGAATGCCAAGGACTGGGTCATCTCCAGGCAGAGGTACTGGGGCATACCTCTGCCCATATGGGTATGCGAGAAGTGCGGCAACTACGAGGTTTTCGGATCTAGAGTGGATCTGAAACATAGGGCAGGGGGCTCCTACCATGAAGCGGAGTCTGGTCCCGACTTCCAACTCCACAGGCCATGGGTTGACGGCATTGAGCTAAAGTGCCCCTGTGGGGGAATGATGAGGAGGATACCCGACGTAGCTGACGTATGGATGGACTCTGGCTCGGCATCATTCGCGACCATCCACTACCCTGCAGATAAGAGTGCATACGAGTACTGGTGGCCAGTGGACATGATCCTTGAGGGGCACGACCAGACAAGGGGTTGGTTCTACACACTGATGGTCTGCGGCGTGACAGCATTCGGAACAGCTCCCTACAGGCGGGTCCTCATGCACGGGTTCACCATCGACCAGGAGGGTAGGGCTATGCACAAGTCCCTGGGGAACGTGGTCTTCCCAGAGGAGGTAATAGAGAAGTTTGGGAGGGACACCCTCCGGTGGTACGAGCTGGGCTGTACAACCTGGGAAGATCTGAGGTTCTCTTGGAAGTCAGTTGAGGAGACTTCGAGGTTCATAAACATCATGTGGAGCACCTATTACTTCGCCAGCCTCTACATGAACCTAGACAGGTTCTCTGGGGAGGGGCACCCCCTTGAGTCGCTCAGGGGAACATTGAGGGCCGAGGACAGATGGGTGCTCTCGAGGTTCGAGAAGCTGGTCGAAGGAACGACTGCGTCCATGGATGGGCTTAAAATCTTTGAGGCTGTCAGGTCCATGGAAGACTTCATGAAGGAGGAGCTGAGCAGGTGGTACATCAGGCTCATAAGGAAGAGGACCTGGTCCGAGGAGGAGGACCCAGACAAGATTGCTGCCTACGCAACGCTTTACCATGTGCTTCTGAATTATCTCAAGATGGCTGCCCCGGTAATACCCTTTGCGTCCGAGAAGATATACCAAGACATGTTCAGGGGGCCAGGCATGGCCGAGAGCATTCACATGCTTTGCTGGCCGAAGCCCGAAGGCGTCTGGAAGGACGAGAGCCTCGAGGTGGACATGGAGATCGCTAAGGAAGTGATCGAGGCGTCCTACAGCGCGAGGCAGTCAGCCAGGGTGAAGATCAGACAGCCCTTGACTAGGCTCAGGGTGGTCTCCGATGAGAAGAGGGTGAGGGAGGCCATGAAGAGGCTTAGGAGCATAGTCCTGGAGCAGACCAATGTGAAGGAGGTAGAGGTCATAAGCCAGAGGGAGGAAGAGGAGATGAAAGGGGTCATGCTCTCCCCAAACAGGTCAGCCCTCGGGCCGGTCTTTAGGGCCAGGAGCGGAAGGGTTGCGGAGCTCATAGCTGGGCTGGACGGCAAGGCAACCCTAGAAGCTCTGAAGAGGGGTGAGGCCGTGCTGCTGGACCTTGGCGACGAGAAGATCGAGCTGAAGAAGGATTATATAACAGTGCAGGAGAAGCTCCCCGAGAATTACAGGGGGGTGAAGTCGCGCTTCGGCTCCGTCTACATAGACACCACCAAGAGCAAAGAACTTATAGCTGAGGGACTGATGCGGGACATCGTGCGGAGGGTGCAGGAGATGAGGAAGAGGGCCAACCTGAGAGTGGACGCCTACATCAAGGTCGCCATATTCACGCCAAGCGATGAGAACAGGGAGCTGTTACAGGGAAAGGCAGCGGAGATATCCGTGGAGGTAAGGGCTAAGGAGTTCACGGTTACTGCCAAGGAAGCGATGAAGGCAAAGCTTGTTGAAGAATGGGAGATAGATGAAGACAAGTTCACCATAGGCATAGATGAGCTTCAACCGAGCTGATATGGAGCCAAGGTGGTGGCGGTCATTGAGAAGGGTAGGCCTCATAGTGAACCCAGTTGCGGGCATGGGAGGAGCTGTAGGCCTGAAAGGTACGGACGGAAGAGCGACCCTTGAGAAGGCCATCTCACTCGGCGCAAGGCCAGTTGCAGGGGAGAGGGCAAAGGAATTCCTGAGGACATTCGGTGCTCTCGCCAGGACTATAGAGTTCCTGACGTGCCCGGGGGAGATGGGTGAGCGTGTTTTTAAAGAGTTGGGCATCGCCTGCAGGGTCATAGGAGGGAGGGAGGGGAGGACAGAGACCGGCCCCGAAGACACGAAGCTAGCAGCTAGGATGATGGAGGAGTCCGGAGCTGATATTGTTGCATTCTGCGGGGGAGACGGCACGGCAAGGGATGTCATGGATTCAATTGGCCAGAGACTGCCTGCCTTGGGTGTGCCGGCGGGTGTTAAGATGCAGAGCGGCACATTCGCTATTAGCCCAGGTGCAGCGGCGGAGATAGTCATCAAATTCCTGTGGGAAGAACTCCCGGTTAGGGAGGCGGAGGTTGCCGATGTCGACGAGGAGGCATTCAGGGATGGGAGGCTCTCCTCAAAGCTCTACGGCTACCTCATGGTCCCCTACGAGCCAATGGCAATCCAAGGGATGAAAGCTTCAACGCCAGTTACAGATGAGGCCGACGATAATAAGAAAGCTTTGGGCAAGTGGGTTGGGGAGAACATGGAGGCGGGAGTAGTCTATGTCCTCGGTCCCGGAAGCACTGTCAAGTCCATCAACGAAGCACTGGGCATAGATTTCGCGCTCCTAGGTGTCGACCTCGTAATGGACGGAAAGCTGATCTGCAAGGATGCCAACGAGTCGGAGATTCTTAAGCTCACCTCTGGGAAGCCCTTCCACATTGTGGTCACCCCCATAGGGAGGCAGGGTTTCATATTCGGGCGTGGCAACCAGCAGATAAGCCCAGCCGTGCTTCGGGGGGCTGGAAGGGAAGGAGTAACGGTAATATCTACCCAGGAGAAGCTGGAGGGCATTGAGGTACTGAGGGTCGATACGGGAGATAGCAATGCCGACGCCATGTTCAGGGGAGGCATCAAAGTCCTGGTGGATTATGGGGTCTTCAGAATGGTCAGGGTTGCATAAATGTAACCATGGAAGAAGAGATCATTTAAGATTCTTCACGAATTCAGCGTACTGCTCGGGGCCCAGCAGCAGGGCATTCTTCCCCTTGACATCTATTTTCACCAACCATCCGGCGCCGTAGGGATCCTTGTTGATCAGTTCGGGGCTCTCACTCAGGTCGCCATTGATCTCTTTGACAACTCCATCCACCGGGGCGTAGACCTCAGCCACTGCCTTTATGGACTCCAGGGTGCAGAGGGTTGTGCCCATCTTTATAAACTGGCCAACCTTGGGAAACTCGGCGTACACTAGGTCGTGAAGTGCCTTCTGAGCGTAGTCGGATATACCTATTGTGGATGGGGATTCGCCGAGGTTGATCCACTCGTGCGTCTTGGCGTAATGAAGTCCCGGCTTTATGGCGCTGTTGCCAACGACAATAGATTCGGGCATATGCGGTCAGAGAGGAAATTGGAGGAGGTAGGATTTATCTTTTTATGATCTTCTCAAGGTCAGTAAGATCAATGGTTTTTACATTGGAGATAGGAGCGCCGGAAAGGTTCAATATCTCCCTGCGGGAGGCAAGGAGGCTGACCAGTTCGGAGCCTATCTTCAGCTTCTCAATCTTGCGCTTCAGCCTCTCGCCGGTCAACCCTCTCTTGGAATAGCGCCCGACTTTTTCCCCGAAGTCCATGCCCACCAACATTATGCGAGAGGCACCCAAACTGTCCGCCCAATAGGCCGCCCTGTCGCCATCAGTGAATCCACCAAGGTTCAGAACCAGCGGGGGGATGGGGCTGACCTGGGTCGAGCCCAATAGCCGACCCTTCAGCAGGGGAATGAGGCCCTTCACAAGGGGGATGTTGTCTCCATGGGCGTGGGCAACAATCCAACTCCCGGAGCTGCTGGCCTTGATAAGATCCGGGGCAGGCCCGTCCAGATCGGAGAAGACTAATTCAGGATATTTTCCCCGTTCGATGAACGCTGTAACGGCGCCATCAGCTGCAGCGTGGAGGAAATTGCTGTAAAGTCCAGATGACAGCATCGCATCTATGCCATCTTCGAGGGAGGGGCCGGCGCCGAAGACGGCCACGTCCCGACCGTTCACCCTCGACCTGAGAGAACCTTCGGAAATGGTCTCCTTCTGCTTCAGGATTCCATTGAGGATCCTAGCCGATTCTTCATCCCTTGCTGGATCCAACGAGAGGCGACTTGCTATCCCCCTATAAATCTCCAACCACTGGTTTAGATCCAAGCCCGTTCATCCTAAGATTGTTAAGTTACTTTTGGAAGATCCTGAGGAGCCCATGCCTCTCCTGACCTTGGTTCACCGATATAGTGAACCGTGTGGCGTCAAACTCGAGGGGCCCTGAGCATTTTGGGCATTTGGAGTCATATTTGTCGATTATATCCTTGGGCGAGACCAGCTCGGGGTTCTCGTAGAGGACATTCTTACACTGGCGGCACATAATTCTCACGGGCAACATTATCACCTTTAATCTCTGTTGGCAAATACCTCACCGAGGAGGTTGAGGCCTTTCTTAGCCAGGGACTCACTCCATATCTCGGTAGCAAATACCAGATTGCTCTCGGACGCTTTTAAATCATTCCCAGCTGCCGGATCTTGGGTTTTGTTGATGAGCACCTCTATGAAAGATGACGATTGGCGTGTGTCTGATAGGATGCAGAGTACAGTTCCCCTTGACTTGAGTGTCTCCTGGGAATTGGCAGGGTCAAGGCCTATGTTTATCCTGCCCCCCCAGCTACCCGCAATAAAGAGGAATATTCCCAGAAGGAGTATTGACCCCCCCAGGGGAAAGAGGGTAAAGGAGAATGCAAGGGCACCTATAGAATAGGCTATTCCCACGAAGGCTGTGATGAATATCCCCAAGAGGCCTATTGTTGCCTTCATGAAATTTGGATCGGTCCATACCCGATCGACAAAGGCAACATCGTAGAATATGGAGAGGGTGGCCAGAAGGAATCTGGACCTTATCCCGCTTAGTGAAGGCACAGGATTTAATATCGTAGCTTTTGTAATAAGCTTTGAGATAAATGGCCTACCAGATCATCCTCTGCGAGAAGCCAAGCGCCGCCGAGAAGATCTCCTACGCTCTCAGTGGAGGAAGGGTCAGCAGGAAGTGGGTCGGCACCGTGCCCACCTACAGGTTTAAGCGTGGTGGCAAGGAGATCCTTGTGGTTCCGGCACTGGGCCACCTTTACACGGTCAAACAGCTCAGCAGTGGATGGAGTTTCCCAGTCTTCGACATTGGTTGGGCGCCCATAAGCGAGGTGGAGAAGAACTCAAAGAGGATGGGCGCATGGATTGCCACCATCTCGAAACTCGCCAAGGATGCTGACTCCTTCGTAAGTGCCTGCGACTTCGACTCCGAGGGGAGCCTAATCGCCTACATGATACTGAAGCATGCCTGCGACGGGGCCGATGCAAGGGCCATGCGGATGAAGTTCTCGACACTGACGGTGACGGACCTTGTTGCGGCCTACGAGAAGATGATGGACACCCTCGACTTTAACGTCATAAACGCCGGCAAGGTGAGGCATGAGCTAGACTGGATCTTCGGTATAAATGTCTCCAGGGCGCTGATGGACTCCCTGAGCAGGATCTCCGGAAAGTTTGACGTCCTGAGCGCTGGGAGGGTGCAGAGTCCGACGCTTAACATACTCTACAAGAGGGAGCTCGGAATCAACCTCCACGTCCCGGACCCATTCTGGGCAATAGGGGCGGAGGCTGACATAGGAGGCTCAAAATTTCCTGCGGCATACAGACTGAAGCAGCTATTGTCCCAGGAGAAGGCCTGCCAGGCAGCCGCCAGGTGCAACGGCAAGGAGGGGATAATCGAGAAGGTTGATGTGAAGGAAGCGACTATCCCGCCGCCATTCCCCTTCGACCTCGGCACCCTGCAGAGGGAGGCCTACAGGATCTTCAGGTTCAGCCCATCCATGACTCAGAAGCTGGCCGAGAGGCTTTACCTTGAAGCCCTTATATCATACCCGAGGACTTCGAGCCAGAAGCTCCCACGGACTCTTGGCCTGAGGGGCATAGTCGAGAAGCTGGCCAGGAGCACCACCTATGGCGACCTAGCAGGCGAGATACTCTCCTCGGGCAGGCCCCTGAATCCTAGGGAAGGAACAAAGTCGGACCCTGCACACCCGGCAATACACCCCACGGGCAAATCCCCTGGAGGGAGGCTAGGAAGGGACGAGTACAGGCTCTTTGATCTTATAGTTAAGAGGTTTCTCGCCACCTTCGGCGACTACTCATCCAGGAGACTGACCACGATCACCATCAGGTGCGGCAAGGAGGACCTATTCATGGTGAACGGGGAGAGCGTCACCTCCGAGGGCTGGATGAGGGTCTACTCCCCCTACGCTGCCATCAGGGACTCTAGAATGCCAGAGGCGAGGGCGGGGGAGACGGCCACAATGACCAGGGTTTGGGTCGAGGACAGGTTCACGGCGCCGCTGCCCCGGTTCAACCCAAGCAGCATCCTTTACATTATGGAGAGGAACAACCTTGGGACCAAGGCCACAAGGGCAGACATCCTGGATACCCTCTACAGGCGCGGCTACATCGAGAGCGGTAGGATCGAGGTTACGGACCTAGGTATGTCGGTCCTCTCCATTCTCAGAAAGTTCTTTCCGGAATTAACGAAGGTTGACATGACCAAAAAGCTCGGCAACGACATGGACGGCATCGAGGAGGGAACAAAGGAGCCAAAGGAGGTCCTAGGCGAGGCCCTAGATGACCTGAAACCCATCTTCGAGAAGATAATTGGGAATTACGATGAGATTGGGGAGGAGCTGCTGAAGATCATGAATTTTTTGAGGGAGAGAAAGACGACCCTTGGCAAGTGCCCGAGCTGCGCCGATGGTAGCCTCACCGTCATATACTCCAGGAGGACGGGAAAGAGGTTCGTTGGCTGCAGCAACTACTCCAATGGTTGCAGGTTCTCGCTGCCCCTACCCCAGAGAGGTAGACTGAAGGCAACCAAGGAGACCTGCAAGGCCTGTGGCCTGCCCATGGTCGAGATCAGGAGTTACGGTCACAGGATATGGAGGTTGTGTATCAATGACAAATGCCCATCCAAGGAAGGAAGGGAGCTGTCAGATCTGCAGAAGACCAAGTGAGGATGCCCTCTGCCGCTATCACAGGGAGGCGTTCAGGAGGCTGGTCAAACATTACAAGGTCTGGAAGGAGAGGAAGGGCTTCACATGGAAGCAGTACCTCGAGGGCATGTGTGCCAACGAGATGACGGGGGCCTGGGTAAGAGAGGTGGCGGAGTATGCGATAAAAGAGGGCGTCAGGGAGCCTTCAGAGCCTGGCGCAGAGACTTCTTGCTAGCGTCCAAGGCTGCAGCTCTCTTTTGAAGAGTTATACGGATCTCCCCCAGAGAGATATTCCTTTCGGCAATCATGCGCTCAACCTCACCTTTGGAGGGGCCGCCTATGGTTGACCTCAGGTTCACATTGCTCGCTGGCTCCACAGCCCTCTTTATGGAGCCTGCCTTGACCTTCACGCCTGCCTCTTTAATGATCATCTTGGAGAGTACCTCGGGTTTCTCCTCGGTCAATGAGGTGGAGGAGAAGCTAAGCTCACGCACCATGGCGCCGACGACGTGATGGGCTTTTCGAAAAGGCAGCCTTCCCTCTCTCACCAAGAGGTCGGCAAGCTCCGTCGCAACGGAGAAGTCCTTGCTTACAGCCTCGCCAAGGCGCTTCTCATCGAACCTCATCTTCTGGATCAGGTCTGCCAAGACCCTCAGCGACAGGGATGTGATCTCGCAGGCGCGCCACAGGTGGGGAGTAACCTCCTGCATGTCGAGGTTGTAGGCGAGGGGAAGGCCCTTCATTATCATTGCCATGGATGCCAGAGCCCCGAAGACGTCGCCAGACTTTGCCCTCAGTATCTCGGAGGTTACTGGGTTCTTCTTCTGGGGCATAATGGAGCTTGTAGAGGAGTGATCGTCGGGTAGGTCTATGTAGCCGTACTCGTAGGAGGACCATATCACCACCTCCTCGGCGAGTCTGCTGGCGTTGAGCATGAGTATAGCGAGGGACGAAACCGCCTCCAGGGCAAAGTCCCTGGAAGCAACGGCGTCCATGGTGTTCTCTACTAGGCCGTCGAAGCCCAAGAACTTGGCCAGCAGCCTCCTGTCGATCTTGAACCCAGTACCAGCCAGGGCCGCAGATCCCATGGGCGATCGGTTCACCCTTGAGTAGCAGCATGAGATCCTCTCCAGATCCCTAGCGAAGGCATCGTGGTGTGCAAGGAGGTAGTGGGCGGCGGTCACCGGTTGGGCATGCTGGAGGTGGGTGAAACCTGGCATCACGACCTCTGCGTTTGAGGAGGCTTTGACAAGGAGAGCTTCCTGGAGGTCTATCAGCTCTTCAGTGATCTCGATGAGGAATTCCCTCAGGCGTATGCGTAGGGCAGTTGCTACCTGATCGTTGCGGCTCTTTCCCGTGTGGAGCTTTCCCCCAACCTCGGGACCAACCCTCCTTGTCACCTCCTCCTCTATGACCATATGTACGTCCTCCATCTCCGGGGGCACGGACTTTATCTTTCCTACAAGCTCCTCAAGGGCTCCTGAGAGGAGGCGCTCCTCTTCCCTGCCTATGAGACCACTCTTGGAGAGGCCAGCAACGTAAGCCAGATTTATCTCTATGACGTTGTCCGCGATGTAGTGGTCGTGCTCGGACGATGAAGTGAACTTCGCCGCATCCTCGGTCAGATCCCCAGAGAGGCGGCCGCCGCGGGTGATCTTCAATGGCCATCACTGCTTTTTGGACATTACCTTCCTGGAGACCACCGTAGGGAGACCCCACAGGGGGACGAAGCCGTTGGAGAGGGTCTGGTCGAAGGTTGACGAGGAGTCGTAGGTCGCGGTCTTGAAGTCGTAGACTGAGTAGGGGGATTCCCTTCCCTCGACTATCATGGAGCCCTTGTAGAGTTTCACCTTGACCCTGCCCTCGACGCGGTCGCTGGTCTTGTTTATGAAGGCGTCCAGGTCCTCCCTCAGGGGGTCTTCCCAGAGGCCGGCATAAACCATGAAGGTCCACTGGTCGTCGACCAGCTTCTTGAAGGTCAGCTCGTGCCTGTTGAGGATCAGCTTCTCCAGGTCTCTGTGGGCCTCAATTATGATGACGGCGGCCGGGCACTCGTAGGTCTCGCGCGACTTTATGCCAACTATCCTGTCCTCCATGTGGTCTATCCTGCCTACGCCGTTCTCCCCTGCAATCTTGTTGACCATATTTATGAGATCTAGGGGCGCCATATTCTTCCCGTCCAGCGCCACAGGTACCCCGTCCTTGAAGCCGATCTCTAGGACCGCAAGCTTATCCGGCGCCGCCTCTGGGGATTTTGTCCACTCCCAGCCGTCGTCCTCGGGGCTGTTCCATGGGTTCTCCAGGGGACCGCTCTCTATGGATCGCCCCCAGAGGTTCTCGTCGATGCTGTACTTCTTGGCTACCTTGGAGATGGGTATGTTATGCTCCTTGGCGTACTCCACTTCCTGGTCCCTGCTCATGCCCCAGTTCCTGGTCGGGGCGAGGACCTTCAGGTTCGGATCCAGGGCCCGGGTGGAGATCTCGATCCTTAGCTGGTCGTTGCCCTTGCCGGTGCAGCCATGGGCCACGGCGTCGCAGCCCTCCCGGTGGGCCACCTCGACCAGCTTGCGGGCTATGAGGGGCCTCCCCAGAGAGGTGGAGATGGGGTACTTGCCCTCGTAGAGGCCGTTGGCCCTTATGGAGGGGAAGATGTAATCCTTGACGAACTCATCCTTGCCGTCGATGGTGAAGTGCTTCTCAGCGCCGACCATCAGCGCCTTCTCCCCGACCTTCTTGAAGTCCTCGGGCTGGCCGAGGTCAACGGTAACCGTCACGATCTTGGCACCGTACTTTTCCCCTAGCCACCTTATGGCCACGGATGTGTCTAGGCCTCCCGAGTAGGCAAGGGCTATCTTCTTTATGTCAGTCATCTTTATCACCATTCAATATTCCTTAATATTTTGCAGAAAAATAGATGATAAAAATATCTAATAAGTCTTTTCTTCAGAGAAAATTAGCTGGAGACGTGAGAATATTTATTGTTTCTAAGAATGGGAGAGGCAGGAGTTAGATCTCCTCATCTTTCATTTAATTTGGTATAGGTTTGGGAACAACCTTGTTGCCCCGAAGGACGAAGCTGGTGAGATGAGTATAGAGTGGCAGAACCTACCAAATGCAAACCATCAGCGCCGCTGAGAGAGCGGCGTTCATCGATATGGAGAGTGACGCCGGGGAGGGAGGGCACCCAGAAAACGAAGTTGCCCACGTATGCCCCAAGAATCCAATATTCGGTGGTCATGTTTTTTATTGTTTATGTAACCGCCTCTGACTCAACAGGGTCAATGATAGGTGTGTTCATAGTTGGGATATTCTCCACTTCTTACCTCTTGGCTATAGTCCTCGACCGCCTTCTTTATAATCTGATTCAGGTTGGCATATCTCTTGACATACTTCGGGCTGAAGGTCAGATCAAGCCCCAGCATATCATTTATTACTAAAACTTGGCCGTCGCAGTATTTTCCAGCACCGATTCCTATGGTTGGAGCACCTACGGCTTTGGTGATTTGTTTGGCCAAGTCTTCAGGTATGGATTCTAAGACCATAGCGAACACGCCTAGTTTGTCCAACTGCACAGCGTCCTGGAGGATTTTTTGAGCGTCTTCGGGCGCTTTGCCCATCACCCGGTAGGTGAGGGCGGTCTGTGGTAGGAGCCCAATGTGACCCATCACGGGAATTCCATTGCTTACCAGGGCTTTGATTACCTTAGTTTTGTTTCCTTCGATTTTAACTCCCTGCCCTCCAACATCCAAAAAGCTCTTTGCATTTCTCAAAGCGTCGGCTATGGTGGAGTCGCTGTTAAGGGGCATGTCTACAATTATGGGCGTCTTTTTGGCTCCTCTGGCCACGGCTCGAGTATGATACAGCATGTCCTCCATGGACACACTCCTGGTGTCCGCGCAACCCTGCATGACCATTCCTAGGCTGTCGCCAACGAGAATTAAGTCGATTGCCGCTTCGTCGAGTATTTTGGCGATTTGATAGTCGTAGGCCGTCAACACAATTATTTTTTCTTTGCCTTTCTTATCCCTGAACTCGCAGAGTTTCATTTCTTTGCCTCCAAGAATCTGATTAAACCCACCAATGTTTCATTAACAGGTGTTTTAATGCCATATTTCCTTCCTAGTTCAACAATTTTTGCGTTTAAAAAGTTAATTTCGGTCCTATTGCCCTTCAAGATGTCTTGATACATTGAAGAGTAATTGGAGTAACCTTTAATCTTGCAGTCTATTTCATTTTCCAAGCCGTGCCCGAAATGTATTCCTTCCGCCTCTGCCACAAGAGAGCATTCTTCGACAATTCTATGTCTTATTTCTTTGAGGCTAGGCGCGTCGATTTCATTGTTTCTTACTCTGAGGAGAGCGGTTAAGGGATTTATGACACAGTTGACGACTAATTTAGTCCACTCTTCTTTCTGGATGTCTGCACTAAGCCGGGTTTTCAATCCATTTTTTTTAAACAAAGCTTGGATTCTCTCTCCGGTTTTTGTGCGTTCTATTACTGTGAGGCCTTCCCAAAATGTAATTTTTCCAGGTTCCAAGAACTCCGCTGCCATCAAAACCAAACCCCTCACAACCTCAACTTGGTTTCCGATTGTTTCCTGGATCAGTTCTTTGATTTTTAACCCATTCTGCAGGACAAGGATGACAGTGTCATTTCTCAACAATGGCTTCAACTTTGTCACTGTTTTCACCGCATCCTGGGCCTTTGTAGTCAAAACAATCAGCGAATTTGCAGGAACCCCAGAGATGCGAGTCTCCGTTTTTAGCTGAAATTTGCCTTCAATGTGCCCATTAATCATTAGTCCGTGGGAATTGATGGTATCAACATGAGCCCGAGTTCCGATTAAGGTCACATCGTTTTTTCTCGATAAAAAGGCACCGTAACAGCTACCTATGGCGCCGGCGCCAACTATGAAGATCTTCTGGAAGCTCATGTTTCGGATTCTTCCAATGCTCACTCCTCCTTAGCCAGGGCAGTAAGCCGGTCCCTCATGAAGAATATGGTCTCGGATAGGTTCCTGCGGTTGTCGAAGCGCTCCACTATGGCTTTGAGCTCCCCACGGTCGAGTCCCTGCAGCTCCTCAACGGCCTTGGTGAGGTTGGGCATGGCTCGGACAATATTGTCCACTATGGTTATGGTCGCAGTCTGGGAGGTCCTGGAGAGAGGGTTCAGGTCTATGGTAACGACGAATTTGCCCATCTTCTTGAGGGCCATGGTCCGGTCGCCGTCCTCGAGGGGCACAAGAACCACGTCAGCCGAGAAGATGCCGCGAGGGTCCACCCGTCTCCTCTCGCTGAAGAGCTCCGGGATCCTTCCACTGGCGCTGCTGCCCACCCCGAGCACCTTGCTGGCACCAGCCTTTATCAGAGCGGCTTTGACTGCGAGCTCGCGCCTCCTATTTCTGTAGAAGAGGTTGACCTCGAGGTCTGCCGGAATAAGCTTCCCAAGGCTTACGACTTCCTTGGGCACAAGGGCTGCTGTATTGCCGTTGACCGATAGGACCGGGTGCTCTGCCAGTATAAGAGCTGCAGCTGCTGCCCTTGTTGCGAAGAGGGCTGGCGCTATGGTAACCTCGCCCAGGAGGTAGTCAAAGGCCTCTCCCCTGCCATGGGCAATTAGCCCGCTCTTTACCACGACACCCCTCTCCTCGCCGTCTATGAGCAACTCGCGTCTCTTCAAGGACTCGGCCCTTACGTGGTCCTTGGGGACCTTGAGCCTTATGCCCATCAGCAGGCACCCCTCTCGGAGATCCTCGAGATTATGATCCTAAGGCCATGGACCAGGTCGTAGTTAACTGGAGAGAAGCCCTTTGGCGATGATGCCCCTCCTCTACCCATGATTTTATTGATTATCTTTGGCGCATCCTCGGGGTAGACCGCACCGAAGACAACCCCTTTTTTGGCTGAAGGCGACGGGATTCCAGCAGATTCGAAGAGGCGGATAGCTTTCGTAACATCCTCGGACATCATACCCACGTTCTCCCAAAACTTCCTAGACAGCCCCATGAAGTTTTCCATTGTTTGGGATTCCATGAAAGCACCCATCACAACTTTGCCCCAGGAGTTTATCCTCTTGACAAAAGGCTCCTCGGTGATCATTCTCCTGGTTGGGAAGGAGGCGACTGGTGAGCTTATGACTAGGAAGCCGTCGCCGAAGCCAAGGTTTTTCACCTCGCCGATCCCCGGGGCGCCAGGCTTCAGCCGCACCTCCGAACCGCCCACAAGCTGGGCGGGGACATCACCAAGGCCGGTGAGGTTCTCGACCTCTGCCTGGTGCGCTATCTGGCCCACCTTCTCCCTGGAGAGGCCAAGGCCAAGAGCTTCATTGAGGGCAAGGCCCAGGCTTAGGGCAGCGGCGCCGCTGATGCCGTAGCCAAAGTTGGCGGGGAGGATAGAGGCCTGCCTAGCCGTAATCTTCACTGGATCCTCTTGGGGAACCATGGCCCTGAAGACGGACTTGCAGGTGGGGGCAGGTTCGATGGTGCCTCCATTAAGCATTATCACCAGTTCCTGAGCCTTGGAAGGCTCAATGGACACTTCCGTTGTGACGCCCTCCTCCAGGCAGAGGCCTGCTCCCGTGGACCCTGAGAGGAGGGGGGACTCGTCCATGTGGATGGTGAAGAAACCCGTGATGTGGCCAGGTGCATATGCCCTGACGCACCCAGAGGTTTTGTAGTCTTCTTTCACGGAGGAGGACTGCATCAACTGCTGGTAGCCCTCCTGGCCAGGTACAGGTCAAGAACCTTGCAGGCAACATCCCTCTTTGGAGAGAGGGGAATGTGGGAGACGAGGCCATCCTTGTCCAAAACGTAGACCTCATCGCTATCGGACCCGAAACCAACAGATGGTTTGGAGAGGTCGTTTGCAACTATGAGGTCCATGCCAGAGTCCTGGAGGCGCTTCTGAGCCCTCGATTTCAGCTCCTCGTCCTTGAGGCCATATTCCGCCTTGAAGCCTATTATGAAGAGGCCCGATGACGCACCCTTTGCTTCCCTCACAATCTTCGGAAGGGGTTTCAGGGGCAGACTGACTGGCGCATCGCTGGAGATCTTCCCCTCCAACCTTACCGAGATGGAGAAGTCTAGGGGTGCTGCGGCCATAACCAGGAGATCGTATCTCTTGGACCTTACCTCGCTAACCACGGCATCCAGCATCTCCTCAGTTGTAGTGACCTTGATCGTAGGGCAGTTGGGCAGAGATGCCTCGGTCCCTGAAACTAGGGTCACTTCACCTCCCCTCGCCATAGCCTCCCTTGCGAAGGCGACCCCCATCTTGCCGGAACTCGAGTTGGTGAGGTATCTGATGGCATCCATATAGGATCTCGTCGGTCCTGCGGTAACCAAGATGCGCCTGCCTGCAAGATCCTTCTTTGAGAGAAGTGAGATGACCGATTCGACCACTGCATCGTTCGGCGGGAACTTTGCCTTCCCTTCTGCCTCTTCGGGTTGGACCACGGTCACCCCCATGGCCTCGAGTCTCTTCAGGTTCTCTATCACAGCAGGGTGGTGGAACATGCTACCATGCATTGCAGGAACAATAACAACTGGGATGCGTGCCCCTATGGCCGTTGTGGCAAGGGTTGTGACTGGCGTGTCATCTATGCCGAGTGCCATTTTGCTTATGGTATTGGCCGTGGCGGGCGCTATAAGTATTAGATCTGCTGATCCGGGACCACCCCTGCCCAAGGCAACGTGCTCTATGGCACCTGTGAGCTCGGTTACAACGGGGTTGCCCGTGGCCCACTCCATCAGGCTGGGAGAGATGAGCTTCTGGGCAGCTTCGGTCATGAAGACGAATACTTCGGCCCCATCCCTCATGAGATCTCTGGCGAGTTCTGGAGCCTTGACCGAAGCCACACTGCCGCATATTCCCAGAGCAATCTTCCTGCCCCCTAGGAGCTTGCCCCTGGAGCCGACGATGTCCTTGGAGGGGTTAATTTTCAACGCCTCGTTATCATGAATCTACGGTTGCTTATGTAATTTACGGAAGTAAAACTCATAAAATGTAGATATTAAATTATATACGTAATTTATATGATTTTGCCAATGGCGGCGATGCACCGTTAAAGATAATAATAACCAGACTGGAGTTCACTAAGTAATAGTTGGTGCTGCCAATGGCATCTAGGTTGCAAAGGATCAAGGAACTTTATGAAAAGATAGCTACTAGGGAAGTATTGGCTATCGTGGTAGTTGGATTCATAGCATTGGTATTCAGCGGTTTAGTGTACGTGCTCATTGAGTCGCCAGGGGCAATGGTAGGGACATCGAGCGGCGGGTCGAGCTTCCTAGCAACCTCTACGAGCGCCCAGACGACATCAGAGATGTTCGTCGTATTCTTTCTCATAATAATTGGAGCTGCCGGGTTCATCCTCCTTGAAGGAGCCATGAAGAAGAGCTACGACTTGGATGCCTCGAGGTTAAGGTATATCCTAGCAGTCATTATGATTGCCCTTTCACTGGGGCTCCTCGAAGCCATCGCCTACATCAAGGTTCACTGAGCACACAAGAATTGCACTGGATTTTTGTTCCCCAATTTCCCCTCTTTATGGAGGGCAGATTAGCGATCCAGTTGTAAATATTTACCGTTCTTTGGGCATTCAATAGGTTGTACGTAAGCAAATCAAACCAAATCAAATCTAATAGCAAAATAGAATTAAGACAATATCCTTTGATTGCCCATGTTGGGGACCGGAGTCCACTTTAGCACCTCTTCATAGGAAGCCAAGATTCCGTGCCATATCCAATCTTCTGACCTTCCCTGCAGGTCCCTTGGGTATGCTCTCAACGAACACTATCCTTGTTGGAACCTTGAAGTAGGTCAAGCGGTCGAAGAGGAATGCTCTAAGGTCTTTCTCGTGCACATTCTGACCCTTCTTGAGGACAATGGCAGCAGCCACGTCTTCCCCCAGCGTCGGGTGGGGAACCGGGAAGGCGACCGCCTCTGCCACGGCCTGGTGTGCCATGAGTGCCTCCTCTACTTCCTGGGGTGCCACCTTCTCCCCTCCCTTGTTTATCATCTCCTTTACGCGCCCAGCCAGGTAGAAGTAGCCCTCGCTGTCAAAGTAGCCCAGGTCCCCAGTTCTGAACCAGCCATCAACAAAGGCTGCCTTGTTTGCCTCGGGATCATCCTCATAGCCCTTGAAGACGTTGGGTCCTCTCACGACTATCTCGCCCAACTCTCCTTTGTTCATAACGTTGCCTTTTTCATCCATGATCTCTATCTCGGGTATAAAGGGCTTGAAAGCCCCAAGTCTATGGCCCATAGATAGGGGGCTTCCACCTATTGAAATGGCCTCGGTTGAACTATAAGTCTCCACGACCGGAGCGCCGAAGACCCTCTCCAGCTCCTTCAAGGTATTGGATGGCAGGGGTGCCAATCCGGTTCTTATGAGCCTGAGCCTTGAGCGGGAGATTACGCCCATGTTCTCCTTGGCCATCTCGATTATGGATTGATGCACTGAGGGGGGTCCCGAATATATTGTTGGTTGCGCCTGGGCGATCCACCTGAAGAACTCCGAGCGTTGAAATCCCGGTGAGCATAAAATAGTACCACCAGTGGATAACGCCCTGTAAATGTTGTTTAAACCTGCAGCATGGAAGGGGGGGTTCAATATGAGATATCTATCTGACGCTATTAACGGCAGGCCCAATTGATTGTAGTAGGCCCCCCAGCAAATCATGGAATGCGTCCACGGTATCATCTTTGGTCTGAAGGTTGTTCCAGAGGTAAAAAGGATGTAGGCAGTATCCTCTGGTTTTGCAAATTCTTGCTCGCTCTTACTAATGCCATCGAAACCGGCAAGGGAAAATATTCCAGCTCTACCATCTTCGGATTTGATGATCTCTAGGATCTCCATCCCAAGATCCTTCGCAACCTTCCTTGATGCCAGTTCGGATCCTTTCTCCACGAGGAGGGCTCTGGCATGCACCCGCTCCATATACTTCCCATATTCGAATGCTGTCTGATTTGGATCAAGGGGGATGGTGGTAAAACCACAAGCAAGGGCGACAACAGCAACTGCCATCTCGGGCCCGTTGGGAAGCGTAATGGCGATCCTATCGTTCCTCCTGAAACCGCCACCATTGAGGGTCCCCACAACATTGCAAACGTGGTCGTGCAATTGCCCATAGGTTGTTTTCCGACCCTCCAGGTCCTCTAGCGCTGTGGCAGCTGGTTTCTGCCCATTGAAAAAAACCATGTCGCGGATGGTTAAGGGTAATTGCAAAGGTTTTTCAGGCATAAGATCTCCTTCCGAAGTAATAGATAGTTTATGCTCTCCGCACTGATAAAATAGACTGAGAAAGTGGATTTAAGAGCATATCCCTCCCTCATTTCAGCTCAATATTACCCTTTTTTTTCCTGATTAATCTGATTTCCAATGCCAGTCCAGCAGACAATGAGTGCATTGCCCAAATCCTACAATCAGAAACTGATATATTCTTCTTTCCTGCTAACATAGCCGAGGAGTTCCATGAGTTCGATCGAACTTGACAAGGAGAAGACTTTCTCGAACGCATTAAAAATTGCAATAGCATCGAGCTTTGGATACGGCTTTGAAATATTTGACTTTACAGCCTATATTTTTGCCTCCACATTGTTCGCGAAATTTTTCTTTCCCTCAGCGAATCCACAAACGAGTCTTCTTCTAGCCTTTTTAACGGTATCTCTGACCTTTTTCTCCAGACCAGTTGGTGGCTTCTTCTTCGGTCATTTTGGAGACAAAATGGGCAGGAAAGTTATTTGGTTTATCGCCCTCGCAGGAACCGGATTGGTCTCAATCCTAATAGGATTTTTACCGACTTACCAGCAGGTGGGAGTATTTGCTACAATGGCCTTGATTATCTTAAGGCTCCTTCAAGGCTTTTTCATATCCGCTGAGCAAGCAGGGGGCTGGGTTCTCACCGAGGAGCACGCACCCTCCAAATGGAGAGGCTTCTTCGGCTCGGTTGTTGGGATAGGAGCTGGCTTTAGCCAGGTAATGTTGTCATTAGCCATCTTCCTGGCATCAGCTTTGGCTCCTGGCTCCCAATTTGCACTAATCGGATGGAGGATTATCTTCTGGTTTGGTGCCATCCCCCTTTTCCTGGCCTTGATAATCAGGTGGAGGATCTCGGAGAGCGTAGAATGGAAGGTCAAGGCTGCGTCTAAAGTAGAAAAAGTACCCCTGCTGACTGCCTTGAAAAGCAAAAGCGCTAGAAATTTCTTCCTTATACTTCTCATCGTATATTTTGGGCAAAATTTTTTTGCTAACGGAAGCATTACGTTCCTGCCAAGCTTCCTGAGACTCTACACGTCCAATTCCCCAGTATATATTGCAACCATAGTCTTGATAGCAAACATTGGCGTTATGGTTGGAGCCCCAATCTGGGGCTATTTGTCGGATAAAAGGAGAAGCAGGAAAACTTTCCTGGCATTGGCTTTTCTTATTAATGCAGCCCTCCTTTATCCATTAATATTTATCTTTAAGTTGGGCATGGTTGGGATCTCCATTCTTGCGGGTATTATCCTAGGGTTCTTCAACCCGTTGCAGCTTTCAATTCTGCCTGCATGGGCCGCTGAGCATACAAAAACAAAAGAGAGATACAGCATCATGGCTACAGCCCATAGCATAGGGGCAGCGTTCGGTGGCCTAGCGCCATACACTGTGGTTCTACTCAGTTTGACCTTAGGACCGGTCACCTCCACAGCCATGGTGGCAATTCTGGGATGCCTTGTTGGTGCCCTCTTTGTTTCCCTCTTCTCACCTCCTGACCAGATTAAGAAAGAACTCGACTGATTATGCATTTTGAGGTCCATTGATCCTTGTCTTCAGGCAGTATGATGATTTGCACGGTCATCAAATGAGGCAAGAGAATGGACAGTAAAAACATTCATTAGAAGAGGGGTTGGGCTAAATTATTAATAGCACCTTACCAAGGGTTGGGCTTTAGCTTTAGGCGGTAGGCCAAGTAGTTTGTGAATAGGTGGATGGGCGGCGTAACGAGAATGACAAAGATGACCTGCTCCCAGGTAATTGGGTAGAAAGGCGAAAGGAAGATCAGGGCGCCTACAACGAAGTCCAGCTGGTCCAGAACTGGCGCCGGCGCACCCCTTGGGATGTTCATTCTTCTCTTTATGAAGGCGCCCGCCATGTCGCCGACTAGGGCACCAAGGGAAAGCATGAAGGAGAAGAGGATGTAGGCTGAGGGGGAACCTGTGAGGAGCGTGTAGCCTGTGCCGACCAGGGTGCCGAAGAAGAGACCCAAGGCAGTGCCCTCGAAGGTCTTGCCATCGCCGAGGATGCGCCTACCATCGGTGAAGTTTCGCCCAAGGTCAATGGGGCGCTTCCCCCTGGAGAGGACAGGCATGGAATTTGCAATGTAGGCGGGCATTATGATTGCAAATGATGAGAGTATCAGGTAGGTTATGTCAACCATGGATCGCTACACCCCGTCGACGCCCACAAGCCCTCTTTCTGCAAGCCTTATTAATGCGTCGCGGGAGCCCTCAGGCTTCGTTAGGCTGACTTTGCGGAGATCGCCCGTTAGCTTCTCCATGCTTAGTACCCTGTCTGACCAGTAGGTGAGTATGGCAGCTGCTACAGGCTTTACGCCAACGCCACTTCCATCGACCTGGGCGGTGACCTCGCTGGTCATAAGGACCGTGAGGCCGGTCTCGAGGCAGAGCTGCTTAATTAGAGCAATTTCGCGGTTGAGGGACTTGTTGACCGGGATGTTGTACTTCTTTCCTTCCCTGACGGTGCCACGGTAGCGGGAGGTAATGGAGTCGATGACGAGGAGGGCCGTCTGCTTTGGCATCTGCTCCCCTAGGCTCTCAATGAGGGTGTCCTGTTCCTCGAAGCTCTTCACTTCCCGGATCCAGATCTGGTCGCAGACCGAGGACCAGCTGCTGCCAGCCATCTCCATCAAGCGCTCCAGGGGAAGCCGGCCTTCGGTGTATATCACCGAGGATGGGATTCCCAGCAAAGCTGCTTTGAGTACTGCCTGGAAGGCGAGGGAGGTCTTGCCGCTCCCGCGCTCCCCGTAGATCAGAAGCAGTTCGCCCTTGCTCAGTCCGCCGCCGAGGAGGAGGTCGATGGGGGGGCAACCTGTGCTCATTTTTTTATCTGGGGGCGTGCTCAATATTAGTGGACCTCCCAATGGAGAGACGCGCTTTGAGATACATAGGTGTCGTGGTTGATGATATTAAGGCTTCTTACAGGGTAATAAGGGAATTGAAGGCGAAGAGGATACCCTTCGTGCTGCTGAAGCCTGGCGAGCAGGTTCCCGACCACGTGACGGCACTAATAATATGCGGGGATTCGGATGCCGGCGTCCAATATAGGGGGGTCTCCTACAACGGCGATGCCCGCAATACGGTGCTGAGGGCCATAAGCCTCTCAAAGGGGGGGGAGGGCTTCGAACTTGTGGTCGTTGGAGTCGATCCCGGGGAATCCACAGGCATCGCTGTCATTGCTGACGGCGACTTCCTGGAGGGCTACACCGTAGCAAAGAGCCTGGCCGGGGAGGAGGCAAAGATGATCCTCGCCTCCTACCCTGCATCGAACTTTCTATTCCGAATAGGCAAGGGGAGGGTGGGCAGGGATCTCCTGGCTGCCCTACGCAGTGACCCACGAGCCACAATAGAATTCGTGAGGGAGACAAAGATGGAGGTCCCCACGGTCTACAGGAGGAAGGGCATGAGGAAGGACGTGAAGTCTGCACTCATAATAGCGCTCACATCCAAGGACGAACGATACCATCGGGATTAAGGGAATCATTGGTTTTTCTGAGGGGATGTGCGTGTGAAAAGCTTAAATAAATCAGTTCGAATTTGAACAGCGAGGCCCCGGTAGTACAGCCCGGTTAGTATACAGGCCTGTCGAGGCCTGTCGGGCTGCAGAGCGAGCCCAACACCGCTGAAAGTCTGTGACCCGGGTTCAAATCCCGGCCGGGGCGCCACCTTCTCCATGCCAGGCCATGCTATGCCATCAGCCATAGATGAAATTGTAGAGATCGGCTGCCACTCCAGTCATGTTGCCCACGACCTGGGGGGAATCGACACCGACTATGGCCACCTTCTTGCCATCCAGGAAGCCAACAATAATGCCAGCGCTGTGGGCCGTCCAGCCATAACCCCAGGATGGAATGGATGCCGTGGCGTTCAGCAGCACCAGGGCGTTCACGCTGTTCTGATTCAGAAGGCTGGTTGCATTATCATAGTAGGTGGTCACCACGGTGCTGGCGCCATTAAGGCTTGATGGGTCAGTGACTATGGAATAGTTGGTTGGCCACAGCGATGGGATGGCCATGGCCAGGAAGCTCACATAATCAGTGCTTACGTAATTGTTGCCGGTGGATATGCCCACGTAATCAATATCCATTCCGTAGTTGCCCGTGAGCTGGTTAAGGCCCCTAAGGGTAATTGTGATCTGCTGGATTGACGCACCCGCAGGCAGATAAAACTCCTCGGTTTGGTAGGCTCCGTTGGAGAAGGGCAGAGGGAAGTCTAATTGGCGGGTGGTTGATCCCTCAACCAGAGTCACAGTGGCCACCTGCAACACAAGATTCGCCATATTGGCTGACGTGTCATTCGTGTTTTGGTATCGGATCACGAAGTAGGTGTTGCTGTCGGTGGGAACGGAGGGGAGCTCCTTGGTGATGGATGGGTTGCCCGCGTTGCTTGCGGGGAAACTAGTTTTTACCAGTGAGAGGATCTGCCCATCGGTGCTTGAGTTGATATTGGCGATGGTCCAGCCGCTGGTGAATGAGTCGTCAAGCCACCTGAAGGTGTTGTAGTAGGAACTGATACCGAGAGGTTCCACATCAAGGGCAACCACGGAAGCGTTGGGTGTAGGGGCGGTGATAGGTGGTATCTCCTGGACGCTGTAGCCTCCCGATGAGAAGACGGTAGTAGAGTACCGAGCCAAGTACGCTATGATGGATGGCTGCGTAGTCACAGGATCCGTCAATATGTAATTTATCGGGTGAACCAGACCGTAACTTGTGGGCTTGAATAGGCCACTTAGGTATAGAGGCAAAATCGTGAACATACCTTCCAGCGAAGAAGTGTAGGGCATGCTATCAGATAAGGCGGGTAAACGGCCGGAAATTCCAAAGAGCCCCAGGTTATCTTCAAAAGCGGAGACCTCGAAGAACGTAGAATTCGCGGGGGTATTGTGGTAGATCCAGTCGTAGGTGATGGCTTCATTGGTCTTGTCGTAAATTCCAGGAGCGGGGTTGGTGATGAGCCAATAGGAGCCATAGATCTGGGAGCTGAAGGAGAGTACCACCATAACCACAAGTGCCGATGGGATTAGGACGCGCAAGACGCGGCGGGATCTACTCTTCGGGGCAGATTTTTGGTATGATTGGACTTTTTCCCAGAGATTGAAGATGCCCACAGCCGCAAATAGGGCCAAGGCGGGGAAGAGATAGGCGTTGAGGCGCTCACCCCACCAGATGCTGCCTATGGCAATGGCGTAAATTCCCCAGAAGATGGCTACCTTGGTCCAGGACTCCCGCCAGTTTGAGAGAGCGAGACCTATCAACGCTAGGATACCCAGGAATCCGTAGCGCATGATGAAGAGGTACCAGGCGAAGGTAACGCTGTAGGCAAGGCTGACCTCTGTGCCGGGCCAGAAGACTAGGCCAGCAATGTAAACGACAGCCAGAACCCCAACGATTGGGTACTTCAGCCAAGAGAGATTGAATGGACGTAGCTTTGCCTTCTTGAGCCTTGGCTTAAGGGCCAGTGAGTAGATCACAAATAGGATGAAAGCAACGAGGACGACCAACAGGATAAGAAACACCTTGAACGAATTGGCCCCCCCGGACAGCTGGGTAAGTTTGCCGGCTATGAGGGCAGTATATATGCCATCCATGCCCTGGTCCATGAGGAAGAAGAGGACCAGAGTTATGGGGATTAGCAGCAGGAAGCTCTTGACGTAGGAGCGCCGGTCCTTCATGAATAGAACGATGAATATGAAGATGGGCGCGAGGAGGGCAGGCAGCATATGGAGGAAGAAAGCGAAGAGCATGAAGAATGAGCTGAAGATCACCAGGGTGATCCTCCTCCATCCTGAGAATTTGACGCTCAAGGCGAATGCAACGAAGGATGCAAGGGCAAAGGTTAGGCCCAGCGATTTGTAACTGAATTCGACGCCAAACCAGAAGAATGGGTTGAAGTACATGTCCTGGGTGGCGCTGCTCGCCAGCAGGAAAGTTGCGGACCAGTGGTAATAGAAGACCTCGGCCAGATACCCCAGGCCTCCTGCGAAGCCATAGATTACAGATGCCAGTGCGGCTACTTTATCATCAAAGCCGAAGAGGGTCTTCGCAAGGGCATAAAATGTCAATATGTTGAGACCGGCCAGTGGGAAGAGCAGGACATAGGTATTCACAAATGGCAGGCCGGCAGCGGTCGAGAGGCCAGTTATAGTGTAGCCAAAGAGGACTGGATAGTTGGTAAATTGGTAGGCTAGGTACACATTCCCCTTGGATATGATTTCAAAGGCCGCCCTCAGGGCTTGCCAGATGTCAATGGGGAAGAGGTACTGCCAGTTCAGCTGGACGAGGAAGGCGATAATGATAGTTAGGGCAGTGGCTGCCAGGAGGAAGAGGTGGCTCTTGGAGAGCCTCAGGGAGATTGCCACAGGGGGTGCCCTGAATTTAATCCAGCTGACCAAGGCCAGGATACCGGTTATGCCGAGCAGTATGGGTGGTATGGAGAAGATCGAGCCAGAAGTTGAGTAGAGGGCTATGGCAATAAGGCTGACAAAGACTATCGAGATGTCCAGGGTGAGGACAAGCCAGACTATCCTCGTAAAGTGCTCGCCCAGCCTCGTAATCCTAAGTATGTAGATGCCCGGAAGAAAAAGAAGGCCAATGAGCCAGAAGGCTGCCCTTAGGAAGAGCAGGCCTGAGATTTGGCCCCAGACCCCAATGGGGTCCAGATTGGGAGGAAGGAAGAGGGTGACCAGCATCCCCAGCAGCAGGAAGGCTTCGATGAAGAGACTTTTTTGGGACATCCACTGATGGGGGGCAGGATCGCCATTTGAGCTCATAATGATCTGCACTTTTTAGTATCCCCTATGAAAAGCTTACTGTCAAAGGGCAGCAATGGATTTCCTGATTCGGTCAATAGAGGGTAAGTGGCGGGTGTGCCTGCCTGTATTTTTCATAGGTGATCTTCCATGAGGGGGAGATGGCGAAATTGTCGGCAGGTCTGCCAATATTTATCCTCATGAAGCAGCTGTGAAATGCGCCACAGTACCTGCAGAGGATCCGCATCTGGTCGCGCATCTCGTCAGAGGCAGGGGGAAGCTTCTTTCTTCCTAGGTTAAATCCAAAGACACGATCGATGCCAGCACCGTTTCCGCAGGCATAGTATCCGTACCTGTTGAGAGCTATGCCACAGGTTGAGGTCACGTAGCAACCATTTTCAGGGTCCAGCCTGTTCAGTGCCGGGAGGTCGATGGGGGCAACATTGAAGGCATAGTAACTCTTCCTGAAGTAATCCATGGTTTTTGGCTGGTGCTCGACAATTACATCGGGAGGCATCTTGTTAACTATTTCCTTGTACCTCTCGCCATGACCATTGGACCGGAGCCATATGGCTGTAGTGGGAGAGTGATCCATCTTGTAGGAATGAATCAGATCAAGGATTTCCATAAAGTCGGGATGGATGGTGGGTTCGCCACCTATGAGGTCTATCCTCTTCCACTTCCTATTTACCCGGATGCTCTCGGCGATGAACTTTTTTACCTGGCTTGGAGACAGGAACTCGTCCGCCGGAGCCTGGGAGCAGGATCTGCAACAGGAGGGGCATCGGAGGTTACAGTTGTAGGTAAGGTCTAGGTCGATTCTTGTCGTTAATGGTTTGTAGAACGGGCCCAGCAGCCTCGTTGCCTTTTTATCCAGCCTCAGAAAGAGATAGCACTCCTTGGCCACATCCAACGGAGTCAACCTATAGATGGAAGGATCTCGGGCAAGCAGATCTTCAATTAGCACGCTGGGTCTCTTCCTTCGATTGTTAATAATTGAAAGGATGGTTGGAGATAAATGTGCTGACGAAGCAAAGTCTTGGATCAGGCATTCCCATCCATCACTCCCACCACCCCCGACCTGCAAAAACATAAAATATTCTTTTTCAGATATTGAGCAACATCCCAGGGAGAACTATTTGTGCCAGATGAAAGCCAGCAGATTCCATTAACGATTCATGATTTAATAATGTCGGATGACGTTTACTCCGGCAACTCTGCCATAGAGGATGTTCGAGGCCGGAAGATGACCTATGGGCAGCTTCAGGAACACACCAACAGGTTCGTGGGATGGCTCAACAGTTTAGGTTTCAGGAGGAACGACAGGTTTGCCATTGTAATGCCCGATGGCCCTGAGATAGCGGCAACTTTGATCTCAGTTGCATGTGGTTTCACAGCCATAACACTTAATCCTGCCTACACGGTTCCAGAGTTTGAACAGTATCTCCCGAAGATGAGGGCAAAGGCGCTACTGGTGGAGAGAGGATCCAGATCCCCCTCAAGGGAAGCAGCAAAGAGCCTCGGTCTAGAGCTATTAGAATTAGCACCCAGAGAGAGTGCAGAGGCAGGGCCTTTCGCACTGACCGGTCTTGATAGCTCCTATGAAGGGGAACCGGATTTTGCGAAGCCAGACGATGTTGCCTTTGTCCTGTTGAGTTCAGGAACCACTGCGCTGCCAAAACTAGTACCCCTGACCCAGGCGAATTTCTGCTGGGGAGTGTATTTTATTAACAAGCATTCGGGCTTGACAGCGGCTGATAGGAACCTCATAATCTTTCCATTTTTCCATGGGGGAGGGATATTCAGCCTTGTCAGGTCTCTGCAAACCAAGGGGACAGCCATCTGCGCACCAGGGTTTCGACCTTCAGAATTCTTTGAGTGGCTTGACAAAACACGCCCTACGACCTATACAGGTACCCCCACAATGCACCAGATCATAGTAGCAACAGCCAAGGATCATAAGGAGATTGTCTCACGTTCGAGCCTGAAATGGATCATCACCAGTTCAGCGGCCATGCCGTTAAAGCTGGTGAGGAGCCTCGAGGAGACGTTTGGCGTGCCTGTGTTGGAATCCTATGGCTCCAGCGAGGGGATGGTCGGGATGAGCCCCCACCCGCCAATGGTACGCAAGCACGCAGCCGTTATGCCGTGCATCGATGTGGCCATCATTGACGAACTGGGTAATGTTGTGCCCACGGGAAGGCTCGGCGAGATCACAGTGCGTGGACCCAACGTCTTCAAGGGCTACGAGGACTATCCAGAAAACAACGCACTCGTATTTTTTAACGGATGGTTCAAGACGGGTGATCTTGGCTACATGGATGGGGACGGTTATCTTCACCTGAGTGGCAGGGTCAAGGAGATCATCAACAAGGGGGGAGAGAAGATAGCACCCTTTGAAATAGACGAGGCCCTGCTGAAACACCCGGCGGTGGCCGAGGCTGTCACCTTCCCTGTTCCCCACCCTACGTTGGGGGAGGATGTTAATGCTGCTGTTGTATTAAACAAAGGCCAGTCTGCGAAAGAGGACGAGTTGAGGACCTATCTCTTCGAGCGTCTTGCCCACTTCAAGGTGCCGACTCGCATATTTATCCTTGAAGAGATACCAAAAGGGCCTATGGGGAAGGTAAAGAGGTTCGAGATGGCCCAGGCGCTAGACCTTGGTCGGAAATAGCTGCCCAATAAGGTCCTGCCAAAGCAGACGGCGCAACACAAATTTATTAGCACGACTAAATTAGGGGTTATAGCACACCCTACTGAGGATTCACTGTGTCAGATGCTCCGCCGCACCACAACAACAATCTGAGAGAAGAGTATGTGGCGCCGCGTTCCGAGGTTGAAGAGGCGCTTGCAACAATATGGAAGCGGATCCTCGGTGTGGACAAGATAGGGATCTATGATAGATTCGCTGAATTGGGCGGAGATTCCCTCAGGGCTACCTATGTACTGGCATCCATAGAGGATAGGATGGGAGTTACGGTCACCGTCACCGAATTTTACAGGGCCCAGACGGTGGTTGCCCTGGCTGAGCTCGTGGAGAAGAGGGCCAAGAACCTTGATAAGCCCAGTCACGAGCACCTGGTTATGCTGCAGCCGGCAGGATCTCTGACACCGCTCTTTCTTCTCCATGCGGTAGATGGTGATGCCTTCACCTATTCTGAGCTGGTGAAGTCCCTGGGAGTCGAGAGGCCGATCTATGGTTTCCAGGCAAATTACAAGGTGGATTACGAGGAGCAGGATTTCAAGGTCGAGAACATGGCCAGGAAATACATCAAGGAGCTACGTGATGTCCAGCCCCATGGCCCCTACTACCTCAGTGGTTTTTCACTTGGTGGGGTCATTGCCTATGAGATGGCACAACAACTCAAGGCCTTGGGGGAGGAGACGGTATTCCTCGGTGTAATAGATATTGAGGCGCCTCTGCATGAAAATACCGTAGCGTTCTACACCAGGAGAAAGGCTTTCTTCAGGGAGTTGATTTTTTTTGCTGAGGATCTCAACCCTAATAGCTGGCGACGGCGGCAGGGAAGAAACGTAAAACTTCGTTTAAGGGCTAAAATAATATTGCGCCTGGGCCTGAGCTCGATTGGACTGATGAAGCCACCAGAAGAGGTGGCAATGCCAAGCACAACCTATACTCTTCCCGAGAAGAGGCAAAGGTTGTGGAGGACCATGATGAGGACCACGCGTAGCTACACACCCAAACCATACGAAGGGGGAGTTGTGGTGTTCCGTGGGGATACTCCTCAATTGGCAAGATCGCCAGATCGCGAAATGGGGTGGGAAAAGTTGGTGAGGGGCAATTTGAGGTTCGTTGATATCCCAGGAAGATTACACGGATCTCAGTTGAAGCCACCACACGTTTATGTCCTTGCCAAGAAGATGAACGAGATGATGGCAATTAGCTAGATGGGTCGGGGATGTCTTTTCTATCATGCCCATGGTCACTATCATAATTCCAACCCACAACCGTCCCTCACTCTTGGGAAGGGCAGTGACCAGTGCCCTCGCCCAGGATTATGCTAATTTCGAGATCATCATTGTGGATGACTCCCCCTGTGATGACGCAAAAAAGGTCATTGACTCCTTGAAGGACCAGCGCCTAAGGTATCTCAGGGTCGGGCCCATGACAGCAAGCGCAGCGAGGAATGTTGGCATTAACCAAGCCAAAGGGGAGTATGTTGCCTTTCTTGATGACGACGACGAGTGGTTGCCAACCAAGCTGTCGAGGCAGCTAGAGAGGTTCAACGTGTGCGACGAGGATGTGGCCCTGGTGTACACTGGTCTAAACTTCATCAACGAGACTAAGGGGTTCAAGAGGGTTATTATCCCGGTCTACCGGGGGGATGTCCTTGAGAAGCTCCTCGAGGTTGGCTTTGTGAAGTCCCTCTCCACGGTCATGGTCAGGACTGAGGTTCTTAGGGAGGTCAATGGCTTCGATGAAAAGATGCCGTCGCTCCACGACTGGGACCTTTACCTGAGAGTAGCCAGAAAGCACAAGTTCGACTTCGTAGCTGCCCCTCTTATCAACTATTATGTCAACTACCAGGGCATAATGCACGACATTGAGAAGCAGCTCACGGGTCACGCTGCCTTCTATGCAAAATACAGGGACCAGCTCAGGCCTAGAGCGCTCTCAAACTACTACCTCTTCAGGGGTGTTGCCCTTTTCTACCATAATGAGCCCCACGATGGAAGGCTCTGCCTCGTGGAGAGCTTCCAGGTCAACTGGAGGAACTACAAGGCCATTCCAGTAATTGGGCTTAGCCTCTTGGGTGGGGCTGCCTTTAAAAAATTATACACAATCTTCCAGGACACGGTCTTCGCCAATACCATGATAAGAATGTCCGATCTCTAATTTTATAAAGACAATAGACCGCCAGGCGCTTCTTTACTCTTGTAATATGGGGGCTCAGGCGCCATCGCTTGCATAAATAAAGGGAGAGCCAAGTATTCTCATTGCCAAAGAGATCTGGCAAGTAAAGAGGTTGTACCAATGAGATTGTCCGTCTTCGGCCTTGGTCACGTGGGGCTCGTTTATGCAGCGGGCTTCTCCTCCCTGGGTTTCAAGGTTACGGGATTCGACATCGACCCTCATAGGATTGAGGTCTTGAACTCCGGGGAAACGCCCCTCTTCGAACCCAATCTGAAGGAGCTCATCTCCTCGGGCAAAAAAGTGGGGACGCTCTCCTTCACCCTGGATTGCCATGACGCGGTGCTGGCTTCGGATGCCATCTTCGTGGTGGTGAATACACCCCTGGACGAGGGTGGTGAGCTTGACCTAGGGCAGATTGCCTCCTCCTGCAGGATGATAGGGAAGGTTCTGAGGGAGGCGGACGGATTCCGGGTGGTGGTTATAAAGAGCACGGTGCCACCGGGAACCACTTCGGGGTTTGTGAAGGACATCCTCGAGAAAGAGTCGGGCAAGAGGGCCTTCGAGGACTTTGGCCTTGCTGTGAACCCGGAGTTCATGAGGGAGGCGAGCGCAGTCAGGGACTTTTACGAGACCGACCGCATTGTTATCGGCGTCAACGATGAGAGGAGCCGCCGAGTGATGGAGGAGATCTACTCGTCCTTCAAATGCCCCAAGCTCATAACCAGCTTCAACAACGCGGAGATGGTAAAATATGCCAGCAACTCCTTCCTGGCCATGAAGATCAGCTTCATAAATATGATAGCCAACATCTGCCAGAGGATAGCTGGCAGCGACGTGGAGGTCGTGGCCGAGGGCATGGGCCTCGACAGGCGCATTACGCCCAGCCTCCTCAAGCCGAGCCTAGGCTGGGGAGGGAGCTGCTGGCCGAAGGACAACAAGGCCCTCCTGGATCTGGCAATGAGGGTGGGGGTAGAAGCCCCTCTCGTTGAATCGACCTTGGAGATCAATGAGGGGCAACCCCTCCAGGCCATAAGGATGGCAGAGGAGGAACTGGGCCCCCTCCGAGGCAGGAGGGTTGCGGTCCTTGGGCTGGCATTCAAGGCAAACACCGACGATGTCCGCGGGGCTGTCTCGAGGAAGGTCATCAGCCACCTGCTGGAGAGGGGAGCGAAGGTGGTTGTCTATGATCCCGTGGCCATGGACAATTACAGGGCCCTGGCAGAGTCAAACGGAAAGACCATAGAGTACGCAAAGTCAGGACTGGAGTGCATCAGAGATGCCGACTGTGCCATAGTCGTGACTGAATGGGAGGAGTTCAAGAGTATCACCCAGGAGGATTACCTGAGGGCCATGAAGGAACCGGTTCTCATAGACGGGATCAGGATCTATGATGCAAAGAAATATTCGGGCATAACCTACCGAGCCATAGGGCTGGGGCCCCAGTAACCAGGGTGGCTTTAATGGATCAGGACGGTGTGAGGTGGGAGACCTATGACGGTGGCAGGGTCCCATTGCGCGCCAATGAGGTACACCTCTGGCGCATAGACCTTGATCAGGAGCGGCGCAACCTAGGTGCAATGGAAGCTAATCTGAGCCGAGAGGAGATGGAGAGATCCAAAAGGTTCAGATACGAGAAGGATAGGGAGCAGTTCCTACTGAGCCATGGAACATTGAGAGAGATTTTGGGGATGTACCTTCGTGCCGAGCCAAAGGATATCCCCATTGCCATCGATTCGCGCGGAAAGCCTCAGATCGCGGGGCAGAAGGGAAAGGCAAAGCTAAGCTTCAACCTCTCCCATTCCGAAGGGATGGTCCTAATTGCCACAGCAATGAACTGCGATCTTGGCGTCGACGTGGAACACGCAGAGCCAGACTTCCCCCTGATGGAGGTGGCCAGGCGCTTCTTCAAAGAGCAAGAGGCGGAGTTCGTAGCCTCAACCAAAGGACCCGAGAGAACGGAGGCCTTCTTCAGCATCTGGACCCGCAGTGAGGCATACCTGAAGGCGATTGGTGCAGGGCTCGGATCGCACCGTGGGGGCATTCCCTTCTTTGGGGGAGGGACCTCCAGTACATCGGTCCAACGTTTCAAGAACGACAGAGAATGGACCTGCTTTGACATTAAATTGGACGGAGACTACTTCGGAGCCTTGGTGGCCGAGGGGAGAGACCTTGGGCTGAGATCCTTCAGGTGGCGCCTCATAAGGCCGAAATAGATAGAGGGTGATGGGAACTTAGAAGGCCAGTCTTCAATTCCCAGAGCTCGGCCAGCAGACTTATTTTATTTGGATAGAAGGCCCATTGCACCAATTAGTGCGAAGAATAATCTTCTGCTGTAATATACGGTAGAACCCCTCAAGCCGAATAGCTTCCCAAGGAAGTATTTTTCCTGCCAGAGGAGGGAGGCTTGATCCATCCTGCCAGATGGGGAGCCGAGGTGCTGACATTTGGCATAGGGAGTTATGTAGAGCAGCCCAAGCCGTCTCAACTGGAGGCTAAGGAGGACGTCCTCGCCGTAGCTGTAACCCCTCAGTCCCTCGTCCGGCACAATGGAGTCAAAGACGGTTTGTCTTATGGTTGTGTTGGACCCCAATACCCAATCGCAGGTGATTGCGCGGTTCAAGGTTCGCGGGTATTCAAAGATCTGGCAGCTGTTGGTCGATGGGATTGTAATGGCCAGGAGGTTGCGGAGGATGGAGCTTAAAACGGCGTAGATGGTACCCTGTGGGTGCTTTATCACCTTGTTGAAGGCTTGTATCTCCGGGTTGCTAAGGGAGTTGGTGATGTGCCCTTGAACCCCCACAGCCCGGGGATCCGTCAGAAAGACTTCCTGTATTTCTCGCAGATAGTCACGGTCCAGGACCAAGTCTGAGTCAAGGAAGGTGAGGAGGTCACCTGAGGCCCTTGACCCCCCGTACTTCTTTGCCTTGGCCGCTGACCTCTGGATCGGGTTCCGCAGGTAGATCACCGGGACCTTGGAGGGGGCGAACAGAAGAACCCACTTCTCGCATACCAACTGCACGGAATCATCGGAGGTGTCATCGACCACTATCACCTCCCTCGGATACAGGGACTGTTGAAGGAGGGACGGGAAGAGCAGGCTGTCGATCTCGGAGGCTCTGCAGTAGGTAGGCACTATGACAGAGATTCCCCTCTCGAGGGATCCAGGTTTGCTCAAAGAGCTTTTCCACCAACACTGACGATACTATAGGATTCTCCAATGATTATTAGTTAATCCTTTTGGAGGTTATCGGTACTAAGCTTAAAGGATGGACCTGTAAAGCTGCTCTACTGCAGCGGCCGTAATCTTCAGATCATATCTTTCCAGCACCAGATCTCGGGCATTTTTGCCCAACTGGCTTCGAAGGGTTTCGTCCTTCAAAAGTCTCTCAATGGCATCGGCCAGGGAAGTAGGATCCCTTGGCGGGACAAGCAGTGCTGGCTGAGAGGAGGAAGCGAAGATCTCCTGGCTGCCTCCTATGTTGGAGATGATTGTAGCCGCTCCCGACGACATGGCCTCGAGGAGAGCGTAGGTTGGCAGTGCCTCGCTGATGGAGGGGAGGACATAGATGGTGCAGGAAGCCATGCGGTCCACTATCTCTTGCCTGGAGACCCGCCCCAAGAAGGTGACGTTCCTCTCAAGGCCGAATCGTTTTACCATGGCAGTAATGGGCAGCAGGAGGGGACCATCCCCCGTAAGTAATAGGGAGACGTTCTTCATGCCCTTCTTATTTACCAGAATGTCCATGGCTTCAATCAGATACTCGAGCCCCTTCTGCTTGACGAAGCGCCCCGCCCAGAGGATGGTGTTCTTTTCCCTCTCTTTTGAGGGTGAGAATTTTTCCACGTTGACTGCATTGGGTATTATTACTATCTTTGAAGGGGGGGCCTGGAATTTGGTAATCTCCTTGGCATCGCTGTTGTTTACGCAGATTATCCTGTCGGCATTGCCGAAGATGGATGGCCCGAAGGCGTGGAGAAAGACCCTCTGAAGGAGGTTGAAGAGGTAGGTTCTTTCCATGACAACTCCATTGACATGCACAATGGACCTCTTCCTCAACCTTTTGGCGACTCTCACGGCCTGCCAAGTTGTCAGGAAGGGCAGATTGTTGGCATGGATGATGTCTGGTTCAAAATGTTTTACCAGGTCTTCAAGGTTGACCATGTAGGGGAACTCAGATACGAAGTAGGGTATCGCCAGACTTATGCCATCGACCCTCTCGAACCTTAATCCGGATACCGAAGACTGCAGCGCCAGAGGCTGGCGGGAGAAGGTCGCAACCAGTACATCGTGGCCCATGGAGGCAAGCTGTCCGGGGAGGGTGTCATCCATGACGCCGGGGTAGGTTACGTAGGGTTGGACAAAGAGGATCTTCATGGATCAGCCCAGCATCCTCATCAGTGGAGCATATGCCTTTTCAAGGAGGTTCTCCTGGGCAAAGAACTCTATGGACTTTAGGTAGTTCTCATAATCGTCTAGTATCCTATCCACAGCTTCCAAGGAGCTCTCTGGGGAGGCGGCAATGCCTAGCTTCTTCTCGGAGACTTCGCTCACCCATCTGTCGCCTATGGCCACAACCGGCTGGAGCATAGAGGCGTGATAGAAGAGCCTCGTGGGGCGCTCGGTGTTGAACCTTATAATCAGCCCAACGGAGCATGCCTTCAGGTGGGGAATTGCCTCTTCAGGCGAGCCATAGTCGTACCATGTAATCTGGGGAAATTTTGCCTGGAGCCGGGGATTGTGTTTGCCAAAGGAGTAGGACATGATAGGGTACTTTTGAAGGATCCTACTGACAGAATTTTCAAAGGCCTTCCTCTCCTCTTCAAACACAATCTGGCCAGAGTTGAGGATGACGACGCCCTTGGCTCTCCTTCGCCTTGCCTCTTCCTCATTAACGTACAGCTTCTCAATGCCATGGGGCACAACTTCCGATGGAATGCCGATCCCTTGGAGCTTCTCCCTCAGAGCTTCGGAGACGGTGATTATTCCATCCGCATCCCTTGAGAAGGACCTCAACTGCTCATAGAAAGGGTCGGGATTGGACATCTTCAGCCATACTGGCGTCAGATCTTCCACACTCAAGATCATCCTCACCCCCTTCCTCTTGAGAAAGGGTATGGCGCTGGCAGATACGTCTGTAATCAATACCGCCGCATCAGGCGCTGAAGAGAGGATGGTGCTGCCAATCCTCTTGCCGATCCTCTCCCAGGTTAAATGCCAATTCAGCAAGGAGGGACCAAGATGCCTGTAGGCCTGCCTCAGGATGCTTTCATCCTCATCGCAGATCAAGATGACCTCGTGCTTCCCCATTAGCGCCTTGCGGAGCATATCCACCTTGTACCTTGTGCCCGGGGACTTGCTGTATGCTGCTGTGTAGATGGCGACCTTCAACTTAGGGCACCCATCATGATTTGAACCCAACACCATATTGCCTAGCCGGGGGGCGCAGTTCTTTAACAATGCTTGACAGCACCCAGAGGATCAGCATTGTAGTGATAAACATGAAGCCAAAGATGATGGAGCCAACGGCTAGGAGGGCGACATTGACGGGTAGATGCCCAGTTCTGAAGAATATGTCCAGGCCAAATCCCCCGAAGCCGAAGCCCACAGCGAGGAGGATCAAACCTGGAGCCCCGAAGAGCCACAGGGGATGCTCTATTGCCGCGTGCTTGATGGTGCTCAGAATGACCGAAGATCCGTGGCTGACTGAATTTTGGGAGGGGGGAGAACCATTGTAGGTAATAATTATGGGGACCTCAGCGACCCGGAACTCCCGGGCCTTGGCCTTTATGAGAATCTCGGTGCTTGCACCCATGCCGCTCTCCACAGGCGTTAGGGCTTCAATGGCGGCCTTGCCATAGGCCCTAAGCCCTGATTGGGTATCGGTCATCTCTCTGTAGCTTGCAAGGGTGGTCACATCGTTTATCACCTTGATGCCTGCCTGGCGGACCCCTGGAACCTCGCTCCCTCCCAAGAACCTTGATCCTATTACGATGTCTGCGGTCCCGTTGATGATTGGGGCGATTAAATCTGGTATGAATTTTGGATCGTGCTGACCGTCAGCGTCGATGGTGACCATAATGTCCGCCCCACCTTCACGGGCGGCTTCGAAGAGCGTTGCGATGGCACAGCCATAACCTGTGCTCTTTGGATGGGAGATTACCGTGGCGCCTAGGCCTGATGCTATGGCAGCAGTCATATCGGTTGAGCCATCATCGCAGACTATTATCTTATCAACGTAGGGTTTCGTCTGGAGGATAACCTTGGCAACGGAATTCTCCTCATTTAGGGCAGGTATGCAAGCAATGACAAAGGGTTTAAGCGGTTGAGCACTAGACCTTCCCACAGCCATACACTCCCTCAATAGGTTTAATCTTTTATCTTTGACCTAATAACGAAAGAACCTTCTAATATATAGAATGATTTGAATGAGCCGGGCAGCAGACGCCTATTTTGCTGGTTTTTAGAAGCTAAAATTAAGCTTTTTAGATTTTAAAATAAGGGAGTCAGATCATCACTAGCCGAACCAAAATAATTCTGATCCTTATTTTCCAGACATGTCGCATAATAATAGTTTTATCGGACAAGGTCCTAAGTAGGACTGGGTTTCTCTTTTTTTGGGGGCCAGGGGAATTAGTTTGCAGGGTTTTTGTATTTGGAAGAAGGAGGAATAATGGATGGATAGGAAGTATCTGATCCTTATTGGTTTAATCATCATTGTCGCAGTGGCAGCATATGGAGTGTACCTCTACACTACCCAGTCGAGGGCGACATCAATAGTAGTTGGTTTGAACACCACAGGGCCTCTTGCCCTTGGGACGCCATTTGCCACAACTGCAAATTTGAGCGGTTACGTTGCTGGCTCCCCAATGAATGGGACCAATGCCCTCATTACCTTTTACTGGAGCACGGATAATGTCACCTGGACGTTGCTTGACACCGAGAATGTGCCGAGCTCTGGCGGCATCGTCTCGGTGGCGGTTCCTCCTGTAGGTGTTGGAACCTACTACTTCAGGGACAACTACACCCCTGGTAGTTCCCGATACCTCAGTTCCGAGAGCGATATAGTTAGTATCACCATCAACAAGGCATCAAGCACCACCTCGACCCTCCTCAACGCTACGACCATAGCCCTGGGTGCCTCCGTAATGGATACTGCCAACATCTCCTTTCCCATTGCCGTTGGGTCACTCCCCTTGCCCACTGGCACCATCACCTTCGATTATAGGTTAGGCAGCGCAGGGGCATGGCAGCCACTGGGCACTGCTTCCGCTGCCTGGGATTCGGCCAGCCAGCAGCTAGTGGCTCTCTCCTTGCCGTTCACACCCCTCCAGACTGGAACCTATCAGTTCAATGCCACCTATGGTGGCGACGGCAACTATTCCGGGAGCTGGCCATCCACCATCATGACCCTTGAGGTCCTAAACGTCTCGGCTGCCACTCCCACCATGACCATAGAGCTGTTCTCAACCAACATAACCCTGGGCCAGAGTATCCGTGCCCACGTTGCAGTCATGGGACCTGGAGAAGACTTCCCTCTACCCACGGGTACCATCCAGTTTATGAACAACGCTACGGGGGTCTGGGTGACCTTTGATGTTACGAACCTGGTGGGAGGAGTGGCAACCTCTTCGTTCTTCACACCCAACCAGACTGGAACTTCATTCTTCAGAGCGACCTACGGTGGCGACGGAAACTATACTCCAGTCAATTCGGATGTCGTGGCAGCTTCGGTGTATCCCAATACAACCTTCTCACCATTCATGGTATCGGGCTATGTGGATGCTTGGAGTGGCTATGGGCTCTCAGGCTGGGCCGTTAACCTGTATAATGCTACGGCCCTTGTGGCCAGCAGCAATACGGTTTCCGGTGGCTACTACTCATTCACCATCAACCAATCGGCCATGTACACCATCAATGAGACTGTCCAGCCAGGCTGGCTTCGCATCTTGCCGGCCGATGACTACACCATCAACGCCACGAGTAGCTTTGCACCCATTAGCGGTCTGAACTTTACTAACTTCCAGTACGGCCTCCAACCGAGCGGAATAACGGGCAACCCCCTACTGGGCGGACTCTCCCTAGGGACGAACAGCACCGGAGACCTCTCCTCCGAGAACATCTCGGTCACGGCTGGCAGTCTCAACGTATCTGCCGTTGACGGCGTGCCAGTTGCAGACGAAGGGCTTGTGATAATATTCGCCTACAATGGGACCAACCTGGTGAAGTTCTCAGGGACCCAGTTTGACCTCTTCCTGAGCACGAACGGTTTTGCCTCCATCAGTCCGGGCGATATCCCCTACGCCACAGGATTCGACGTAAGTTCCTTTAGCAGTCCTTTCCCCACGGTCATCCTGATCTCCGATCCCTTCCTGCCCAACGGCAGTGCCACCTTCTACCAAGGGACTGGATCCATCAATGGAGTTTCGGCAGAGATGTTAATGGGACCCATCCCCTTGAACATAAGCCAGGACTATAGGTTCATAAAGGTCTACGATGGTGGCGTAGTCGTAGCCTTGGAGCAGGTCATAGTGGAGCCCTCGCTCAGCCTGACACCGGCCTCAGGTCCAGCTGGCACCACGGTGACCATAGATGGCAACGGTCTGCAGGCAGACACCCAGTACAACCTGACCTATGACAACAGCACCGTAGCCTTCGCCCAGGTTACCACCGACAGTAGAGGTTCCTTTAGCCTCGCCTTTAGCATGGTGGACACGGGCGCCAACTGGAACATAACCCCTACAACCAATGTGGAGATCGACCTCCTGAACACCAATGGCTCCTTCCTGACCAAGACCTTCTTCAGCGAACCGAGCAGGGTCTTTCTTGAGCTGGCAGGGGTAGTAGGCACCTTTGGCAATGACACCGGCCCCTACAATGTCAGCCCCCTCTCCAGCTACGCCTTCGCAGGCAACAACTTCAACCCCACTGCGCCTGTGGTCTTCACCATAGATGGATCCATAGCCCTGGGGAGCACCACAACCAACGCAACCGGCTTCTTCAATATCACCTTCACCATCCCCCCTCTTAGCGGTGGCGTCCACAACGTCACAGTTACCAATGCACTGACCACAGCCAATTTCACATGCTCCATGGACACCCTACCGACCCTCGTGCTTACACCAACCCAGGGTGGCATCGGGACCGTGGTGACCATTCAAACCTATGGCTTTGCACCGGGACTGGTCTACTTCTACCTTGACAAGTTGTTTCCAAACTCCACCTACGACTATTATTTGGTCTTGAACTCCTCGGTCGGAAGCAATGGCCAGATCAATGGGACTAACACCTTTACGGTTCCACCCATGGCTGGAGGGGACCATACGGTCTACGCCGATTACGTCTTTGACGGGAACTATAGCAATTATCTAAGTGAGGTCCCCGGGTTAGGGGTTATTCAAATCGTTTAATGCAAAAAAAATTCTTTAGAAATTGCCACAGAATGGAAAATTCTGGAAAGATCGCCAACTATGATATATCGATGATCCCTAAAAAAAGGAATCAATAACTTGGGTTTCATGCTAAGACAAATTGAAACGGGTCCTGCTGACGTGCTTGCACTAGATTATTAATGCGGGTTGAGATTCCCGAATGGAATTATTTTAACTACATTTGGCAATCATTATGTAAAATAGACACAGCCTGAATAGACGCCCGATATTGTTCCATCTGGGTTATATGTGATAACTAGTGTTCCAGATCCACGCAATGTTGAAAGACCCTTAGTTCCTCCAGTGATTACCCAATTAGTGTATAATGGATTCACTCCTTGCCCAGTTATTATGAAGCTAAAGGTGCCGGTCCTTCCGTCAAAGTTACCCGTGAAGGTACCTAAACCTGCTATTATTGTCTCTCCCGTCTTTAAGTTTTCCAAGATGGACTGATGAACCTCCACCTTCCCCACAAAGGATCCAGTAAAGTTTGCGTCTTGGGTTGCTATGATAAGCTCGAGATTGGGTCCAAAACTGTAGACCGATATGGGCGTTCCTGGCGAAATGTTTGCCCCTCCAGCTATGGGAATTTGAATTGGTCTCGGGTTAGGAGCCGCACTTACGTTTGGCACTATAACGCATAATCCGATAAAAAGTGCTGACAGCAGAATTAGAGAGAGCCCTTTTGAACTTTTTAATACCATTTTTGAGATACTAATTCCCCCACTCCCATTTTAATATCGATTATACTATTTTTTGGAGCTTTCTGTACTACACTTCGCATTTAATACTATTTATAGTATTGTATATACACTTTCTATTGACAGCACCTTCCTGAGTCGGTAGAGAAAAATAATTAATGTGGTTGCGTCTTTTTTTTAAAACAGGCATTGGATTAGCCTATTTCGAAAAGCCCGAGAAAAGCAGTAATCAAGGCTAGAGTCTCCTGTTCAAATATTTTGAACAGATTTGAAAAAAGAAGGCTTATAGACTCTCTCTTCCAAGTTACCCCCAGTAGGGATAAATGAAAATTTCTAGGCGCTGTTGAGATTGGAATTATCTATCGATGGAGTAACCCAAGCAGCGAAGGGCCTGATAGTCAAGTTTTCAGAAGATGTTAATGCGAATGTGCTTGAAGTCATCTTAAACAATGGGATCAGAGTAAAATTTGATTCTAATAAAGGCATGTTTTGGCTCATTTTTGATGAAGCAGGCAATGCCATAGGCATGTCGAAATAAACACATAACTACGGTTCAAAGTAAGACCTGAAGAAGGTAGTTATCCAATTATAAAAATCGGATCTGTTAGGCATAATTAGGCTTAAGTATCCACCAGACCAAGATTTACGTCATGGCAGGTCAGCCCCCTGAGCCCCGTTCCACGGCAAGGGGGATGTACCATCTCTTCCTCGGCAACATCACCTCCACGATCCTGCTGGCCATAACGGCCATAGTGGTTGGCAGGCTGATAGGACCAGAGGATTATGGCCTCTACACCCTAGTCTTCGTCACCCCCACCTACGCGATGCTGGCCATCAACCTCGGCATCTCCTATGCCGCCGTTCGCTTCCCGGCAAAGTACGTATCCGAAGGGTCGGAGCCCAAGGCCGTCTCCTTCCTTTATTCGATGACGGTCTTCGAGACTCTCCTGGCCGTCGCTGCTGTGGCTATTCTCGTGCCCCTCTCGGGGCTTATAGCTACGAGACTGCTCAACAGGCCAGGTCTGGCACCTCTAATTCCCCTAGCCTCCCTACTCCTGGTGGGTCTGGCTTTGTACAACACCATCACCGCCGGCTACCAGGGGCTGAAAATGATGGACAGGTCTGCCTTCCTCCAGGTCCTGGAGGCAGCCTCAAAGCTCGTTTTAACCCTGGCACTGCTTTGGCTTGGATTCGGCCTCATGGGCGCCGTGGCGGGCTATACCCTAAGTTATGTAATTTCAGGGTTGGTGGGACTGGCTCTCGTCATGGTAATGTACAAACGAATCATGCCAAGGGGCTGGCTCGCTGACCTTAAAGACGCCCTGAGGTATTCCTTCCCTCTCTTTATAGCTGGCATAGCCTCAGGGTTCATCTCGCCCTACCAGGTCACCCTCTTGGCCTTCTTCGTGGTCAACGCCCAGATAGGGGGCTACGGGGCGGCCTCCAACATCACGACCCTCATAGTCCTCTTCACCTATCCCATAGCTACAGCCCTCTTCCCCCTCTTCAGCAGCATCGGCAAAGATGAAGGGGGGCTGGCGGAGACCTACGAGAAGAGTGTGAGATACTCCACCATATTCGTGGTCCCCGTGGTTGCGTTGATTATGGCTCTAGCCTACCCCATCACCTCGGCCATCTACGGGAGGGCCTACGAATTCGCCGGAGGCTACCTGGCGCTGATGGTCGCCCAGTATGTCTTCGTCGGCCTGGGGAGTCAGTCTCAGGCGGCCCTTCTCAACGGCATAGGTGAGACGAGGAAGAGCCTCATGGCATCCATGGCCAACTCCCTGGCGGTGATTGTGGTATCCACAGCGCTCATACCCTTTTTGGGCGTCTACGGGGCCGTGGTGGCCACAGTTGTAGGGGCCGCGACCTTCGTCGTGGTGGCCTGGAGGATCGTCGGCCGAAGGTTGGGGACAAACGTCAGGCTCTCCAGAATATGGAGGGTCTACCTGGCCTCGGGGGTGGCGGCTGCCTTGGTCTATCCCCTCTCCTACCTCCCCCTCCATCCCCTAATAGTCACGGTGCTGGGAGCCGCTGTCTTCCTCCTCCTGGTGATCCCGTTGATGGCCTTGATCGGAGCCGTATGCAGGGAGGACATGGAGGCCCTGGACGGCTACTTCAAGAGCATAGGGCCCGTTTCCTTCCTCTTCAGGATCGTACTCAGGTACTATGAAATCTTCAACAGGGAAGAAGATCGATGAGTGTAGGCCGCGGTCTTGACCAGCAGGGGTAAAAAAGAAGTAAAAACCAGGGAAGATGATCCGAGGGAGACCTAGATCAAAAAAAATGGAAGATGCCGTTAAACGAGGTACCCCTTTTCCTTTAGGTAATCAGACAAACCTTCCTGCCACGAATGGACCGGGGCACCAAGTTTCGCCAAGGCTTCACTGCTCAATGCTGAGAATGGGGGGCGTTTGGCTTTGGTTGGATATTGTGATGATTTGATGGGACTCACGCTGACCTTCATGTTGAGGAGGGAGAAGATCTCCTTGGTGAACTCGAACCATGTGCAGCAGCCACTGTTGGTTGCATGGTAGATGCCATAGGGAAGTTTGTTGCTGATTATTGATGAGATCAGCTCCGCTGCGTGCATGGTGTAGGTAGGGCTCATGACGATGTCGTCTATCACAGAGATGGGCTCGCCCTTTCTTGCCTTGGTCATCATGGTTTCGACAAAATTGCCACCCTTTCCGCTCGCCCCAGCAGATCCGAAGAGGCTGGCTACCCGGCAGACGTAGTGCCTTGGCCACTGCCTGGTGAAGAGCTCGCCGGCCAGCTTGGAGACCCCATAGGCGTTAAGAGGATCCGGGCAGTCGCCCTCGACGTAGGGGACGTTCTTTGAGCCGCTGAAGACGTAGTCGGTGCTGATGAAGACAACGGTGGCGCCCATCTCCCTGCAGACCAGCGATAGGTTCCTCGGCCCCATTGAGTTGATTGTGAAAGCCCTGAGGGGATCGTCCTCACAGGCATCAGTCTTGTGGAACGCTGCGGTGTTTATCACCACGTCGGGGGCGTGCTGCTTCAGGGAGAGGCAGCTGGAATAGTCCGAGACCTCGATCTCCCTATGGGTGAGTTTTACCAGCTCGTTCTCCTTGGCGAGAACCTTGACCAGGTCTGTGCCGAGCTGGCCGTTGGAGCCGATTATGGCGATCCTCATAGAACCACGCCGTTGATGCTTACTTCATTTACAAGCTTCTGGGACTCGAGGAGGTGCTTGTACCACTTCACCGTTATTGTCCTGGGATCGTCCCCGTTAAGCCTGCCATCCTTGAGGGCCTGGAAGACCTCCTTGGCGCCATCGCTGGGCCTGTACTGGGGGGCATATTTGAGCATTCGTCCTATCTTCCCAAAGCTGACCCTGTAGCTCCTGTTGTCCGGCGAACCGTACCATTCGTAGTCGAAGGGTATGCCCAGGGAGCCAGCCACCGTCTGGGCCAGGTCGTAGATCTGGACGTTCTGGTCGTCGCTGCCCACGTTGAAGGTCTGGCTGTTCACGAGATCTGGCTCTGCCTCGAGAACCTTGATGAAGGCATTGGAGGTGTCTTTCACGTGGACGAAGGGGCGCCACTGCTTGCCGTCCCGCATGATGGGTATCTTTCCGCTCCTGAAGAAGCCGAGGGCCATGCCATTAATGGCGAGGTCGAAGCGCATCCTGTGGGAAGATCCATAGACCGTGGCCTGCCTAAGTACTGTCACGCTGTACTTGGCGTCTGCCAGGGAGAGGTTCTCCTTCTCTGCCAGTCCGCAGGCCTTGGCGTAGGTTGTGAGGGGGTTGATGGGTGAGGATTCGTCCAGGATCTCATCCTTGAAGCCGTATATGCTGCAGCTGCTGGCAAGGACGTAGCGGCGTACGCCGTGCTTCTTGGCCAGCTGGGCAACCCTGGCGCGTCCCCTGTAGTTGATCTCGAGGGTCTTCTCGGGATCCAGCTCCCCCGAAGGGTCGTTGGAGAGAGCAGCCAGGTCCAAGACTGCGTCAATGCCGTCGAGGGTGGAGGGGTCGAACCAGCGGATGTCGTCCTTCACGATCTTTATGCGGTCCGAGATCTCCTTGATGGGATCAATTCCGAAGAAGAGGCGGTCCAGACAGACTACGTCGTAACCCTTATCCAGCAGAAGCCGCATCATCTCCGAGCCTATGTAGCCCGCCCCTCCGGTGACCAAGACGCGCATCTTTCAGCCTCACTTGTGAGGCGGGGCAAACCAGTCCCAGGGCTTGCCTACCCGCGGATCTTCCTTCTTGCCGTTGATCTCCGTCGGAACCACGGAGAGCGAGTTCCAGGGGACCCGGACCTCGTCAGGGCTCTTATAATCATAAAGGTTGGTGACGAAGTAGGCCGTGAACGAGGGCATGGAGCTAACGGTCTTTGTTCCATGGAGATACCTGCCAGGAATGCGGATGAGCTGGGGCTTCTCCCCGCTGCCGATGACCTCTGCCAGCTTGCCCGTACTCTCCTCATAGGCGCAGATCTTCATGGATCCCTTGAGTACCAGGAAGTAGTCTACCTGGCCGCGCTCATGCCTGTGCCATGCCCGGACCATGGCCGGGTAGCTGTAGCTTAGGTTTGCCTGCTGGAGCGAGTCCCCCTCCAGAAAGTCCTTCCAGTCGCTCCTGAAGGCCTCGGCGAAGAAGCCCCTCTCGTCGGGGATGACGTTGATGTCATAAACTTTAACGCCTTTTAGTGGGTATTCTTTCATCTTGAATCAGCCCCTTTTTTTGAGTTAATCTGTCTAATCCTGATACCTTATGTTTTTTAGCGCTTTTTAATGATTGCCATTTTGCTTCCCGTGCCGACAAATTTGGAATAGCTTAGCTGCCAATGGCTGTAAATGACAATCCAATGAAATGCCATGCTAGGCTAGACTTCGATCTCTGAGTAGTCTCCGATGTGCGCCCTCACCGATCGGCCCCTGCCGTTCTTGGAGATCAAGGAGTGCTTACCCAAGAGGCTGTCCTCTAGGCGCTCCACGCCCTTCACCAGGGCACACTCCAGGAGTATGCAGTTCTCGATACAGGAGTTGATCACCTGGGACCCCTCGCCTATGCTGGTGTAGGGGCCTATGAAGGAGTTCTCCACCACGGCGCCCTTGCCAATGATGCAGGGGCCCCGAACCTCGCTCTTGGTGACCCTGGCGCCGGGGGCGATCCGGACCCTGCCCTTGATCTCGCTCTCCTCTATGGTTCCAAGGACCTCACCCTTGAGGTACTGGTCGAGGATGATCTGATTCGCTGTGAGAATGTCGTCTTTCTTGCCGGTGTCCAGCCACCAGGAGTCTAGGACCTCTGCCTTGACCCTGAAGCCCATGTCTATCATCATCTGGATGGCATCGGTTATCTCGAGCTCGTTGCGCCAGGAGGGCTTTATGCGGTCTACGGCAAGGTGAACCTTGGGCGAGAAGACGTAGGTGCCCACTACTGCCAGGTTGGTGGGCGGCTCCTTGGGCTTCTCCATGAGCTTTATCACTTCGCCCTTGGCGTCGAGGACTGCTATGCCGAAGCGCTGGGGGTCCGGTACCTCCTTTAATAGAATGAGGCAGTCCAGATCCTCCTCCTCGAAGCGCCTGACGAGGCCCGTTACTCCTTTCCCCTGGAGGTTGTCTCCCAGGCACATTAGGAATGGGGACCCGCCGAGGAAGGACCTGGCCTGCTTCACGGCGTGGGCTATGCCCAGGGGCTCCTGGAGGATGTACTCCACGGCCATACCCCACTCGGAGCCGTCTTTCACGTAGTCCTTGACGTACTGGCCTGTCTCCGGGGCGATGATGACGCCCGCTTCCTTTATGCCGGCAATGGCAACCTGGTCGAGTACATAGCCCAGGATGGGGCGGTTGGCGACGGGGATGAGCTGCTTTGCCAGCGTAAAAGTGAGGGGGCGGAGGCGCGTACCCTTGCCGCCGCTAAGGATGAGAGCCTTCATTTCCAAAACCAGCCAGAGATATTATCTTTCAACGACATAAAAGAAACTTTTGGAAAGTTGGGAGGCGGAGGGGATGAGCAGGCAGAAATTACCAAGCCAAGGTTGTTTAACGGCCCTAATCTGAAAATCCATAAAAGTACATCTTTTTCATCTAAGTTCATTTTTCATGGACCTTTTCACGTGTTCACGTAAATGCACGCTTACTGAATATTACGATACAGCTGAATAGTAAAAAAGGGGAAGAGGTAGAGATAGAGCGCATTCTTGATTTGAAAAAATTATTCTTTTATTATTTTCTTAGACTTCAATTCTTGCTCGGTTTCAGGTTTAACTGACATGTATCTGACTTGATAATATTTCTTGGCTTTTGATATAGGCTCCTTTACTACCTTCCAAGTTTTGGCGGAGGAGATAGGGGAACTGTCTGTTCCCATTTCAGACGAAATAGGTTTTTCTTCGGTTTCGGGATAGTTTGCATATTTCGCTTTGGCATAGTCGAATAGTTTGTCGTAGATAAGCTCCTCAGGGGAGAGGAGCAAACGCTTGTCCTCTTTCCCATCTTTTATCTCTAGAAGGAGCCCTTCTACAATTTGTTTGAACTCCTCAAAGAACAAGTCAATGGTGCCATCCTTTTTGAACTTTTTAGGAAAAATTTTACTCTTTTCCTTGTTAGCTTTTAGGGCGAGAATATAAGGAATGTTTTGACCATGGGAGTTTTGAAGGAATGCCTCGACGATAGGGATCTGATCCTTGATATTTAATCTTCGGATATGCAAATATTTTTCTTTTGCATCTGATCTAATTCTTTCAAACTCCTTCACAATACCATCTGCAGAATCAATCCTTAAGGCATCAGAGATTAAGCGGTTAAGGCCAGGCCCTGACTTGTCAATTTCCTCTCTTGCTGAGTCAACTGTGGTTATTAACTTTGAAAGCCTTTCAAGAGGTGGGCTGCTTTGCAAGTTTTAACTCCTCCTCGAGGTTGCCACTCAGCAACTTGAATTTTTCAAGTAGAGTGGATGGAGCGCGAAACTCTGAGGGGTGTTGATTAATGTAGATCTTCACGCCTTCGGAAAGGCCAAATAAAGCTTCTATTAATTCCAAGCGATCTAAACGTGCCGTTGGGGTTTCTGTCAATGAAACGAATACACGAAAGCGCATTTTCCCATGCACTTCCTCTTCGTACTTTTTGATTGATGTTTCGAGTTCCCTTATGTTTTTCTCCATCTCCTCTTCAAGATGACTCTTCGTTTGACTTAGCTTTGCTACCTCCTCCTCCAGCTTCTTCTTCTCCAACCGTTGCTGTGCTACCTCTGCCTTCACCTGCTTAGACTGCTTCTCCAGCGTCTTGAGGGCCTTTCCCTTTTGCTCGATGGCAACCTTTCTTTCAGCCTCCTCCTTCTTTAGGTCCTCCAACTCCTTCTTCAGCTTCTCGACCTCTTTTTTTAGGCCACCCGCTTCAAGCCTAGACTTCTCGATACCCTCCCCTAGCCTCTTCGTAGCACCCTCAAGGTCCTCGAAGCTCTTTCTCGATGTTTCTACGGATTTTTGAAGGTTGGACTTCTGCTTCTCAAGCGCTTCAACCTCCACCTTCAGCTTGCCAAGCTTAGAGATCCTTCCCTCCAGATTAGAGATCTCCTTATTGAGTGCAAGGATCTTCTTCTCAAGGCCGCGGAACTCCTCCTCTTTGCCTGCGACCCTCTTGTTTAGCGCATCCAGTTCCCTCTGCTTAGCCAAGACCGCTGCATCAAGGGATCCGTACTGCTCATACAGCTTCTTTAGGGAAGATGTATCTACGCTCATCAGTCACACCGACCAACCCTCATCAACCAGTACCCCTCAGTTCCTTCATCATTTTATTTATCGTTTCCAGGTCCCAATTCAAGGTCTTCATCTTCCCTAGGAACTCCTCCAGGCCCTCGGCAGATACGCCAGTACTCTTTTTTAGGGCCTCGATCCTCAGGGCCGTCTCTATCTTCTCGTTGGTAAGGGCCGTCTCCTCCATCTTCTTCTTTACCCCCTCCTCGAGTACCGCCAACTCCTTCTGCAGGGAGGAGCGACTCTCCTTCAGTACCTTAATATCTGAGCGAAGGGTGATCATCTGCGCTTCAACTTCCTTCAATCCTTTGGCCGTCTCCTCGAAGTCCTTCAGGATTTGGACATAGCCCCTAGCCGTCTCATCCTCGAGCTTGGAAAGTCTCACGGCGTACTGCAGGTACTCCCTAGGGAGGGAGCTCTCCGCCTGAAGTTTCTTGCAGAGTCTTAAAAAGTCCTTTACGTTGGAAGGTTCGAGGCCAGCCTCCAGGATGCTCCTCATGTCCTTTGCCGCCTCCAGGCATTCCTTCGGGGACTTGCGGAGCTTCCTGAGATCAACGGAGAGAGCCCTCAGCTCCTCCACGAGCTCGTCCACATCGTACATCTTTGTGGCCTCCCCGAGTGATGATGACTCTGCTATATTTATAAACCTTCTAATCTCGTTGCTCACCGTGGACTGGGCCACACCGATGCTATCTGTTATCTTGACCTGGGGATAGCCCTCGAGGTAGAGCCTGACTATCCTCCTGCGGTTCTGCAAGGATATCCTCAGTGGCATGTTTATCAAACCCAGCACATAGGCTATCGCATCTATTCATTTTATTTTTATAACTATTAAAATTATCGAATTTATCAAATCTATCAAATGCAAAAAATGCTGTCACGTACATATACTAGGTATATGCCTTTGCACGTTGAGATATGCCTAGACTAGACAAAGACTGCACTTCACAAGAAACTAGAATAGCCTGGGCTAAGGTTCAGGCAAAGTGTGGCAGGAGATCGTATTGACTCGAGTTACCTAATCTCCGAATGACCTAGGAATGAAAAATGGTGCAAATCCTTATTTTGAAATGGGGGAACACATTAACTAAATGTGATAAGTGATCTCATGTGAGTAGTGATACACTAGTAATTCTGCCCACCATAAGAAACGCTGTTGGCATTGAACGATTCGTCAACAATGCCAGGGTTCACGGTTTTGATATAGCCCGGCTCGAGTGGCTTGTATTGACTGAAGATTCCATTGACAAACAACGGTATACAGACCTAATTCGGAGATTGGGGGTGCAGGGGAAGGTCCTTAACCAGACAGACAGGGAAGGGATCCTCGCAGAAGGAGGATTATCAGAATACACCGACGTTTTTCCGAGAAGATCCCATGCAGAAACCAGCTTCGGCATTTTCTATGCGTACATGCACGGTTTTCCTTACGGGATCCTCTTGGACGACGATGTATCCCCTTTGGACGACTGCGATTTCTTCAACTCGCACCTGACGAATTTGAATCTAAAAGGCGAAATAACTGCAGTCAGGAGCAACGAGAGGTGGGTTAACGTTCTCTATGAAGGGTTTAGTCGACACCGGCTTTACCCCAGAGGATATCCGTATTCAGCGATGAACGAAACGATTCTCAAGTCTAGGATTCAAGTGAACAATGTGGCCATCAGTCAAGGGCTTTGGACCAATGTCCCTGATTTGGACGCTGTTCGAATATTGATGGATGGAAATCTTGAAGGGTTGGCCCAAACGAGGCTAACCAGTGAGGACTTTGGTCAGAACTTCACCGTCGAGGCTGGCAACTACCTGACGGTCTGCTCGATGAACCTAGCCTTCAAGAGAGGCATAATTCCGGCTTTCTATCAATTTAAGATGGATGACAACCCCTGGCATATTGGCCGGTTTGATGACATATGGTCTGGCTTGGTTGCCAAGAAGGCAATGGATCAACTGGGATGGAGCATCATCAACGGTAGACCTCTTGTCCGTCACGACAAAGTGCCCAGGAGCACATTCAAAGACCTAAGAAGTGAGGTTGCTGGTTTGGAGGTCAATGAGCACTTCTGGAAGGTGATAGATTCTATCAACTGCAGCGGTCGTGACATCTTTCAACTGGCCACTGAAATCGCCGATGCGATGTCGACGAACGAAGACGAATTCATTGCGTACAACGGTCGTTTTTTCAAGCGCTGGATTCAGCTACTTGAGAAAGTAGAGTAACGTTCGCATAATCAAAACTCCAGGCTTTGGTAATTATGGAAAACTCGAAGATAAATTATGTGATGACGCATCGAGAGAACTGGAGATAACAAAACTCTTCTTAACTTCGCCAATGCACCTCTTGGCTTGTGCCATTTGCTTTTTTCATCGCCGGTGGTTTTTACCACGGGCACGCCTTGACCTGCTCCCTTTGCGCCTTTTCTTGGTCAGCTCGCCAATCAAAAGGGGTGCGTTGTACTTCATAAACTTCCTGGCACTTGTTTTAACGTCCTGCTCAATGATAGCATGGAGCACTGAGTCCAACACCAATGCCATAAGTCTGTCATCCCCACGCGCAAGAGGGTGCACCATGCCATCAACTATCTTGTTGAGCTGACCCTTGGTGTAGAGAGCCTTCCGCGGCTTCGTCATTCTGCAACGACCCTAGAAGTGCCTTTTGGCCTTTCTTCATATGTCTGTAGATGGAACCTAGAAGGCTTTATCTATTGTCTCCCATTCAAACAGGTTCTTTTTGTACGTTCCGGGGGTGATACACAGAATACACTAGACGAAGGGCTAATTCATATTTGGATCTTGGAGGTGCTGGTCCATTTTTTCGGCCACCTCACAAGGGTCTGGAGAAGCGCTATGAGTGCGGTTAGGCTAAGGAAGCCCCAATAGAGAAAGATCACGGGTATCCAAAAGATTGCCTTGTACCACGGTAGGGGGTCAAAATAGGTGTTGTCAACATAGGTTATGGTAACGCCAGCCATTACGAGCAGGGATAGAAATGAGAGCAGGATAATGGGGTAGAGCAGGCTCTGAAACCAGAAAATCGGGGTCTGGAGCGACGCCAGCGAAAGGGCCAGATCGATTAGAATAGGAATGGGGAACAGGGCGATGATGAAGGGGGTCAGGAGTAAAAAAGAGGCGTCCGTTAACTTTTTGCTCCCAAAAGATCTTCGCGTTGAAGGAATTATCAGCTCAAGCCAGCCACGGAACCACCGGAGGCGTTGGCCGAAGAGGGAGCCCAGGGAGGATGGGACGCTCTCCTTGCCCTTCACCACAGGCTCGTATTGGACAGGTATGCCTGCATCTTCGAGCCTTAGGGAGATCTCCATATCCTCGGTTAGGGACCGCTCATCCCAGCCCCCCAATTTTTCCAAGATGTCTCGGCGAAGGAACTGGCAGCTGCCCGCGAATGGCACAAAGAGGTTGAGGCGCTTCCTTCCCATAATGTAGGCATTGAACCAGGCGTCGTGCTCGCGGGAGATAAGGCGGATGAGGAAGCCACCCTTGGCGTCAGACTCGGTGTAGCCCTGAAGGACTGACGTGCCCGATGAGAAGCTCGAGACCACGGTCCTGAGGCACTCCGAGGATGGGATGCTGTCCGCATCGAAGACACCAATTATCTCGCCCCGGGACTTTCCAAGGGCGAAGTTTAGGGCCGAAGGCTTACCCTTTGAAATTTCTCTATGGAAGAACTTCAAGGTATCAGGGTGCTCTCGAGCGAACTTGGTGCACAGTTCACAGCTATTGTCCGTTGAGCCGTCCTCCACGACTATGACCTCGTAGCGGTCCTTGGGATAGTCCAGGGAGACCATGGCCCCCAGGGACCTCGCGAGAGTCTTTTCCTCGTTCTTGGCAGCTACTAGCAGGGATATGAAGGGGAGGTCGGACGGTGGATCTGAACCAGCGTTGGCACCATTGGGCGGAGGATCCAGCATTAACCTACGATAGTTGAAGGTGCCGAAGGCAAATATTATGAGAGAGTATATGGTGAGGGCGAAGGAGGCAAGGAGGATTAGAAGAGTGATGATGCTAAGGGAGCCGAGAAGCAATGAAGCCATGCCCAATCCCACATGTCCACTGTTTTGCCACTATTTATCTATTGCATGTCTTAAAAGGTTGGTTGGGATCGACATCACGCGTTGAGTTTTACAGGCCAAGAAAATCGCTGTATAGGGGAATCGCATGCAATAGTCGCATTTCAGGGATATTTGAGCCTGTTTGTTCCTTGCTCTTTCCTGACTTCCCTAGTAGAAAATTTTTCTGTATATTTTAATAATTAAGAAGGCGAAACAAGGTAAATGGCATAATTCCCGTCTTTGGCTGCAATGGAATAATTGTAGCCACTTAGAACAGTAGCGAAATCGAGGTTGTACCACTGCTTCCCAGGCTGCCACCAAATGATGTAGACCGCGTACCCATTCGCGAGATAATTGTTTATTGCTGGTTTTGGATCGGCAAACTGCGAACCATAATAATAGGTATAGTCGGAGTGGGAGGTTATTGAGAAGTACAGCGTGGCGTCATTGACCAGAATAATACTGGTTTTATTGCTAGCTGCAATCATTTGATTGGCTTCAATGAAGAGATTGTTTACTTTTCCGGAGTCCGCTAAGGAAACCGTATTTTGCAACATTGAACTTGGAAAAGCGTTTAAAAATTGACTGTTCCACATAACGGGTGTAGTATAATAGGGGAATGGATATGGACTTTGGAACGCACAAAAACCAACTGCAAATATTATGGTAATGCCAATTATCATTTTTCTTTGGGTCTTGTGCGTATCATTTATGTAACATATTATAATCGCAATAGCCGGAATGGGTGCCATCAAGGCAAATCTGTAGCCCCAAACCATTACCAAGCTCAATATTATGGACGCACTGAACCAGAGTATAGCGGGCATGAGTTTGTTTATCTCAACCTTATCTTTGGATATGGAGAGTACTGCTTTGAATAGAAATGGAATCAATGGTATTGTGAGATATAATAGAAACTCCAAAGCCACAAAACCCATAGGAAAAATAGACGAGTAATTTGAGTTAAGTGCTAATTCACTTAATAGAGCACTAATAATTCCAGTATTATTTCCTGTCAGTGTGTACAGACCAGCCCAAAAGAAGATTAGGGAAATGAGTACAGAGAAGATCGCAATTTTGTCTTTTTTAATTATTCTTGGCAATAGAACGACAATCAATATTGGCAGAATTAATGGATCTCCAGTAATGGCTAAAATAGCGAAAAGGGGGACAATGACTGAGCTTATTTTTTTGTTTTGTATTGATGCAATGGTATACATGCAAAGGAAGAGAAAGCAGAGCCCTAGTACATTGCGTTGAAGATCCCAAGATATTCTGAGTGTTGAAAAATAAAAGGACGCGACAAGGGAGAGAAATAGCGCATTTTTTTTGTTTAAAAAAGTTGTGCCCCATAAAAAAGCGGCTAACCCAAAAAGACCTTGAAGAGATACCGCAAGTATCTTAACAGTGAGGGTAGGGTTCTGAAGCAAATTTTGAATCAAAATGGCGATTGCATAATAAAGTGGCCCAATGTTGAGTAGTAGATTGATTGTTGAGAAATGGCTGATTAGGCCAGGGATATACAGATTTACTGTGTCGTAGCCTATTGTATAGGGTAATGAATAGACTTCAAGAATTAGCCTAAATACAAATGGGATAATAAAGGCAAAGAATGCCTTGTCGCCTTTAAACGATAACTTGTTCTTCATTTTGCTAAATTTCCCATTGATTTAGTTATTTATTAGCCCAATTATAGGCAATAAGGATATGTTAGTGTTTTTTAGGCGATTGCAAAGGAGCCGGAGATTGAGGAACTTACCAGAAGGGAGGGAATACAGGATCGATTAGTTTCGGGTTGAACAGGGCTTCATAGGACTCTAACAAGAGGATGACGCCGATACCAACCATGACGAATGGGGAATGGCGCGTAAAACCTGAGCAAAATCAAGGTTGAACCACTGCTTACCCAACGGATACTATGAAGTATAGAAAGCATATCCTTTTTCAGGATAAAAATTAATCAAGCACGAAATGCCACCCAGAATCATCTATTACCCTAATAATAAAGGGATGTAAATTAGATGGTTGTTTTTGGAAAAAATGATAGGTAGAATGCTCTTCATTCAGGCTTAGGTAATTGTTAGTAATTTCACAGAGATATGTTAAGGTAACATCATGCCTTTCTGGAAACGGGCGATTATAGATCCCGATGAACTTTTTAATCTTAGGATCCACGCCTATCTCTTCCTTAACCTCACGACATAAAGCTGGCTCAAAGGATTCCCCCTTTCGCAATCTTCCGCCAGGGAACCACCACTCACCTTTTGCCGGGCTGCTGTTTCTTTTCATTAGCAATAGGGCGTTATTGTTAACAATCATGCCTTCAACGCCCACTATCGGTATAGAAGCTATGATCTTATCATAAAGTTCCTTGGGGATCAACATCATCACTTTTTTATTAATTATATGATTCAGTTAGCATTGTGATTGATACCATTCTATTGTTTTTTTTAGGCCATCTTTGAAGTTGGTCTTGGCGTGAAAGCCAAATGAAGTTTCTGCTCTTTGAACATCCAAGCTTCTTCTCGGCTGTCCATCAGGTTTCGAACTGTCCCAAAGAACATCACCGTCGTACTCCATCAATTCTTTAATGGTGTTCGCAAGTTCCATTATCGATATTTCCATACCTGAACCTATGTTCACGGGATCTGATTTGTCATAATATTCAGCGGCAAGGTAGATGGCTTCAGCAGCATCCTCAACATAGATAAAATCCCTTGTTGCTCTTCCCGTCCCCCAAACAACAATATGATCTGATTTAGATTTTTTTGCATCATAGATTTTTTTGATTAAAGCTGGAATTACGTGGGATGACTCGGGATCAAAATTATCTCCAGGACCATAAAGATTAACGGGTAATAGGAAGATCGAGTTAAAACCATACTGTTGTCTATATGCCTGAGATTGAACTAGCATCATTTTTTTTGCCAGGCCATAGGGGGCATTTGTCTCTTCGGGATAGCCATCCCATAGGTTTTCTTCCTTGAATGGGACTGCAGTGAATTTAGGGTAGGCACAGACCGTGCCCACAGATACAAACTTTTTAACGTTTGCCCTTCTAGCTGCTTCCATAAGTTGGATACCCATTATGGCATTATCATAGAAAAGGGAACCTGGATTATTCATGTTGTAGCCTATCCCACCAACCTTTGCCGCCAGGTGAATCACAACGTCAACTCCCTTTACAATGGAAAGACAGTTCTGCCATTCTCTCAAATCTATGGTCTTGCTCCGGGGGATAATGATTTTGTCATCAGCAAAGCCCACACTCTTTAGTTTCTTCACCACAAAAGATCCGAGGAATCCAGCTCCGCCTGTGATCAAAATATTATTTTCCCGATTCAATTTCAGTCTACCCCCCACCACTTTTTAGGGAACTTGGATTTTAATAGCAAATCACCTTCGCCTATGGACTCTAGACCATAGGCTCTCATATCAGCGTCTACCATAATTTTTATTAAATCTTTGAAGTTGATTTTCGGTTCCCAATTTAATATTTTTTTAGCTTTTGCACTATCAGCAACAAGCTCTTCAACTTCCGTTGGCCGGAAATAGCGTGGATCAATTTTGACATATTGGTTAGGATCTAGATCAGCATAGGAGAATGCCGCATCTACAAATTCCTGAACCGAATGCGATTTACCATTCCCCACAACAAAGTCGTCGGGAGTGCCACATTGCATCATCTTCCACATGAATTCCACATATTCTGGTGCAAAACCCCAATCGCGTTTTGCCTGTAGATTGCCAAGGTATAGTGCATTTTCTTTTTTGGACAGGATTTGGGCAATACCTCTAGTGATTTTACGCGTTACAAATGTTTCACCCCGCCGTGGTGATTCATGGTTAAAAAGGATGCCATTGGAAACAAACATCCCATAACCCTCACGATAGTTCCTTGCCATCCAATAAGAATAAGTTTTTGCACAGGCATAGGGGCTTCTCGGCCTTAGCGGGGATTCCTCGTTTTGTGGTGGTGGCGAAGATCCGAACATTTCGCTGCTGGATGCTTGAAAAAATTTTACATTATTACCACTTCTTTTAATATTTTCCAATAACCTGGTGGTGCTGAGCGCAGTGATATTTCCTGTGTATTCGGGAATGTCGAAACTCACTCGAACGTGGGTCTGGGCGCCAAGATTGTAAATTTCATTGGGTTTAATGTTATACAAAATGTTTGATATTTGTTCTGAATCGGATAAATCACCATAGTGCAGGAACAGTTTTGCCTCTGATTCATGTGGATCGATGTATATATGATCTATTCTTCGAGTATTGAATGTAGAAGATCTTCTGATAATGCCGTGTATCTCATATCCTTTTTTTATTAAAAATTCAGCAAGATAAGAACCGTCCTGACCAGTTATTCCGGTGATAAGAGCTTTCTTTTTCAATGGGAAACACCTATTTAATAATGATCAATTATGGGATAAGTCGAATCCGATTATGCTCTCTTATAGATAGTCATCCTATTATCTATAATATAAGAATTTTTAATATAGAATTTTCATTTAATTGGCACCATAGAATTAGCTAGAGTGAACTTGAAAGAGAGAAAAATTGGCTGAAATTTACATAATTACAGTATGCCCATGAGGTCTATAGGATAGCTAAGAAAGAATCAATTTGATAATCTCGGAGCTTGTAATAGTGTAGTATTTTTTTATAAGGAGATTTTTGTTAGTTATATTACGAGCTGGGATAATGCTGGATTGGTTGATAGAATCGCCATATTGCAGAAAGATAGCGGTAAATTTAATGAATAGGTTCAATTTAGAAATTCAGGTAATTCCCAACGAATATCTTTCAAATTGGGTCAAAAAAGAAAAAATAGCAACAATAATTGACATTGGGGCTTTTAATGGCATCTGGATGTCGAAATGGCGAAAAATTGCGCCAAACGCAACAATGTACTGCTTTGAGCCCCTGAGTGAATTTTATAATGATCTAGAAAAACGAGCTCGGCCTTTCCCCAATATCAAAATTTTTAATTTTGCAATAGGGGATACCAATGAATTTATTGAAATAAATCACAATAAATATGGCCCATCTTCATCGGTATTAAAGATGACCAATACGCATATTATGAATTATCCATTTACTTCAGAGACTAAAATAGAAAAAGTAAAAATTGTGCTTTTAGATGATGCCCTAAAGAATGAAGTTTTACCAATGAATATAATGATAAAAATTGACGTTCAAGGCTATGAGGACAAGGTGATTAAAGGTGGATTTAATACTTTTAACAAAGCAAAAATAATTATCATTGAAACCAGCTTCGTTGAGCTTTATGAAGGGCAGCCTCTCTTTCATGATATTTATTCTGAAATGGAAAGAATGGGCTTCACCTATGCTGGATCTTTGGGGGATTACCATGGCAAAATAGATGGGAGTGTGCTTCAGCAAGATTCTGTTTTTATCAGGCAATAGAAGGGGGGATTACTGAGAATCATTCATTAATTGGATTAGGCAATAGGTTTCAAAGGTTTTAACGACAACAAACTGTGGATTTTGATAAATTTCATTAATGAAAGGGCATTGTTTTGAAAGGGCATTGATTTCCACCATTTGGGGAGAGGAGGCCAAAGGCATGAGGAAATAGGTTATATTTGAATTCAATAGGTTTGTAATTGCGTTTTCATAATTGGAGTTGTTAACCATTGTCAGAAATGTTGCAAAGCCAAACAAGGTATCTAAATCAATGATTTTTTGATTTGCGAAAAATGGCAAATAGGGTGTGTTAAAGGTTACTATGGTTGAATTTTCGGTGTTTGTTGAATTTAGATAATTTATGATTTGAACCCATTCTGGTAAGAAAAAAGTGTCTTCATTGTTGTTACTGGAAAGAGCTTCGTGAATAGGGTTTTGCAATATAGAGGCGGTTGTTACGAAGGAAGCCAATATTATAAATAATAATAGGCATGGCATGATTGTTCTTGCTTTTTTCATTTTTTCTATCTTAGCAAGAACATAATACATAAAAATTCCAGCAAAAACAATACACGCAGATAAAACAAAATCCATAGGGGGAATTCTTTTCTTCAAGATATATTCTAATTGAATTATACCAGATAATGACTTTGTGACATATGGCCAATAGTTTGCATTCAAGAGTAGTACTATTATTAATAATGATGAAAAAATTAAAAAGTAAGAAGTTATTTTTGTTGATCGAGATGCTTGTATTTTTAACATCTTTATTATTTCTAAAAAGCCATAGGCGGATAGGATGCATAAAAGTGGAAGAATCTCTATATATCTTCTGATGAAAGAGAGATCCAATGCAATGCCTGGAAAGTATAATTGCGGATATAGATTCATGATCATGATAAATGAGATCCCAATAATTGCGACCAGTGGCAGTACTTTTGCCCGCATCTCTTTTTTGTATAGAAGATAAATAAAACCTAAGCTTGATAACAGAATTGTTGGTAAAAAGGAATAATTTAAGATTACTGTGTCAATACGTATAAAAGATATTGAGGAGATCTGAGCAGTTCCCCAGAGATTATTGGTCATAAAGATGTAAAGAGATCTTAAATCGGGAGGCAATATGATGCCATAAAACCATATTCCTTGATTGATGATATAAAAAAGAAAATAACCAAGGGAAATAATTAGAGGAATAAGCAAGATTGATAAATTTCTTATTTTTAGATTTGCTGCCTTTATGGAAAAGGAATATCGGATTATAAAATATAAAAGAAATACCAACCCAAATTGATACAACAATAAATATGGATTGTATTTTCCGCTTGTTAAAAATTGAACCAGAAGATAAGCAAAGAAGGGAAGGGAAAGGAGGGCAACAGAAAGGAACTTTGCAAATTTTGTTTTTAAATATAAAACATTAAAACTAATTACTGCAGGTATCAAAGCGATTCCAATTGTATAGGTGAATAAGCCCAATGAAAGGCACATACCTTCAAGCAGTAGATAGCCTTTAGCTCCAGAGTTGTTTGCTTTTAAGGCAAAATAAAATGCTATGTAAAAAAAACAGAAGAAATACAGATCTGGATCATAGGCATATCCAAGTAATATTGCGATAAAAAGTGGAGATAATAGCATAGATATTCCAGGAAGAACATAATCTTTCAGATAGCCTGAGAATAATTCTTGTGAAATTAGATAAGTTGTTAGCAGAAATAGTATTGTGAAAAATAGAGGCAATATAGTATAAAACAGTTGACCTATTGAAAAGGAACTAAATAATGCATAAATTATTGGAATAAAGATAGGGGTTACAGCTGCCGGATAACCCAAATTGAAAATATTATTGGGGATTTGCCCCGAAACATAGATTGATTTGCCCAATGTTAAATGAACTACCCAAGCATCCCAATCGCGTGAAACTGGTGCGTGATACAATAATAGGAAAAATAGCAAAATTGTGAAACTTATAATGGATACGTTTACCAAAAAATAAGTGTTAATTTCTAATTTAACATTCTTAAAAAGACTTTTTTTATAAATTAAAATTAATAGACCTACGATGGTGATTATGCCATATATTATAAAATACTCTTTTAGATAATTAGTAAAGATTCCTATATAGGCCGATGTAAGAATTAAGATGAAAAACCAGATGGTGGTCATTGCAACAATTTTTGCTTGCCAAATCATTGAAGCGAGAAAAGTGAGAATTTTACTGTATATGGTACGAATCGAAGCAATCAAAGGCATAAGGTTACATCCTGCTCGTTATTCTATGCTTTTCGTTGGCCATGTACCTCGACAAGATGGTTATTCTCATATTTAATAAATTCCAGATAATAGCTTTAATTTGCGTGATAATTATCCAATTATGCCCCATCCTCTCGATATATGTTTTTTTTGAAGGAAAAATTTTCATCATAATTCTATTGACATAAGAAAAAGATAACAGAGCCTCGATGGGATTCATAACAAAAAATTCGCATGCCAGTGCTGTTAGAATATTAATAGAATGGAAATTTTTTATTAAGAAGCGTAATCGATTGCGCTTGAGAAAGTAATAGCCCCTAGAGGAAGCTTTCCCTATGGTTGAGGAACCTTTATGATAAAAAATGGCTTTGGGGACGACGGCTATCTTCAATAATTTACTTATTTGCAAACTTAGGTCAGTGTCTTCAAAATAGATATAGTAATTTTCATCAAATCCGCCTACGGTATCGAATATTTTTCTTGAAGTAAGTATGACGGGGAGATAATCTACAAAATAGGGTTCATTTGGGAGGGCGCCAACATCTTTATTTGCACCTATGGCCGGGGTTTGGCCTGTAAAATAATTTATTTTGCCACCTGCTGACTCTATTATATTGGTGCTGCCATAAACTATTCTTGCGCCACATACCGCACCAATGTTATCATTGGTTAAAAAGAAATTAACCAAATGGGATAACCATTTTTTATCAACAACATCATCATTGTTAAGGTCTAAAACCAGCAAGTCGCCGTGACTATATTTAACGCCAAGGTTATTACATTCCGCAAGACCTTTTCTTTCAACTTTTATAAGATTTACCCAAGGGAATTCAGTCTTAAGCATTTCGCGAGATCCATCGGTTGAGCCAGCGTCGACAACTATGACTTCATAATTTGTGTATTCAAGTACAGAAATTGATAATAAACACTCTCGCAGTACCTCTTTACCATTAACGTTAGAGATCAGTATAGAGACGAGCGGTTGCATAGGTATTTTTCGATATGTTCTTGACTGGACCTTGTTTTATAATTTATTGTAGATTTCAAATAACCTATTTTCCATTATAGACCAATTGTATTTTCTTTCGAATGCTTTTCTTCCATTTTCGCCTAATTTTTTCCTGAGCGAGGGATTTTCATATAGCAATAGTAATCCTTTTAGGATATCACTTCTATCATAATTCACTATAATTCCACAATTCTCTTCCGTTATAATATCATGGCAGACATTTGATATCACGGGTTTGCCGAGCATCATAGCTTCAAATAGTTTGTTAGGGTTCGCGACCATGTTGATAGGTATAATTGGATCATATAAAATTGCAATTACATCTGCTTCTGCTTCTAAACATAAAGCACGACTAGGAGACAATATGCCCGAATAGTTGATTTTTGGATTTTTCCATAGGTTTTTAATATGTTTATCGTAGATTCTACCTGCCAATAACAACTTAGCTCTAGGAATGGCGTTAATAGCATTAATTAGGAAAAGCAATCCTCTCTCTGCCGTTACTATGCCGGCGTACACTAAATTAAATTCAGATCGAGAAGTTGATTGGCTATCAGATTTTTTATAATATTCGTCATCCGAGCAATTCATTATGATTTGTGTTATCAAGGGCTTATAATTTTGAAATGTAGATAATCTTTCTGGGGAAACGACAATTAGAACGTTGGCATTCTTTGCAAAGATGTTCTCAAGATTGTTAACAAACATGTATAATGTGTGAAATTTGGTTGGGATGAAAGCCATTGCATAGCGATCAAAACTATCAAAAATTAATGTGCGTCTAAAAATTATTCTGTAGAAATAACACGGTATCATTCCATCAAGATCACATGCATGCACGTATTTTGGGCGATATGCAAATAGGTTGAATGTTATCCAAAGCCAGAAGATTGGGTAAAATGCAACAAGACCAATTTTACCATACGGTGCTTTTAATCGTAATAATTTTACTAAAATATTTTTTTCCATTTTAAAAAAAGATGTAGGTAAAGATTCACGATTCCAACCCAAAACTAAGACATTGTATTTTTTAGCCAAGGATTTACTAATTTTTCTTACACGTGGATCGAAAATAATTGCGTTTGAACGCACGATAACTACTTCATATGCCATTTATAGAACATCTATTATACGTTATGACGCAATTTCTTTATCTATTTTTTTCTTTTTTTACTAAAATTTTTTCAAAGAGAGTCTTCATTAAGAAACCAATTTTTTGTACTGAAACATTATTTTCCACATAGTTTCTTCCATTCATTCCTAATTTTTGAGAGAGAGCAGGATTTGTTTTCAATTGTATAATGGATTTTGCTAAATCATTATATTGACCGGAATCTATAACAATACCAGATTTTGTTTTTTTAATAAATTGGCCGGGAAAACCATTTGAACAACAAATGATAGGTTTACCAGCTGCCTGATATTCAAAGAGTTTAGATGATAACCCGTAATAATAATAATTGAATTTTCTAAGAGGCAATATTAGCGCGTCAGAGTAAATATAAAGTTTAACAACCTCATCTCGTCTTAAAATTTTTTCAATGATTTTCACATTTAATATTTTCTTTTCGTCAATTTCCTTTTTGATTTCGTCAAGGCATTCTCCAGCACCTTGTAGAATAAATTCTATGTTATCGTTTTTAAGAATTCTCGCAGCGAGCAATATCTGTCTGAAATCATATGCTACGGAAAAAGATCCCGAATATAGAATTCGAAAAATGTCAGATTTTGTTTTAAACTGCTGAGAGATTGAAGAGAAAAGATCGAGGTCCACTCCAGCCATAACTTCTGTGATTTTTCTTTGAGGAAGATGGTACTTGTTCTTGAGAACTTCAGAATATCCAGGACTTACAGGCGTAACCGCGGCAGAATTGTTATAAATAAAAGAGGCGAGATAAAATATTGTTTTTATAATTAATGAATTTTTAGGCAGCAGTTGAAAATTGTATAAATCTTCGGGCCAAAGATCGTCAATATTTTGCACGACAGGTTTTCTTTTAAGCATACCATAGAATTTTGCAGGAAAATAGGAGAGTAGATTTGGATTAGCGGCCCACACAATATCATAATGGCTAACAATTGGGAAAATTGCTATGGAAGAAAATAAAAATGAACAAAATAGTAGAAATCTTTTGCCAACTCCTTTTGAGGAGAGTGGGAGAATAAATGTACGAATTATACGCATTGAGCCGATTTTTTCATTTTGATAAAAGGAATTTTGGTATTTTTTTGGAATTTCTCCAGTAGGATAGTGCGGAAAAGACGTAATTATTGTGACTTCATTTCCATATAATACTAGACCTTTTGCAACATTATATGCGCGAGTGGCGCCACCCCCCATATCTGGGGGAAAAAGATTGGCAATAATTAAGATCTTCATCAGTATTTATATAAAGGACTAATGCGTCTTCGACTAAATTTGTAAATCATATCCGCAACAAGGCCCAAAATAAAGAATTGAATCGAAGACAAAATAAGTAATGAAGAAAGAATTGCTGTAGGGATTCTCGTCACGGTACCTGTTAAAATATATTCTATTAATACATCAATTCCTAATACAGACCCTATAATGAAAAAGAATAGAGCGAACAAGCCAAAAAATAATATTGGTCGAGTATCCCTCATCAATCTTAACATAGTTAAGAAGATCTTTGCACCATCTTGAATTGGATTTAATTTTGTTTCCCCTTTTCTCTTTCTATATGAAACGGATACTTCGCAAATTCTACCTCCTGCGTACTTAGTGTCAGACAACATTTCGATAGCCATCGACATCCCTTCGGAATCAAAATTAAAAGAGTCTAATAATTGGGCTTTAAATGCTCGAATTCCACATTGAGTGTCATGGATGTTAATTTTTAAGGCAATTTTAGCAAACCAAGAAATGATTTTATTGCCAATCCTATTCATTAGTGGCATCGATTTTTTATGCATCTTCTCGAATCGATTTCCTATGACCATATCAGCGCTATTTTGAAGAATTGGATTGATCAATTTTTGGATATCTTTAGTATCATAACTTGAATCTCCATCAATCATCACAAGAATGTCACTATGGAGTTTGTTTTTTGCATAGATGAAACCAGTTCGCAGAGCATCTCCATAACCTTTATTTGGTTGAAAAATAACGATTGCCCCTTTAGCTTTGGCTATTTCAGCAGTCCCATCTGTCGAATGCCCATCAACTACAATGATGCTATTGATAGAGTATCTTAGTGAGATTAACTCGTCAATAAGGGGGCCTATGCTTTCAGATTCATTAAATGTGGGGATTATAATTGCTAAATTTTTATTTGAAGTTGAAAGTAATTCATTATTCATCGGCGATGATATCATTGAGTCTGAATTTGGAGCGGATAGAATTGTAATAGTTGATTCTAGCTCAGTCATATTTGCTTCCTAGAATATCCAATTTCCTTTATTTAGCGAGTTGGTGCCTAGCCACATGGTAAATGTCTTTTCATGCAACCATTCAACTATTATTGGAAAGTTGCCTATGAGCTTCCGGTTGGTGCTCATTTTATTAGCCTGCTCAATTCCTTTTTTTTGGATTCTTCCACCAACTGTGCTCAAGACTCGATCTATTATGCCTTCAACTGCATTGATTAACGTTGCATTAAAGATGCGACCTTTCATTCTGCAATAATAAAGAGCAGCACTAAATAGACCTTTTTTCACGGGATCAAGTCGTTGAATAGCGCCGTTTCTAAGACCTTTTTTCCAGAACGATAACATCTCAGCATGGCTGATGGTTCTCAATTTAAGGTGCCCTATTTTTAATAAGATATGAAACATATTAATATGTTAGTCAATTAAAACAAACGAATTCCGTATTGAGATTCACCAGAAGTTGCATACTACATCTATAATACCAAATAATATGATGATTAGCAGTATGATTCTTAGTTGGGTTTTCTTTAACACAAAGGCGGATTCGTGGTATATATTTAAGTTTAAACATTTCGAATTTGTTTATTACTATTTGAATGTCACGAAACCTATATTATCTTTTCAATACACGCAGATTATTGTGGATAGTTATGCAGTCTGAGAGGATCCTTATCACAGGTGGTGGGGGCTTCATCGGAACCAACCTCTCCAAGGAGCTAAGGAGGAGGGGCTACGAGGTGCTGGAAGTGGACCTTTACAACACTGAGAGGGAGGATTATATCAGGACAGATATTAGGAGCTTCCGCCAGCTAGAGAAAGTCTTCGAGGGGCGGAAGTTTGACTATGTGTATCACCTCGCAGCAGAGTACGGGAGGTGGAACGGAGAGGATTATTATGAGAATCTCTGGGCTACCAACGTTATAGGGACGAAACACCTCCTCCGCCTCCAGGAGAAGTTGAAGTTCCGGATGATATTCTTCTCCTCAGCGGAGGTCTATGGGGACTATTATGGAAATATGACCGAGGACGTTATGGTAGAGAACCCCATAAGGGACACCTACCAGATGAATGATTATGCTATCACCAAGTGGGCAGGGGAGCTGATGTGCCTCAACTCAGCGAAGATGTTTGGGACTGAAACTGTGAGAGTCAGGCCAGTTAACTGCTATGGTCCTGGCGAGCACTATACGCCCTACAGGGGTTTCATCCCCAAGTTCATCTACAATGCTCTCTTTAACAAGCCGTATATTGTCTTCAAAGGGCATAGGCGTATCATTGACTTCGTAGAGGACTCATGCAAGACCTTCGCCAACATCGTCGAAAACTTCAAGCCAGGGGAAGTCTACAACATCGCGGGGAGGTCCGAGTGGGAGAGACCCATTGAGAATTACTCCGCGATCGTCCTGAAGGCGGTCGGGAAGGACGAGTCGCTAGTCACCTATAGGGAGGGGGAGCCTTTCACGACCAAGGTCAAAAAGATTGACTGCTCCAGAGCGATAAAGGACCTAAAACACGACCCAAGAGTAGCTCCGGAGGAGGGCATTAGTCGGACTGTGGAGTGGATGAAGTGGTACTATAGGAGGGATGAGTAGAGTGCCAGTTAGCAAGGAGGTTCAGCAGTCATTTAAGGGAAAAACTGTCCTCGTCCTCGGAGGAGCTGGGGCGATTGGCGGGAACCTGGTCCGCAGGCTCAACGGCTTCTCATTAGAGAAGATCATCGTCCTAGACAATCTCTCCTCGGCTTACAAGTGGAACGTCCCGAGGGGGAAGAAGATAAGATTTGTACTAGGCAACATCTTGGACGACGAGAAGCTGAAGAAGGTGTTCAAGGAGAAGCCAGAGATCGTCTACCATCTAGCAGCCCACTTCGCCAACCAGAACTCCGTGGATAACCCAGAGACAGACCTGATGGTAAATGGCATGGGAATACTCAAAGTGCTCCAGCATGCTAAAGCCGCCAAGGTGGAGCGCTTTGTCTATTCATCCTCTGGGTGCGGCATATATGGCCTCGATTCCAAGATACCCTTCAAGGAGCACGACATCTCCATAAAGCTCTTCACGCCCTACCAAGTTACAAAGATGCTGGGGGAGTTATATACCAATTATTTCTACAATCTCTACGGCCTACCCATTGTAAATGCCAGGTTATTCAACTCCTTTGGTCCAGGCGAGGTGCCAGGAAAGTACAGGAACGTGATACCAAACTTCTTCTACTGGGCAATGAGAGGTAAGTCCCTGCCGATAACAGGAACGGGGAAGGAAACGAGGGATTTTACCTTCGTGGATAATATTGTGGACGGGCTTCTAGCAATGGCATACTATCGAGAGGCGATAGGGGAAGCCATAAACCTGGGGACGGAAAGGGAGATTGCCATAATGGACCTTGCCAAGTGGGTCAACGAGATTACAGGGAACAAGGCAGGGGTAAGTTTCAAGGAAAGGAGGAGCTGGGACAAGAAGATGCACCTTAGGGCATCTATAGAGAAGGCCTGCAGGATTTTGAAATATGCCCCTGACACTAACTTCAAGGCAGGGCTAGGCAAGGTTCATAAATGGTTCGAAGAGAATTGGAGTAACATCGAAAAATCCGCGGAGTTTTGACATCCTTTTGTTACTGTTTTCATACAGGGCTCAATATTTTACGCCCATGTTTTCCATTTTATCTTTTTTATCATTTTAGTTAATGATCCCAGAAAAATTGTTCAATCTCAAGTTCGACATTGTTAAGTATCTAGAGGAAGCGATGCCATTATAGAGGAAGATATCAAAATCAAATTGTTGAATATTGAAGTGCGAGCACTAATCAGGGGCACATATTCTGCATCCGTATCAGAGCTGACGGTATAAAGTGCCGAATATATTCCAATAATTGCTCATCAGAAAAAGAATATAAATGCATAAGATGCTTTATCGTATTTCAGTAACGTAAACTTAAGCGGCTTCAATTCGAGATTTCCTGTCAATAATAATTGATCCAGGTTTTTCTTCCTTCCAGAAGGATGGTGCCGAGCCAGATTAGGTAGGAGTGGGATTTGACCCATTCCCCAAGAGTAGGAAAGATCCTATTTAGGTCAGGGTTATTGATCAGTTCTAAAGCACGATCCTTTCCCCTAGAGAGGATTTTCGCACCAATTGAGTTTTTAATTAGTTCAACTATGCTTTCGATGAGCGCTACAAGCATTGGATTAACGATCTTGCCCTTCATTTGGCAGTACTCTAGAGCTGCACCAAATATGCCCCTTCTCAGGCACCTAATCTGCAGAGTGCACCGTTCTTTTTACCTTTGTTCCAGAGATACAACATTTCAGCATAGCCGATGCTTTTCAAGATAATCTCTAATAGTCTGTTCTTGGTTGTTAATATACTTAAAAAAAAATAAAAAAAAGGAAAGTTGTTTTTGGTTATGTTAAGTGGGTGCAGGAAGTACAGTCACTACCAAGACTTCTATGAACGGGCAACTTGTAGCTCCTAGGTAGTTAGTGTCGCCATAGTACACTGCATCGAAGTAGTATGTCCCTGGTGCAGTTGGAATGTAAGCTGTGGCATTGGCAAAGCCGTTGACCAGTGGTACATTGATGTCGTAGGGCACATATCCGGCGCCTGTGGCATTGACCTCGAAGGTCACATTGCCTGTTGGTACCGGGAAGATGCCGCCGAGGCCCAGGACTGTAACGTTGTCCATTACTGCCTCGCCGACGTATACGGTTGTGGCGTTGAGGTAGGTTGTTATTGTTGGAGTGGACTGGTTGACTTGCAAAGGCTCGACGGGGCTTGCAGTGGGCTCATAGACTCCATTGCCGGTGTAGTTGGCCATCAATGACCAGTCACCAGCGGTGGTGGGCCAGAGCCATATGGACGTAAATGTACCGCCATTGGCATTGGTTACAGACTGTGGCATACCCAGAGCTGTCCATGTACCGCCAGGTGCCATGTACCAGAATTGCACTTCACCACCTGCAACCGATATGGAATTGGAGGCAGTTATGGTGACGTTGTCATAGATTGGATTACCCAGGATGATTGTATCATTGCTTAGGGTTGTGGTTATGCCAAGAATCGGTGGATAGACCTGTAGGGGCTCAAGGCAGCTGTTGGTTGGCAGGTAGTTTGAATCTCCATCATACATTGCGCGGAACCAGTATATCCCCGTTGTGGGTGGAGTGAAAGGCGCAGAAGCCGGGGCCGTGCCGTTGGCAAAGAGTGTCTCAGTGTCAAAGGTTACCCATGAGCCTGTGTCGTTGTTCTGGTACTGGACAGTCCCCGTTGGGATTGGGAAGCCGCTTGGGACTCCGACAAATATGACGGTGTCGTTGACAGATTGACCAAGGTTGATGTAGAGTGAAGTAAGCTGAGTGGATATGTCTATTGTGGCTTTGGGTACGGTGAATGGCTCCCATGTGCTAGTCTGCCAGGTGTAGTTGCCGTCGCCATAGTAGAGTACCTGGAAGTAGTAGCTGCCTGCTGAGTATAGGGTAACGTAGGGTGAATAGGCTACGCCACTCCCATTCAATGTCTGTGGACCCAGATCGACTTCTGTGCTGTTTGGACAGGTCAAATAGAACTCAACTGTTCCAGTTGGGACTATGCCGTCAACGCCCGTAACTGTGACCTCGTCTCGGATTATGCCTCCGAGGTTGGCCGTAGTTACACCCGTGCCGTTGACGCAGGTGACCACTGTTGGAGTAGCTTG